>Ga0326727_10010642_pt1 | contig 21829 bp, 10 predicted proteins | sample MB2enrmetagenome_FD_207643 | JGI IMG/M metagenome (GOLD analysis project Ga0326727, IMG submission 207643) | Lab enriched peat soil microbial communities from McLean, Ithaca, NY, United States - MB29MY | ecosystem: Environmental > Terrestrial > Soil > Wetlands > Peat | place: USA: New York...
CCTTTGTAGATGCCCGCGGCCTCGTCCCACTTGCCCTGCGATTCGAAGGCCTCCGCTTCCAGACGGCGCGCCTGCGGTGATCCCGGAGCTTTCGCGGCCAGCTCCTGGGAGGTCCGCATGGCAAGCTGGGAAAAGTAGTGCACGGTGACGAACAGGACTTCGGGATCGCCGGGGAAATCGTGCCGAAGTTGCAGCAGAGCGGCGATTGCGGTGTTGTCCTGCCCCACCGCCATCGCACAGCGCGCTTCAGCCATGCCCCCGTTGTATCGGAGCTGCTTGTCGGCGAGGCGGGGAAGGGCGTGCTCCAGCACGGGAAGCGCTTCCTTGCAACGTCCCTGTTCCACCAACGTGATAGCTCGGCGAGTGGATGCGGCAGGATCAGCGGTGGTCTGGGCGGCTGCCATTTGAACGACCCCGATCAGTAGCGTAGTTAGAATACAGGAGCGCACCATTATTCGTGATAATTTATAATCTGGTTTCGGGCGCGTGTCAAGCAAACCGGGAGGAAGCACCATGGACCAGGACAAATCGGCGACCCTGAGCAGGCGAGTGTTCGGGGCGGTAGCGGTTTCAGGAATCGCCTCCGCAACGGCCCCAATCCAGGCGATAGCCCAGGACATCCCTCAGAATACCTCGAACGCGCCCGGACAGCGGCGTGGGCCGCGCCCCGATGTGCAGCCCTTCGAGGGGAAAATCGAGTTCGCGAGGAAAGAGGTCGCAGCGAAGGTCCAGCCGTTCGCTATGACCGATGTCCGCGTCACCTCGGGAGCCTGCAAAGACGCCCAGGACGCAAACCTCGGCGTGCTGCACCGCTTGCCAACGGACCGTCTGGTTCGCAACTTTCTGGTGAACGCCGGACTGCCCTCTTCCGCCACGCCGCTGGGCGGATGGGAAGCACCCGATTGCGAGCTCCGCGGCCACTTCACCGGCCACTTTCTGTCCGCTTGCGCGCTCATGCACGCATCCACCGGCGACGATGACGTGAAAGCGAAAGGCGACGAAATAGTGGTCGAGCTCGCGAAGTGCCAGCAGAAACTCGCTGACGGGTACCTAAGCGCGTTTCCCACCGAGTACTTCGACCGCCTCAACGCCCGCAAGAAGGTTTGGGCGCCCTACTACACAGTCCACAAGATCATGGCGGGCATGCTCGACATGAATCAGCTTTGCGGCAATAAGCAGGCACTCGAGGTGCTGGAAGGAATGGCGCAATGGGTGGACAAGTGGTCTGCGCCGATTCCCGAAGAGCACATGCAGGACATCCTGAATACCGAGTACGGTGGCATGAATGAGATCCTGTACAATCTCGCGACAGTGACGGGCGACGACCATTACGCGGCCGTCGGGGATCGCTTCACGAAGAAGAAATTCTTCAACCCGCTCGGTCTTCGCCGCGATGAGCTGCGCGGATTGCATGTCAACACGCACATTCCCCAGGTGATCGGCGCTGCGCGACGATACGAACTCAGCGGGGACGAGCGCTTCCACGATGTCGCCGACTTCTTCTGGTATGAAGTGACCGGCGCACGCGCTTACGTCACTGGCGGCACCAGCAACGGCGAAGGCTGGCGGACCGAACCGCGCCGTCTGGCCGCGGAGCTGAAGCTCGGCTCGGACACCACGGAGTGTTGTTGCTCCTACAACATGCTGAAGCTGACGCGCCACCTTTACGAGTGGACCGCCGACCCGCGCTATTTCGATTACTACGAACGCACCCTGTCGAACCATCGGCTCGGCACCATCCGGCACGACACCGGTGCCACCATGTACTACCTGTCGATTGTGCCCGGGGCATGGAAGACGTTCAACACTGAGTACGACTCATTCTGGTGCTGCACCGGCACGGGCGTGGAGGAATACGCGAAGTTGAACGACAGCATTTACTTTCACGACGACGAGGGCATTTATGTCAACCTGTTCATCCCGTCGGAAGTGACTTGGGCGGCGAAGGGTGTCAGCCTTCACCAGCAGACTGCATTCCCGAATGAACCATCCACGACGCTCACTGTGAAGACCGCAAAGCCGGTGCAAATGTCCGTGTACCTGCGCGTGCCGTACTGGCTGACCTCCGGCGGAGCGGTGCGCATCAACGGGAGACGTCTGGAAGCTTTCGCCGGTCCCGGCAGCTATCTCACCATCTCACGAACCTGGAAGAATGGCGACCGAATCGAGATGGATCTGCCGATGCATCTGCATGTCGAATCGATGCCGGACGACGCCCAGCTCCAGGCGCTAATGTATGGTCCGCTGGTGCTGGCCGGCCAGCTCGGATCGGAAGGCCTCAGCACGGAGCAGATCGTTGGTCCTCTGGGGCCGGATCTCGAACACCACCCCCTGACAGTTCCGGGCTTCCGCGCACCCGCGGGCGATCTCACCAAATGCGTGCAACCAGCAAAGGGGAACCAGCTCGCGTTTGAGACGACGGGTCAGGACCGCAACGTCACGCTGGCGCCGTTGAACACGGTATTCGACCAGCGTTACTCGATTTATTGGCGGGTTTCCTGACGAGCCATCGCGCCAGGAAACTCGACGCCCAAAGCTCCATCCCCGGGCAATCCATTTGACGCCTCGGTGCGAGGTGTGGTATCGATAGAAGCTATCCGAGGTGCTCGCCATGGGCGGCGAGTGAAAAGGGAAGCGGGTGAAAATCCCGCGCGGTCGCGCCACTGTGAGCAGCGAGCGAATCGGCCAGTAACAACCACTGCTCCTTCGGGAGCGGGAAGGTGGGCCGTATCGCGATGACCTGCGAGTCAGGAGACCTGCCTCGGTAATTGCGCTTGCACCACGCTTCGCATGGAGAGCGGATGGTGAGCACGGGGCGCGGGCTTATTTCCAGCCGCTCCCGACCTCATTCATTTTCCATTTCGAAGGCTGGGCAGGCAGACTGGGAGGCGCGTTTCCTCGTCCATGCCGGTTCCCGCCATTGGCGTTGCCGATTGGGCGCGATTCATTCCATTGCGGAGACTACCGCAAGACCGTAATTCCCAAAGGTAATGCCACACATGAAAACCACAAAAACACTATTGCCGTTTATCCTCGTCTTTCTTTGTTCCAGGGGCTACGCCGAACCAGGCGCCTCTCTCACGGGCACCGTTGAAGATCCGCAGGGAGCGCGAGTGCCTGGAGCCATGCTAACGCTGGTTTCGCGCACGGGCGACGCCGGCAATACAACCACCAGCGATTCCGTGGGTGCGTACCGGTTTGACCGGTTGCCCGCAGGCGACTACCTGCTCCGCGTGGAAGCGTCCGGCTTTGCGCCGTTTCTTGCCGAAGACGTCCATCTTTCCGCCGATCATGCCGTGACGCGTGCCGTCGCACTGCAGATCGCCGGCGTGCCCCAGCAGGTGGTGGTGACAGCGTCGAGTACGCCGCAATCGCCCGACGAACTTTCGAAGCCCGTGACGGTGATCGACAAGAGCGACGCCGAGGCGCGCGACAATTTCGCGCTGTCCGATGTTGTGGATCTTGCGGCGGGGGTACACGTGCAACAGCTCGGCGGACCGGGCTCCTTCACCACCATCCAAATTCGCGGACTTCGCACCGAGGACACGGCCGTGCTGGTGGATGGTCTCCGTTTGCGCGACGCCTCGGCAACGCAGGCCGACGCTTCGGGACTGATCGAAGACCTGCTTTTCACCGACGCCAGCCGAGTGGAGGTGATGAACGGCTCCGGCTCATCGCTTTATGGCACCAACGCCATTGGCGGCGTGGTGAACGTGATCACTGATGACGGCGGCGGCAGAACGCGGGGAAGCGTGCTCGCGGAGGGCGGTTCGCTGGGCACTATGCGCGGTCGCGCAAATGCAGACGGCGGGTTCAGAGACGACAGCGTACAGTACAGCCTGGGCGTCGCCGAAACCGATGTGACCTCCGGGCTGGGTGGCGATGCCCCCTTTCGCGACACGAACGCACAGGGTCACGTGACCTGGCACATTTCACCAACGGTCCAGCTAGCGGCGCGCCTGTATGCGGGCAACTCGTTCACCAAGGTACTCGGCGATGCCGACGTGCTTGGCAACGCCACCGGCGCGGGCATTGTCAATGCGATCCCGCTTTCTCCAGCGCTGCTCCGTCTCTACGAAGCCGGCACGCCGATTACCGCCTTGAATACGGGCGACGCCACGTTCATTCCCGCACCCGACGATCCCGATTCCACACGCGCGGCGCGGTTCCTCACGGGAGCGCTGATCCTCACCGGCCAACCTTCATCTGTTCTCGATTATTCGATCAGCTATCAGGTGGAGGCCAATGGGCGGACTTATTACGATGGGCCCGCAGGCGTGGGATATCAGCCCACCAGCAACACGCGCTCGCCGTACGACGGCCGCATCGAGACGGTGAATGCGCACGCCAACTTTCGCCTCGGGCATTCCAACCTGCTGACCGCCGGATATGAATTCGAACGCGAGAATTATGCCAATGACAACAGCCAGCAATTCGTGCCGGAGGCGTTTTCAGCCGTCGAGGTGACGCAATTGAGTCATGCCGTTTTCGCGGAGGACCAGATTCGGTTGTTCGGCGATCGCCTGCAGATTTCCGGTTCGGCTCGTGTGCAGTTTTTCACTCTCGATGCGCCCGTTTTCAGTCCCGCGGCTTCCGCGCCATATCAGGGCGTGGCATTCGGGTCGCCGCCCAATGCCTACACGGGTGACGGCTCCATCGCATACTTTTTCCGCGGCTCCGGGACAAAGCTTCGCGGCCACGTGGGACGCGGCTATCGCGCGCCGTCGCTTTTCGAAAGATTTGGCGCAGGTTTCGATCCCGTCTACGGATACTCCGTGTATGGCGACCCAAGGCTCACACCGGAGCATTCCATTGGGCTCGACAGCGGCGTGGACCAGACATTTCTCAACGGCCGTCTGAAGACTTCAGCCACGTATTTCTACACGTGGCTCGATAACGTGATCGTCTTCGACACGTCCGGACTGATCAATCCCGCTACCGATCCATACGGCCGGTACATCGGTTACATCAACACGCGGGGCGGCATCACGCGAGGCGTGGAATTCAGCGCCGCCGTAGCGCCGACGCGTTCGCTCAACGTTACCGCCGCATACACGTATGTCAACGCGATCGAGCGGACGCCAATCGTCAGCGACGTGCTGCAGACGTTCGGGGTGCCGAGAAACCAATTCTCCATTCTCGCCACGGAGCGAGTGAACTCCAGGCTATTCCTGACCTTCGACACACTGGAGTCAAGCGGCTACCTTGCGCCGATATACGGGAGCGTCATTACGCAGGTTTTCCAGTTCGAAGGAATCCACAAGATAAACGCCGGCGTGAGCTATCGCGTTCCGCTGAGCGACTACCGCGCGGTGCGGTTCTTCGCGCGCGCCGAGAACCTCACGAATCAGAATTACTTCGAGAGCGGTTTTGCGACCCCGGGGCGAACCGCCATCGGCGGCGTGCAATTGCAGTATTAGGGCCTCATGATGCGGCATCGCGCTGCGCCCGGATCCGGTGGCGATGGACGGGCTTGAACCAGGCCGTTATCTACGCGTGGCGGTTCGGCGGAAGAGAACGCCTGTCTTGTGAAGGCCATCAGAAACGTCCGGGAACGGCAGACGCCCCGCTCGACCCGACCCAGCGGGTTCGGCGAACACACTTTGTTTACAATTCATTATCGTAGTCGCCGCCGCCGGATGTGCAATCCTGCCCCAAGGCGCCGGCAGACCCGCTTCCGGGAGCAGCGCCTCAGGGCCTGTTACGTTATTCACCCCTGGTTCGTCCTTATAAACGCGATGGGTCCGCGAAGCTGAGACTGCCGCATCAGGCCTCCATCTGCGTAGTCCAACTAGCTTGCCTCGACGTCGATTAACGCGAGGCAACGCAGTCGAGCTGCATCGCTATACAAGAGAGAATAGAGGAGATGGAAGAAAACAACCCTCCGGTCCGGCCCAATCATCTGCCTTCCCATGGGAGACCAAACCGCTCCATCACCCAGCGATTGATCATCTGGGTGCTGGTCCTGCTGGCGTTCGCCGGCCTTTTCGTCCTGGTGCTGACTCATAAGAACATTCCGCAGGTTGCCGCGCAGGGAGGAGGACGCCGCGGGGCGCTGGCGGCCGGCACGGTCAGCGTGATTCCGGCAGTGGCCCAGAAGGGCGATATCGGAGTTTACCAGGAAGCCATCGGAACCGTCACTCCGGTGTATACGAGTTCGATTACCAGCCAGGTGACCGGTCAGGTAATAGCGGTCCATTACACGGAAGGGCAGATCGTCCAAAAGGGTGACCCGCTGATCGACATCGACCCGCGGCCGTTCGAGGCACAGCTCGCGCAGGCGCAGGGCACCCTGGCGCACGACACTCATGTTCTCGAACAAGCTCAAATGGATCTTGAGCGCTACCGTACCGCCTGGGCGAATAACGCAATCGCCAAACAAACCCTGGACGATCAGGAAAAGACGGTGCTGCAGGATGAAGGAACCGTCAAGGCGGACGAGGGGCAGGTGCAATACGATCAGGTCCAGGTGGCCTTCTGCCACATCGCGGCTCCGTTCACGGGCAGAGCAGGGCTGCGGCTTATCGACCCCGGCAACGTCGTGCAATCCAATGGAACAAATCCGCTGGTGGTGATTACCCAGGAGCAGCCGATCACGGTGATTTTTACGCTCTCCGAGGATGCTCTGGCTCAGGTTCAGCCCCAGTTGCGCCGCGGCCACCGGCTTACCGTGGAGGCCTGGGATCGCGGGGCGAAAAACAAGCTGGCTACCGGTAAGCTGCTGACGCTGGACAACCAGATTGACACGACTACCGGAACGGTCAAGTTGCGCGCCATCTTTGACAACTCGAACGGCGCTCTGTTCCCGAACCAGTTTGTGAACACCCGTCTGCTGGTGGAAACGCTTAAAAACATGACGCTGGTGCCGACATCAACGATTCAGCACAATGGCTCGGTTTCGTTTGTCTATCTCATTCAGAACGGTGCCGCGCTGATGCGCAACGTCACACCGGGTGTAGTGGAGGGCGGTAGGACGGCCGTGCAAGGCGTGCAGCCTGGCGATGTCCTGGCGAACAGCAGTTTCGAGAAGCTGCAACCGAACGTGAAGGTCACAGTCGTCAAAGGATCCCCACCCGCTAATCCGAGCGGGAGTACTGCGCCGTGAGTCCGTCGCGCATTTTCATTCTGCGGCCGGTGGCCACATCGCTGTTAATGGCCGCGATTCTGCTGACGGGCATTGTCGCCTACACGCAGTTGCCGGTCTCCGCGCTGCCCCAGGTAGATTATCCGACGATTCAGGTGCTCACTTTCTATCCAGGGGCCAGCCCGGATGTAGTGGCCACCACGGTGACCGCACCGCTGGAGCGCCAGTTCGGACAATTGCAGGGCCTGAGCCAGATGACCTCCACCAGCTCGGGGACCACGTCGGTGATCGTGCTGCAGTTCAGTCTGAGCCTGAACATCGATGTGGCCGAGGAAGAGGTACAGTCGGCCATCAACGCGTCGCAGACGTATCTGCCCAGCGTGCTTCCTGCGCCGCCCATCTACAGCAAGACGAATCCCGCCGACCCGCCCATCCTCACGCTGGCGGTTACGTCCGATTCCGTGCCCCTCTCGCAGGTGGAGGACCTGGTGGACACGCGCCTGGCGCCGAAGCTCTCCCAGCTAAACGGGGTTGGATTGGTGAGCATCAGCGGCGGTCAGAAACCGGCGGTCCGCATTCAGGCCAATCCCGCCCAGCTCGCTTCGTATGGCATTACGCTGGAGCAGCTCCGCACGGCACTCATCCAAACCAGCATTAACGCGGCTAAGGGTAATTTCGACGGTCCCCGGCAGGATTATCAGATCGATTCCAACGATCAGCTTCAAACCAGCGGCCAATATCAGGATGTGGTGGTGGCCTATCGCAACGGCGCGCCGGTAGCGGTCAAGGACGTTGCCCGGGTGGTGAATGGCGTCGAGAACAACACCGAGGCGGCATGGATGAACCAAACGCCCGCGGTGATCCTCAATATCCAGAGGCAGCCCGGTGCCAACACAATTAACGTGGTCAGGAGTATCAAGGCTATCCTGCCGCAGCTTCAGGCCAACCTGCCCGCCTCCATCAAGGTCACGCAAATGACTGACCTGACGGTGCCCATCGAAGCCTCGGTGTCCGACGTGGAGTTCGAACTGGGGCTGACCGTGGTGCTGGTGGTCCTGGTCATATTCCTGTTTCTGCGCAGCGTCCGCGCCACGGTGATTCCGGCGGTGGCCGTGCCCATCTCGCTGGTGGGCACGCTTGGCGCCATGTACCTGCTGGGGTACAGCATCGATAACCTCTCCATGATGGCGCTCACCATCGCCACCGGCTTCGTGGTGGACGACGCCATCGTGATGATCGAGAACATTTCGCGCTATCTCGAGGAGGGCGAAAAACCGCTTCAGGCCGCACTCAAAGGCGCCGAGCAGATTGGCTTCACCATTGTGTCGTTGACGGTTTCACTGATCGCCGTGCTTATTCCCCTGCTGTTCATGGGGGACGTGGTGGGCCGCCTGTTCCGCGAATTCGCCGTGACTCTGGCGGTCACCATCATCATCTCCGCGGTGGTCTCGCTCACGCTGACGCCGATGATGTGCGCGCGCACGCTGCGCCACAACCCGGCGGACCAGCAGACGCGCTTCTATCGCCTCTCCGAGCGCGCTTTCGATGGCATGATCGCCTTCTATGGCCGGACTTTGAAGTTCGTCCTGCGCTTCCAGACCATCACCCTGTTAATCGCCCTGGGCACGCTGGTACTGACTATCGTCCTCTATATCTACATCCCCAAGGGATTCTTCCCGGTGCAGGATACCGGCGTCATTCAGGGCATTTCACAGGCCCCGCAGACGATTTCCTTCGGGGCTATGGCGAAGGAGCATGAGCAGCTCACGACGGTGATCCTCGCCGATCCCGCCGTTCAGAGTCTTACATCTTTTATTGGGGCCGACGGCACCAATACCACAATGAACAGCGGGCGGTTCTCCATCAATCTGAAACCGCTCGACCAGCGCGATCTTAGCGCATCGGACGTCATTCGGCGGCTCCAGACCAAACTGCAGAGCGTCAAGGGAATCAGGCTCTACATGCAGCCGGTGCAGAACATTACCGTGGACGACCGCGTGAGCCGCACGCAGTATCAATACAGCCTGGAAGATCCGGACGCCGACGAACTCGACTTGTGGACCAATCGCTTTGTTGACCGGTTGAAGAAGCTGCCGGAGCTCGAGGATGTGGCCACCGACCAGCAGACCGGCGGTCTGGCAGTTTCGCTGGTGATCGACCGCATCACCGCGTCGCGCCTTGGAATCGCTCCCTCCACCATCGATAACACCCTGTACGACGCTTACGGCCAGCGGCAGATCAATACGATGTACACGCAGCTCAACCAGTATCACGTGATTCTGGAATCGCAGCCCGAGTTTCAGCAGAATCCGAATAATCTGTCGAGCCTGTACATTCAGGCGAACGCGTCTTCTGGTACATCCGGCGCCGGCGCCGCGACATCCTACTCCGCCTCCGCTTCCGCATCGGCCGGCTCCAACGCCACCACCGCTACAGCCGCATATACGCCCTCTTCCGGAGTCCTGGTCGCGCCGCAGGGCGCACTCGCGCCCGCCGCTTCCACCTCGAATGCCGCTAACAGTTCCGTGCCGGCGAACGCAGTGCCTCTCAGCGCCTTTACCCATTACGAGCGCGTGAACTCGCCCCTTTCGATTAATCACCAGGGGCAGTTCCCTTCAGTGACCGTTTCTTTCAATTTGGCGCCGAACGCTTCGCTGGGCGGAGCGATTACCAGCATCAACAAGGTGCAGAAGGAAATGAACATGCCGGCCAGCCTCCAGGCCGGCTTCCAGGGCACCGCCGCCTCGTTCGAGAACTCGCTGTCCAATGAAGCACTGCTCATTCTGGCCGCGCTGGTGACCGTCTACATCGTGCTCGGTGTACTTTACGAGAGCTTTATTCACCCGGTGACGATTCTCTCGACGCTGCCTTCGGCCGGCGTGGGCGCATTACTCGCTCTGCTGCTTTTCCGTCAGGATCTCAGCGTGGTGGCCATCATCGGCATCATCCTGCTCATCGGCATCGTGAAGAAGAACGGCATCATGATGGTGGATTTCGCTCTGGAAGGCGAACGCAAGCGCGGCATGAACTCCACCGACGCCATTTATGAGGCCAGCCTGCTGCGCTTCCGTCCTATCATGATGACCACCATGGCCGCGCTCCTGGCCGGTATCCCCCTGGCGGCGGGCAGCGGCATTGGCTCCGAGCTGCGGCGCCCCCTGGGCATTTGCATGGTGGGGGGACTGCTGCTAAGCCAGGTACTCACGCTCTATACGACGCCGGTCATCTATATCTTCTTCGACCGGCTCGCACAACGCTTCTCGCGTTCGAGGCGCAATGCGCCCGGTACTCCCGGCGCCGAACCGCTGACCGAGCAGCCATGAACCCGTCCTGGTTATTCATCCATCGGCCTGTGGCCACCACGCTGCTGACTGTGGCGGTCGCTCTCGCCGGGGCCATCGCGTTCAATGTGCTGCCGGTTTCGCCGCTGCCCCAGGTAGACTACCCAACCATCTCCGTGGGCGCGTCGCTGCCCGGCGCCAGCGCGGACATCATGGCCGCTTCGGTGGCCACTCCTCTGGAGCGGCAGTTTGGCCACATCGCCGGCATCTCGGAGATGACGTCCACCAGCTCGCTGGGCACCACCGCCATCACCCTTCAGTTCGACCTCAGCAGGAACATTGATGGCGCCGCGCGAGACGTGGAAGCGGCCATCAACTCGGCACGCACCTACCTGCCTACGAATCTGCCCGCCAATCCGACGTACCGCAAGGTCAACCCCGCCGATTCGCCCATCATGGTTATCGGCCTCACGTCGGATGTCTACGACCGGGGCAAGCTCTACGACGAAGCTTCCACCATCATCCAGCAGAAGCTCTCGCAGATTAACGGCGTCGGTCAGGTCACCACCGGTGGGGGCGCACTGCCCGGAGTGCGCGTCGACGTGAATCCGACCCAGCTCAACAGCTACGGGTTATCCCTTTCCGGGGTCCAGGCGGCGCTGAGCCTGCAAAACGCGCATCAGGCTCGCGGGCAGCTTTCCGACGGCGTGGTCACCGCCGACATCATTACGAACGATCAGATCCGTGATGCCAGCGATTACGCGCCGCTCATTGTCGGTTACAGCAATGGGTCTGCTGTCCACCTGTCCGATGTCGCCGCCGTGACGAATGGGGTGCAGAACATCCGTTCCGCCGGCTATCTCAACGGCAAGCCGGCCATTCCCATCATCATCTTCCGGCAACCCGGCGCTAACATTATTCAAACCGTCGAAAAGATCCGCGCCGAGCTTCCCTCCATCAAGGCTTCCATTCCGAAAGCCATCGAAACCACCATTGTGCTGGACCGCACCACCACCATCCGCGCCTCGGTGGACACCGTCGAACAGACGCTCATCATCTCGATCTGCCTGGTGATAGCTGTAGTGTTTATCTTCCTGCGCAATCCGCGCGTCACGCTGATCCCGGCTGTGGCTGTTCCCGTGTCGTTGATCGGCACATTCGCGGTGATGTATCTGCTGGGCTTCAGCATCGACAACCTCTCGTTGATGGCGCTCACCATCTCCACCGGATTTGTCGTCGATGACGCGATTGTGGTGATGGAGAACATCTCGCGTCATATCGAGAATGGCATGACCCCGTGGGACGCTTCTCTTCGGGGCGCGAAAGAAATCGGATTTACGGTGTTTTCCATCAGCATGTCACTCATTGCCGTATTCATACCCATCCTGCTGATGGGCGGCATCGTCGGGCGCCTTTTCCGCGAATTCGCCATCACCCTCTCCACCGCGATCGTCGTGTCCATGGTGATCTCGCTCACCACTACGCCGACCATGTGCGCGCATCTCCTTAAGCCGCACACCGAGAAGCACGGCTTCCTTTATCGGGCGAGCGACAAGTTCTTCGCGTGGATGCTGTCCATGTACCGTTACTCGCTGCTCTGGGTGCTCGACAACTGGGTGCTTACGCTCGTAGTGCTGCTGCTGGTTGTCGCGCTCAACGTGGTGGTGGCGGTGCGGATTCCCAAGGGTTTCTTCCCACAGCAGGACACGGGAGTCGTCTTCGGCGGGGTGCAGGGACCACAGGACGCCTCATTCCCCGTGATGGACGACTCGGTCCGGCGCCTGGTTGGGGTTATCAAGCGCGATCCGGGCGTGGAGAATGTTGTCGCGTTCACCGGTGGGCAGGGCAACACCAACGGTGGCTTCATCTTCATGTCTCTCAAGCCGCTGGAGCAGCGCAAGGCGAGCGCTATGCAGATTCTCGGCCGGCTGCGTCCCAGAATGAACGCGCTCCCGGTGGCCTCGGCGTTCCTGCAGCCCGCCCAGGATCTGCGTATTGGCGGACGTGCGAGCAACGCTCTTTACCAATACACAATCCAGTCCGACACTTCGCCGGACTTAAACAAATGGGGTCCCATCCTGCTGCGTGAAATGAAGAAGCTGCCCGGCTTCCAGGACGTCAATACCGACCAGCAGAACGGCGGCCTGGACCAGTATCTTACCTACGACCGGACCACCGCGGCCCGGCTTGGCATCACTCCGCAGAGCCTTGACTCCACCTTGTACGGCGCCTTCGGTCAGGAAGAGGTTTCGGTCATCTACACGCAGCTTAACCAGTACTATGTGGTGATGGAAGTCGCCCCGCAGTTCTGGGAGCGCCCCGAGGGGCTGAAGTACATCTACATGAACTCGGCGAATGCGGGGAACGTGCCGCTCAGCACCATAGCCAGCGCTCAATCCCACAACATACCGCTTTCGGTGAACCATACGAGCCTGTTTCCCTCAGTCACGGTCTCATTTAATCTCGGGACGGGCATGTCCCTCAGCGACGCGACCCGCGAGGTGGCCGAGATGCAGGCGCGGTTGAACATGCCGCAGACCATCCGTGGCTTCTTTGCCGGCACCGCCCAGGCTTACCAGGATTCGCTCGCCAACGAGTGGATTCTTATCATCACCGCGGTGCTGGCCGTTTATATCGTGCTGGGGATTCTCTATGAGAGTCTGGTGCACCCGATCACCATCATCTCCACGCTGCCATCGGCGAGCGTGGGGGCCATGCTGGCGCTGATGTTCTTCCATATCGACCTCAACGTGATTTCCATCATCGGCATCGTGCTGCTCATCGGCATCGTGAAGAAGAATGCCATTATGATGATCGATTTCGCCCTGCAGGCCGAACGCAATGAGGGTAAGAATACCGCCGACGCCATCTTCGAAGCATGCATGCTGCGCTTCCGCCCAATTTTGATGACCACCATGGCAGCCATCTTCGGGGCCCTGCCGCTGGCCTTCGGTACCGGGATCGGGTCGGAACTGCGCCGCCCACTGGGAATTACGATTGTCGGCGGTCTTATTATGAGTCAATTGCTGACTCTTTACACTACGCCAGTGGTTTATTTATTCCTGGATCGCATACGTCTACGGGTTCAGGGTAAGGAACACGACGAGCTGCCCACCGGGGCGCTCCCGGAGGAAAGCGCGTAGGCAGAGCGAGAATGAAGAAAGCGAGATGCGTATGATCACGAATCGTCCACAACGCTGTTTGTTACCGGCGGCCGCCGTGCTCTTGTCCGCACTCACCGCCTGCATGGTGGGACCGAAGTATCAGCCACCCACGCAGAAGACGACGGAAACCCCGCCCGCTTACAAAGAATCTCCGGCTAATCCCGCAACGAAGCCACCGGCGCAAGCCGCCAACGAACAGTCCGACCCTACGCTCGGGGGCCTCGGCAACTGGACCGTGGCTCAGCCCCAGGATGCCATACTGCGCGGCAAATGGTGGGAGCTGTATAACGAGCCCGAATTGAATTCGCTCGAAGAACAGCTCAACATTAATAATCAGAACATCAAACAGTATTTCGAGAACTTCCAGGCAGCGCGTGCGCTCGTTCGCCAGGCGCGCACCCAGTTCTTTCCCACCGTCACAGTGGGGCCATCGCTCGCGTATTCGCAGAGCCCTTCCAACCTGCGCGGCGGTACGGCCGCAGGTACCGCTACTACCGCGTCTGGTCCGGCCGGGACCACCCCCGTGACCACGTTCCTCGAACTTCCTGTGAGCGCATCCTGGGAACCGGATCTCTGGGGTAAGATCCGCAACACAGTGCGTGAGGAGCAGTATTCGGCCCAGCTCAGCGCCGCCGACCTCGAAGGCGAGCGCCTCACCGAGCAGGCCAGTCTGGCAACCTACTTCTTCGAACTGCGCGGACAGGACGCCCTGCAACAGATCCTGGATGCCACCGTGGCCGCCGATCAGAAAGCCCTCGACATTACGCGCTCGATGTACGAAGCGGGAACCACAGATCAGATTTCTGTCGTTCAGGCGGAGAACACTCTGCAGACCGCGCAGTCGCAGGCCACTAGTCTTGGCGTTGCCCGCGCGCAGTACGAGCACGCTATTGCTACTCTCATCGGGAAGGCCGCCTCGGATTTCTCAATCCCGGTTCGTCCGCTGCTCACAACTCCGCCGGCCGTTCCGATTGGCCTGCCCTCACAGCTTCTGGAGCGCCGTCCGGATATCGCCGGCACCGAACGCGTCATGGCCGCAGCCAACGCCCAGATCGGGATCGCCTACGCCGCTTATTACCCCAACGTAAGCCTTTCGGCGAGTGCCGGCTTTGAAAGCACGTCCTGGAAGCACATCTTCGATTGGGCCAGCCGGTTCTGGTCCGTCGGCCCTTCGGTATCGGAAACCGTTTACGACGCCGGATTGCGCCGCGCGGTTGTGAACCAGTATGTCGCCACCTACAATGCCGATCTGGCTTCCTACCGGCAGACCGTCCTGAACGCCTTCCAGCAGGTGGAAGATTCTCTGGCCGCTCTTCGCATCCTGACGCTGCAGATTCAGCAACAGCACCAGGCCGTGGAATCCGCGAGACAGGCGCTCGATCTGGAGATGAAGCGCTATCAGAACGGCATCGACCCGTATATCGACGTGGTGACAGAACAGAATACTCTGCTGAGCGCTCAGCAGGTGCTGGCCGAGATTGAGATCCAGCGCGCCACCGAATCGGTAGCGCTCATCGAGGCGCTCGGCGGCGGTTGGGATCGTTCGCAACTGCCCACTCCGCAGCAGGTCACCGCGAAGCCAACGAAGGACGCAACGACGATCCAGCAGTAAGAGCGTCGATGGGCTTCACTGCCAGCGCGTCTTGTGGTGCGCCAGCCACCAGCAGGGTTGGTTCCAGGCCGACGCCGCATATTGTGGGAACAGCGTCTGCGAGCAGCTCTGGTTCGCGGTACCCAGGTAATCGAATTCAACCTTCTCGCCCTTGAGCGGTGTCTTCAGAAAGCTATCGACAGTAACGCTGCCCATCCCGCCGCCCATCGTCAGCCTTATCTGAAACACGGCCAGGTCGCCGACGTACAGAATCGCCAGACCGATCACGAGGTACCTCGCGGTTCGTCCGACTTTTCGCCAGAATGAGCGCCGCATCGCGGCCCCGGTGCCGAGCCGGATAGCGCTCGACTTTTCTATCTTTACAAACTCTCAAGCTCGTCGCGGAAACAATCGCCATCGGCCTTCGTCCTCCACTTCGAAGAAAGTGCGCCTGCGAACGCGTTATGGCGTCTCCGATCTCTACGAATGTCAATGGGTTCGGACGTCGAGTCCGGTCACCAGCTCCTGCAAAGCGCCGCAAGCATCATCCCGGGCATCAACGAGTGACGTTGCACGTAATCCCTGGTTCCTCGTGCTCGCCATTGAGGCGCCCGATAATAGCGACTGTGACTTCAACCGTCGAAACTCTCATCCTTGATCTGCTGGAGTGGCTCTCCCGCCGGGATCGATCGTACGAGGAAACAATGGACGCCTGGCGCACGTCCTGTCCGAAGCTTCCGGTTTGGGAGGACGCGAATGATCGCGGATGGGTCTGCATCGAGAACAGGGATGGGCGATCATGCGTTCGAGTAACGCCCGCCGGTTTTAAGCTTCTCAGGAAACTCAGGCCGGAGCAGCTCCCATGAAGATCCGGCATGCTCGCGATCTTGCCGTGCCCTGGTAGCCGGTACTTCCCGCCAGACCCTCCAGGAGAGTTTTGGTGAACGCGCCATTGCCCGTTCAAGGGCAGTTGTTCTGACACAAGAGTAGTTCTGGACCGCTACCAGCCAGGCAACGCAACGCTGCTTTGGAGTTCCGCTGAGGTGTAGACTCCGACGCTCTGTCCGTTCACCACCACACGATATCGCCGGGCGGCAGGGATCCGCCGAAAAGCGGCCACTGGCGGGCGCGACCAGCCGAACGGCGTGTTCAGCTTCAGGTCGATTTTGTCGCCGGTTACCGAACAGTCCGTCGCATTAATACCATTTACACCGACGGCGCGCCCGGCACTCACATCGACGATCACATCGCGAAGGTAATCCTCTTCAATCTCGACGCCCGCCATGCCGCTGCCCGATCCCCAATGAAAACTGCTTACGCCAGCTTTACCGCCGTAACCTTCGTGCGCCCAGTTTTCAGATGGCGAGATAGGGAATTGCGCCCGCAGGGCCGCTACGCCACGTTCCAGATACTCCACCTGACCGGTGGCCCTGTAGTAATCGAGGATCACGTTGGCAGCGAGACTCTGCCGCGCATCGGACCATTCCGCATCCGAGTTCTGCGTAGTGAAACCGCCTAACAGCATGTCGGGGCCGGAAAGACCCTCCAGCACCGGATTGGTCCAATCCTGCTGGTACAGCAACAGGTAGTCGAGTAACTTCGTGCCCCGATCGAGATACTCCTTCCGGTTGGTCAAGCGCCACGCGGCAAGAAATGCGGCTGGCGCCTGGATCAACGCAAGATCGTTCGCCGGCCACTGGCCGGTTGCTGTATCCAGGTTGGCGAGGCGTGGACTGCAACTGAAGAACGTTTCGAAATCGTACCATTTGCGGTCGGGAATCACCTTCCGCTCGAGGAAATCAAGGCCGCGGAGCGCCGCGTCCCGATAGCGCATGTTGCCATCCTGCCCGGCGAGCTCCAGCAGGAACAAAGCCACCGGCGCCGTTTCGGCGAACACCTGGCGCGACAGCTCCAACTCAGCCGCGCCGGTCTCATCGAAACGCGTCGGAAGCATGCCGTCGGGCTGCTGGCGAGCGATCAGAAAATCGGCCAGTCGTTCGGCCCGCCTCATGATTGCGCCTGTGTCGGCAAGCCCTGCTTCACGCCAGCGCAGCAACCAATATCCCGTCCAACTCATATCAAAGCCCAGGTACCCGCTTTGAACACTCCACAGCCTGCCGTCTCCGGCCGCCCATGCGATCTTCTCGCCATCGGGAACGGCGACGCACTTGAATGCTCCATCGCGGCCCGGTGCATGGAGGGCCAGTTGAATGGTTTGGGCGGCCAGATCCATCAGCTCCCGGTTGTGCGTTCGTCTGGCGTAGAGCGCCATGCCCATGGCGGTGCGGACGCTGTTGAACCAGGCCGACATGTACAGCGATGGCCGCGGCCCGCCCCAGCGCACTGTTCGGACTGCGCCCGCGGGCACGCCGTCCACGTTCGTGGAAAGCCACTGCTCGCGCGACTCAGTGTCCCACACCTGTTTGCGCCAGTCGTCCCACAGCCCCAGGGATCGATAGGCTTGATCGGTGCCCTTCTGTTCGAGCGCGGCGGTGGCCTGCGCCGGACGGCCGAACCGCTCCCAATGGAAACGAACGGCCTCACGGAAGGCCTCGCCCGGCGCAGCGGAGGCGGTGAGCAGCAGATAGTACGAGTTCACTACGGGATCTTCTGCGCTCCAGACACGGTCCTCATCGGGAACGAAGACGGTGTGGAACGCCCGGCGCGCCGGGACGAATCCGACGGCGAGTCTGGGTCCCCCGGGCACGTCCAGTTGTAAAGCATGATTGCATCGCTTCAAGGCAGCCTTGTCCAAGGCGTCCAGATCCGGAACAATCGCGAACGCCTTGCTTCCGGACTGCGTCAGAATCACCGCTGACTTGTACTTTGCATCAGGATTGAAGCCGCCGACCGATGGCGAATACGACCAGTCGGGCGCATCTACAAAACGGAACGCGTCGGTGAAGGAGTGAAGTGCCAGTGACGGGCGCGGTTCCACTCGCGTGGTCACGTGCAGCCACGCCTCTTCTGCATCGAGCGCGATGGTGCGGGTTACCATCTGTCCGCCGGCTTCGAAGCGCTCGGTAAGCCCGGTGCGATCGCTGACGATCTCGCGCATCAGCACGGGCACAACTTCGCCGCCGGATCCGTGTATGGAAAGCGCGCCGGCCGAATCCCCAGCCGCGGTGGCCAGAAGAACCCAGTCCCGGCCCGAGCGAGCCAGGTAGCGTTCCTCGACGAGACCTTGTACCACGCGTGCTTCCACGCGAACCCGGGCGCCTGAGAGTACAGCCGGAGGCGGTGCCTGTGCCGGCAGGTGCAACGGCGTCAACGCGAGGAAGAGCAGAACCCGCGTGTCCATAAGTAATAAGACAATATCACTCGATATCCGATCGTCGCCGAATTGCAAGGTTAGACAGAGTCCGTCCGTTCATTGTGGGTCGGCTGCCTCACCATGCATGGCACGACCGCCCGGCATGCGCGTCAGAACCCGCCACCGCAACGTAGGCCTGATTCGGGAGATTTCAGGTACGATAGAAGGCGCGTTCCTTCGATGTATTTAGGAACTTTAGTACGCCCCGTGACACTAGCCGCCCTTGGGGTGGCGTTCATATTACAGCAAACATGGAGGCCAGAATGAAGAGCGCCAGGTTAACGCTCGTGTTCATCATCAGCGTTGTTCCCTTTCTCGGGCAGGCAGACCCTCCTGCCCGCATAGGCCGTATTGGATACATGACCGGCTCAGTTTCATTCCAACCGGCCGGAGTTGAAGAGTGGGTGCCGGCATTACCAAACCGCCCGATCACGACCGGCGACCAAATTTGGGTTGATGATGGAGCGCGCGCCGAGATGCATGTAGGCGCCACAGCGCTGCGGCTCGGTTCGCAGACCGCGTTCCAGTTTCTGAATCTGGACGATCAGACTGCGCAGATTCAGTTGAGCACAGGCTCTCTGAGCGTGCACATTCAATACCTGGATACCAACCAGATCTTCGAAGTGGACACACCCAATCTCGCGTTTTCCATCTATAGCCTCGGAGACTATCGAATCGACGTGCTGCCCGATTCGCAGACTACGGTGGTGACTGTTCGCACTGGCGCGGGAGATGTCACGGGAGGCGGGCAGGCGTTCAGTCTTAGTCAGGGAGAGCAGGCGTCGGTGGTGGGCGATCAGTCCATCAATTACAACGTCTACAACGCGCCTCCTCCCGACTGGTGGGACAGTTGGTGCCTTGAGCGGGAGATGCGCGAGGAGCACTCACCGTCTCTGCGCTACGTACACGCGGACATGACCGGCTACGTGGACCTCGACGATAACGGAGATTGGCGGAGTAGCCCGTACGGTGAGGTATGGGTGCCCCGAGATGTGCCCGATGGCTGGGCGCCGTATCACTATGGGCACTGGTCATGGATTGACCCCTGGGGCTGGACCTGGGTGGACGATGCCTCCTGGGGATTTGCGCCGTTTCATTACGGGCGGTGGGCGTATTGGGACAACAACTGGGCGTGGGTTCCAGGCCCTCTTTCAGACACACCCGTATACGCGCCGGCGCTGGTGGCGTGGGTCGGCGGCGGAGGTTTTGGCGCTTCCATATCGCTCGGTGCCGCGGCCGTGGCGTGGGTGCCTCTGGGGCCTCGGGAAGTCTATGTGCCGCCTTACCAGGTCAGCTCGTCATACGCCACCCGCGTCAATATCTCTAATACGGTCATCACCAATTTCAACGTCACCAATATCTACAACAACGTGACAACAGTGACCTATGTTAATGCGCGCGTGCCAAACGCTGTCGTTGCCGTGTCGGCGCAGGCGATGGGCTCGGCGCAGTCCGTGCATGAAGTGTCCAGACCGGTTTCGGCGCAGGCGCTTTCATCGGCACAGGTGATCCGTTCGGCGCAAGTTGCGCCACAGCGGCAGGCAGTTCTTGGCCGCCCCAACGCGCCAGCGAATGTTCCGCACCCGCCAAGTGCCGTGACCAGCCGGCCTATCGTCGCCAAAACGACTCCTCCTCCGCCGCCGGTGCCATTTGCCAGCAGACAGCAGGCGCTTCAGGCTCACCCAGGCGTTCCACTGAATACGCAGCAAATGCAGCAAATTCGGCGGAGTGCGCCACCTCCGGCGCAGGCCGTCGTCGTCAAACAGGCTCCGCCTGCCCCACAAGTAGTAAAGCCGGCGGTAGCGCCGAATCCGCCTCGGAACGCAATGCAGCCTAGGCCCGGCGGGCAACAGCCATCTCAGACCGCCGCGCCCGCGCAAGTAAACAAGCCTGCGCCGCCTCCCGCTTATCGCCCGCCGGCTCAGCCGGTCCAACCGGCGTACCATCCACCGGCTTCTCCGCCCGTTGAGCAGCCAGCGAATCGTCCTGCAGCGTCTCCGGAGCGCCCGGAGGAAACGAAGCCTGCGAATGCGCCGCCACCAAATCGTCCCGCAACGCCTCCGGAACGCCGCGAGGAAGTGAGACCGGAGAATGCGCCGCCGCCGCCACCAAATCGTCCCGCGGTGGAATCGATGCGTCCGCCCGCAAACCAGCCGCCGCCCAAACAAGAAAAGACGGCGCCGCCTCCAAAAGAGAAGAAGGCAGAAGACAAGAAAACAGAGAAAGACAAGGAGTAGCTGTGCACCGGGGCGCTGCGCTCTCGCGTTTTCGCCAGTGAGTCCAAGCGCCCCATCGGAGCTGTGGGCCGCCGCTACGGTGTTCATGATCACGTTCTCTGCGCTCTGCTGGTAGAGACGCTGGACAGCCATGCAGAACGTGGCGTATCAGCCCATCAGGAGGCGCACACAGCGCCTCGCGTTTCGAGGGACCCAGAGCGATGAATGGCGGGGTCATGGGCGGTAGCCGTTTATGTCCCCGTAAGCACCGAGGAGCAGCGGGAGCGCCAGACCATCGCAACCCAGCGCGAAGGCGGCGAGCGCTATTGCCAATTGCACGGCCTCTCGGTTTATCGGCTCTATGCAGACGATGGCGTCTCCGGCACCGTCCCGTTGGAACGTCGTCCGGATGGCAGCCAGATCCTCAGGGAGTCCCGCCTCGGCAAGGTTCGATCAACTGCTAGTGTTTTCCGGCACTCGTGGTCTGACCTACGTTGAGTTAATGTCTGCACAGACATCCGTGCAGATAACGACTGTACTTTCAGCATGAACCGAGAGGGGGAAAATGGCCTCAAGAGTCGGCAAACGATGGGAGCTTGCGGAAGCCGCAGGCTATTGGGGAACGGGGCTGACGCTCAGGGCGATTTTGCGGGCGGTCTCCTCGGGAACTTCGGGAAGAAAGGCAACCCGCGCACTGCAAGTGCCCACTTTCCCCGGAACCATGACGATAAAGGCATTGGTACTCGAAGACTTGCCGGCAACTTTGTCCTGATAATAGACGCGCTTAGCCGAGTTCTCGAAAACTCTCTCCCTGGGAATGCCAAGCAGTTTCACCAGGGAGTCCGGGAGTGGCCTGAAGGCCTGATCCGGCTGGCTCATGACCGCCGCGATTGCGGTGGCGGCATCCCGCAGAACGGCCCAGCCGGCTTGATCCGAGGAGGACTCCCAGACATCGGGAACCGTGATCTGGCAGTCGCCGCTGAGATCTTTGAGCACCTTCCACCCGGACGGCGGGGACTCGGGCGCCGCTTCGAGCAGCAACAAGGCAAACAGAGCGAAAGCCCCGAAATACCTCATGGCCCGAGTATAACGCCGGAGTGAGTGAAAACCCATGCGCGAGTACAGCGGTGCGGCTGCTCACATTCACGAACGCAATGGCGCCCGCGACACGATTCGCAAT
>Ga0326727_10010643_pt1 | contig 21828 bp, 19 predicted proteins | sample MB2enrmetagenome_FD_207643 | JGI IMG/M metagenome (GOLD analysis project Ga0326727, IMG submission 207643) | Lab enriched peat soil microbial communities from McLean, Ithaca, NY, United States - MB29MY | ecosystem: Environmental > Terrestrial > Soil > Wetlands > Peat | place: USA: New York...
CTCAAGGCCCCGACGGCAAAAACGAACAACCAGATGGCGACGCGCAGCCAGCGCCGGGCCAGGGGCTGGTTGTGAGCAGGGTGCGCGCAAAGAAGCGCCCAGCGTAATCGACTTGCGATCTTCGCTCTTAAGCTCACGTGCGTCGTCGTGATCACAATGATTTCAACCGCGGGGAGGCTGGCCAGTTGCGGCGTGGATGGCGAGGAGCTTTTCGAGGAGGGGCTTGAGGAGCTTGAGGTCGAGGGCGTTGGCGGCGTCGGACTTGGCGTTCGGTGGGTCGTCGTGGACTTCGAGGAAGAGGCCGTCGATGCCTGCGGCGACTGCGGCGCGCGCGAGGAGGGGGATGAACTCGGGCTGGCCGCCGCTGACGCCGTTGGCCGCCGAGGGCTGCTGCACGGAGTGTGTGGCATCGAAGACGACGGGCGCGAGCGAGCGCATGATGGCGAGGGAGCGGAAATCGACGACGAGGTTGTTGTAGCCGAAGGTCGAGCCGCGCTCGGTGAGGAAGACGCGTTCATTGCCGGTCGAGCGTACCTTTTCGAGGCCGTGGGTCATGTCCCATGGGGCGACGAACTGGCCTTTCTTAATGTTGACGGCGCGGCCGGTGCGGCCGGCGGCGACGAGCAGGTCGGTCTGGCGGCAAAGGAAGGCGGGAATCTGGAGGACGTCGACGGCTTCGGCAGCGACCTCGCAGTGGGCGGGCTCATGGACGTCAGTGAGGACGGGAATGCCCGTATCTTTGGCGATGCGGCCGAGGATGCGCGTGCCTTCTTTGAGGCCGGGGCCGCGAAAACTCTTTACGCTGGTGCGATTGGCCTTGTCGTAACTGGCTTTGAAGATGTAGGGAATGCCGAGATCAGCGGCGATGCGCTGAACAGCTTCAGCGATGGAGCGCGCGTGAGCCTCAGACTCGATGACGCAGGGACCGGCGATCAAGAAGAGCCGGCCCGCGCCCACTTGCACAGGGCCGATTTCGAACGAAGGACTCACGAGGGAGATTCTATCGTGCCGGAGCCCACAGCTCAGCCGACAGTGGTCGGTGGTCAGTGATCAGGGATCAGGGAAGCGGAGCTCCCACCCCTGGCGCAAGAATCCGCCGCGGCGGACGCCAAGGATGGGGCACCTGCTTAGAGTGGGGACCAGCGGTTACCCGGCGTGGCTGCGCGACCACTCCCAGAGTGCGCGGTCGAGCGTGCGCAGCGGGGTGGGCGCGGGGAGTTCGCTCTGCGGCTTCACGATGTTGCTCTCGGCCAGACGCATGCAGAAGGCAAGATACTCCTCGTAGAAGCGCACGTCGTGACGGGCGTGGCCCAGCGCTTCGAGGGTGCGGTAGTCCAGCACTGTGTAGCGCTCAGGGAAGATTGCGGCCAGAATGGCCGAGGCCACGGGAATGTCGACGCCATGGAGCTCAAGCAGCGCCTTGACGGAAGCTTCAGTGGAAGACTCGGGTGAAGCGGCGATGGCCAGCACGCACCGGATCTTCTCGTTGCTGTTCCCGATCAAAAACTGCACCGCGCGCTCGGATTTCCAGCGCACGATGGCTTCCAGATTGGCAAGCGAATAGTCTCCATTGCGAATGGCTTCGCCGGCTTCGAAAGCAGCCTTTTCAAGCTCGTGCTCTTTCTCGCCGGTCGTTTGCCAATACTGCTCTGCTAGCTGCTGCAGCTCCATTTCATTGGGCTGGAGCTGGAAGTAGGCAACCATTTCGATTTCCTTCCTTTCGTTTCCTTCCTTACCCCAAAACTTAGACACAATATGCCCGGCGCGAAATCGTTGTCAATAACCCGGATGGGGCTTTTGGCAGGTGCGTACCGGACTGGTCCATGAGACGGTGGCGGGCAGGAAATTGGCTGCCCGTCATGCTGTGGAAGAAGCATTTATTCTTCGAATTTTGGCGCAAAATGAGACGCCCCGTCTGAAGTAGACGAAATTGCCGTAGGGTTCGCTTGAAGGCGGGTTGGATGGGGGAAGAATCTTTCGAGAAAAGGCGCTGAATTGGGCTGGTGGAGGGTTATTGATCGGCGAGGGATGGATAGAACGTGATGAATTAAAAGATCATGAGGGATCATTCGGCATAGATCAATAAATATGCTATTATTGATTTATGCGAACAACTGTAGATATTCCGGATGAGTTATATCGGGCGATCAAGGTGATGGCTGCTGAACGCGGGGGTACGGTGCGGGAGCTCATTCTTGAGGGGCTGGAGATGGTGCTGCGGACCCGGGAGACGGCTGGCAGGAGACTCGAATTGCCAGTGATTCGGTCCACTCAACCCCGCTCGTCAGAGATCAATAACGAGACCATCGATGACGTCATCGGTTTTCCTTGATGTCAGGGTATGGCTGGCAGTGAATCACCCTGCTGGCGGCGTTCGCGGAAGCCGCGCAGCTCAAGCTGGTGGCTTTCGATCGGGTGCTGGCGGAGAAGGTGAAGGGGGCGGAGCTGCTGGGGTAGGGGCTACATCTTGAATTGTCAGAAGGCCTTATTTGCGTCGACTTCCATACCAGCCTCTTTAAGCTCTCGGACCAATTTCATTCTCCAAGAGTCGTCGCTCAATGGAGTATAAAGAATTCCGCCTAATTCAGACGGCTGGCTGACACCATCTAAAAGGAGCGCAAATGTTCGATCCCTGCCAAGCTTGCCAATAAAAAAGCCGAGTTCCAGGATCACATTTTGCCGTGCACGTTCTTCCTGTTTGGTCGGGGCACTTTTCGCGTAGGCAACATCATCGGGGCTCAGTATGACGACGGCGCATTGAACGTCGGAATAGTCCTCGAATTTTTCGATGATCGTGCGTCCCTTGTCCGGTTGTTCATGAAGAACGATCGGCTCTAGGTCCAGCTTAGTCAAGAAGCGCGCGACGGTATCCTTCGTGTCATGATCGTGGCCGTGCACGACAATTATCTTGCGAGAGCCCATCGGCCCGGAAACGCCGGATCTGCCCTGTTGGCTAGCGAAATCCTGACTTTGCTCTTCCATTTCTGAGATTCGGGATTTAAGGTACTGCTCGGAAGTTTCAACTCCTTGCAAGAAGTAACTCACGAACTTACTCTCAGGATCGCCGACGCGGAATACGCTTGGGAAGAAATCGATGTCCTTAAATTGACTTAATTGCCATGAGCTTGGACCAAAGTAGTCCGTCAGCACTCCTTCAACATTCTGGCGCCACACAGTCTCAAATGGGGAGTTTCGACCGCTCGAGCGGAGCTCTGGGATTTGATCGAGCAGGCGGCGCAAACGCGACAATGCCGTTGCGAGGGGAACGGCTGGGTCGTGCATCCGCGCACCTACACTAGGTGACAAGGTCCCTTCTCTCGGCATTCTGCGCCGATCATACCACGCGCTTATCGGGTCTGTGCCACCCTCTCTGGGAGGTCTGCGCTTACGCGCTGCAAGCGGTTCTTGTAGCTGGCGGTGATGAACTCGCGGAAGAGCGGGTGGGGCTCGAGGGGTTTGGATTTGAACTCGGGGTGGAACTGGCAACCAAGGAAGAAGGGATGGCCGGGGATCTCGACGATCTCGACGTAGGTCTGGTCGGGAGTGGCGCCCGAGATGCGCAGGCCGGCGCCGGTGAGCAGAGCTTCGTATTCGCGGTTGAATTCGTAGCGATGGCGGTGGCGCTCGCTGATCTCCTTTGCGCCGCCATAGGCGCGGCTGGCGAGGGAATCCTCCTGCAGGATGCAGGTCCACGCGCCGAGGCGCATGGTTCCGCCCATCTCTTCGACGCCGAGGAGCTCGCGCAGCTTGTAGATGATGCGATGCTCGGTGGCGGGATCGAACTCGCTGGAATTTGCGTCTTTGAGGCCGCAGACGTTGCGAGCGAGTTCAATGCATGCGGTTTGCATGCCGAGGCAGATGCCGAGGTACGGCACCTGCTTTTCGCGCGCGTAGCGGATGGCGTTTAACATGCCCTCGATGCCACGCTGGCCGAAGCCGCCGGGGACGAGGATGCCGTCGTAGCCTTCCAATTGCGATTCGTAGCTGCGGTCATCGGGGCTTGTGGACTCGAGACCTCCAGCTTCGATCCAGTGAATCTTGAGCTTGAGGTTTTGCGAAATGGCGCCATGGGTGAGCGCTTCCTTGAGCGACTTATAACTGTCCTCATACTCGACATACTTGCCGACGATGGCGATGGAGACTTCGTCCTTGGGGTGGTAGCAGCGCTCGACCAAGTCCTGCCACTTGGTGAGATCGGCTTCGGGCGCTTCCTTATGCAGGTACTTGAGGATGAGCGCGTCGACGCCCTCCTCGGCAAAGCCGAGTGGGACTTCATAGATGAAGGGCACGGTCTTGGCGCCGATGACGGCCTTCTCTTCCACGTTGCAGAAGGCGGCGATCTTTTGCTTGATTTCGCGGCTGAGAGCGCGATCGGAGCGGCAAAGGAGCACGTCGGCCTGGATGCCGATGGAGAGCAGCTCTTTGACGGAGTGCTGCGTGGGCTTGGTCTTGAGCTCCTGGGCGGCGGCGATCCAGGGAACGAGCGTGACATGAACAAAGACGGTATTTTCGCGGCCCAGCTCCTGGCGCATCTGGCGAATGGCTTCGAGAAACGGCAGCGATTCAATGTCGCCGACCGTGCCACCGATCTCAATGATGGTGACGTCAGCGCCGTTCGAGGCAACTTTGCGCATGGCATTCTTGATCTCGTTGGTGACGTGGGGAATGACCTGAACGGTTTTGCCGAGGTAGTCGCCGCGGCGCTCTTTGAGGATGATCTGCTCGTAGATGCGGCCGGTGGTGTAGTTGTTGTCGCGCGAGAGGGGTGCGTGGGTGAAGCGCTCGTAGTGCCCAAGGTCGAGGTCGGTTTCGGCGCCGTCGTCGGTGACGAAGACCTCGCCGTGCTGAAAGGGCGACATGGTGCCGGGATCGACGTTGAGGTAGGGGTCGAACTTCATCAGGTTGACGTGGAGGCCGCGGCTCTCGAGCAGACAACCGATGGAGGCAGCCGCGAGGCCCTTGCCTAAACTGGACACAACTCCACCCGTCACAAAGACATACTTTGCCGACATCGATGCAACCTCATGGTTGGGTTTTTGCGATTGGCCGTACCTGGTGGGCACATACAAGTATGGCAGAGAATCGGGGTACGGCGAAAGGGGAAAATTACGGCAAAAACCAGAGAAGGTGTGTCGGCGCTGAGTTTTGGGGCAGGTTGCCGCTCCCCGATGGTCGCGTCGACTTGAATCTCGCGGCTTCGCCGTGTGGTATCTCTGGTTTTGCTGTTGGCGGGGCTGATGATACGTTGGGTGATGCTCCCGGTAACGATCATGGAATGAGCGTCTTGCAGTTGGCAGTGACGGGGAGGCGCAAGGGGAGCTACGATGCTGTCGAGAATCATTCGCGATGACGAGCAAGATTGAGGTTCTTCAAATCGACATCACCACGCTGGCGGTGGGCGCGATTGTGAACGCGGCGAACACCACGCTGCTGGGCGGCGGCGGTGTGGACGGGGCGATTCATCGCGCGGCGGGGCCGGAGCTGTTTGACGAGTGCTATCAGATCGGCGGGTGCCCGACGGGCGAGGCCAAGCTGACGAAGGGTTACCGGTTGCCGGCGAAGTACGTGATTCATACGGTGGGGCCGGTGTGGAGCGGCGGCGAACACGGTGAACCGGAGCTGCTGGCGAGCTGCTACCGGTCGGTGTTCAAGATTGCGCGCGAGAAGGGGATCAGGTCGCTGGCGTTTCCGGCGATCAGTTGCGGGGTCTATCGATTCCCGGTGGATCGGGCGGTGAAGATCGCGGTGGGTGAGACGGTGGCGGAGCTTGTGAGCAGCGACCTGATCCAGAAGGTGATCTTCGCGTGCTTTGGGGATGAGATCTATCAGGCTTACCGGCGAGCGGTGGACGGGCTCTCCTGAGACTTTGCGACAGAGAGAAAGCGGGCAGGCTTTGGCAACCTGCCCGTTTCGTGTTTCCGGCGCCGCACCGGGTTCAGGTTAGAAATTCAGCGTCAACTTCGCGGTCATAGCGCGCGGGGTGACGTAGTGCGTGCCGCTGAACGTGGAGAGGAAGTTGTAGAGAGCGACCTTGTTGGTGACGTTGATGGCCGTCAGGTCGAGATTGAGCTTGTAGTGTTCCTTGTTGAATAGGTTGTTTTTGCCCAGGGTGACGTCGAAGAGGCTGCGCGGGGCGATGCGCTGCGGATCGTGGTCGTTGTCGCCGGCGTTGGGCGCGGGAATGTCGATCAGGCTTGAGGTGAACTCGTTGGCTGGGCAGACTGCCGGCAAGGGAGTCGTCGGCGTCGCCTTCTGTCCATTGCACATGAATCCGGCCTGAAACTCCTCGTCCGCGGTCAGGGGCAGCGGCACGCCGTTCGTTGCCGGGCCGGGAGGAATGTTGGTGTCGACCATAGCGATGGCGGGGGTTCCGTCAGGTAAGGTGGTTGTACTGTTTCCGCAGGGGCTGTTGGGATCCGTAGCGCCGTAGCAAGGCGTGGAACCGGCGACAAGGCCCGAGTCGAAGCGCCAGTTAAAGCCGCCCCAGAGACCGTTTACCCAACTGCCATCGTGGGAGACCGTGTATTGAAGGTGCGTGGTTTCGTTGAACTTCTCGTCGTGGTCGATGCGGAAGGGGTAGACGGTTCCCAGGGCGACTCCGCTGGTGGCTCCGGCCCCGGCCACCTGCGGCGGGAAGAAGCGCGCAGCTACCGAAGAGGTGACAAGATAGGCGCTGAAGTGATGGTAGTTCGGGATTTCCGCGTCGAGAGCATAGCCAGGAATCTTGGAGTTGTGCCAGTCGATGGGGAAGGTGATGGGCGTGTTGCCCAGGATGCTGAAGTCAAAGGCGTTGTGGGTGTACTTCCAGATGTACTCGCCGCTGACCACCACATATTTGCCTGCGGCCTGCTGGAATCCGGCATGGAACTCGTTGCGGAAACCGGGTTGCATGGTTCCGGAAACGCCGGGGTTGCAAGAAAGCAGCGGATTGAGAATCGCATCGGAGCAGCCACTGCTGGACAACACCAGATTTTCGTTGAAAGGCGTCTCCAGTGTACGGGCATAGGAGATGCGCAGCACGGTAGCTGACGGCTTGACGTTGTAGGCAATGCCCACGCGGGGCTCGGGTTGTTTGGAAGTGGCGAGGCCGTTGTAGATATCGCCGCGCATTCCCAAGTTGAAGTCCCAGCTGCCAGCCTTGATTTCGTCCTCAATGTAGAGGGCCAGTTCCTTTACGTCGGTGTGGCCGAAGAAAAGGTAATCGCTGCCGCCGCGGGTAAGGTCGTAGGGCGCCAGAACCGAGAGGTAGTTACCGTTCGGGAACGATGTTTCGCCATCGCAGTCGGATGGACTGGCGTATCCCGGCAAGGGATTGCCATTCTCGTCCACGCAAGGGGCGCTGAGGGGATAGGTGGAATCGGCGATGCCCAGGCTGTCGTGCTCGCGCAGGAATGTCTGTTCGTAGACGGCGCCGGCCTTGATGTTGTGGTGTCCGCGCACGTACGTGTAATCGGAGTGGGCTCCGGCGTTGGTCAGCGTGCGGTTCTGAGAGATGGACGAGGTTTGCAATGTGGGGGGCCCGAGGTCGGCCAGCGGGTTGCCGCTGGGATAGTAGTTGTAATCGTCTCTGCGGACATAGGCGCCAAAGTTCAGGACCGAGTCGTTGCTGATGATGTGCGTGTAAGTGGGCGCGATGTCGAATGTCCCGATCTTGGAGTGCTGATCGGTGTTGCCCACATTGACGAACGCGGGGTTGGCGCTGGCGCCTCCGCCGATCCCAGTGCCGCCGTTTTCGACGTTCTGGATATTTAGATTCTGGAAGGCGTTGGGCGTCTGAAACCAGGAGCGGCTGTAGTTGAAGTCCAAATGAACCGAGTCGGCAGAGGTAAAGCTGTAATCGACGCGGTCGAAGAAATTCTCCTCGTTGCCCTTATCGTGGAAGACGGTGAACTCCGGGGGATCGAGAAAGCGTCCAGTGTTCAGGGCGTCGCCTTCGATGAAGTTGCCCCAGCTCTTTCGGCCATAGGAGAGATCGAAGCCGCCCGTCGCCGATCCGAAGGCCCCGTAAGAAGCGTAGATGTCGCCGGTAGGCTTGGTGACGCCAAGACCGGAGCGCGTGGTGGCCACGATGACGAGGCTGGTCTTGTCGCCGTACTCGGCCGGCGGCGCGCCGCTGATGACCTCGATGGATTGAATCGAGTTGGACGGAAGCTGGTTGGAAAAAATCTTGCTCTGCTGGTCAGTGATGGGCTGGCCGTCGACGGAGAAGGAGTTGGAGGCGTGGTCGCCGAGGCCGTGAAAGAGGCCGTTGGAGTCGGCCGCCACGCCGGGGGTGGTGAGCGTGACCAGCGAACTGAGCGAAGAGGATGCGCTCTCCAGCGGCACCTTGTTGAACAGATCACGGTCCACATCGACGTGAAAAGTGGGATCGTCCTCGATGAGGTCGCCGGAGGACTCGACCGTGACGGTTTGGGTGGCGCCGGCGATTTGAAGAATGAGCTTCACGCTGATTCCCACCGAGGAGCGAATCACGACACCCTGGCTCACATGGGCGAACCCCGTGGCGGAGACGTCGATTCTGTATGGGTTGAAGGGAACGTTGGAAAAGGTGAACTGGCCGGTCGCATCGGTGGTTGCGGTGCGGTCGAATCCGCTGACCTGGTTGGTGAGGTGGACGGATGCGTTGGAAACGACGGCTCCGGTGGGATCGGTGACGGTGCCGCGCACGGCGCCGGCGTTACCGCTCTGCGCGGACGCGGAGAGCGCGGCAAGGATCACGGCGAGAAGGGGAAGAATGTGCATTGCGCCTCGATAAAACTGCATGGAAAAGCTCCTGAACAATGACGGAAAAAATGGGAAATGCAAACCGCGGGTCGTGCCGCCGCGGGTCCTCTGTGCATTGGAGGAGCATCGGTCCGCTTCAAAGTCAGGGTGTGCAGATGCGGCCATGTATGGCCCGATCAGTAAAACGATGGGGCGATGCAACGGCCTTAAATGAAAACGGATCGATACCCTAGCAGGAGGCTGGAGGGGGACGAATGAAGAGACGGATTTGGCGCTTGTGGGCGATTACGATGGGATCGGCCTGGGGCGCGGATGCTCCCAATTGCACGATGACAATGACGGCCGCAGCGGCTGCAACGGGCACGACCGTGTGCATGACAATGCACAACTGGCAGTGGTCGGCATCCGTATCGTTCGAGTGAAGGTGCGTTACCTGAGCAACGACGAGCATCGCGAGAAGGGCCAGACATAGCACCGCCATCGCCGGCAAAAAGCCGGACAACAAGCGACTCTGGGCGCCGCGCTTCCCGTGGAGGAATGTCTTAAGCCCTGCCAATCGATGGTTCCTTCCGGTTCTATTCTACAGAAAGAACATGTAGATTTGGACGCTTTGGGCATGGAGAGGTTGCACTTAAGTTACGATTTCGATCCGGAATGGGTGCCAACGCAGGCCGGGTCGGCTCGTCTAAACTGTGTTGCCATGGCTCGTATTGTGCAAGGACGGCGCTTTGCGGCGCTTTCGCTGGCTATTCTCCTGCTGGCGGTGACGGCCGCTATGGGGCAAAGCGGCCAAGGCTCTCAGACCGTGCAGAGCGCGCCCGATCAGGGCTCGCAGAATCCAAATTCCAAGCCTTTGCCGCTGAAGCCCGCGATTCCCGGCATGGGGAAGAATCATCGGTTGATTCTCAAAGACGGTTCCTACCAACTGGTGCGCGATTATCAGATCGTGGGCGACCGGGTGCGCTACCTGTCGCAGGAGCGCGGCGACTGGGAGGAACTGCCGGTGGACCTAGTGGACTGGGACGCCACGCGCAAATGGGAGAAGGAACATGCCGATCTGGTTGACGAGGATTCTTCTCCGGCCATGAAGGAGGCCGAGGAGATCGACAAGGAGGAGTCGGACGAGCGCAACGAACAAAAGGCGCGCATGCCGGAGGTGGCCACGGGGCTGGAGTTGCCGGATGAGGAAGGCGTGTTTGTGCTGGACACGTACCAGGGCACGCCGGAGCTGGTGGAGTTGACGGCGACCGATCTCTCATTGAACTCGAAGAACCGGAAGGGGATCGCCGTGCTGAATCCGCTGGCGACACAGCGAGCGAGCCTGGAGCTGGAGGGCGCGCATGCCAAGGTGCATCTGCACGTGAACGATCCGGCGATCTATCTTTCGCTGGGCGTGGAAGAGCAAACGGAGCCGGTGCTGTCGCATCCGATGACCGTGAACACGAACGGCGCCAGCGCCGCGAGCGGCGGGAAGCATGGCGCACATTCGGCGCAGTCAGGATTCGCGATTGTGCGCGTGGACGAGCGCCAGGCGGTGCGGATTGTGGGCGCCATCCACGTGAGCCCCAACGGGTCGGTGACGCAGGACGAGAACGTAATCCCCGCCAAGGCGGAATTGCTGCCGGGCAAACACTGGCTGCGTATCGAGCCCGAGCAGACGCTGACGATCGGCGAGTACGCGCTGGTGGAGATTTTGTCTCCGTCGGATATCAGCGAATCGGTTTGGGACTTTCGCGTGGACCCGAGATTGGGAGACAACCCGCGGTCGATCGGGCCGATCCTGAAGCAGGCGCGGGATCAGTAAGGATCTTTTATCGCAGCGCCAGGCTCTCGAATCAGATATGGGCTTTTACCTCCTTGCGGCGGCTGACGACGAAATGCGCGAGCAGGAGCGAAACGCCAACCGTGGTGATGAGGGCGTCGGCGGCGGGCATGCCGCGGGGGCCCCAATGGGCATAGCCCCATCCGTCGAGAGCGGTCATGTAGGCGAAGGGAAGGTTACCCAGCGAGTTGATGATGGCGTAGCGCGAGCTGCCGCTCTTGCCGGAGCCGCCGAGAAACTCCAGAACGACTGCCGTGAACAAGGCGTAGCCGGCGCCGACGGTAAAGAGGAAAAGAATCGTGCCGGCGAAGTAGACCGCGGGCCGCAATGGACTGAGAGCCAGGATGGCTAATGTGGCGGCATTGACCAGGCCAGCGAGGAGAAAGGCGATGGGGGCGCGCACGCGAGTGGGAATGAGCGATGCGGCGAGCGCGCCCGCTGTCGTCAGCAGAGCGCCGGCCAGGCCGTTGATCCACGCCACTTGCCGGCCGGTAACGCCGTAATCGCGAGCCAACTCGCCGAGCAGTCCCATCATGGCTCCACTGGCGCATGGGGAAGCGACAAGGAGCGTGTAAGGGAGGGCTTCCCAGCGCAGGAAGGTCGATCGGAATTCCCGCCAAATCTGTGCGATGGTTTCTCGCGCGGTGCGCTCGGTGATCATGGACTGCGCGGGCGCGGCCAGAGCGAAGAGAGATGGCAACGCGATCATGCCGGCGACGATCCAGCCGAGGGCGCCGAGCGGGAGGCGGCCGGAGAGCGTGACCAGCACAAAGACAGCCACGGCGCCGATGGCGAGCGAACCGCTTTGGTAGAAGCTGCCGGCGCGGCGGCGATTGGTTTCGCTGCGCAGAGTACCCATGATGCCGCCGCAGGCAGCGACGGCGAGCACGCCGAAGCAGGCACCCAAAAACAAGAGGCCAACGGCCCACGATGATCCAAGGCGAGGCTGGTGGAATGCGACCCATAGTGTGATTGCGGCGGTAACGGCCGCGATCATGAGCCAGGTGCGGCGGCGCATCAGAAAGTCGGTGATGGGACCCCAGAGGAAGTAGATGGCGTGAGGGAGCGCAAGCAGGGCGCCGATGCCGGCCGCGCGCGCGGGGTCGACTCCCTCATTGCGCAGGAGGTAGGTGAGCGCACCGCTGACGAGGCCGAGGGAGATGACCGCATCGGGCGCGATGAGGAAGGCGAAGAGCCAAGGTCTCTCGTGCGGAACGGGGTGGGATGGGTCCTCGACCGCAAGGGGAACGGTTGATGGCATTAGGCTTAGCGTAGCATTAGAGCAGTTTCGGAAATACTCCGTCCGGTCAAAGCGATTGCGAAGGTCGTCGCTCCCTGTTGGTCGCGCCGACTTAGCTTTCGTGAATGCGGATACGCCATTTTCGAAACTGCTGTAGGCGGCGCGAGGCCACACGATCAGGCTGGCGATTCCCTCTTGGGTTAACGGGAGGCTTCCCATTCGAGCATTGCCCTGGCTAAGCCTTTTGAATGTAACCCTTTGGATCGATGATTCGCTTTTTGTTCGCCACAGGTCCCACTTTGCGGGCATTTACCAGCAAAAAGACGTGATGCCTACTAGAACAACATCGATTCGCAGTTGGTGCTCGGTAGCCACCAACGAAGAGCGCGGAGTTACGACACAACCGGTTATCTGGAAAGCTGGGGCAGCTCAAGAACTGAGAGCACTGCTCCGTGCCTCTCAAGGGCAGATTGCGATCGAAACAAACGTGATGGGAGAATCATGGGGACAGCAGGGACTGATTACTACGAGTTTCTCCAAATAAGCCCCCACGCCGATACCGATACGATCCATCGTGTCTATCGATTCCTGGCGGCGCGCCTTCACCCGGATAACCACGAATCCGGTCATGCCGAGAACTTTCGCTTGCTGAAGAAGGCCTACGACGTGTTGTCGGATGCGAAGCGCCGCGCAGAATACGATGCGACGCGGACTCCGGTGGCCGCGCGGCCGCTTGCCTCGACGATCGACTTCATGGATAGCCTGGAGGGCGAGTTAAACCGGCGGCTGGCAGTGCTAGCGGTTCTTTACTACCGGCGGCGCATCAACCCGAACTTTCCGGAAGTTTCCCTGGCCGAGATTGAGGAACGGATGGGATTTCCCCGCGATTACCTGGACTTTACGTTGTGGTATCTGCAGAAAAAGGGATACATCGCCAAGGCGGACAACGCGCAGTACACGCTGACGGTGGATGGCGTGGACTTTGTGGAGACCCAGCGCACACAGATCTCGACCCTGAACAAATTGCTCACCAGCGGTTCGGGATCGTCGGTTGCCGATGTGATGCAAGAGCAGAGCGACGAGGCTGCCGTCCAATTGCCGGATGCGTCCGCAGTTACCGAGCAGCCGGCTCCCGTTTCCACATCGAGCACTTTGTACCCGGTCCCAAGCCGGGCGAAGGATCGACGCGTCCGCAAAGCGGATCGGCGCGTGGGCGCTCCCGATCTGCGCGTGATCAAGGTGGAAAGGCGGTTCAACATGCGGGAGAGGCGAGATGATTCGGAAGGCCAGCGAGCATCCGGATAGCAGCTACTCCCGCGCGGCGATGCCTAACGCCTTCATCTTGCGGTAAAGATGGCTGCGTTCGAGGCCAAGCAGCTCAGCGGCGTGGCTGATGTTGTTGCGCGCTTCTTCAATCTTCTTGAGGATGTATTCGCGCTCGTAGGCGTCGCGCGCCTGCTGCAAACTAGAAAACTCTTCAGTGGAGCGCGAACCGGACTTGTGCGTGAGCGGCGGCAGGTGTTTGCGCTCGATGCGAATGACGCGTGGATTGAGAATGAGGATGCGTTCGATGACGTTCTTGAGCTCGCGCACGTTGCCGGGCCAGCGGTATTGGGCCAGGGCCTCGAGGGCTTCTTCGCTGATCTCCACGCGCGGGCGGCCGTACTGACGGCCGAATTCGAGCAGGAACTCGTGCGCCAGCAGCGGAATGTCCTGCTTGCGTTCGCGCAAGGGCGGGACAAAGAACGGCACTACGTTGAGGCGGTAGAAGAGATCCTCGCGGAAGTTGCCTTTGGCGATTTCGTCCTCAAGATCCTTGTTGGTGGAAGCGATGAGGCGCACGTCGACCCGCAAGGGTTGCGTTCCGCCCACCGGAGTGAACAACTGATCGTCGAGGGCGCTGAGGACTTTGGCTTGGGTCTTGAGGCTCATATCGCCCACTTCGTCGAGATAGAGCGTGCCGCCGTCGGCGCGTTCGAGAGTGCCGCGCTGCTCGGGCGGCCCGCCGGGCTGCGCGCTGTGGCGATAGCCGAAAAGTTCGGCTTCGATGTGCGCTTCAGGGATGGCGGCGCAGTTCAGCTCGACAAAGACGCCATCGCGGCGCAGGCTTTCCGCGTGAATGGAGCGCGCAATGAGCTCCTTGCCAGTGCCCGACTCGCCATAGATGAGTACGCGGCCGTTGGTGGGGGCCATCAGCTTGATTTGCTGGCGCAGCGCCTTGACGGGAACGCTTTCGCCGGTGAGCACCGCAGCTGCGCTGAATTGGCGCTTAAACTCCTCGTTCTCAGTACGCAGCCTCCGCGCCTCCACAGCGTTCTTGACGACAATCAGCGTGCGTTCGAGCGAGAGCGGCTTCTCAAGAAAGTCGTAGGCGCCGAGTTTGGTGGCCTTCACGGCCGCCTCGATGGTTCCGTGGCCGCTGATGATGACGACTTCAGGCCGTGTCTCCGGCGATAATTCGCGCATCCCGGCCAGCACGTCAAGACCGTCGCGACCGGGAAGCCAGATGTCGAGCAGCACCACATCGTAGGGAACGTCGCGGAGCAGAACCATGGCTTCGGCGCCATCGGCCGCGCTGGCAACACCGTAGCCCTCTTCACGCAGGATCTCCTCGAGCGAGGCGCGGATCTCCGCTTCGTCGTCGACCACCAGGATGTGATTCATGAGATGCGGCCCTTCACCGATCCCGTGCCCGCCACGGCGGATGCTGGTTGTGCCCCGGGTTCCATGAGCGGCAAGCGCAGCAGAAAGCGCGCGCCTTTGGGGCTGTTGGCCTCGGCGCTGATGGAGCCGCCGTGTTCCTGCACGATCTTGGCGGCGATGGACAAGCCCAGGCCCGTGCCGCGACGCTTAGTGGAATAGTAGGGCAGGAACAGGCGCTCGCGAATCTCGTCGCTGAGTCCGGAGCCGGTGTCGGAGACGGTGATCTCGACGGCGGCGCCGTCTTCACTAAGCGCTGTATTCAGGCCCAGCACGCGCAGCAGGCTGCCCTGCATGGCTTCAGCGGCGTTATCGATGAGGTTGGCCAGCGCCCGGCGGATCGCCTCAGGATCGGCCAGCACCGGCGGCAAGCCGGGCTCGAGGTTCCGCTGCACGGTGATGCCTTCGAGCCTGCCGCCAAACAGCGCCAGCGCCTCTTCGACGATCTGATTCATGTCGCAGGGTCGGGGCTGCGGCGCCGGAAACTGCGCCAGGGCCGAAAACTGGTCGACAAGCGTGCGCAGAGTGCCGACGCAGCCCAGAATCACCTCGCTGCACTTGCGGATGATGTTGGACGAATCCGGCTGGCCGCGATCGAGATGCCTGCCGATGCGTTCGGCGCTGAGGGCGATGGGAGTGAGCGGATTCTTGATCTCGTGAGCCACCTGCTGCGCCACTTCCTTCCACGCCAGTTGCCGCTGCGCGCGCAGGAGCTCCGTAGTGTCTTCCACCACCAGCACCGATCCGACTTGCCCGTGACCGAGCTCAAGCCGCGCGCTGGTGATGGCCAAATGCAGAGTGCGCCCGCGAGCGTGAAACTCCAGCTCAGTGGAGGCTGCGCCCATACGATTCGCGCGGCGGATCACTCCGGCCAGGTCTTCGGCACATTCGGCGGGAAGCAACGTCTCGAAGCGTTCCCCAGCCAGGGAAGCATCTTCCTCGAGTCCCATCAGCGCGGCAAAGGCACGGTTGGACTGAAGCACCACACCGGTTCCGTCGAGGGTGACGACACCCGAGGGAATCGTATCGACGATGGTCTCGAGCTCGCGCCGCCGCTCCTCGACCGCCATGTTGGCCGCGGTCAACTGCGCTTGCGCGCTCTGGGCCAATTGGCGGCTCGTTTCCAGGTCCGAGGCCATATGGTTGAACGAGCGCACCAGGTCGCCCATCTCTCCGGTGGCGACGGCGGGTACACGTTGCTCGTACTTGCCCGCAGCAATCTCATCCATGGCGTCGGCCAGCGCTTCGACCGGCCGGGTGATCTGCTTGGAGAGAAACACCGCCAGCCAGACGCTGGAAAAGAAGACAAAGACCGTGACAAGCAAGAGGGTGAGGGACAAGGTGGTGCGAATGGTTCTGCGGGAGCGGAAGAGCCGCCAATACTCGTCCGCTCCGGAGCGGATGCGCGCGGTGGCTTGGTTGAGTCCCTGGGGCATGGGCAGCACCGCTACCACGATCTGGCCCGACGGGGTGACCGCCATGCCCAGCGCGTATTCCTGACCCGCCACATTTACAACCGGATTGTCATTTCTCTGCGCGGCGGAGAGAAGAACCGCCGAGATCGGCCCGCGGAGCGGAGTTCCCCCATGTTCGGTCTCATCTATCGAAGTGCGAAGGGTAACCGGACTCGATTCGGGAGGAGCCTGAAAGCTGGCGATGAGATGCTTGTTTTTGTCATAGGCCAGCAGAAAACCGCCTTCCAGGCTAAGGCGGCGTGAGCTCAGAACCTGCTGGAGCGATTGTGAGTCACGATCCGTCGCGTCACTTTCGGCTACCGACTCGGCCTCGCTCCTCGCGTTGCCTGCCACGTACTCCACCAGCTCGCGGACAACGCTGGTCGAGTCGTCGCGCAGTTGCGAGGCGTCAGGCGAAAACCACCGCTCCAGCGAACGGTTCAGCAGCAGATAGCTGAACAGGAACATGAGTGCCGCAGGCGTGACCGTGATCAAGATCGCGCCCAGCACCATGCGTGAGCGGAGCCGCGCACCGACTCCGCTGCTGCCCTGCCCCACGTAGACTTTGAGGACGGTGCGGAAAAGGAGCAGAAGAAGCAGAAGCAACAACAGGAAGAGCAGGACCTCCAGGGCCGTCAAGGCCATGGTCTGCCCATAGGTTTCGGGATTGAGGAAATCTACTCTGGAGGTGTTGAACCACTGAAGCGTTCCCAGCAAGACAAAGACCAAGAGCGCGCCGCCGGCAAGCAGGGCGATGGAGCGATGCCGCGAATCGGCCAGGAAACGCATGGGGCGATTATAGTGCGGCGGCTGCGCGGGAGACATGGAAGTCAGGGACCAAGGGAATATCCTGCAAATGAACAGGTGGCGACGACAATTGGTTGTTTTCTATCTGAAAACCAAGAATTTCAGCCAACCTTCCCAAAGATCGGACCATGCGTGGGCGACGACGTTGACGCGGAGATTCTTGCGCCAGGCCGCGAGCACGCCATAAAGAATGCCGAGCACAGAGATGACAATAACGTGCTTCCATCCCTGATAGGCATGAAAGAGACCAAAGATCACGCCCTGGGCAACGACTGCTATCGAGAGATTTCCGCCAAGGGCGTGCAACTGACGCTGAAGATAGCCGCGGAAGACCATCTCTTCGCACACGCCGGCGGTGATGCAGGCGGCGATCCAGACGATGACTTCGGGCAGGCTCTGCGGCAGAAGGCTAGCGACGGACTTTGCCTCGCTGGGCCCGAGGAGTTGGGCGACCCCCCAGGCCGCGCCTTCCCAGAGGATCCAAAAGGGAAGGGCAATGGCAAGATCGGTGGCTACACTCTTCCATGAGTTCCAACGCCCGCCAAACAGCGACCAAATGGTGCCGCCGCGACGGTGGATACCCGCCCAACAGTAGTAAAACAAGGCCCAGTCCATAAAGATGGCGACGAGGTACACCTGGATTGCGATGGCGTGGCCTGCAAGCTGCCCGGCTGGCGCGCCCGCGGCGTTGCCGCGTTGCGCCAGAAAGCCGAGGGCAACGACGCCGGCGCCGATGAGCAGAAGACCCACCAAATGAAGCCACGAGGCGACTTGGTCCGGGCCTCCGGGCACTTGTACGTCCTTTGGTTGCACGGTCTCATCTGCTTGCATAATGCCTGCCTTTTCCGGTTGTGGATCGAGTTGTCCGGCGCTTCACGCTTGCGCGCAAAGCGGCCTGCGTTTCTTGAGCCCAGCGCAGGTGCGCTTCGAGCTCAAGCTGACCGAATCGTGCCGCGATCTTCCAATAGGGCGCGTCAGGATAGCGCTCGAGACTCACGATCTCCTCGCGTTCCAGGCGGCGCAATTCCTGGAGGATTGCAGTCTCCCGTTTTGCCATTTGCTCCACATACCCGATGAGCGTTTGCGGCGAAGCCTGCGTGCCAAAGAACAACTTCAAAAGCAATTCGTTGCGCGGAACCTCCGGCTGAGGCTCAACGGCGAGCCACTTTTCGAGGCGCATGCGGCCCTTTGGAGTGATGGAGTAGACTTGCCGGTCGGGCTTGCCCTTTTGCCTTTCGGTTTTCGCGGTTACGAGTCCGGCGGAAGCCAGCTTCTTCAGGTTGGGATAGATCTGCCCATAACTTTCGTTCCAGAAGTGGCCGATGGAGGCGCGGATGGCCAGTCCCAGGTCGTAGCCGGACATGGGTTCGATGGTCAGAAGGCCAAGAAGCACTTCTCTACTGGAGCTGGAGCGGCGCGCCATAGTTCTATTAGCTTTATGCCTATTAGATAGCCATGTCAACAAGAATCTTTCCGCCTCAATGGCGGCCCTCCGGCGGCAGGCGGACAAAGGCAGCGGGTCAGTTTGAAGACGTCGTGAAAGGGCACGACCGGGGACCCTCTGGGTGAAGCTGCGGAAAAACTCCTCGTCGAGTGGCTTGTATCAGGGCATGGCCTCAGCCGTGCCGCGCAAGGTCAATGAAATGGAGGCGGGCTTCAGCCCCTGAAGAACGGCCTCCTTCAAACTGGCCCTCTACCCGGGCAAGACTCGCTGCGCGGCCGGGTGTAGACTGGTTCCCAAATCATCTGCCAAGTTGGAAATGCCGGTTGCTATTCAGCGTGATCGCTCGAGGTGGCATATGTTCAGTCTCCGTAGTTCCTGCCGCTTTCTGAAGTGCGCAGTTGTCTGCTTCCTGATCTCCGCAACCGCCTTCACCGCTCCGGGGCAAGCCCCCGCCGGTAACAACTTCTCTCCCATAGAGATAGCTCCTGCCGCCCGCGACGAGGCGAACAAGGGAGTCGAAGCGTACATCAGCGCACGCTATGAAGAGGCCGTTGCGCATTTCCGGAGAGCGGTGGAACTCGATCCGAACAATACTCTGTTCAGGTTTTACCTTGGCTCCGCGCTGTCACAAAACGTTGTACCCGAACTCCAAACACCGGAAAACCTGAAGACCGCTCAACAAGCCATCGATGCCTTCAAGCTGGTCCTGGAGAAGGCCCCGCATAACGTAAGCGCCATGAAACAGATTGCGGGGATCTACCTCTACACCGAGAAACTGGACGAAGCCAAGGCGTGGCAAAAGAAGATTCTGAACGAATATGGGCGGGACGCTGAAGCTGCCTATACCGTCGGCGTGATCGACTGGATACAAGCGCACCGCAATGTTCTGACGGCAATGACACCGGCCGGCATCGAGGATGACGGACAAGGCAACGTCAACGCGCCCGCCCAAGTGATGGCGGCCATCAACGCGAAGAACGCCCCGCTGGTCGAAGAGGGCCTGAAGTATTTGGATCAAGCGGTTCAGCTGCGGCCCAATTACGACTATGCCATGGTGTACATAAACCTGATGTACCGGCGCAAGGCGGATCTGGACCGGGGCGATGAAGAAGCCCGCGAAGAAGATGTGAACAGGGCGAATAGCTGGACGGCAAAGGCGATGGAGGCCCGAAAGTCCAGGGAGACCCACGAAGTTCACGACTCGGGGGGCGCCGGCAGCGGCGATCTGGGATCCGATCTGATGGCTCCGCCACCCTATCCGCCACCTCCGCCGCCGCCGCCACCTCCTCCGCCGCCGCCCCAGGTGGCCGGGGAATCCAATGGAGGCGACTCTGGCGTCGTGGGCAGCATCTTCGGCAACGGTTCGACTCCCAAGATGCAAGCAGCTCCCCCGGAGAGAGTCAGTATCTCCTCAGGCGCTGCAGTGAGGTTGCAGATCAAAAAGACCCTGCCGATCTATCCGCCCCTCGCCAAAGCGGCCCGCGTCTCCGGAACGGTGGTTCTGAAAGCTATCATCTCCAAGGCAGGTGAAGTTGAAAGCCTGCAAGTCGTCAGCGGGCCAGCAATATTGCAGCAGGCCGCGCTGGATACCGTAAAGCAATGGCGCTACAGGCCCTACCTGCTGAACAACGAGCCGGTGGAGGTGGAAACCACGGTGAACGTGACCTTCACTCTGGGCGGGTGAGGAGGGACACCAAGGTCCGATTCGAGCGTGTTGAGGTTCGTGCCTTCCTGGCCGCCGTTCAGATTTGGGAGCACTCAAGCGGGCTGAGGACCAGATTCGTGATGTTGCTGACGATCGGGTCGAAGGCGTAGCGCGGGTTGGAAGACAGTTTCTTCCAGGCTGGATCGTTGCGGAAGACATCCCACTTGGCGTCGAGCTCGGCCATATCGGCAAAGCTGAGCATGTAAGTGAGGTTGGGCATGCGCGACCCAATGAGGGTATCGCCAAAGAAGACAGGATGGAAGCCGGCGTTCAAGAAGATCTCGAATTCGCCGGAGTGGAACATCTCCACTTTGCGGATGTGTTCACCGTCGCTGGGACTCTCATACGTGCGAAGCTGAAAGATGCGTTTGGCTTTGCTGGCAGCAGCGGCGGGCGGTGTGAGCTTTGGCCAACCTGCGAAGGCGGCGAGAAGTGAAATCTCCGCGCGCTGAAAGGCGGGCACCGCAGAGGTGGCATTCCAGAATGGGTCGGCGGTCTTCAGGAATTCCGCATCCTCGGGCAGGCGCAGATCCAGTCCGACGAGGGTCTCGATGGACGGGCCTGGAATGAGCAAGTAATACGCTGGCGTTTCAGGACCGATATCGAGCTTGAATGCCCCAACCGGCCCCAGCCCCAAGCGGGCCAATGCGGGAATCAAAGCGCCGGAGAAGTAGCTCTCAGTGAGCTTTAACTGTTGACCGCTTAATAGGTTATACCGGCGCAACTGGTAGAATTCGCGGCGCTCGCTCGCGGAGGCCTGAACCACTGTCTCGCCAGCCGCAGCAAGGGTTGAGGCGGCAATCGATGCGGCGAGAAACTGGCGGCGTTCCATGGATCCTCCGATGGCGATTATAAGGCGCTGCGTGCGGCGTTAGCAGCGGATGGGAAACAACTGAGAGGCGGGACTATACATCCCGGTGATCAGATTCCGGTTTCCGATTGCGCAAAAGGCCGCAGCAGAGACGCAACTTTGCGGGTGCGCACGTGTTCGAACAAGAGGAAGCTCTGCGGAGTTTCAACAATTTTCGGCAACTCCCGCCGAAACCTGCGCCGCCGATCCGAAAGGACGGCGGCATTTTTTGTTTTTCGTTTCGATTTGAGGTCGGGGGGCCGGCGAAGCCTATCGGGCGATAAAAAACATGGCCCAACTGAGCACGATCGCGGAGCCGACGAAGAGGATGAAGCAGTAAACGCCGTAGTGGAACATGCGGCGCGGGGTGTCGCGCATGGCGATGCCGAAGACGGTTGAGGCGAAGAGGGCGAAGAGCAGCACCGCGGCGAAGTGGGAGGGATGCAGCATCAGGACTTTCTCCCGGTGCGCAGGTTGTGCGCGTCAACGGCGGCGATGATGTTGAGGAGGCCGGCGACAACGATGAACTTGGTGCCATAGTCAGCGACGGTGGTCTGTACGGGCTGGCCGCCGAGGCCGAGCGAGCGGCACAAAAAGTAGAGCAGGCCGCTGCCCAGATCGCCGGCCACGCCGAGCAGATCAAGAAGGTCCTGCACGCTGGTGTAGAGTTTGCCCTGCATGGCAAGGCCGAGCACGAACATGGCAATGATGGAGACGGCGAGGAGCGCGCCGCGAATCCACTTGCCGAGGAGGAAGTGTCCGGCGCCGGGGATGAGCCATCCGGCGATGAGGGGAAGGTAGACGAATCCTTGCGGTGAGGGTTTTGCCGCGGCAGGCTTGTTTGGGGTGGTGGACATTCCTCTATTGACTATACAAGAGGCAGGGAGGAAGGGAGCGAGGGAGCGAGGGAGCAAGAAAGCCGGGCCCAAACGGGGAAACCTCGAAATCGCTTGCGATGCGGCGATGAACGTGTGAAATGTTCGCCTTGATGGTGCGGCCAAGCCTCCAAATGTTCGCTTAAAAGGTTAGCTTTGGGGCCGAAATGTAACCGCTAGAGGTTACGATTTGCGGGGACATGGACC
>Ga0326727_10010644_pt1 | contig 21819 bp, 16 predicted proteins | sample MB2enrmetagenome_FD_207643 | JGI IMG/M metagenome (GOLD analysis project Ga0326727, IMG submission 207643) | Lab enriched peat soil microbial communities from McLean, Ithaca, NY, United States - MB29MY | ecosystem: Environmental > Terrestrial > Soil > Wetlands > Peat | place: USA: New York...
CGGAGCAGTCGGCAACGGGACGAACTGGCCGGCACCCTGTTTCACGGCGGACAAGGATGGCAACCCCCGCCCCACGTCGGGTCCGTGGGCCATCGGCGCTTACCAATACAACGCGAACCCGGTGACGGCGGACCCCCAAAACCAGCCCCCCCTCGAGGGTTCAGCCGGTGCGTCGGTTGCTCTCAATTTCACGAGTATCGCGCAGACCTGTAAAACCAGAACAAAGGTCGACCACACAAACGGGACCACCAACTTTGTCACCACGTGCAAGGTAAGCTTCGATCTGGTTGCCAGCAATAACGGCGCGACGGAATCCCCAGCGTTTCCTGTCCGGCTTTGGACCGGTCAGGGCAGTGTTTTTGATCCGAGAGCAAACCCGTTACCCATGAGGGGGAAAGTGAAGGCCCTCGAGAAGGATCAGACGGCCAAGATCAGGCGGACTCTCAGGTTCAACGGAAACCAAGCGGGCACGTTCCTTTACGCCACGGATACCAACAACAACGTCCTAACGTCTGCACAGATCCCCGATCCTCAGTAAGTAACCCGCCGATTGGCAAGGCGGCCCGCGCGCCGAGCTCGACAACGGCGTGGGGACGAATCTGGCTGATCTGAACTCGTTGGGACTCAACACCGACAAAGACGGCGCTCCCCATTCAGCCTCGGTGGAGCGGAACCTTGCTGGCATATTAGCACCACATTGATCATGTGACACTTTCATTGTGACCCAGGGCTCGTGTCATGCGACACTGTTCACACGCGGACGGGGCCTATGGCATTACTCAGGGCGGCAAGAACGGTCTGGGCGATATCTCCTGTTGTCTTGAACCGTGGCAGGCGCCAGGATGTCCATGTGAGCTATGGGGCGAAGCCCGGTGCAACCGGGGCGTTCTGTAAGATCGCAGATAACGTGAAGCACCAACAAGAAGCTGACTCGATGAAGTGGTCCATAATCTCAGCCGTTAACAACGAGAGCGTTTTGAAAAGTTGCCTGCTCACATCGCCGGACATTCAATCCGCCACCGAGGTTATTCTCCAAGCCGGTTATTCCAGCGCCGCCGCTGCCTATAACTCTGGAATTCAGAAAGCGAGCACGGATTTGTTGGTGTTCGTTCATCAAGATGTCTATTTGCCCGAAGGCTGGATCAATGTTGTTCAGGAAGCCCTCGAACTGCTGTCTGTCCAAGATCCTCACTGGGGTGTCGTGGGGGTCTATGGAATCACAGCTTCTGGACGCGGCGCCGGATACCTGTATTGCACAGGACTCGGGTGTGTGGTCCTGAAAGCGTTTGCGGGTGCCATCGAGGTCCGATCGCTGGATGAAGTGGTTTTGATTTTCAGAAAATCGTCCGGCCTTCGGTTTGACGACCGCCTGCCAGGATTTCACTTGTACGGGACCGATATTTGCCTGGAATCGCGCCGTCGGGGGATGAAATGCTATGCGATTTCCGCCTTTTGCGTTCACAATACGAATGGGTACAGCTTTCTTCCGTTCGCGTTTTGGAAATGTTACTGGCTGATGCGCAGGAAATGGAAAGCCGAGTTGCCGGTAGCCGCAACGTGTTCGAACATTACGTATTGGTGCTGGCCGATGATCTGGTGGAACGGTGTTCGTGCCGCAAATCTTTTACTGGGAAGACAGAAGAGGGCGGGGCGCGTTCAGGATCCCAGCCAATTGTATCGGGAATTGTGTCGCGACAATCCTGTGCGCGGAGCGGCCAGCGACGCTGGACGTTACTCTCCGCAGTGTCCATTGTCGGATAAACAAGCATGACTGCGAGTTTGGACATCGACGTAATCACCCGCTGGAGAAGGGAATGTTTGGGATTTTGTACACGCGATTAGTCACATACACGGATAGGGCCACCGGAGGATACTTGAGCACCTTGGCAGCTCGCTTGCGTGCTTCGCCGATTGGCTATCGCTTGGCGCGAGGGGCCTTCTGGGGTGTCTTCGCCGGAATCACCTCGCGGATGTTGGCCCTGGGGATGTCGGTCATCGTCGCTCGTGTTCTGGGCCGGGAGCGGTTCGGTCAGTTTGGAATCATCCAGAGCACCGTGGCGCTGTTCGGAACGCTGGCGGGGCTCGGTCTCGGATTGACCACAACCAAGTACATCTCCGAATTGAGACAGAACGACCCGGCTCGAGCGGGGCGTCTCATGGGCCTCTGTTTCCTCGCAAGCATGATCTCCGGTGGGTTGATTTCGGCCGTCGTCTGGTTGGTCGCGCCCTGGCTCGCAGCATCGACTTTGGCGGAGCCGCGATTGGCACCTCTGCTGCGCGTGGGGTCGGCATTGATTCTTCTCGGGGGTATTAATGGAGCGCAGACGGGAGCCCTCGTGGGTTTCGAAGCGTTCCGGAAGATTGCGCAAGTGAACGTTTTCTCCGGGTTGGCAAGTTTTCCGTTGGTGGTCGTGGGCACCTTGGTATTTGGCGTGGAGGGAGCGGTTTGGGGTCTGGTCGCGTCGAACGGTGTGAACATATTCTTGAATCGTCTTGCATTAAAAGAGGAGGCGCGCCGGGCGCAAGTCCCCATTGGCTTCAACGGTTGTCTGCAGGAGTGGAAGGTGTTGGTCACTTTCTCATTGCCCGCTCTGGCCAGCGGCATGCTGGCGGCACCAGTCTCTTGGTTGTGCAATGCGATGTTGGTCAATCAGCCCAACGGTTACGCGGAAATGGGAATTCTAAGCGCGGCCAATCAATGGTTCTATGCGGTGCTGTTCTTCCCCAGCGCTCTGGTATCGAATGGGTTGCCGATTCTTTCCGAACGCTTGGCCGCTGACGACCGCAGCGGCTCACGACAAGCTCTCGCCCTCAACCTTAAAGTGACTGCCGCCGTCGTGTTGCCGGTGGTACTATTGGGCTGTTTGGGAAGCCGGTATATCATGGGAATCTATGGGAGCGCATTCGTCAACCACTGGCCGACAATGCTTTTCGCACTGATTGCAGGGGGGGTGTTAGCGCTCCAGATCCCTATCGGTCAGATTGTCATAGCATCCGGACGGATGTGGCTGGTTACGGCACTGCAAGTGATTTGGGCGGTGATTCTGTGCGGCGCTACGTGGGCGTTTCTGCCGCTGGGCGCGCTAGGCGTGATATTAGCGCGCTTGCTGGCGTGGGTTATTCACACGTGTCTGACATCGGTATTTGCGTGGTTGCGATTAAAATAGGCGTGCCGGAGCTTGTTGAGGAGCGTAGAGGAATTACTGAATCAAGAAACCCAAGCTCTCGTTGGAGGAAGGCATTCGCAGAATGGCGCAATGGGTGAAAGCGCATGAGGCACGGGAGGGCAGCGTTTTTAACAAAACTGAAATCATGAAGAATCTACCGCCCAGTTGGTTGAAGACTTCAAGTGTGAACGCTGGGTTGACTGGACCGGCGTTCTGAGGTGCGATCAAGGCCATGAATCCTCAGTTCAGCGTGGTCATTCCCGCGTACAATCGCGAAAAGCTGGTTGGCCCGACCATCGATTCCGTGTTAGGTCAGACGTTCACCGATTACGAGATCATCGTGGTCGATGACGGATCAACGGACGGGACACCGGAGATATTGCGGTCGTACGGGTCAAGGATCAAGGTCATCCGTCAAGAGAACTGGGGGGCGGACGTTGCTCGCGACCGCGGCATCAAGGCGGCAACGGGCGATTACGTGGCGTTGCTGGATAGCGATGACCTTCTGTGGCCCCACGCGCTGGCCACCTACGATCGGCTTATCCACGCCTGTCATTCGCCAGTGTTGATCATCGGCACCGTGACGCACTTCGAGCACGGAAAAACCCCGCAGCCCAACGATGACGGAACGAGCGACATTCAGGTCTTTCAGTACCCCGACTATTTGGCGAAGGACGTTACCGTCGGCCTCTACGGCAGTAACGTGGTCGCGAAGAAGTCTGTCTTCGAGCAGGCCGGCGGTCTGCGCCAGAGTACGGCCGCGACGTTTCACATGGATCTGGTGGACAGCATGCTGCGAATCGGAGTTTACGGGCCGTGCGTGGTGATGAAGTGGCCCGCCACCGCCGCCTATCGGGTGCACGAGACCAATACGTGCCGCGACGTTCAGAGAATGGCCAACGGCATATTTCCGATTATTGAGGCCGAACGAAGTGGACAGTACCCGGGCGGCCGGTCGCGCCGATTTGACCGGTACGCGTGCATTGGCGGGGCCGCCTGGCTCTGGTTCAAGTATGCGCTGAAGGATCGTCAAATGCGAGTGGTTGGCAAATACATGCTCTACTGCACCCCGATGATCGTCGCGGGTGCGCTGAAGAAGGTTCGAAAAAGGTTGCGCGGGGGCGCTCCCCTCATCCGTGTGCCCCGCGCCTAACGTAAGCAATACCGGGATATAGGGATCAAATACACCATGAGCAGTTCATCCAACACACTTCGACCTGGCGACGCGGTCGAAGTGCGGTCGTCGGCAAAGATACGCGCGACGCAGTGCACAATCCTGCGCAGTCCACCCGAATCGTGGAATGATCTGCGCGGCTCGCTGGCGGGGCCAATGCATGAGGTGGATTGGTTCCGGGCTTGTGTTGAGGCGTTTCGGTTGGAGCCATTTATTGTCGCGATTGGACCTCCTGAACGGCCCCGAGCACTGGCGCCACTGGCACTCGTGCGGGGACGGTTGGAGGCCGTGGGAGTACGGCAACTTTCCGAACCGATGGACTTCCTCGCGGAAGACCAAGCTGCGGCTACCGAACTTGCCGAAGCCGTCGCCAGCCTCGGCCTGCCACTGTTGCTCCGGCGGATTCCGAAACTTTCGCCAGTCATCCCGGCGTTGCGGCGGACCTGGCGTGGTGCGCTGTGGATTGAACGCCCGATGAGTAGTTGTCCAGTTCTTGCCTTGGATGAAACGTGGACCGATCCGGAGTCGCACCTCTCTTCCCGTCGTCGAGCGGATTTTCGTCGGGCCCGCAAGCACACCGGGCGTGCGGAGGCGGAGATTCTCATTCCGACTGCTGAGGAGGCACCGGCACTGCTGGAAACCGCCTTAAAGATCGAACGCCAAAACTGGAAGGGGCGGAACGGAACCTCGGTGCTCCAACACCCGGAGCGAGCCGACTTCTTCCGCCGGTATGGCCAGATGAAAGCGGCGGATGGGACTTTGCGACTTGCGTTTCTGAAAATCGGCGGGGAATACGCGGCGATGCAGATCGCCGTGGAACGGGACAATGCCTATTGGCTGCTGAAGATTGGCTATGATGAGCGGTTTGCGCGATGCTCCCCGGGGCAATTGTTGATCGGTCATTCAATTGCCTGGGCTGCTGCACGCGGACTACAATCGTATGAGTTTCTGGGAAAGGCCGAAACATGGATTGGCCTGTGGACGCAACGTCAGCGCCCATGTGTGGCGATCGGTGTGTATCCCCCGCGCGTGGCAAGTATGCGCGGAGCGCTTCGTGACGCATGGGATTTGGCGGCTTGGAAGTTGCGTCAGCGGAGGGGTGTGGAATGAAGAAGCTAAAGGCTCGCGTCATTGCGCTGGCCGGTTCGCGGTACATCGCGGGTGACGATATTGCTCATGTGAAGCGGGTTTGTGGTCGGTTGAGTGAGCTGGGCTATTCCCTCACCGTCTGCTACTGGGATGGGTTACCGGATCGTGCGGACGAGATCATCTTGCGCTATGAAGAGGCGCTTGAAGCAATCAGCGGGCGCGCTTCCTATCTTTCCGTTAAAGCAACGGCCCTCAACTTTTCCGTTCCGCTGTTCGAGCGTGTTGCCAACCGGGGGATGCGGTTGCATTTCGATGCCATGGCCGCGGACACCGTGGACCGGACCTTCACACTGACCGAACAACTCAAGGGAGACCGTGGTTGTACCTTGCCGGGACGATGGCAGCGCAGCGATGCGGACGCGGATCGTGCGGTCGAGATGGGACTCGCCGTTCGCATCTGCAAGGGCCAGTTCAAAAGTGACCGCGACCGAGACCCGCGAGCTGGATTTCTTTCTGTGGTCGACCGATTGGCCGGACGAGCGCCCTACGTGTCCGTTGCGAGCCATGACCGGAAGCTTGCGAAGGAGGCATTACGCCGACTTCAGGCGGCCGGCACGCCTTGTGAATTGGAACAGCTCTATGGTATTCCACTCGCCCCTCCACCCGCGCGAGTGTACATACCGTACGGTCATGCACTGCTTCCATACGCGATGGCTCAATTGAAAGATAACCCGAGGATTCTCTGGTGGCTCGCCCGTGATATCATGCTGCGCCGTCGTCCTGGGGTTTAGAGCCCGTCCCAAACCACTACTTCGAGCCGTTCTTGTGCGGGAACCAAGGCGAAATGTGGCAAGAAAGTCCGCCTTTTGAGATAGGCTCTTGGCATCAGTAGGGGAGCCACCTGCTTCAACGGTTCCCCCCGCCAAAGTCATCCACATTAACCGATAGTGCGCCATTGGACAGGCTCGCTGGGGGTCGAAAAGGCCGAACACGCTCGTACGCCGGTATTAAAACAAGCATCACGAGAGGTGCTGCATTATGATCTTGCTATTGGGAGCCAGCGGTTATATTGGCCAGGCGTTTGCCGCGGAGCTGCGGCGACGGCGCTATCCGTTTGTCCCGCTCACGCGAATGGCGATCGATTACACGCAGTTCGACATCCTGTTCGATTACGTCCACAAGATGCGGCCAAGCTTCGTCATTAACGCGGCGGGTTACACCGGCAAGCCGAACGTGGACGCTTGCGAATCGGCGCGGGCGGAGACGTTGGCGGCCAACGCGCTGCTTCCCCAAACGATTTCGCGTGTTTGCCTGGTGACGAACACACCGTGGGGACATGTGTCCTCGGGATCGATTTACAACGGGGCGAAGGTGCTCGACAACGGGGGCACGCGGATCGAAAGCGATCTGAGCCGTCCGGAGATCCGCGGCTTGTTCGAACAGCACCCTGAAAGGTTCGCCGGGTTTACGGAGTTGGATGAACCGAACTGTTCGTTCTTGAAACCGCCCTGCAGCTTCTACAGCGGAACCATTGCCCTGGCGGAAGAAGCGTTGCGGACGGTGAGGGAATGCTATGTCTGGCGCTGCCGCATCCCGTTCAGCGAGGACGATCAGCCGCGGAACTTCCTGTCGAAGATCCAGTATTATCCCAAGGTCTACGACAGCGTGAACTCGCTTTCGCATTTGGACGATTTCGCGCGAACCTGTTTGAATCTCTGGGAGCGAGGCGCGCCATTTGGTATCTACAACGTGACCAACCCCGGCGCGGTCACAACGCGACAGGTGGTCGGTTTGATTGAGCGAGTCTTGAAACCCGGCCGAAAGTTCGAATTTTGGAAGGATGACGAGGAATTCTACCGCGATGGCGCCACGGCGCCTCGCTCCAATTGCATCCTGGATGTCTCGAAAGTTCGCGCGACCGGGGTGCAGATGCGGTCGGTACACGAGGCACTGGAAGAATCCCTGCGGAGGTGGCGTGTCGGCAGCCCGGCCCCATGGCCAGCCCGCCATCAACATGCTTACTGCTAACATAAAGTGAAAGAACCGATGACTGGAATACGATCAGAACGCATTATCGTGGTTGGCAGGAGATGGATGTTGAGAGGGTGGTTCGGAGGGGCGCTGGTTTGCCAGTTGGCCCTCGTGGGGGGCACACTCGGGCAACAGGTGTTGGCCCCGCTCCCGGTAATATCAACGACACCGCCAGCGGTAGAGGAGGTCCAGACCAACAGCGCGGGGTTCATCGACTTCGGAAGCGCGGTTCCCGGCAGCGCTCTTCAACAACCGTTTCAAGTGGGGCCGTTCGATCTCCACCCGCATTTTTTCTACCGGTTTCTGTATGCAACCGGGGTTCAATCCACGCCCGGTTCACCCCAGGATGTGATCAGCGAGGACGTTTCCCCGGGCCTGCTGGTCGGTCTCGGAAAAAACTGGACCCTGGATTACACACCGACCTGGACATTCTATTCCGATACCCAGCAGCATGGCACCAACGAGCTTCATAACACCCTGGACCACGCGGTCACGCTGACCGGCGGGCTTACGTACGGCGACTGGCTTTTCGGATTCAGCCAAACGTACACCCGATCGGACACGCCCCTGATCGTGACTGGCGGACAGACCGTGCAAGAGTCATTTGGCACGGCCTTGACGGGGTCGTATCGGTTCAACACGGTCATGTCCATGGATCTGAGCGCCAGCCAGGACTTCACGTACTCCGACAAGCTGACCAACACGCGTGAGTGGTCGACCCTCGATTGGTTGAATTACCAGTTCTGGCCCCGGCTGGATGGTGGTCTGGGTGTTGGTGGCGGCTACGACAACATGAGCGCGGGCGTTGATTCGACCTTCGAACAATACCAGGCGCGGGTGAACTGGCGGGCGACCGACGTAACCAGCTTTCGGGTCCACGGCGGCTTGGAAGACCGGCAATTCCTCGATTCTACCTCGGGGAACCTAATCAATCCGATCTTCGGTGCGGAGGTCAAGTACGCGCCATTCCCGGTAACAGCGGTCGTCCTGGATGCCGATCGCGTCGTGTCCACGTCGCCGCTTCTGGATGAGATCATCGAAGGCACCGACGTGACGGCGACTCTGAGCCAGCGACTCTTGGAAAAGCTCTTTTTGAGCGTCGGCGGCGGGTACCATTGGGATACGTACGTGTCTACGTCAAGCACCGTAACCACGGGCCGTCGCGATCGATACTATTCAATCGATGCCAGTCTAACCTGCGTGGTTCTCACGCACGGCACGATGGCGGCGACGTACCGGCACAGCGAAGACTCGTCGACGCTGGCCGGTTTCGGATACAACAGCAATGAATACGGATTTCAACTTGGATTCGAATATTAGAGTGATTCCGTCCCTGCATGCACGGCCGGGGGTGGGCCAAAATCCGGCGGCGGTTGATCGCTCGGGATGGCCGAAGGGTTTTATGTGGGCCACGATCCTCCTCGTGGCCTGTTTCAGCGTGCCGTTGTTCCATCTGGCACGGTTCGCGGCAACCAGCGAGCTGTATTCCCACATCTTGTTGGTGCCGTTCGTGAGCGTGTACCTGGCTTGGTCGAACCGGGGCAATATGCGGGGCTTTTCCGGGCCAAACCGGCGGTTCGTCGTATTTGCGTGGTGCGCCGGATTGGTTGTGCTGGCCGGATACTGGCTGGTGGTGTGGTCCGGTTGGCCCATGACCACTCAGGATGGTCTGGCCTGGACGACCGCTGCTTTCGTCTGCTTCTTTTTCGGTGTGTGCGGCTTGTTCGTGAGCCGGGAAGCGCTTCAGGCCATGCGGTTTCCGCTGTGTTTCCTGGTGTTCATGGTGCCGTTTCCGACGGTGGTGCACAATTGGTTGGAAAGCCTTCTCCAGCGTGGGTCGGCGCTGACGGCCTACGGGTTGTTTCAGTTGGCCGGGACACCGGTGTTTTACAATGACCCGAATTTTCAACTGCCGGGCTTTGCGCTACAGGTGGCGCCAGAATGCAGCGGCATCCATTCCAGCCTGGTGTTGTTCCTGACCAGTCTGGTCGCGGGTCACCTGTTCTTGCGATCGCCGTGGAAGCAAGGAATCCTGGCGCTGGCCGTGCTGCCCCTCGGGCTGTTGCGAAACGGATTCCGTATTTTCGTGATCGGCCAGTTATGCATTCATATCGGTCCCCAGATGGTTCATTCCCCGATTCACCATGATGGCGGCCCGATCTTTTTTGCGTTGTCCATGGTGCCGTTCTTCCTTCTTTTGATCCTCCTTCGGCGGTCCGAACCAGTGCCGGCGGGACCCACGGACCTGCAACGGAGTTCCGCAAATGGCCGAAATTAGTTCCGAAAACGCGCGCGCGTTTCTGGTCGGACAATACGCGGACCAACTCCGTGGAAAAGGATTCGACCCCGGTGTGCTGCTGGGTGATTTCGACTTCTTGCTAAAAGGAGTCATCGATTCGTTGAGCGTACTCCACATGGTCGGCAATAGTTTGACGCGTCTGATATGGCCATGGCATTATGCACGGTACGGTTCCCCACTTATCAAGAATGAGCGTGCGTCCAGTCGAGTCGAGAGGATCCGGTACCGCAAACAGACGAGGGCACTTCATGCGACAGTTTGTATTTAGAATTCTCCCGTTGGCAACATTGTTTCTAACTGTCATGACCGGAAGCGGTTGCACGCAGGCGGCCAGGCGGGCGCGGCACTTGGCGCGTGCCAATCAGTACTTCGATTCCGGCGAGCTGGACAAGGCGGAGATCGAATACTTGATCGTCCTCAAGACGGATCTGACGAATGCCCAGGCCATCGGCCGTCTCGGCGTGATTTATTACGAACAGGGGCGATATGGACGGGCGGTTCCGTTCCTGATCAAAGGGAAGGAACTGGCACCGGAAGACCTGGACCTGCGCCGGAAACTGGCCGCCATCTATTTGTCAGCGGGCAAGATGAAGGCGGCCAGGGATGAGGCCGGCTTCGTTCTGGACCGAAAGCCGCAGGATGATGAGGCGCCGCTGTTACTGGCTCAAGCGGCGGTCACCACGAATGCCGTGGCCGAGGCACGGGAGAGATTGAAGGCGGCGGTGCAGAAAGCGGGTGAGACCGCGGCATTGGATGTGGGCCTGGCGCATCTGGAACAGACCCGGGGAGATTTTCAGGGAGCGGCGGCGGATTTACAGCGAGCCAAGGCCCTCGACCCAAAATCGAGTTCGGTGTTTTGGGCCTACGGGAACCTGTACTTTGCGCAAAACGACTGGAAGCAGGCTGAGGAGGCGTTCAAGACGTCGGCGGAATTATCTCCTCCCCGATCTCCGAGGCGGTTGGGATATGCCCAGTACAAAATCCGCGCAGGGGATCTGGCAGTCGGCAAACAGCTCTTGCAAGAAATCACCCGGAAGACCCCGGACTATTTGCCCGCGTGGCGGTGGCTGGCGGAGATCGCCCTGGCCGAAACGAACTACGACGAGAGCGCGGACCTTGTCGGCAAGATGCTGGCGCGGGATTCATTAAACTACGACGCGCTGCTATTGAACGGCCGGTTATATCTGGCGAGAGCAGAGGTGGACAAGGCGATCGGAGAGTTCAAGAAGGCGCTGGCGGCGTATCCACAGTCGCCCGAAATTCATTATCAACTTGCGGTCAGCTATCTGGCGAAGAATGAGGTCGGCCAGGCGGTGACCAGCCTGAACCAGACGTTGAGTCTGGCGCCGAATTTTGCGGAAGCCACGGTGTTGTTGGCGGGAATCGAAATGAGGACCGGCGAAGTGGGCGCGGCCATCGCTTCGTTGAAGCCATTGGTGGAGAAGCGACCGCAATTTGTCCAGGCCCAGTTCCTTCTGGCCGACGGGTATCGCGCCCGGGGCGATTTCGAATCCGCGATCGAGATCTACCGTGCCATGGAGGAGTTGGCGCCGAAGAATCCCGATGCTCCATTCCTCATGGGGATGACGTTTCTCCAGGAGAAGAAGCGGGACGAAGCCCGCGCGGCATTCGGCAGGGCCGTGGAATTATCTCCCGATTATGTGGCCGGGGTGGAGCAACTGGTGGACATGGATATCGCGGACAAGCAGTATGGAACAGCCCTGCAGCAGGTGCAGCCGCTCCTCGATCGAAACCCCAAGTCAGCGGAGGCGCGTTTGGTTCAGGCCAAGATTTTCCTGGCGCAACAGGACGTGAAGCGGGCAGAAGCCGCGCTGTTGAAGGCCGTCGAGTTGAAGCCGGAATCTCGGACCGCCCATCTCGTGCTCGCGCGGTTGTATGTCGACACCCAGCAGGAACAGAAGGCATTGGACGATCTCCGTGCGTTCGTGGAGAAAAATCCAAAGGACGCCGCGGCGTGGATGTTCATCGGCATGATCCAGGAACAGCAGAAGGATGACAACGCCGCCCGCGACACCTACGAGAAATTGCTGGCAGCCAATCCGCAGTACACGCCGGCCATGAACAATCTGGCGTGGTTGTATGCCGAACATTTTGGACAGACGGACAAGGCGTACGGGATCGCCAGTAAAGCGAGGGAATTGCAGCCGCACGACCCGTTTGCCGCCGATACGCTGGGTTGGATCCTGTATCGGATGAAGCAGTATCCGAAAGCCCTGACTTTGCTGCAGGAAAGCGCCGGCAAGCTCGGCAAGCAGCCCGACGTCCAACTTCATTTGGGGCTGACGTATTACATGTTGGGTGAGGAAGGACCAGCTCGGGCGGCGCTACAGCACGCCCGGGAATTGAACAAGGATGTTACGGGCCACGAGGAAGCCGATCGATGCCTGGCAATCCTGGCCATTGATCCCGCGTCGGCGGGACCCGAGGCACGGGCCATGTTGGACAAGCGACTGGCGGCGACGGCTGATGACCCGGTGGCCCGAGCCCGGCTGGCTGCGATTGACGAGCGCGCGGGGAATTTCGACAAGGCGACAGAGGCGTATCAGTTGATTCTGACCGCCAATCCCAACGATGTTGGGGCGTTGGTCAATCTCGCACGACTCTACTCGGCGCGTCTGAACGACCCACACAAAGCGATCGAATTTGCCAAGAGCGCGTACAAAGTTGCACCAGATGACCCATCGGTGTCAGCGATTCTTGGTCGGCTGGCGTTTCAGACGGGCGATTACAAATGGGCCGCGAGCTTGCTCCAACAAGCATCGCGTCAACAACCCCTGAATCCAGAAGTACTTTTTGATTTCGCGCTGGCCTCCTACAGCGTTGGCCAGGTGTCCGATGCCGTCTCGAGTGCGAAAAGCGCCTTGCAGGCGGGGACCGGTTTCTCTCGTGCGGATGCCACGGCACGTTTTCTCGATATGATCGCGCTGGCTGACGACCCGAAGCAGGCGGCTGCATCCTCATCGCGGGTTCAGGACATACTGAAATCGCAGCCTGACTATGTGCCCGCGCTCATGGTGTTGGGAGCGATGGAGGACCAAAAACCGGATCTCCGTGCGGCGGAGCAGATCTATGAAAAAGTGCTGTCGCTGTATCCTGACTTTGGACCGGCGAAGAGGCGACTGGCAATCCTGTACGCGGCGGACCAACCCGCCGACAATCAGAAGGCGTTACAGCTGGCGATGCAGGCCCGAGAGGCGTTTCCGGATGATCCGGACGTTGCGAAGGCGCTGGGCATCCTCGCCTATCGGCAGGGTGACTACGTGAGATCGTCCACGCTGCTACAGGAAAGCGCCAGCAAGCGGACGGCAGACGCCCAAGTGTTCTACTACCTCGGCATGGCCCAGTATCGACTCCGGGAGCCTTCTGAGAGCAAACAGTCCCTCCAGCGAGCCCTGGATTTGAACTTGGAGGCCGGACTCGCCGTCGAAGCGAAACGGACTCTGGCCGAATTGAAATGAATTGACGGGCAAATCACGGCTTTCGCAGAGGTTCTGACAGCACAGAGAGACTGTAAACTATCTATGAATACAGTCGGATTTCTTTACACTTTCCCAAGGGCAGCCACAGGCTGTCCAGTCGTTGCCCTAGTTTTTTGTATAGGCAAGTAGCTAATCATTAGGCTATTACGACTTATGTGGCCGGCGTTGCAGGCTGTGTGGCATATGGGTTGCTAGAATACCAACAGCGTGTCGTGTGGGTACAATAAAAAGCTGACAATGCGTGCAAATGAGAGGCAATGAAGTATGACAACCAAGCTCATTAAATTTTTGATAGTGCCAGCGGTGATGGCCTCGCTGAGCATGTCCGTGCAGGCGATTCCGATCACTGGACAAATAGACCTTACCGGAACTGCTACTGCTGATAATAGCGACTTCCTTGCAGCCCATGAGTTTACAAGTTTCAGTGGAGTGACAGTGGGCGGCCTTCCTTCCGGGACGTATGCAGGCGTTGCTGATGGTCAGGCTGTGTCGATGCCGAGCCCGGTTGTTTTCGCGCCTACTCCTAACCTTCCAGTCAGTCCATTGTGGACATTCACTATTGGCGCTACTACTTACGATTTCAATTTGACTTCGTTGTCTGTTGGCCCGATCAGCGCCAACTCCATTCAACTGGATGGGAGCGGTACTTTGCAAGTAACAGGGTATACCGATACTCCCGGCTCTTGGATCTTGAACGCTTCGTCTTACGGTTCCGACACGTTCACTTTCGAATCGAGCAATACTGCTGCTGGAGTACCAGATGGCGGAACAACCGTTCTGCTGCTGGGCGCGTCACTCACGGGTCTCGCGTTGATCAAGCGACGTTTGGCCTAGTACATACGAGTTTGTTTTTCGAAAAGGGCAGGGATTGATTTCCCTGCCCTTTCTATCTCCACCGGCTGTCTCTTGGTCCCTGCGCTTGTGAGCGCTTGGAAGCATGCCGCAACCCGATGGCAGTTCCCGGATTCGCCCAGTAGGTGCTGCCCCATCAGTTTTGCTGTCATTTCTCGCTCTGCCTGACTACAATGGTCCCGCCTGCAACTAGTCGGGCAGGTCGTCGTCTCCCGAATGTGAGATCATGAACGTTGCCTACACGCTGGCCATCGGTGGCGCCATACTGGCCGCCACCCTGGCCTTGGGCGTCGCCATCCGGTCAGAGCGGTCACTCGTCCGCTGGATCTTCGTCATCGGAATGGCGCTGTTTGCCGCCGAAAGCTTGTTGTCAGGGATGAGCGTGGGCGCTGTTCTGCCGGAAGACGTCGTTCACTGGGAGATACGCAGGTTGATTGTCATGTCCTTCCTTCCGGGTGTCTGGCTCCTGTTCAGCTTGGCTTACTCGCGCGGGAATGCCCGGGAATTTCTGGCTAAATGGCGGTTTATTGTGGTCGCTGCCTTTCTTCTGCCCGCAGGGCTTGCCGTGTTGTTCCGCGAGAGTTTGATAGCTTCGATTACCCCCGGCCCAGTCGAGGATCACTGGATGCTTCGTCTGGGTCCCCCTGGAATCGCTTTGAACCTTCTCGTCTTGATCGCCGCAGTATTGGTACTGATGAACCTTGAGCGCACGTTTCGGGCGTCCGTTGGAACAATGCGCTGGCGAATCAAATTCATGGTTCTCGGTCTGGGTGTGCTATTCGCCGTCCGCGTGTACACCAGCAGCCAGGCGCTGCTGTTTTCCGGAATTGACCTGTCCTTGGAGAGCGTCAGCTCGGGCGCGCTCGTCGTGGCCTGCCTGCTGATGGTGCGCTCGCTGTTGCGGGCCGGACATTTCGACGTCAGCGTATATCCGTCACAGTCGGTCCTGTACCATTCGCTGGCCATGCTGTTGGCGGGGATCTACCTGTTTGTGGTCGCGGTGTTCGCCAAAGTGGTCGCGTTTCTTGGCGGCGACGCGATGTTTGCCGTCAAGGCGTTCGTCATTCTGGTCGCCCTGGTATTGCTGACGGTCCTGTTGCTGTCGGAGCAGGTGCGGCTAGTTACCAAGCGCTTCGTCAGCCGTCACCTGCAACGGCCGTTGCATGACTATCGTCTGGTCTGGCGAAAGTTCACCGAGGGTACGGCCTCCCGCGTCGACCAGACGGAACTCTGCCGCGCGACGGTTAAACTGATCGCGGAAATCTTCCAAGTGCTCTCCGTGACCATCTGGCTCGTGGACGATACACCGGAACGGTTGACGTTTGCGGCATCCACGTCGTTGTCCGATACGACGGGCAAGAATTTCAACCCGCAAGGCACGGAAGTGGTGGACGTTGTCCGTGCCTTGCTCGAACAAACGGTGCCCGTGGACATCGACACATCGAAGGAAAGGTGGGCCGTGCTGCTGCGGCAGTGGCATCCGGGTGAATTCAGCAAGGGCGGGCACCGGATTGTCGTACCAATGATCAGCAACGGAGAACTGCTCGGGCTGATCACGCTGGGCGATCGCGTCGGGGGGGTTGCCTTCTCGCAGCAGGATTTCGATCTGCTCAAATGCATGGGCGACCAGGCGGCGGCCAGCCTGCGCAACGTGCAATTGTCCCAGAAACTCGTACAGGCGAGGGAACTCGAAGCGTTTCAGACAATGTCGGTGTTCTTCATCCACGACCTGAAGAACACCGCGTCGACGCTCAACCTGATGTTGCGCAACCTGCCCATCCATTTTGACAACCCCGCCTTTCGTGAGGATGCGTTGCGCGGGATTTCCAAGACCGTGGATCACATCAATCAACTCATCGAACGGTTGAGCTTGTTGCGCCACGAATTGGAGATGCAGCCGACGGAATCGGACCTGAACGAGGTGGTGTCCCAGGCTGTCACCGGCTGGGCCACAACCGGCGAGGTTGATCTGGTACAAGACCTGCATCCCTTACCCGGGTTGTATCTGGATCGGGAGCAAATACTGAAAGTGGTCACGAATTTGGTGCTCAACGCGACGCAAGCGGTTTCCGGCAAGGGTCGGGTGTGCATCAAGACGACCCACCGGAACGGCTGGGTGGTGCTGGCGGTGGCGGACAACGGCTGCGGCATGAGCGCGGAGTTTCAACATCGATCGCTGTTTCGCCCGTTCCAAACCACCAAGAAGAAGGGGCTGGGCATCGGCGTGTTCCAGAGCAAGATGATCGTGGAGGCGCACGGGGGGAGGATCGAGGTCGAAAGTGAACTGGGCAAGGGCACGACGTTTCGCGTATTGTTGCCCGTCCAAAGGCCAGGTAAATGAACCAGAAACTGCTGATCGTTGACGACGACGAGGAAATCCGCACCCAAATGAAGTGGGTGCTGGCGCAGGATTACGAGGTGTTGCTGGCGGAGGACCGGGCCAGCGCGGTCGAATGTTTCAAGTTCGATCGGCCTGCGGTGGTGTTGATGGATCTGGGCCTGCCGCCTCAACCGAACAATCCCGAGGAGGGGTTGGCGGCGATGTCCGAGTTGGTCGCCCTGGATCGGTTGGTCAAGGTTGTGGTCATCACGGGACAAGAAGAGAAGGACGTCGCGCTGAATGCGGTGGGGGCCGGAGCCTACGATTTTCTCTGCAAGCCGGTGGACACGGAGGAACTCAAGCTTCTCCTGAAGCGCTGTTTCCACGTCGCGCGGTTGGAGCGGGAGTACCGCGAGATGCAACAACAATTTCAGGGTGATGCGTTCGAGGGCATGCTGGGCACGAGTCCCTCAATGCAGACCGTGTTCGCGTCGATTCGCAAGGTGGCCGTGACGGAAGCCCCCGTTCTGATTCTGGGGGAAAGCGGAACCGGAAAGGAAATGGCGGCGCTGGCGATCCACCGGAAAGGCGCTCGAAAGGATGGCCCGTTTGTCGCGATCAATTGCAGCGCGATCCCCGAAACACTTCTGGAGAGTGAACTGTTCGGGCATGAAAAGGGGGCGTTTACCGGCGCCCACATGCAACGGAAGGGGCGGATCGAAAGCGCCAGCGGCGGCACACTGTTTTTGGACGAGATTGGGGAGATCCCGTTGCCGTTGCAGGTGAAGTTGCTTCGATTTTTGCAGGAACAACGCATTGAGCGGGTCGGTGGCCGGCAGGAGATTCAGGTGGATGCGCGCATCATTGCCGCGACCAACTCCGATCTCAAGAAGGGGATGGCCGACGGGAGCTTTCGAGAAGACCTCTACTATCGGTTGGCCGTGGTCCAGATGACCTTGCCGCCGCTTCGTGACCGGGAAGGGGACGTTCGCCTGCTGGCGCAGTCGTTCCTGCAACGGTATTCGCGGGAAATCGGGAAACAAGGCCTGGCTTTCGATCGGGAAGCAGTGGCGGCGATGCGCGGTTACACGTGGCCAGGAAACGTGCGGGAATTGGAAAACCGCGTCAAACGGGCCGTGATCATGGCCGAAGGCAAGCGGTTGACGGTACAAGACCTTGAGTTGGCCGAATCCAAGGATTTCCCACGCGCCACCACATTGAAGGAAGCCCGGGAGAAACTGGAGCGAGAGATGATTCTTCAAGGCTTGCGGAAACATTCCTGGAAGATCGCCGCGGCGGCCGCCGAACTCGGCGTGAGCCGCCCCACGTTGTATGAGCTGATGGAAAAGCTGAACATACAACGGCCCGCGCAAGAGCCGCAGTAATACCGGCCGCAGTGTCCCCCGCTGTCACGGCTGGCAAACGCCCCCGTGAGACACAAGCAGCATCCCACCTCAGCCTGGCGCTAGAACCAGGAGAATCTTTCCGGCACGTACACGATGTCGGAAGGCTTCAAGTAGAACGGCGTGCTCTGTTTGGTCTGTAGCGCCTGCTTCAGGTTCAGCGTGTAGTTTTTCGTTCCGTCTTTCTCGTTCCGGACCACCCGGACATGGCCAAGGTCGGCCTTTGCGTAATCGAAACCGCCGGCTTCCATGATGGCCTCCAGCGCGGTGATCGGGTGGTCGGACAGGATCTTGCCTGGCCGGATCACGGCCCCGGTCACAAAGACGGGAAACGAGGATGATGTCACGGTCACCGTGACTTCCTTTGTGACCAACTGTGACGAGTACAGTTTGAGAATCTCTTTCTCCAAATCGGCCGGCGTCAGCCCGGCGGCGACGACCTCGCCGACCATGGACAAGGCAATCTTGCCGTCTCTTCGGATCTGTTGCGAGTCATTGAGATTCGGGGCGCCGGGAAAGGTGATTTTCAACACGTCGCCCTCTCGCAGGACAATCGCATCCGAATGCTCAGCGGTAGTTTCGGCGGGAGCATTTGTCTGGGGCGTCTGACAGCCCGCCACTGCGGTCAGGATTGCGACCGCCAAGGTCGCAAGCATCGTTCGCGAATGGTTGCCGACGAACGCACCTCTGTGGTCCGGCGAGCGATCGAGATCGTTTCGAGTCGTTGAAACCGTAGTCATTCGTCAGCCTCCTTCGGATGTTATACGCGGCTCGTACGGGAACGAACGGGGCAGTTCCCGTGCCTCTTTTGCGAAGGTCATTGTAATGCATGCGTGGTCACAGCGACAACATCAAAGCCGGGCTTCCCGCAACGTATCGTGGTACGGGGTGAGAGGGCATGCGGGGATGTAAACTACGCACAATGTTGCGGTCAACGAAGTGTAAACTGGCGTCGGAATACCTTACAGTTGTCGGCAATCTCCTGAAATCTCATGAATGAGAGGAACTTTCATAAGCATCTTACCATAAGTCACTTGACGTGGTAGCTTGGCTTGGTTTTTGGCATTGTGGCACGCACGGTGCTAGGTAAGAGATCGATTTTGCAACGGTTGTCGTCGTTTGGTTCGGCGGCATGCAGAAGGGGAAGAAAGGGTATAGGGATGAAGCATATAATGGTAGTCTCGCCGCGTGGGTTCGAAACGCACGTCGCACTCCGAGTCGGTACAGTTTTGGCAGCCTGCATATTGCTGGCGGGATTCTCGACGGCGAAGGCCAATAGCATTGTCTTGACCGAAACCGCCTACAGTTATGGCGACGGTGGTGAGTTCAATGCGGTTACGACCCCGAACAGTTTTCTTGGCAGCTACGCCCCCGCCGCGATCATCAACAATGGGTTTGAGACCTTCTGCGCCGAAACGACCGTGGATTTTAGCCCCGGCGCTAGTTACTCCTACACGTTGGCCAACCAGGATAGTCTTGGTCGCGCGCTGAGTTTGGGCGCGGCGTTTCTGTATTATGAGTTCGGCACCGGTGTCCTGTCCGGTTACAATTACAGCAGCGCGAGCAGCCGCAACACGGACGCGGGCGAGCTTCAGGCCGCCATCTGGTGGTTCCAGGGCGAGCAAACCGGTGGTGGCGGCTTCCCGACTTCTAGCACCATCACCGCCGACCCCTTCTACAGCCTCGCCATCACCGATCTCGGGGGGAGTGCCGCGGCGCTTGGCGCCAATAACGGCACCTACGGCGTTCAAATTCTTCAGTTGACCGATGCTTGGGGCGATGCCGCCCAGAACCAGCTCGTGTTGACCCCGCCGACTACGGTCCCGGAGACGACATCGACCTTGATGTTACTCGGCGCGGCTCTCACAACACTGGGCATTACGAGCCGTAAGCTCCGTTCGAAGTAAGAGCAATTTCGGCAGGCCGCTGTGTGTAAGGCGGTTCCGATTGGACATTGTCCAGTCGGAACCGCCTTGAAGCATGCAGGGGAGCGGCTGCGGGCGGCTGTGTGTGAGCGGACATCGCCCGGAGGTTTCTTGGTTTGTTTTGCCGAAGATTATCCGAGCTGGCCGGTAAAGGTCAGATGGCCCGTAGGAACCAGCACGGTGTTCGTTTGGCCGTTGGAGGAAATTACGTCCAGCACACCCATGAAATGCGCTTGTCCGGAGCGCCGGGTAATGTCTTTGTGGTTCCCCGGAGTAAACTTCACGATGTCCTCGTCTCCCATCACCGTGTCCATGGAATTGCGGTCCTTGGCCGCTAATATGGCGGTGGCGCAGCCATTAGTATCCAGATGCAGACGGCCGGCAACCGTCAGATAGCCGCCCGCCAAATTCCCCACGGGTAGTACATCAAACATGGCCACAAACCGCTCCAGATTCGTAATTCCAGTCGTGAGGTCTGCGTTCTGCACTGTGTCAAGGCTGGTGGTTTGGGCAATCGTCGTGATGTTCGAGTTCGACGTGTCATAAATGACCAGGAGCGCCTGGGAGCTGTCGCAATTCATGGCAAGCGCCAGCACCTGGTTGTTAGTGGGCTGCGTGCCCAACGCGAGTGCGGCGATGTCCGATCCCCACCAAGACTCGTAAGAACACTGGGGAATACCACCGGAGCTTGTCTGCGAAACCGCTATTGTGTAGGCCGCCGAGCCAAACGAAAGGAAACCCGATGATCCGCCCCAGACAGAGGCCGCAGCCACAATCAGGGATCCCACTCCCAGAACAATCCACTTCTTCAGATTCACTGCGCAACTCCTTTCACTACGTTACTATTGCCCGGCTGAATCATCGACTGGCGAGATTCAACTACGTCATGGGCGAGCGTCTCGGCGCATCGGGTGCCAACCTGCTGGCATGTTCGGCTTCAGACACCACAATCGGAGTGGGTTGAGAGAGTGTGGTGGAACAGAGCCTTCTGAGCAACCGAGTGAACAACACATTTCTAACATCGAGGGTGGTTTTAGCAGGTAATGTACCAGCAGCGGCATAGTGGCGTTTTCGGTGGACTTATGCGGAGAATGTGGCCCGATGCTCCCCCGGGCAGGGCGGTTTTTCGTGTGGGAGATACTTGTTTCTCTTTACTGAGTCGGGTGATTCTCTCTGGTGCGGACAGCTCGGGTGCCCCGCAGTCCCGGCGGCAACAAAACGCAGGTCACGAGGCATAATGGCACAGGTCTGGCTTTTGCATGGACTACGACCCTTTGAGGGGTTCTTGGCAAGGCGAGCACGGCTTAGCGATTGAAGGAGCGCGTTGAAATTGGATCGTCATAAACGGGACAAATCACTAGACAGCGAATCGCACCCTTATTACAATAAAAGGCTGTTCCGCTTGCAGCTTGGGTGAAAAAAGGGTGATGAAGCGCAAGAAACTTTTGTGGTGTCGAAGGGGTACAGACCGCTGTTCAAGGCCGTGTCTTGAGGGAGCCTGTACGCCTACCCCTATACCCACCCACGCCAGGGTTGTTCATACCCGTAACTCCATGAGTGTACCGCGTTGTATCGCTATGGTTGTATTGATGCTCTTGGCCGGGCATGTTGGACGGGCAAGCGCATCCACCACTTACAATGTTATCGATTTGGGTACCTTGGGCGGGATCTCCTCTCAGGCGAAGGCGATCAACGTCTCGGGCCAGATTGTGGGTTCTGCGACCGCTGCGAGCGAATCAGCCTATTATGCCGCGTTCTGGACGAACAGCAGCAGTGCGGCAATTGACCTGGGTACGCTCGGGGGCACGTCCAGTCAGGCTAACGGGATTAATTCTGCGGGTCAGATGGTCGGTTGGGCGTTCCTGACCGGCGACACCGCCTCTCATGCCGCGCTCTGGACGAACAGCAGCAATGCGGCAATTGACCTGGGTACGCTCGGGGGCACGTCCAGTCAGGCTAACGGGATTAATTCTGCGGGTCAGATGGTCGGTTGGGCAGACCTGACCAACAACACCGCCTCTCATGCCGCGCTCTGGACGAACAGCAACAATGCGGCAAT
>Ga0326727_10010645_pt1 | contig 21819 bp, 20 predicted proteins | sample MB2enrmetagenome_FD_207643 | JGI IMG/M metagenome (GOLD analysis project Ga0326727, IMG submission 207643) | Lab enriched peat soil microbial communities from McLean, Ithaca, NY, United States - MB29MY | ecosystem: Environmental > Terrestrial > Soil > Wetlands > Peat | place: USA: New York...
ACCAGCGAGCTCGACTGCGAGATGGCGCTCTCAACGAGAGACAGGAAAAAAAGCGAGAGCAGAAAGAAGATGATAACAACCAATTCCAAGTCAAGGGCCATCATTGAAGTTGTTTCAGCTTTATCACAGGGGGTGAATTCAGAAAAAACTTCCGACGCAATAGTTTTGCCTGAAACCGGTTCATCTGACCTTTGTCCGTCTCGTGATCATAACCCAGCAAGTGCAGGGTCCCGTGGACCAGCAGCTTCCGCAGTTCGCTGTCCGGAGAAACTCCGTACCGGATGGCCAGGTTGGCTGCGAACTCCGGAGCGATTATGATTTCCCCAAGACAGGACAAGCCCTCCACGTTCATTCCTTCATAGGAGAAACTAAGCACATCCGTTGTGTGGTCTTGGCCACGGTAAGCACCGTTGATCGAGCGCATTTCCCGTGAGCCTACGAACACGACCGAAATTGCGCAGTCCGGCCGATCCAACGATTGAAGCAGACCTGTGCAAAATATAGCAACAGAGTCCCGGCAAATCCTAATCCGTCGTTGTTTGTTTAGAACCGGGATCCTGCACAGCGGGTCCACCGGAATTTTCGCTGACTTTTCGAAAGTCATATCCTGGATAGTCTATGCGATGGTGAAAAATGCCGGACAGAATTTTTGAGAAGCTCTCTTTCACACGCTGGACATCCCTCAGCGTGATGTCGCACTCATCGAGCTGATTATCGCCTACGATATCGTCGACCAGGCGGTCAATCATTCCTTGAATCAAGGCAGGAGTCGGTTCGGAGAGTGTTCTGGAAGCCGCTTCCACCGAATCAGCCATCATGATTATAGCGGCCTCTCTGCTCCGGGGTTTGGGGCCCGGGTACCGGAATTCCGCGTCCACAATTCCCCCCGCCTTGCCGTTGGCAGATTCTCTGGCCTTCTGATAGAAGTAGGTCATCAGCCGAGTTCCATGGTGCTGAGGTATCATGTCGCTGATGCGCTGAGGAAGTCCTATTTCCCTGGCCAGCTGCAGGCCGTCTTTCACATGGCTGGAGATAATCGCACAGCTCATGCTCGGCGAGAGATCCTCGTGCTTATTGCCACCATAGGCCTGGTTCTCGACAAAATACTCCGGCTTCAGCATTTTGCCCATATCATGATAATAAGCGCCGACCCTCGCGAGCAGGGAGTTCGCACCAATCGATTCGGCCGCCACTTCGGCCAGTGTGGCGACCATCAGGCTGTGGTGATAGGTGCCGGGCGCGTCAACGGAAAGCCTCCTCAAAAACGGAGCGTTCAGGTTGGACAACTCGAGGAGCCTGATATCGGTCACAATTTTGAAGATTGCTTCCAAGGCGGGAAGAAGGATAGACGCCAGTGCTGCCGCCAGAATGCCGCTCAACAAAGCCAGCACAACCTGGTCCAGAACATCGGCAAAAGTCAAGGGGATCTGGCGAAGGACACCGATGCCCACCAGGCAAAGAACATCCACGATTCCGATCGTCATCCCGGCTTTGAGGATTGCGGCACGATCCTTGTATTGCCGGATGCTGTAAATCCCGGCCAGACTGCCCACGATCAGGTAAGCAGCCAGATCGGCATCGCCATAGAATAAACCGGTCAGGATGCCTAGGATCATCGACGTGATGATTCCCAAATTCACGTCAACCAGAAGAGTGGCCAGAAGGGCGCCAAACGCAAACGGAACGCCGTAGTACAAAACGGAAGGGTCGTGGAACCTGTGTAATCTTCCCCCGAGAATATCGGCCAGTGCCGTCGCCAGCCTCATCGTCAGCAGCTCAGAGGCGATAATCACAAGCATCAGGGCCATGTGATTCCGGAGTTTCCGGTGGCGGACTTGATAGAAGACCAGGTAGCGCCAGAGGGAATAAACAAGAATGGAGGTCAGCAGGAAATAGCCCCCGAATTGACCTATCAAAGATCGAGGCCGTTGCAGCCTTCTCAAGGCTTCCAGTTGCAGCACCATATTCGGCGTCACCTGCTCCCCGCTGCGAAGGATGGTCTGGCCCTGCCGGATCTGCAATTCGACCGGCGGCACACGCAGGGCGGCCTGGGCGCGCCGCGATTCCGTTTCAGTCCGGTCGTAAAGGAGCGTGGGGACCAATGCGCTTTCCAAATACTGAATCACGATCGACTGGTCCCGCTGCGGCAGATCGGAAAATTCGAGGCGAAACTGGCGCAGGTCGTCTTTTGCCGCGGCAAGGTCCCGGACAACGTAGGCATCGGTCAGAGGATGCTCGAATGGAAACGAGTTGTCTCGAACGACAATGCCTGCTCTCTGGTCCTTGAGAAACTTTGTTCGGTCGCTGAGGATCCCGTCGCGCAAGACCGTATCAAGGATTTTCAGCATTCGGCCCTCGAGGACGGGATTGAACCGCTGGCGCAGGAGGACAGCCATCAGGCCGGCGGGGAACGTCCGGCTGACTTGAAGTTCCAGTTTTTTCAAAAGCTCCTGCTCGGGCGCGGGATTCGATATGGATTTTTCAGTGAGTGAGTTTTCCGCCAGTACCTCACGCGCTCGAGCAAAGCCGGCCGAAATCGCTTTCTCCAGTGCGCCGATTCGATCCGAATCGAGCTGATAGAGGGATGGCACCGCGGCTTCGGCTTCGGCGCGTTTCTGGCTTGTGGCTGCGGTGTCTTCGTAGGTCACATCCTGGACAGCCCGGAGATCCTGGTCGGCAATCTGGCCGATTTTATAATCGGGGATGACCTGGTAGCGGAAACCAATGAGAATGGCGGAAATACAAATGACTGCGCAGAGACCGATGAAAAAATCCAGCCACGTCAACTGGCTGCGGAGATTTCCCAGCAGTTGCAGATACCATCGCTGCTGGGGCCGCTCCCACCCTCTCCCAAATCTTGCAAAGGTATTCATTTAGGTCATCATGACCCTTGGCATTTGAGTCCTGGCGACTTTGCGTCTTAGCGGCCATGCAGCCAAACCGCGAAGAAGGAAGTCGCCAAGAAAATCGCCTTACGAAGATTTGAGTTTCTTTACGGCATCCGTCAGCGCCGGTAAAACCGCAAAAAGGTCGCCGACGATGCCGTAATCCGCGACATTGAAAATCGGCGCTTCCGGGTCCTTATTGATCGCGACGATGTACTTCGATGACGACATCCCCGCAAGATGCTGAATGGCCCCGCTGATTCCGCACGCGATATAAAGCGTCGGGGAAACGGTCTTGCCGGTTTGACCGACCTGGTGCTGATGATCGATCCAGCCCGCATCGACGGCAGCACGAGAGGCTCCCATCGCGCCGCCCAGAGCATCGGCCAACGCTTCGACAATCGGAAAGTTCTCCGGCCCCTTCATCCCTCTTCCGCCGGAAACAACAATGTTGGCTTCGGTGAGCTCGATTTTTAACCCGGCGGACACCCGGATTTCCTTTACGGATGCGTGAATCTGAGCGGGATTCAGTTCCGGCGTGAACGGTTCCGTTTCTGCGCTTCGGGCAGTATCCCCCACTCCCGCCGCAAAGACGTTGGGGCGCAGCGTTGCCATGGCGGGCGCCATCAGGAGACGAACTCTGGAATAGGCCTTTCCTGCAAACACCGGGCGGACACACTCGAGCTGTTGGCCTTCGACGAGATGAGCTTCGATGCAATCCTGGGCTAATCCTACGCCCAGTCTCGCCGCCACTCTCGGCAGCAGGTCTCTGCCCATTGCGCTTGCCGAACCCAGAATAAATCGTGGCTGAATCTTCTGTGCGACCTGGACTACGGTCGCACAATATCCTTCAGTCGAGTAGGTCTTTAGCAGCTCGTGTTGCGCGTTTACGATTTTATCCGCGCCATACTGAGCCAGGTTGGCAGAAAGGGATCCGGTTCCCACGCGCAAGGCAACGACCGGTTCCATTAACGTGTCTGCCAGCTTCCGTGCAGCCGACAATGCCTCGAGCGACGTCTTTTTGACCTTCCCTTCCCGTTCTTCGATGAAGACCAGAATTCCCTGACTCATTTCCCCTCCTCGAAAAATGCATGGCACAAAATAGATGGCGTCATTGCGGATTATATGATCTTTGCTTCTTCATGAAGCAACTTCACCAGCTGAGGCACAACCTCGGAGACATCCCCCTTGAGAATCTTCCCTGGCGGCCGCGAGGGAGGCAGCGTCATCTGTTCGACAGAGACGCGGGGCTTCACGTCCTCCGCAGACAATCCCAGAGAACTGAGCGCCTGGATGGCGATTTGTTTTTTCTTGGCAGCCATGATTCCTTTCAAAGAAGCATAGCGGGGGATATTCAATCCCTTCTGAGCCGTGATGACGGCTGGGAGGCTTCCTTCCACAATTTCATGAGCCCCCTCGATATCTCTCTCTGCGCGGAAGCTCTTGTCCTGGATATCGAGCTTTGTGACGACCGTTGCCTGGGGGAGATCAAGCTGTTCCGCTACTACCGAAGGGACCTGTCCGTTGTCCACGCCGATCGCATGTTTCCCGAAAAAGATGAGATCGGGATTCAGGTTGCGGCACACGCGGGCCAGCGCGGTGCCGAGCACATAGGAGTCCGCCTTCTCGAGGGAAGGATCGCTGACCAGGATAGCGCTGTCCGCACCCATTGCCAGGCAAGTCCTGAGCCCCGCGGTCGCCTGTTCGGATCCGGCGCCTACAACGACAATTTCGCCGCCGAGTTTCTCTTTGATCTTAAGCGCCTCTTCCACGGCATATTCGTCGTAAGGGTTGACAACAAATGCGACATCGGCAAGATCGATCTCTTTCCCGCTAGCGGCGATTTTGATCTTGGTCGCTGTGTCTGGAACGAACTTGACGCAAACGACTATCTTCATGAAAGTTCTCCATTCTTCAGGAATTCAATGCCGAAGGCGTCGGCCATTCACCCGAAGTGTGCCTAACGCCCGTTGCAGAGAGATGCCGTCTCACAATTGGCACTCTTAATTCACGTGAGCCTCAACATATTCAATGGCGTTTTGAACGGTTTTTATTTTTTCAGCATCCTCGTCCGGGATCTCAATGCCGAAAGCCTCTTCGAAGGCCATGACCAGTTCAATAGTGTCCAGAGAATCCGCACCCAGGTCGTCGACAAATGACGCCGTTCCTGTGACCTCGGCCTCATTAACCCCAAGTTGATCCACAATGATTGACTTGACCTTTTCTTCTACTGACGCCATTCCAATTCCTCCTATTTCATTTGGCCACTAGCGAACCCAAGAGCTGCGGCGCACATTGTAGCACCCCAAGATATGGAAGCAAGCGCTTCGATGCTTCAAATTTCATGCCGTGCAACTCATTTGTGGTAAGGATTTTCTTCCCGGGAGCGCCGGCATCCCGCGTCATGCGTTTTTCGCACAAAAAAATTACAAACCGCGGATTTTCGCGGATCTGCGCGGATAAGTCCGCTAGCCCAACTTCCACGGTCAAATAAAACTTTGGGCGATTTTTGCGGGTTGCGGACCTGCAAGCCTTGTGTTTTCAACGACGGCATCCTCAAAACTGAAAAAAAGTGACTAACGAAAATCCTAGTTACTATTGACTTTACAGTTCTGACTGGTGCATGTAGTGGCGCATGGTTTTCTCATTCGACAACCGTCAGAAGCCCAACTATTCAAGGGACTTAGATAACCCCAAAATAGTGACTAACAAAAGTCCGAACCCCGCATAAATAAAGAAGAATGGTCAAAAGACCGTGGAAGTTGGGCTAGCACCCGCGAAAATCCGCGGTTAATGAACGCCTTTGGGGTCGGCGACGCTTTTACCGGCTGGTCGAAGCCGCCACTTTCGTTTCGCTCCCTATTTGGCTCAACTCCGCTTCGAGCTTCGCATTGACCTGGTTTTCTGCGAACTCCTTTGCCACGCGAATTGCGTTTTTAATCGCATTACTGCTGGACCGCCCGTGACAGATGATCGAGACACCCCGAAGCCCAATGAGCGGCGCTCCGCCATACTCTGAATAGTCGAGCCGCTTTTTCAAACGCTTGAAGGATTGCTGGCTGAGCAACGCCCCGACCTTGGCTTTCAGATTTCTGGAAAGTTCATCTTTTAGGAGTTTCAGGACCGCTTCGATGAGGCCTTCGCTGGTTTTGAGCGCCACATTTCCGGTAAAGCCGTCGCATACGATCACATCCGCCCGGCCATTGTAGATGTCCCGTCCTTCGACATTCCCGATAAAATTCAAATTAAGGTGTTTTAGTGCTTTATGCACTTCCTTGGTGAGTTCGTTCCCCTTTGATTCTTCCTCGCCCACAGACATGAGCCCTACCCGGGGACAGGCAACCTGGACTATTTTCTTGCTAAACAGGTCTCCCATGACGGCAAACTGCACCAGATGGTGGGGCTTGCAGGCCACATTGGCGCCGACATCGAGTAAAACCGCATGGCCGGCCAGGGTCGGAAGGATCGCAGCCAAAGCGGGCCTGTCCACTCCCGGAACGGCGCCGAATACCAATTTGGAGGTCGCCATGACAGCACCGGTATTCCCGGCGCTCACTAATCCGCTTGCAGCTTTCTCACGAACGAGGTCCGCCGCAACCCGGATAGACGAATCTCTCTTTTTCCGCAGCGCCGCCGTAGGAGATTCGTCCATCGCCACGACCTGCGTGGCATTTCGAATCTCGATCGGCAGGCCGTCCCCGCCCGCCTTTTTGAGGAGGGGAGCCAGCAGCGATTCCTTCCCGACAAGGATAATGTCCACGCCATAAGCCCTGGCAGCCTGGACCGCGCCCTCGACTTCACTTTGGGGAGAATTGTCGCTCCCCATGCCATCCACGGCAATCTTGATCATGTTAGCAAGGGAATTTCATTACTCCGCCCGCAACGGGGCGGACGGGTTAAATCTCCTCTTCGCCTTCCATTACCTGTCGCCCTTTATAGAAGCCGCACTTCGGACAAGCCTGGTGAGGCGCTTTGGGTTCCAGGCACTGGGGACAGATGCTCGGATTGACAGTCTGCAAAAAGTCGTGCGCCCGGCGTTTTCCCCGGCGCGATTTGGAATGTCTCCTCTTGGGATTAGGCATGAACGCTGTTCTCCGTTATGGGGGGATTAAACCCTTGGATCAAAATCAAAAAAACCGCTCAATCATTTGTCCCACTTCTTCTTCTGAAAATCCAGGAGAACGGACAAACGCGAGTCACCATTATCGTTTTTGCAGAGGCATGAACCCTCATTCAGATCGGCCCCGCATTTATAACAGAGGCCTTTGCAGTTCTCCCGACAGACAAATTGCATGGGCATCGCAAGCTCGATCTGCTCGAGAACCATAAGGTTCACGTCGAGAGCGACACCGTCATAGTAGCCGACTTCCATGTCCTCATATCGGAGTTCGATTTCCGCATCCTCATCGGTCCATTTCGGTTGGGGCAGATAAGACAAATCGAACCTGGCCTCTACGGGCCGCGAAAACTCCTTCGTACACCGGGAACACCGAAATCGGACAGAGGCCGTCAAACGGCCGTCCACGTGAAGGTCGCGATCTCTATGGCTCAGTACGAAATCGGCAGTTACCGGTGCGTCCAGCGTCGCATCTTCATAAGAGAATTTGATTTCACCGGTCGGAAACACATGGCGGACATGAAGCGGCTCTGGCTGCAAGTCCTCAATTTCAATGAACACGGCAAGACTCCTGCTTTCAGCGAGGGGGAAAATATATTATTGGGAAGACCTTGTCAAGGATAAAGCCCGTGGAATACAAGGACTTACGGCACCAGGCCTACACCATGAACCTGATTGTGCCGCAAAATGGCAGCGGTCACGGCCGAGAACCGGCGCCGGTCGTCTTCTGCAGCTTGTCCAACTCCAAGGATAACTTCTGCTTAAGGGGACTGAATTGTGCACCCTGGGCAATGGCGTCGCGCAGAACCTTGATTGCCTCATCGGGCTTTCCCTGGGCAACCAGGACCTTAGACAAGTCCAAGTCCATATCTTCCTTCGGCAAATCGCACTGCGGATCCCGAATCATGCTTTCGAGGAGGTCTTTAGCGCCCCGGTAATTCGCCTCGCTGATGTATTCCGCAATGAGAGCTCTTTTGGCGAGAAACCCCATAGTACGATTCCTTGAATTGTTTGCCACCGTTTCCAGATTTTGAACCGCATCCTTCTTCTGCCCGAGCTGAAGCTGCGAAAGCCCGAGATAATAGCGCGCGATCACCGCCACCTGCGAGTACCCGAAATCGGACACTACGGAGGAAAACTCCTTGGCCGCAGCCTCATATTTTTTGGCATCGTCCCGGAAAGTCGGATTCGGCCCTTTGGCATAGGGATCATCCGAGGCGTCGGGTGAAACCTGGGCATGGAAAAACGCCATCCCCTTCCCCAATTGGTCCTGAGCCTTTATTTGCCTGCCGTCGAGGTATTGAAGCCCGGCATAAATACCGAGGGCCACCACCACAACTGCGGCTGCCGCAATGACGACCTTCTTCCCGTTCGCTTGGAAGAATTCGATCATTTGGATCATGGCTTCGTGAACCGGATCCTCGGCGAGTATTTCCTTACGAGTAAGCTTAGTAGTGCCCACGAGTACCTTCCTTGAACGCAAATAAGCAAAGAAAAATATCACACCCAGAGACGAGGCGCAATCCAAACGTTCCATGGTTCCATGCATTTCCGGGTTTGCGCGCTTCCCATTGCTTGCGAACACTAGAAATAGGGCGACAGGAGCCGCGAAAAGGCTTGCTCAGGGGGAAACGGAAAGCGGTCAACGGCGTACTATCCAGAAAAGGATGAGAAAAACGGAACAAAATGCTATGATACCCGTTCTTTAACGGATCCCTGGAGGTTAGGATGAAGAAGATTTTTTATTTGACGCTTTTGTTTTTGAGCGTTGCTATCCTTTTTTCAATCGGCTTCTCAACCGATAGCTCGCGCGCCGCGGATAGCTCCGATATCACGATTGCTTACAGCAGCAACATGATGGGGTATCTCGAACCCTGTGGCTGAGCGGATACAGGAGCACAGCTCGGCGGGCTGGCCAAAAAAGCTGCATACCTTGATCAGTATCGAAAAGAGCACGGCGGTTTGGTAATAGTCGATTCGGGCGATCTGCTGAACGAAGACGAAGAGATTCCCGCGGATGTTGAAAAATCAGCCAAACTCAAAGCGGAAGTGATTACGCAGGTCCTCAATAAGATTGGCATCGACGCCGTCAACGTTGGGGAGCTGGATCTCGTCCTAGGAGTCGATTTCTTGAAAGGGTTGGCGAAAAAGGAGAATTTCCCCTTTGTCTCGGCCAACCTGGTTGACGCGAAAGGCTTGCCTATTTTCAAGCGCTATGTCGTGAAGAAGGTTAGCGGCAAAAACGTTGGGATTTTCGGAGTCATCGGGGACACTTCCGAAATGGCGACCAAAGTGACCGAGCTCAGCAAGGGCGCCGCCACGGTGACGGATCCGCTGAAGGCAGCGGAAGGCATTGTGAAAGAGCTTGCCGGCAAAGTCGACTACATGATCGCCCTGACCCACCAGGGAACGAACCGCGATTGGGTCATTGCCCGGAGAGTTCAAGGAATCGATCTTGTGGTGGGCGGCCACGACAAGCAAAAAACCAAGGATCCAAACGAAGCGGACAAGACCCTGATCGTTCAGGCGGGAGAAAAGAACCAATATCAGGGCATGCTGCAAGTCGCGATGGACGGGACCAAGAAGTGGCACAATACGCTTCTTCCTTACGGCGACGACATCGCGAGCGATCCCAATGTCAAGGCGATGATCAGCGATTACAATGATAAGGTCGCCGCGCTCTATGGCGGCAGTTCGACCACTCAAAGCAAGCCGGCAGCGACCAACGTCACCCTGCGGCTGAGCGCCTGCGAACCATGCCACGCGGACCAGGTCAAAAAATGGCAGACCACCGATCATGCGAGAGCTTTTGACACGCTGGTCAAGAAGTCGAAACAGTTCGATCCTAAATGCCTAGCCTGCCACACGACTCGCTATGGACAACCTGAAGGCTTCAACATGACGGCGCAGCAGCCGGAACTGGTCAACGTTCAGTGCGAATCGTGCCATGGATTTTCCAAGGATCACCTGAGCGACATGAAGCCGGTTCCGACTCCAAAGCCGGCCGTGGCGCTGTGCGTGAAGTGTCACGACGCGAGTCGCTGCCCGAACTTCCAACGGGATTACACGAAGATCGTAGCGAAGATACAGCACAAAAACTAAGAAGCAGAAGTCAGGTTCAGGAGTCAGGAAGCCAGAACGGCCATAAGGCTATTCTGGCTTTTTCTATTCTTGCCTCATCATGCCATGGTGTGCGCGGTAAGGTTTTAATGTCGCGCAGAATACCAGCAGCATCAGAATGGACGCCGCGCCAATCGTCAACGACAGCGATGTCCCGAGCATCCGTTCATTGTAAAATACATAATCGTTAAGCCATCCCGGCACATAGGGCCCCATCGTCATACCGCCAAGATTCAGGAAAAACAAAAACAGCGCGGCGACCTGTCCCCGCACCTGGTTAGGAAATATCAACTGCAATGCCGCGACTGACGTGCCCATCGGAAGAGACATCAGGAACATCCCTATGGCCAGCAAGACGAGTGTCCAGCGCGCATCGGAGACCATCGTCGCTGGAGTCAGAAACAAGAAAATCCCGACGGCACTGATCAGCGCAACCCTGATTGGTCCATCGACGACGCCCCTTTTCTGCCACCGATCGCTCAAAATGCCTCCGATATACATGCCGGGGCAGGCAAACACAATCATGATGAGGGCCAGCGCTTTGCCGGTTTCGCTTGCAGTCCAGCCGTGAATTCGGGGGAAATAGACCGGTATCCACGCGGTTAGCGCATAATTGCAGGTCGACTGAAAAATCATTCCGACCGGTATCCCCACTACCGACTGCCATCTCAGCCCCATTTGCACAAACGCCTCCCGAAAACTCGTCTTTACAGGCTTGCCCCCGTCGCCAAGCAGGAGGTTTTGGCGCAGCGGTTCTCTGATTGTGAAAGCAAGGAGGGCGAAGAGCAATCCGGGCAGGCCGACGATCAGAAAAGTGACGCGCCAGGACGCAATAGCTCCGATGATTGGGACCGAGATGGTCGGGATATGGGCCAAGGCATCTACGGTAATGCCACCGACGAGCAAAGCGAGGCTTGAGCCGACGAAGAGGCCAAAGTAGTAGACGCTGATTGCCGTGCCGATGCGTTCTTTCGGAAAGTAATCGGAAATCAGCGAATAGGCTGCCGGGCTCAACCCGGCCTCACCCACCCCGACGCCAATGCGAGTCAGAAAAAGCGAGAGGTAACTCTTGGTTCCGGCACATGACGAAGTGAAAATGCTCCACACCACGACAGCGACGGCGATCACGTTGCGCCTGCTGTATGTGTCCACCAGTCTCCCGATGGGCAATCCCATGAGCGTATAAAACAGGGCAAAGGATAGACCCTGCAGAAGACCGATCCGGCTATCGCTGACGCCCAGGTCTCTCTTGATGAATGGGACCAGGAGACTCAGGATCTGCCGGTCCACGAAAGAGAACATGTACATCCCAGTCAGTACAAGAAGCACATACCAGGCGTATCGAGCACTGGACTTCCCCTTCTCTCCCTGGCCTCTGGCTTCGTTGTCCGGACTGGAATTTGCAGCACCCATACGGGCAGCCTCCTCGCGTCAGTCAAGCGCGGATTTTCGCGGATCACTGCGGATGCCTTCGCGAAAATCCGCGCTTGATTAGGATCGGCTCATGTTACCACCGATAGGATCAGCTTGTGTTTGTGAAATTTGTGGAATTGACGGTTGCAGTTGGTGATATATTGGCCACCTGCGACTCTTTTACCGAGCCGCAGCTAGGAGCCTGTCCTAGTTATTCCCATCAGCAGCATGCGCTAAGAGGAAAATGATGATATCCAAAGAGAATCTGACGCAGATTGCAGGTCCTGGCCAGGTAAGCCAGGAACCGGCCGCCCTGGATGCCTATTCCAGGGATATAAGCTTCGTTAACGCTATCAAGCCCTGCTATGTGGTGAAACCCCAAACCAGTGATGCCATTCAGAAACTCGTGAAAGCGGCGAACGAAACCGGAACCCCGTTAATCCCGGTAAGCTCTGGACCGCCGCACTTCCGAGGAGATACCGTCCCGGGGATTGGCGGAGCAATCATCGTGGACCTGAGCGGGATGAAGAAGATCATCCTTGTTGACCGCGCGCGCAGAGTCGCGATGGTCGAACCGGGTGTGACCTTCGGCGAATTGATACCGGCCGTAGAAAGGGAAGGGCTTCGCTTGAATATGCCGTTGCTGCCGCGCCAATCCAAGTCTGTCGTGGGAAGCATGCTCGAAAGAGAGCCGGTGACCATGCCCAAATATCAATGGGACATCTCGGACCCTCTGGCTTGTACTGGGATCTTCTTCGGCGCCGGCGATGAGTTCAGGACAGGGCAGGCAGCGGGGCCCGGTAATATCGAAGAGCAGTGGGCAGTCGGGGGGGTACAAAAGGCCCCCTATGGCCCAGGAACAGCTTCCCTCCACCGTCTGATCCAGGGAGCCCAGGGCACAATGGGCATCGCCACATGGGCATCCATGAGATGCGAAATACTCCCCAGCGTTGAAGAGCCCTTCGTGATCGCCTCCGCAGACGCCGGGACGCTGCTGGAAATCACTTCCTGGCTGATCAGACTAAGAATGGTCAATGAATGCTTCATCCTGAACAGCACAAATCTGGCAGCCATTTTTGCGAAGAATTGGCCTGCAGATTATCAGGGCATTAAGGACACGCTGCCGGCGTGGACTCTTTTCTACACAGTGGCCGGGTATGAATATCTGCCCGAGGAAAGGGTCAACTCTCATATCAAGGACATTACGGATCTAACCCAGCGCATGGGAATCGAAGCCCTCAAAGCCGTAGGCGCACTTTCAGCCAATGAGATATTGAAAACAGTGCAGAAGCCTTCTGGGGATCCCTATTGGAAGCTGCGCTGCAAGGGCGCCAGCCAGGACCTATTCTTCTTGACCATCAATGACAAGATAGAAAGTCAACTCACGGCCATGAATGGTCTGGTCGATGCGGCCGGGTATCCCACTTCAGACATGGGAGTCTACATTCAGCCGGTTGTCCAGGGCACGGGCTGCCACTGCGAATTCACTCTGTTCTATGATCCCGGCAACTCGAGGGAGCTGAATCGAGTCAAGGAGCTATCCCTCTCAGCCACACAGAACCTGATGGCCAAAGGTGCATTCTTTTCGAGGCCTTACGGCGAGAACGCCGCGATGGTTCTCAACCGGGATGCGTCCAGCGTTGCCGTGCTCCACAAATTTAAAAAGATTTTTGATCCCAATAACATCATGAATCCCGGGAAAGTGTGCTTTTAGACGACATTCGAAAACGCAATTTACTGATCTGATGATAGGAGGTTCCGAGCATGGGACTGGAACAGTACAAAGGAGATATGGAGATGTGCTGCCGGTGTTCAGCCTGCAAATTCATACCCCTGCAGAAGGTGGCCGGATTCAAATATGCGAATGTGTGTCCCAGCATCTCCAGATTCAATTTCCACAGTTACTCAGCCGGCGGCAGACTCAATATAGGAGCAGCCATGTTGAGGGATGGATTCAATTACACAGATAAGCTCCTCCACATCGTCTACAACTGCCAGATGTGCGGCGCGTGTGGTGTCTCCTGCAACTATGCCATGGATATGGAAGTGATGGAGCCCATCCAGGAGTTCAGGATCAAGTGCGTTGCGGAGGGGAACACCCATCCCGCGCTGGACCAGGCAATCGCGGGTCTGCGCACGCACGGATCCATGGTTCCGGCGAACGGGGAGAGGGGCGACTGGGCTTCAGGCCTGCATTTGAAGGACGCGACTCGGGAAAAGGTGGATGTGATCTACCATGTCGGATGCATCACGAGTTATGACAAAGAAATGCAGAAGCTAGCCAAGGCCACGGCGAAAATACTCCAGAAAGCGGGCGTTGATTTCGGAGTCGCAGGCGATGCCGAGACCTGCTGCGGCGGGCGCGCTTATCAAATGGGGTACAAGGAAGATTTCCTGAATCAGGCCAACAAGAATATGGCCATGGTCAAGAAGGCCGGTGCGAAAACGGTCGTTACATCCTGTGCCGATGGATATCAGGCTTTTAAAGTGCTCTATGACCAGCACGGGCTCAAAGGCGACCTCGAAGTACTCCACATATCGGAATTCATTGACAAGCTGATGAAGGAAGGCCGATTGAAATTGTCCAATAAGCTCGACATTCCCGTTACCTATCATGATCCTTGCCGGCTCGGCCGGCTCGGCGAGCCGTGGATACACTGGGTCGGGAAAAAGATTCCGGGAGACAGGTTCGTCTTCGATCCCCCGAAACCATACCGGCGAGGCACCCATGGCGTCTATGAACCGCCCCGGCGCGTCCTCAACGCGATTCCTGGCGTAAGGCTCACGGAGATGACCAGGATAAAGGAATACTCTTGGTGCTGCGGCACTGGTGGAGGTGTTCGCGAGTCGAATCCCGGATTTGCCCAGTGGACTGCCACGGAGAGAATCGAGGAAGCCGAATCTACAGGTGCCGAGGCGATTGTCAGTGCCTGCCCCTGGTGCGAGAAGACCTTCAACGAGGCGGTCCGCAAGAGCGGCAGCAGATTGAAGGTATACGATATCGTCGAACTTGTCGAACGGGCCATTCAATAAGGGGGTGATGAATCATGGCTTTGAGTAAAGAAATTTATTTGGCTTTCGAAGATGTGGTGGGAACGGAGAATATCTGTAACGATCCGGTGATCATGCCTTCATATCACTCGACTGAATTCGCCGCCGTAATCCTTCCCAAAAACACCGCGGAAGTCCAATCCATTGTGAGGCTGTGCAACAAGCACAAAGTGAAATTCAGGCCGGTCTGCACCGGATGGACAGGAACATTCCCCCCGGGAATCATCTATCTCGACCTGAGAAGGATGAACCGCATCATCGAGATCAACGAAAAGAATTCGTATGCGGTTGTGGAACCCTATGTGATTTCGGCCCAACTTCAGGCTGAATTGATGAAAAGAGGGCTGCATTTCAACGTGAAGGGAGCCGGAACCAACTGCTCGGCCATGCTCCGTGGTCACGGCCATCTCGATCAGACCACCAGCGGCGACGATCGCAATCATCTCGCGATTGAGTGGGTCACCCCTGAAGGAGAGGTTGTCAGGTCGGGTTCGCTGGGATCTTCGAACGAGTGGTTCAGCGGCGACGGGCCCGGTCCGTCGATTAGAAGCATCCTGACCAGCGCCGTGCCGCCGGGCGTAACACCCGGTGTATTCACAAAGGCAGCGGTGAAGGTTTATCACTGGCCGGGACCTTCAAGGTTCCCGATCCAAGGGGAATCGCCCAATTACTCCCTCGTCGGGATCCCGGCAAATATGATGGCACGCTATTACAGCTTCCCTTCCGTGGAGAAGATGTGGCAGGCCGAGATAAAAATCGGCGAAAGCGAAATAGCCTTCGAACTCATGGGCTTCAACGTGTCCATGGTCGCCGCAAACATCACCACCTGCAATGAAGAAGAAGAAGAGACCTTCAAGCGTATGAGCAAGGAAGTGCAGGGACCCGGTTTCTTCATCATCCTGGCCGGAAATTCTGGGGCGGACTTCGAGTACAAGAAGCGCGTCTTGGCGCAGATTATCAGGGAGAACGGCGGGAAGTCTCTGAAGTCGGTCGAAGATCCGAAGATCGAGGGCATCCTGCTGTGCCAGTGCATCCGGATTTCCGCCTCTATTCGGGAAACTTTCCGTGCCGGGGGGGCCTTCAGCTCCATCCCCGTTATGGGCCAGCGGGATCTGACAATTAAATGGGCAATCGGCGCGGGCAAAGCAAAGGAACCGCTGATCGAAAAAGGCCTGATTGTGGACGACGGCGGCGCCTTTTTTGGGTGGGGAGTCGAACAGGGGCATCTCGGAAAAACCGAGATATTCTGCAAGTTCGATCCTCAGAACCTTGAGGCAAAGACAGCCGTCGAGAACTGGAACAAGGAACAGAGCGCGAGGGCATTTAGCGAACGCTACTTCGCATCCCTGATGAGTCCCAGCGAGGAGATTGGACCAGGCCTGTCCAACTATCATCTCTGGTGGAAGAAGATCCAGAGGGCAATTGACCCGAACGGAGTGTCGCCGGAAGCCGGAGCGCTTGTATAGGAAAGACGGGGATAGTCACCCCAATCCCCCAATCGATGAGCCGCTGCCGACCCGGCCGCGCTTTGCGTCAGTTGGGAATTCGGGCGACTGTCCCCGCTTTTCACTTAAGCTACAGATCTCTCGTCAATTCCTTCAGTCCCAGCTCAGCCAAGGTTCGTTGCGACGGCATGCCCGTTTTGATGTCCCACCCCATGGCTGCAAAGAATCCAGCTCTCAGAGCATGAAAATTGATTTTCGGCGGCGCGCCGGCTTTCACCGGGAGAGGTTCCTCTTTTATTCTCTTAGGCAGGTCGATCTGGTCGGGTGTAATCCCCTCCCTGGCGTTGAATGCCTGCCTCAATGTCAGCACACGGCGGCCGGCCTTAAGTCCTTCTTCCCAACCAAAATCCCACCCGGTGACGCCCGAGATCAGCTCTGCCAGATCCGGAGGCGTGGTATTCACGGTATAAAGTGCGCACATCCCGGCATCATCCAGCAGCTGTTGATAGGCAGCGCCCACGGCATAGACTTGCCCTTTTTTGTCGAAATCCGAAAAGGCATTCAGTTTGGGCACTTGCAACGCCGCGGCGCTTCCAACAGGCACGCCATTTTCGAGCATTCCGGTAATCTGACTGTTCATGTGATGACATGGGTTGGCATCACTGATGAAAGCGGTCCCACCCGCTGGGCTCATCCTTGGATCATGGAAGGGCAGCCCCTTCCCGAGGATCGCCATAACGTATTTCTCCGATCCTTTGCCAATCCGCTCCGCGGCTTTGTTTGGGCCATCTGCGAGCACAGCGCCAAACCCTTCCCTTTTTGCAATTCTTTCGGTCAGTGCCACAATGGCTTCAGCATTTCCCCAGACAAGTTCAAGCCCATCCGTATCGTTCTTGCTGAGCAATCCTTTTTCATAGCATTCCATTGCAAACGCGATAGCCGTGCCGGTAGAGATGGTGTCGATTGCATATCGATTGCAGATATCGGTGGCTTTGATCACCGCCTCCTGGTTATCGTTCACGAGAAGATTGCCCAGGGCCACCAGCGTTTCATATTCAGGCCTGTGCATTTCACCCGGAATTGCGAATGGACCCTCCTTTTGCTCAATGATGGCACCGCACCTTATAGGACAGGCTCGGCAGGAATAAACAGCCTTTTTATATTTGTCCATGTTGCCGCTGTCGAGCCGATTGGCTGTCGGCATGGAGTCCGTGCCGGTTGCACACCAGTTTCGGACAGGGGAATCGCCGATGGACAGCAGGAAGCTGAGCGCTCCGCCGGTGCCGGCAGCGGTTAACCCCTTGGCGAATTCGCTGGCCTTGATGACGGACAGAAATCGCTCCTGCGCTTCTTTCAGCCTGGCCCGGTCCGCAATGGCGATTCTCTTCCCACCGCCTCTGACGGCGATCGCCTTCAGTTTTTTAGAGCCCATCACCGCCCCGACCCCGCCGCGGGCCGCGGTTCTTCCCTTCTCACTCGCGATACCTGCCATCAATGAAGTTGCCTCGCCTGCGGGACCAATGGATGCGATTTTGAGTTTGTCGTCTCCTGTTTCGCGGTGAATGGCGTCTTCCGTTTCGTAGGTCTCCTTGCCCCAGAGCCCGGCGGCATCCTTCAGTTCGGCCTTCCCATCCTTAACCAGCAGATAAACAGGCCTGGACGCAGCGCCCTTGAAGAAGATGGCGTCAAATCCTGCAGTCTTGAGCTCTGGCCCCAGGGTGCCGCCCGCATTGGATTCACACCACGCACCGGTTAGCGGAGACTTTGTAACAACCCCGTACCTGCCGCTTCCGGGAACAGAGGTCGCCGTGAGCACCCCCGTGACGAAGCCCAGCATGTTATCCACCCCAAGGGGATCGACATGAGGTTTCATTTGTTCATACAGGACACGAATGCCGAAGCCATAGCCGCCGATGAACTCACGGCAGATCGGCTCCGACAAATGCGTTTCCTGGACAGAACCCTTGCTCAGATCTACGAAAAGACTTTTCCCCGCATATCCGCAGAGCATAAGACCTCCCTACGTGCCATTGGTTTATTGTGCTCGCCAGTATACTACAAACCGCAGATTTTCGCGGATGCCCGCGGATTTATCATGGCAGATCCGCGGAAATCCGCGGTCACTTAACGTATAATGCTGCACGCTATGCGATTGATGATCAGTGTCTTATCCGCAGGCGAAGCGCGCCAGGCTCTTTGGGGAGGGGCTGATCTGCTCGATATTAAAAACCCGGCCGAAGGTTCTTTGGGTGCTCAATATCCCGGAGTGATTCGAGAGATCAAAGGAGTCGCTCCCGCAAAGGTTGCGATCAGCACTGCCATCGGCGACCTGCCCTATCTGCCCGGAACGGCTGCCCTGGCCGCTTTCGGGGCTGCATGCTGCGGCGCCGATTATATCAAGGCCGGTCTGTATGGGCCGCACAGCGAAGCGGAAGCTTTGCGGCTGCTGTGCGGGATTCGGGAAGCGGTCCGGGAATTCCACACCCTCGTCATTGCCGCAGGCTATGCCGATCATCAGCGGATCGGCGCCCTCGATCCGCATCTTCTGCCCGGCCTCGCCGCGGCGGCAGGAATTCAAGGCTGTCTGATCGACACGGCGATTAAAGACGGACACACGTTATTGGATTTCCTAAAACCGGAGGAGATTCGAACCTTATCAGACCAGGCCCATGCCGCCGGCCTGCTCTTCGGAGCTGCAGGGGCTTTGCGCCAACAAGATCTCCCTTTGTTGCAGGCTTCCGGAGTCGATGTCGCTGGTTTGCGCACGGCCGTCTGCCGGGATGAGCAGCGCACCGGCCCTCTGGATCCGGCCCGCGTCCGCGATCTGATCAAACGCCACGGATTTCACTGATCTGAATCCAGGGCATCCGTGGCGTTTTGCTTCTTGAGTGGTCTAATTCGAGTGCCGGTTGTCTGAGAAGTGGCAAGCAGCTCGGAGAGACGCTCCGGGCGCAAGCCATTGATGACCCATGCTTCCAGCTGAACTGACGGTAGGAAATGAGATAGATACCCATCCACCGCGCCAGTATGTTCGCTTAGTTGTCCCGCTGTGATTTCCGGGATTAATGATCCGTCCGAGGCCCGCAGCCCGTCAATAGACTTGAGCAAAATCAGGCGCCTGCATTGAGCCCGGTGCGCAATCCACGCTGCAATCGTATCCGATGTGACCTGCCAGGAATTTGGCAAAGGATTTTCCTTGATAACGACCGCAGACGGGAGAAGCATCGCGGCCCTGCCCGACTCTGCCGATTTGCAGGCGAGATCAAGGTCAGCTGTCAGGAAACTGCCGGCGATCAGCTGGTTCAGGAGATAACCGTATTGATCCGTTGCCAACAAAGCCATGCGGTGGGATGCCGCCGGCTCCAAATGGAATCGACGATCCGACTCCCGAACCTGTTCTGCGAAATCTCCTCCTCCCGGCACCACCAAAACGGAGTGATGTTTGGCCAAGGCGCTAATTTCCCTGCACAGGGTCGGCAAACCCGGACCGCGGCTCAGGCTGCCGCCGATCTTCAAGACCGAATCGAAGCTCATCGTAATCCCAACGCCAATTGCCCTGCCAACAGCTGCGCGGCGGCGATGCACGGCATCACAGCCAATTCCCCTCTTCCCATATCCGTGTCCAGTTCCCCAACTTTCATCCCAGCACTCCGGGCGGCTGCCGCGCCCAGAAATGCGCCCGACCCTACGGCGACAACCGGCAGACGGCGAAGAGGGGGCAACCGGGAAATCAACTGATCGATGCATTCCCGAATCTGGCGAACCTGCTGCGCATAGATGTACCGCGCCATCTCATCGATCTCCATCGCGGATATCATTTCCGCGTCGGCACACACGAGGCGAGCAAGGCGTTGACGGGCTGAATTCATCGAAGGCGGTCGCCCATCGGGCGTCGCACAGGTGTAGTCGCGAGAATCCAGATGGCCCAACACCAGGTGTACATCCCCACTAATCGAGAAGTATTCAGAAGCGACACGGCAGAAACGGCCGGCAACCGGGACTGACTGAACAATGGCCGCCAGATTCGTGCGCAGCACTCCGGTGTATGCCAGTTCGCCGGAAGCGAGACGCTCCAGATCGGAGCGTCCCCTGACGCGCACTTTTCCGTCAAGAATAGGCAAAATATCGGTCGTTGTGCTGCCCACATCAACGAGCAGACAGTTCGGAATTTTTCCTGCGATCCATTGCGCCGAGGCCAACCAGTTGGAAGCGGCAAATTCAAGGGGACGCGCCCTGGCCCCGTCAAGCGCTATGAATTCGCCTGACAAGCTCAAGATGTAGATGGCTACTTCGGAAAAACAGCCCTTCAGACTGTTCAGGATAAACAGCACCCCTTCGCGCTTGGTCTCAAAGACATCCGAAAGTTCGGCCGTCATCGTAACCGCCATTGCCTGAGGCGAGGCGCCCGGAACAATCGAATCGTATGCGGATTGCAGCACGCCCGGCAGACGGTCCTTTGCGCGCCATATTTCGAATGGGCAGGAAGTCACCCTGATTTCTTTCCCTTCCACCCAGGCAGCCTTGACATTGGCCGCCCCGATATCCCAACCAACAATGCTCATTATTGTGCTCATAACGATATTTCAATAGAGATTACGGCCGGTGGCGGCAAGCCCCCAGGAACTGGGATCATCCTTTCTTATGGTCACTTGGCCGGAAAGGGAGACACGATCAGGCAGGATACCCTTCATGCAGGCTTCCCAGATTGCCCGGGCTAGATTGACCGGAGCCACCTGACGCAGTCCGATATAGGAAGTTGTCAGCCGTGGATTAATCTCAATAATCAGGGCGTCATCATCGGTTAAGACCAAGTCGACGCCTACGTACCCCCTTAATCCCGGAATAAGGTGCGCGGCCGAGCAAGCCAAATCCATTGCACGCCCGCCCGCCTTGTGCTGGAACGGCACTTGACTCCCCAGGTACTTGAATGGCGACCCTACATCGATTAGCTGACGGTTGAGGCTTAAGGGCAGGCATCCGCCGGCGGAGATCAGAAGCGAGGCGCTGACATGGATACCGCTCGCAATGGACTGTAGTAATATCTGGTCGCGCGCGGTGACGCACTGGATCATAAGCATGCTGGAAACCAGATCGGAGAGGTTGTTGACCATGAATACGCCTTCGCTGCCGACTCCGTCTACCGGTTTGACCACTATTGGATAGCCCATCTTTTGGGCCACGCTTTCAGCAGAGGAGAAAGTGACGGCATGAGTTTCCGGGGTCGGCAGCGTGGCTTTTTGGAAGATCCTGTGGCAGGCAGCTTTATTGCCCGCTTTGGTGATGGCCGAAAAGTTGGAGCCCAGAACCGGTATGCGGGCCAATCCGGCCTCTCTGGTAAGCGCCGCAAGTATGCCGCCTGTTTCAGGGGCTATAATGAGCACGGCGTCGCAGCGCTTTAATAGGGAGCAATAGATTTCCTCGTGACGAGCATGGGATGCACGGATAACCTCGCTGGCCGGCAATGTATCCCGGTTCAGCCCGGGGACTCGTTCCTCAAAACGCGGGTCAAGTGCGGTGACTGTCCGCACCGCGCCCCAACGCCGGAAATCCGCCAGAATAGACCAAAGCATCCCGAGCGCTTCGGCGGCCAACCCGTCGGGCAAATCTTCGGCCGGAAATCCGCCCCCGGCGAAGAACTCGTATACAACAACGGTTGAGGGAGGAGTCATGCGCATAATCCCTGTCATCGATTTGCTGGACGGCCAGACGGTGCATGCGGTCAAAGGCGAACGAAAAAACTACAAGCCTTTAAGGAGCCTGCTCTGTGACACTCCGGATCCGGTAGCGA
>Ga0326727_10010646_pt1 | contig 21817 bp, 18 predicted proteins | sample MB2enrmetagenome_FD_207643 | JGI IMG/M metagenome (GOLD analysis project Ga0326727, IMG submission 207643) | Lab enriched peat soil microbial communities from McLean, Ithaca, NY, United States - MB29MY | ecosystem: Environmental > Terrestrial > Soil > Wetlands > Peat | place: USA: New York...
ATCACCTGGTGGCCGGCCGCGACTTTCTTCACGGCGCTGGCGAGATCGACATCGGCGGCGTTCTTCAGGATGTAGCCGCGCGCTCCCGCCTGCAAAGCGTTGCGCACGTAATTCTCCTCCGAGTACATGCTGAGCATCAGAATGGCCGTTTTCGGCTGTGCGCGGAGAATCTCGATGCAGGCCTGCATGCCGTTCAGCCCGGGCATGGACATGTCCATCACCACCACCTGCGGCTTCAGCTCCGCGGCCAGGCGGATCGCTTCGGAGCCATCGGGGGCTTCGCCCACCACGCGGATGCCTTCTTCGTCCTCCAGCATGCGCCGGAAGCCCTTGCGGACCAGGCTGTGGTCGTCCGCCAGCAACACGGTAATTTCACTGCTCACTTGCCACCGCCTCTGTTTCCGATGTCTCCGCCAGTTCGCCAAGGGGCACCCGCAGCCGCACCAGTGTGCCGCCGCCCGCCGGGTGCAGGAACTCAATCTCGCCCTTCATCAGCGCGGCGCGCTCTCGCATGGCCACCATGCCGATGCCCCGCCGTCCATTGCGTTCCGCGCGAGAAGCCTGTCCCACGCCCTCGTCGCGAACTTCGAGAAGCAGCTCCTCGGCCCCGAAGCTCATCCGCACGGCCGCGCTGCGCGCCCGGGCGTGGCGAGCCACGTTGTTCAGCGCTTCCTGGAGAACGCGGTAGACGTGGATCGCGATATTGTCCGGGATGACGCCGCTCGACCCGGTTTTCCGGTAGGTCACGGCGATCCCATGTTGCTTTTCGAATACCGGAAGATACCAGTCGATCGCCTGCTCGAGCCCGCCTTCGTCGAGGATGGACGGGTGCAGCACCAGCGACAGGCTGCGGACACGCTCCAGCGTCTGCTGGGCCACGTCGCGCACTTCGCGGAGATCCTCCCTGAAAGAATCCGGCGCGTTCTGTTTGGCCGCGCGGGTGAGCATGGCGCCGATGGCCGTGAGAATCTGCCCGAATTCGTCGTGCAATTCGCGGGAAATGGAGCGCAGCACTTCTTCCTGCATGGTAATCAGCTTGCGCGCGAGATCGCGGCGCTCGCCGGAGAGACTCTCCAGGCGCTCGAACAGGCGCCGGTTGGAGTAAATCAGGTAAAGCGTGATGAGCGAGAGACTCAGCAGCATGGCGGCGACGAAGATGTAAACGTCGCGCTCCACGTGCGCATAAATCTGCTGGATCTGCCCCACCGCTCGGTCTTCCGCTTCGTTGTTCTGCACCAGCAGTCGGGAGACGGTGGTGGAGACGCTCTGCTCGTCCTGAACGGATGCGCGCAGAATCTCCCGCGCCTCCGGTTCGTGTCCGCCAGAGGCCAGTGCGAAGGCACGGTCAAGCGACTCCCAGAGGCGTGTGAGCGAATCGACGAGGAAGTGCTGGCGGTCCGGGCTGCGATCGGCCGGCGCCAGTTTCTGCTCCAGTTGCAGGGCGAAGTCCAGATCCACTCGCAGCCGGTCGAACTGGCCCTTGTAGGCAGCCAGACCGTAGGGCTCGTCGCCGCCAATCATGTCGCGGAGAGTGGTGGCGAGGGAGTTGAGGTCGCCCTGGATGCGCAGCAGCAGCAGGGAATCGCGCCGGTCGCGGTCCACCACGCGGGTCTGCAGGTCGCGCAGGCCGGCGATCTGAGCCAGCGAATACCACGCAAACACACCGACGGCCACCAGCGTCACAACGAGGCCGGCCATCAGACGCGGCGTCGGCGAAGTCGGCGTCTTCTCCATGGAGGGGCTTGCTGACAACAAGGATAGCGTGACCTCGCGGAGGCCAGTTAGCGGGCCGTGACATTTCCGCGAAACGATCCGGAACAAACGGGGTCTATGGCGAGGAGGCAAGCCACGAAATGAATCGTTTGTTATTTTCGCTGATGCTCGGTGCGGCCCTGATCGCGCCGGCCGCCGTTGTCGCGGACGATCAGGACCACCGCGACGACCAGCACCACTATTACTACGACCGGGAACACAAGAAGCACGAGTGGAACGATAACGAAGACCGCGCCTGGCGTAAATACGAAGAGGAGAAGCACCTCACCCACGCAGAATTCGAAAAGGCAAGCCACAAAGTCCAGTACGACTACTGGAAGTGGCGCGCCGGCCATCCGGACACCCCGTAGTGATCCTTTCAGCGGGCGGCCGGACCCGAATGGCGTGGATCGGCTCGCCCGCCGTCTCTTTTCCGGACGCCGCGACGTCCGTGCGCTTGTTCGGACCATTCCTCCAGATCCCCGTTTTCCCCTTGCTCCCGGACGCGTTTGGAACGACACTAAAAGCTGAACCGTCTTTGAACTCTGGAGGATGTAAGAGAATTGAAACTCTCCGAGCCCGCCGTGTGGGAGCCGACTGATCGCTGGACCACCACGCACGCCGCCGAGTTGTACGATGTGGCCAGTTGGGGGAAAGGATATTTCTCCGTTGGCCCGAACGGTCACCTGTGGGTGCACCCCACCAAGGACCCCAACCGCGCCATCGACCTCATGGAGCTGGTGGAGAAGCTCGAGCTGCGCGGCATCTCGCTGCCCATCCTGATCCGCTTCGGCGAGATCCTGCAGCATCGCCTCGCCGAGCTTCACGACGCCTTCGAAAGCGCCATTGCCGAACACGGCTATAAGGGCGAATACTGCTGCGTCTACCCGATCAAGGTAAACCAGCAGCGCCAGGTGGTGGAGGAAGTCTTCAAGTACGGCCGGCCGTTTAAGTTCGGACTGGAAGCCGGATCGAAGCCCGAGTTGCTGGCGGTGCTGGCCATCGCCGACAACGACACGCCGATCATCTGCAACGGCTTCAAAGACGACGAATACATCGAGATGGTCACGCTGGCCCGCAAGATCGGCCGCCGGATCATCACGGTGGTGGAGAAGTACACCGAGCTGGACCTGGTGATCAAGCACGCCGCCGAAGTGGGCGTGCGGCCGAGCATCGGCATTCGCGTGAAGCTGGCCAATCGCGGGGCCGGCCGCTGGAAGTCGTCGGCAGGCTACCGTTCCAAGTTCGGTCTCACCGTGACGGAATCTTTGCGGGCGCTCGACCAGCTCAAAGCGCTGGGCATGGAGGATTGCCTGGAGCTGCTGCACTTCCACCTCGGCAGCCAGATCACGAACATTCGGCACATCAAGGCCGCGGTGATTGAGGCGGCGCGTCTCTATACGGAATTGCGGAAAGCGGGCGCCGGCCTGCGGTACATCGACGTGGGCGGCGGGCTGGGCATCGATTACGATGGCTCGCAGACCGATTTCGAATCGAGCGTGAACTATACGCTGCAGGAATACGCCAACGACGTCGTGTATCACGTCCAGAACGTCTGCGACGAGGCCGAGGTGCCGCACCCCACCATCGTCAGCGAGAGCGGGCGCGCCATCGCCGCCTACCACAGCGTGCTGGTATTCAACGTCCTCGGCGTAACCGGCTTCGGCGAGGAGGACGTGGAACGCATTCCCGAGGATGCCGAGCAGCCGCTGATCGACCTGCAGGAAACGTATCGCTCGCTTACGCAGCGCAACCTGCTGGAAGCTTTCCACGACGCGCAGCAGGCGCTCGATTCCGCGCTCAACCTGTTCAGCCTCGGCTATCTGCCGGTGGGCCAGCGGAGCCTCGCAGAGAACCTCTATTGGGCCATCTGCCGGAAGATCCAGAAAATGACCAAGGGCATGGAATACACGCCCGAGGAACTGGAAGTTCTGGACAGCCTGCTGGCCGACACATATTTCTGCAATTTCTCGCTGTTCCAGAGCATGCCGGATAGCTGGGCGGTGAAGCAGCTTTTCCCCATCATGCCGATTCATCGCCTCAATGAAACGCCGACGCGCAACGGAGTGCTGGGCGACATCTCCTGCGATTCCGACGGCAAGGTGGATCAGTTTATCGACCGGCGCGATATCAAGCGCACGCTGCCCCTGCACACGTTCAATGGCGATCCGTATATCCTTGGGTCGTTCCTGGTGGGCGCGTATCAGGAGATTCTGGGCGACCTGCACAATCTGTTTGGCGACACCAACGCGGTGCATGTGAGTCTGGGCGAGGGCGGCGAAGCGATCCTGAACACGGTGGTGAAGGGCGACACCGTGCGCGAGGTGCTCGACTACGTGCAGTACAGCTCACGCGCGCTGATTGAGCAGTTCCGCGCCGACGTGGAGTCGGCGTTGCGCGAAGGCCGCATCGGGTATGAAGAAGCCGGGCGGTTGCTCCGGTTTTACGAAGAGGGCCTCAACGGCTACACGTACCTCGAACAGTAGCGGCGCCGCGCCTACTTTGCCGCTGTCTCCTGACTGAACACACACGTCCACGCGCCGCCTCGCCTCCGCCAAAGGGCGGAAACATACACCTTCGCGGCGAATTCCTTGCCGTGGGCCGTTCCGGTCATGGTCAGCAGGTAGACGATGAGGCCGGAGTCGGGCGAGAGCGGTACGAACTTCAGGCCGGCCATGGTGTAATCATGCAGCCGGAACTCCGCGGTATGCTGCACGATTTCCGCCTTGCCGGCGGGGCCCAGCGCGTCGACAAATACGGCCTCGTCCGCGATGAAATTGGCGAAGGCGGACAGATCTCCGCTCTTCAGCGTATCCAGCTCCGCGCGTTCCTGAGCGAAGATCCGCTCCTCCAGCGTTTCTCCGCCGGATGGCCCGTTCGAGGGCCCGGCGAACGCAGGAACCAGCATCAGCAGACTGAACAAAGCGCATTTCGCCGCGAACTTTCTCATGGCACCCCTCCCGGCAGGGTCTCCAGCGCAGATTAGCGCGGATGGCCCGCGTGGACAAACGCGACATCCGCTCGGACTGCACGAAATGTCTGGCGAGATCGGTGTCCTCGCCCAGCAGAGCGGCCGGCGGTTTCCCTGCAAACTCGCGGAAGTCTCGAATCAGGTGCGCCTGGTCGAAGTATCCGGACCGCACCGCGGCGTCCGCCCACCGCGCTTCCGCACCTTCCAGAGCCCGAAAAACACGCCGGAATCTCTGCATCCGGCCGAAGAGCTTTGGCGGGATACCCACCGCAGTCCGAAAACGCCTTTCGAATTGGCGAACGCTCAGGCCGGCGCGGTCCGCCACCTTCCCGACACCCATCGATCCGCCCGCCGCCAGTTCACTCACCGCCGTCGACACCAGCCGATCCTCCGGGCCGGCGCGCTTCGCAAGGCCAGGCAGGATGCGGTCCAGCGCCGCGAAGCGATCGCGCAGCGAGCGCGATTCTTCGATCTCGTCGAATTCCATGAACAGCCTTCCGGAGATGTCGTCAAGAGGTACGCACGCGTCCGTCAGCTCGCACATGGGCACTCCCAGGAGCTGGCCAGCCGTGTGCGGATGAAACCGGACGCCCATCATCCGCACCGGGCCGGTCGGCCGAAGCACCAGAGGGCCGGTTATCTGCCCGAAGAAAAAACGCCGCGGCTGGGGCCTCCAGACGCTTTCGGTCAGGCATTCATAGGGCTGGCCCAGATTCAGGATCAGCTCCGCGCGGCCATCGGGGACAATTCGCTGAATACCCGAATCCGCGTCGAGGTCTTCGAGTATCCAGTAGCAGCGCACGAACCTCGCCACTGCGGCATTGGGTGCGATCTCCTGATAGCGCATGGCAGTGTTCAGTTTGCCACAGTGCCGGCGGTGCGCATGAGTGTGGCAAAGTCGTTTCATGAGCGGTGACAAAATTCCCGTGCAAAGTGGCAATCTGCGCGTGGTGCTGGTGTCGCCACGAAACCCGCTGAATATCGGGGCCGCCGCCCGGGCCATGAGCAATTTCGGCTTCCTGCGCCTCGGCGTCGTCAATGCGTACGAGGTGGCGTTCCGCGAGGCTCGGTCCGCGGTGGGTGCCAGCGCGGTGGTGGAGAGCGCCATCGAATATGCGAGCGTGGCCGAAGCCATCGCCGATTGCTCGCTCGTTGTCGGCACCACCTCCATCGGCCATCGCCAGCTTCAGCACCCGCTCCGGCGGCTCGAATACGGAGCGCGTCTAATTCGCCGCGCGCTCGCGACCCAGCGGGTGGCTCTGCTGTTTGGCTCGGAGAAATTCGGCCTCTCGAATGACGACCTGAGCTGGTGTCACTGGCTCATCCGCATCCCCACGCGCGAGGAACACGGCTCCATGAATCTCGGCCAGGCGGTGGCGGTCTGCCTGTACGAGCTGATCCGCCGTCCCGCGGCCGCGAAGCCGGAACCGCGCAGGTCCGCTCGGTCGGGCGAGATCGACCGCCTCACCGAATATCTGCTCGACGCGCTCCGCGAAGCCGGCTACCCGCGAACGCTCTCCACTCCCGCGAAGATTCGCCGCATGGTCCGCCGCCTGAATATGCCCGAACAGGACGCCGAAGCGTGGATGGGCATGCTGCGGCAGATTGCCTGGAAACTAACGCGCACTCCTTGACGCCTTAGGAGAGCCGCGGTAGACTGGAGCTGTCCTAATCCGTATAGGAGAGTGGATGTGACTCACGAAGCCGATCTTCTTCCCGGCACTCTGGATCTCCTGATTCTCAAAGCCGTTTCGCTCGGGGCGCTGCACGGCTACGGGGTGCTGCTGCGCATCCAGCAGATTTCCGGCGGCGCGTTTCAGATCGAGCAGGGGGCGCTCTACCCGGCGTTATACAGGCTGGAGCGCCAGGGACTGCTGGAGACCGAGTGGGGCGTCTCGGATAACAATCGCCGCGCGAAATACTATCGCCTGACCGCTGCCGGTCGGCAACGCCTGCGGAAGGAAACCGAAGAATGGAATCGCACCGTCTCGGCCATGACCGCGGCGCTTCTCACGCGCCCGAGGGAGGTGTGATGTGGAGCGCGATGAGTTTGAGCGCGACATGGCGGACGAGCTGGCGTTTCATATCGAGGCCCGAACGCAGGACCTGATTCACGCCGGCGTCCCCGAAGAAGAAGCCCGACGCCGGGCCCGCCTCGAATTCGGCGGCGTCACGACCTGGAAGGAACGCTGCCGGGAAACCCGCTCGTTCCGCCCGCTGGACGAACTCCGCGCCGACCTGCGCTACGCCATTCGAACGCTTGCGAAATCGCCCGCATTCACGCTGGCCGCCGTTCTGTCGCTGGCCATCGGCATCGGCGTGAACACGGCCATCTTCAGCCTGATCGACGCTTTTTCGTTTCGCCCGATGGACGTTCCCGATGAAGGCCGGGTGACCCGCCTCTTCACGACTTCGCCCCAGGATAACGAAGGCACCTTCTCGTGGCCGGAGTATCAGGAGTTCAGCCGCCAGGCGCGAACGTTCAGCGGAATGGTCGCCCTTGGCGGCCGCGGCGCGCGCATGCAGCGTCCAGACGGCACATTTGAGCTCCTGCTGATCAACACGGTATCCGAGAATTTCTTCCGCGTCCTCGGAGTCGGGGCGGCGGAAGGCCGGCTGTTCCCGACGGAGAATGCAGCCGCTCTGAGCGAGCATCCCGTAGTCGCGCTCGGGTACGACTTCTGGCAGCGGCGTTACGGCGGCGATCCATCGGTGGTCGGCCGGCAGATTCGGCTGGAGGGCGGGAATGGGCAGGTCCTGTTGACCGTGTGCGGCATCGTGCCGCGGACGTTTCACGGAATCGAGAGTTCCGCCGACCGCGATCTGTGGGCGCCGCCGGAGACATGGGCCGCTTTGCACGGGCGGAATGAGCTGGAAGATCGCACCTTCCGCTGGTTCGTGGCGCTCGGCCGGATAAAGCCGGGCGCCTCGTTTCCCACCGCCTCCGCGGAGATGAGCACGATTGCTTCGCGCCTTGCCGCAAGCTGGCCCGACGGCAATCGAGCGCGGAGCGCGCGCGCGATTTCCGACCTGGCCTATCGGCTGGAAAAGACACGCGGACCCGGAGTCGTCTTTCTCGCGGTGGTGCTGCTGGTGCTGGTGATGTCCGCCGTTAACGTAGCGAATCTGTTGATGGCGCGCGCGGCTGCCCGCGGCCAGGAGTTGTCCATCCGAACGGCCATCGGCGCAAACCGCGGCCGCATCATTCGTCAGATGCTAACCGAAAGCGCGCTGCTGGGCGGGGGCGGTCTGCTGGCGGGAATCGCCATTGGGTGGGTCTTGATCCGAGCGCTGCCCTCGATTATTGGCGGCGTGCCCGGCTACCAAATGGAGTTGTTTCACGCCGTTCTCGATGTTCGGGTATTCGCGTTCGCCGCCGCGCTCACGCTGGCTACCACGGTGTTCTTTGGCCTCGCTCCGGCGCTGAGCGCATCGCGCAGCGACCTGAACGCGTTGCTCAGGCGGGGCGGCGACGATCGGCCCGGCGGACGCTTCCCGGGGCGGCAGATTCTGGTGGGCGCGCAGGTGGCCATGTCGCTCACTTTGCTGGCGGTCACAAGCGTTCTGATTGCCAGCTTTGTTCGCACGCGCACCGCCGATCTGGGCATCGCTCGGGGCGAACAGCTTGCTCTGTTTTGCGGCGTTGAGAATGCCCGGCAGGTCCGCGCGGCGGCCTCACGGTTGCGCGCCCTGCCCGGCGTTGCGGATGTGGGTTTCGCCATTCGCGCGCCTTTGAGCGTCGATGAACAAGGCTGGGCAGCTCGCGTCTCTTTTCCGGAACGGCCCGAAATTGGAAAGGACGCGCCGCTGGAGATCAGGTACAACGCCATCGATTCGAATTTCCTGAGGGTGTTGGGGACGCCCGTATTGCGCGGACGCGGGTTCTCCGAGGCTGACCAGACCACCGGACCGCCCACCGTACTGATCAGCCAGACCATGGCGCGCCGGTATTGGCCGGGACACGATCCGGTGGGCGCCACGTTTCGCATCGGCTCTCGCGGCGTGGAGCACCGCGTGATCGGCGTGGTCAGGGACGTCACGTTCAATGCGATCGATCAGCTCCCGGAACCTTACATGTACCTGCCGTGGTTCCGCGGCGACTATGGCGAAGCGACTTTCATCGTTCGTACGAATCTTCCCGCGGAGAGGCTTGCCGATACGGCGCGCCGGTCGTTGATCGGGATTGATCCGCGTCTCGACCCGATGAACATCACCACCGAAAACGAACTCATTCGATTCTCCGGGCTTGAACACCGGCTTGCCGCCGAGCTGCTCAGCATCCTCGGCTTCATCGGTCTGGCCCTTACGGCCATTGGTCTGTACGGCGTGGTGGGGTGGAGTGTGACTCGACGCACGCGCGAAATCGGCATTCGTATCGCTCTCGGGGCGTCGCGGCGGGAGACACTGGCGCTTGTGCTGCGTCAAACGGCCATCGTCGGAGGCGTGGGCGTGCTGGCGGGCGTGCCGCTCGCGCTGGCGGCCACGAAGGCGGTTTCGTCGCTCTTATTCGGCACCAACCCCTGGGACGCTGGCATGTTCGCGCTGGCGATCGCCGTACTGGCGGCGGTTCTGCTGGCAGCCGGCTTCATTCCCGCCCGGCGGGCCAGGCGAATCGATCCCATGGCCGCTCTGCGCGTGGAGTAGCCGCCGGGCCGATTACGATATCCTGTAGCCACGTCGTGAGATGAACACACTTCCGATTCTGATCGGAGCACTGTGCGTTTATGCGCTGGCGTACCGCTACTACAGCGCCTTCATCGCCGCGAAGGCCCTTGTACTTGATGATCGCCGCATCACTCCCGCGCACGCCTATGCCGACGGGCACAACTACGTCCGCTCGCCGCGCTGGGTTCTGTTCGGACATCATTTCGCGGCCATCGCCGGCGCCGGGCCGCTGGTGGGCCCCACGCTGGCCGCGCAGTTCGGATTCGCGCCCGGCTTCCTGTGGCTGCTGATCGGCGCGGTGGTGGGCGGCTGCGTTCACGATTTCACCGTGCTGGTGGCTTCCATGCGCCACCGCGGCCGTTCGCTCGCCGACGTCGCGCGTACGGAGATCAGCCCGTTCTCCGGTCTGGTCGCCATGATCGCGTTGCTGCTGATTGTGCTGGTGACGCTGGGAGGGCTGGGGCTGGTTGTCGTGAACGCCCTGGCGGACAGCCCGTGGGGCGTCTTCACCATCGGCATGACCATTCCCATCGCGCTGGTCATGGGCGTGTGGATGTTCCGGTCGCGCGGGTACAAATCGGTGACCGGCCCCACCGTGTTTGGCGTGGTTCTGCTGATGGGCGCGCTGATCGGCGGACAGTGGTTCGCTCGCTCCAGCGCCGCCGGCGCCTTGACGTTCACGCCGCACCAGATCACGCTGCTGATGGCCGTATATGGATTCATCGCGTCCGTGCTTCCGGTGTGGCTGTTACTCACGCCGCGCGGCTATCTTTCCACCTACGTGAAGCTGGGGACCATCATCGTCCTGTTAGCCGGCGTTCTGGTTGTGCATCCGACAACGCGGTTCCCGGCGTTCACCCGGTTCGTCTCCGGCGGCGGTCCCATTATTCACGGCCGGATGTTTCCGTTTCTGTTCGTGACCATCGCCTGCGGGGCGATCTCCGGCTTTCACGCGCTGATCGCGTCGGGAACCACGCCGAAGATGGTGGACAAGGAAACCGACGCGCGATTCATCGGCTACGGCGCGATGATGGCCGAATCGATGGTGGGCATTCTCGCATTGATTGCGGCCACCTGTATGTACCCGGGCGACTACTTCGCCATCAATACGCCGCCGCAGGTGTTCGCGAAGCTGGGGCTCGCCACCGTAAATCTGGATGTGTTCTCGCGCGAGATCGGCGAGAAGCTGGCCGGGCGCACGGGCGGCGCGGTCTCCCTCGCGGTGGGCATGGCGCAGATTTTCCGCGGGATGCCCGGCATGCACCGCCTGATGGCGTACTGGTATCACTACGCCATCCTGTTCGAGGCGCTGTTCATTCTCACCACCATCGATGCAGGAACGCGCGTCGGCCGCTACGTTTTTCAGGAATTGCTGGGCAAATTGAACCGCAAGCTCGGCGATACGTCCTGGCTGCCAGGCAACATCTTCGCCACGTCCGTCGTGGTGCTTGGATGGACGTATCCGATCTATACCGGCACCATCTCCGCGGTGTGGCCGCTTTTCGGCACGGGCAACCAGTTGCTCGCGACCATCGCACTCGCGGTGGCCACCACGTTTCTGGTGAATATGGGCAAAGCGCGCTACGCATGGATCACCGCGCTGCCAATGGCATTCGTGGGAGTGACCACCGTCACCGCCGGCGTGCTGTCCATTCGGGATATCTTCTGGCCGCTCACGATGAAGCCTGGCGAGCGAGTCACCGGCTACATCGATACGACACTGATGGCGTTGTTCATCGCCGGCGCAATCCTGGTGGTGTGCGACGCCGCGCGCCGGTGGGTGCTGGTGATGCGCGGAGCGCCCGCGCCGGTGGAGGCTTTCGGCTCCCCAGTCAATGCCAGCGGCGAGACTCGCATGGGTTGCTGCTGAAGTGGCGGCCCGTGATCGCTGCGCTCGCCGGGCCGCTTCAACTACTCTGTATATAGCATCCTTCCAAATGACTGATGACCGAGTAATAGTGACCGGCGGAGCTGGGTTTGTCGGCTCCAATATCGTGCGCCGTCTGCTGGAGCGTGGCGCGTTCGTCGTCGTGCTGGACGATTTCTTCACCGGTTCCGAGGCCAACCTGCCGCAGGGCGAACTGAAGCTCGAGGTCGTCCGAGGCAGCGTCGTCGATTTCGAGTTGGTTCGCGATATGGTGAAGAGCGCCTCACTCGTGATCCACGCGGCGGCGCGCAACATCATCGCTTCCACGAAGAATCCGCGCGACGATTTCGAGACGAACATCGGCGGCACGCTGAACGTGCTGATGGCCGCGCAGGGGACGGGTGTGCGACGCGTGGTCTATTCATCGTCGGCCTCGGTTTACGGCAACCCGCGCTACCTGCCCATCAACGAGGACGACGGCATCGACACGCTCACGCCCTACGCCGTTTCAAAACTTGCCGGCGAGAACTACTGCCGCGCGTTTTATGAGAGCCAGGGCGTTTCCACGGCGGTGGTGCGCTATTCCAACGTGTACGGTCCCGCGCAGCGCCCCGACAATCCTTATTGCGGCGTGATCGCGAAGTTCTTCGAATCCGCGCGAAAAGGCGAGCCGTTGCGCATCCACGGCGATGGCGAGCAGACTCGCGATTTCACCTACGTGGACGACGCCGTGACTGCAACGCTGCTGGCGGCCACGTCGCAAAAAGCCGAGGGGCAAATCTACAACGTCGCCACCGGGCGCGAGACTACCATCAATCAACTGGCCCGCGCGGTACTTAAAACGGTGGGCCGCGAAGAAGAGCTCACGTACATCGACCGCCGCGACATCGACAACATTCGCCGCCGCGTTCTCAACATCGAAAAGATTCGGCGCGAGCTGCGCTGGGTCCCGGCGGTAACGCTGGAGAACGGACTGCGGCGAACCTATGAATGGCTCGCCAGGAGCGTTGATGCCGCGGCCTGAGCCGCGCCTGCGCGTCGTGTGCGTCGCGCCGGCGTGGAATGAGGAGAATCGCATCGGACCAGTGGTGGCCGCGGTGCCGCGGGACGTGGTGGACGAAGTCGTGGTGGTGGATGACGGTTCGTCCGACGCAACCAACGAGCGCGCCCGATCAGCCGGCGCGACCGTCCTGCGCGGCTCGCACAGCGGCGTCGGCGCGGCCATTCGCATGGGCATCGACTACGCCATGCAGCAAAGATACGATGTGGTGGTGATTGTTTCCGGCGCAGGCAAAACTCCTCCCGCCCAGATTCCGCGCCTTCTCGCGCCGCTGTACGCCGGAGCGGAATTCGCACAGGGCTCCCGCTACACCGATGGCGGCGAGCGCTTGCGCATGACTCTCTCACGGAAGCTCGGCACGCGCGGATACACTTTTCTGTTTTCCCTGCTGGTGCGGCGGCGGGTGACCGACGCATCCAGCGGCTTCCGCGCCATTCGGCTGTCGCTGTTCGAGGACAAACGGATCAACCTCTGGCAATCGTGGCTGGATGGTTATGAGCTGGAGCCTTACTTGTTGTTTCAGGCTTTGCGGCTCCGGCACAAAGTGGTGGAAGTGCCCGTGACCATCGAATATCCGAACATCGCGCGCGGGCAGTCGTACACGAAGATGCGCGCATGGTCGGACTGGTATCGCATTTTCCGGCCAGTCCTCTATCTGGCGCTGGGTCTGAAGCGGTGATGAAGCCAAGTTTCGCCGCGCACAACGGATCGCTTTCGCTCCCTGTGCGCTCGGCATTCGGCCGCTGGGGCGCCGCACTCGAATGCGTTGCCGCTTTTGTTGCCTGCTTCGGCCTGATGCTGTGGATTGAATTCGCGGGTCCGGCCATCGTCGATCACGACGGGTACTACCACATCCGCTGGAGCTGGATGCTGCGCCAGTCCGCTCCGCACCTGCCCCGCTTCGATTGGCTGCCGCTGACTATTCTGCGCGCGCCCGACTACGTGGATCATCATTTCTTTTTCCACGTGCTGCTCACGCCGTTCACGTTCGGCGATCTGCGAATCGGGGCGAAGGTCGGCGCGGCCTTTTTCGCGGCGCTCGCCCTGACGACGTTGTTCGGGGTTTTGATCGCCTGGGGTCTGCGTTTTCGCTGGTTCTGGCTGGCTCTGATGGCCGTGGGGGCGGAGCAGTTCATCTATCGCATGACCATGACGCGCGCGCCGAGCCTTTCGCTCGCTCTGCTCGCCACCGGCGCCTGGCTGATCCTGCGGCGCAGACTCTGGCCGCTCGCGCTGCTGACGTTTGTTTTCGTCTGGACGTACAGCATGTTTCCGTTGATGGTTGTCTTTGCGTGCGCGTATGCCGCGACAATCTATCTCTGCGAGAAACGGATCGATCTCGGCGCGGTCTGCGCCACCGTGATCGGAGCCGCGGCTGGGCTGGTGATTAATCCATACTTTCCGAAGAATCTGGCGCTGCTGTGGCGGCACGTGGTTATGGTGCGAAGCGGCGCGGCGGCGGTCGATCCGGGCGTGGAGTGGGGACCATTCGACACCTGGCAAACGTTCACGGACGATCTCGCGGTGTGCGCCATGTGCTTCCTCGCTTTGCTGGCGTTCGACTGGCGGCGGCGCAGAGCCGACAACAAGCCGCTGTTCTTCCTGATGCTCTTCGCGCTCTTCACCGTGTTTCTGGCGCGCTGGAGCCGGTTCGTCGAGTATTGGCCGCCCTTTGCCGTGCTGTTCGCTGCGTTCACTCTGGACCCTTCACTGCCGCGTATCAACAGCCGCGTGCGTGCGGCCTTGATGGCGCTTGCGCTCGCCGTGGCCGCCGTGCCACTGGTCCGGAACATTCGCGAGGGTCGAGACGACGTGATCACCGAAGCCGATCCCTTCGCCCTGCGCGGCGCATGCGCCTGGCTGGCGCAACACACGCCCGCCGGAACTCTCGTCTTCAATACGGCCTGGGACGAGTTTCCCATGCTCTTCTATTACAACCAGCACGATGTCTATGTCTCCGGGCTCGATCCGCGTTACTTGACGGACGCCCACCCGGAACTGGGCAAGCTGTACGAGAGCATTCAGAAAGGCGACGAGAAGCATCCAGGCGCTGTCATCGCCAGCCGCTTTGGCGCGCACTATGTTGTGACCGATAACTCGCAGAGCGACTTCCTCGATGCCGCCCGCTCGAGCGGGGAGTTCGAGACCGTCTACAGCGACGGCAGCGCGCAGGTGCTGCGGATCCGATGAGCGGCGAATACAGGGCGCGGGCCGCAGTCGCTCTGACCTGCATCCTTGCTTCCGCTGCCGCAGTCGTCCCGTTTTTCTTCATGGGGCATCCCCTCCCCGGAGGCAGCCGCTGGGATCTGCGCATGCCGTGGACGCACGACATGTTTCTCCACTACGACCAGATGCGCGACTTCTATCAGGGGCTGGCCGCCGGGGAGGTTTACCCGCGCTGGGAAGAAGATACAAATTATGGCTTCGGCGCGCCGACCACGTGTTTCTACCCTCCCGGCGTCTATTACCTCACTGCCGCGTTCTATCCGATATTTCACGATTGGACGCGCGTGTTACTCGTCGCCCATCTGCTGATGATGGGCGGCTCCGCCGCTGCTGTTTACTTACTCGCCCGGCGGTATATGTCGCGTGTGGCAGCGGTCGCTGCCATGTTAGCGTATGTTGTCTTTCCGTATCACGCTATCGATCAGTATCATCGTGAGGCTCTGGCGGAATTACTCTCCTTCGTCTGGATGCCGCTGATCATGTTATTTGCCGACCAGTTGCTCGCCACCGCGCGTCCCTGGCTACCCCTGGCCGGACTCGCCCTCAGCTACGGCGGGTTTTTGTGGTCCCATCCGCCCACCGCGTATCAGTTCTCCCTCGTGTTCTGTCCCTTCGTCGTATTGCTTGCTTTGTGGCGCCGAAACTGGCGGGGCCTGCTGTGGACCGGCGCGGGATTTGTACTGGGGGCAGGCCTTTCGGCCGCTTATCTTTTCCCGGCGGCGCTGGAACAGAATCTGATCCGCCACGAAATCATCGAGAAGATCTGGCCCTATCACGAAACGTACTTGTTCATGTACGCGGGTTACTCGCGGCGGTATTTCGATTTTTTCCAGTTACTCAACTGGTCGTGGCGGTTCGATGTTGCGGTGATGCTTGGCGCCTCAGCCGCCATCCTGATTCTGACGAGACGCCTCCGCAGCCTCGCGATCTTCTGGACCGCGATCGGCTGTTGGGCCAGTTTCCTGATGCTGCGTATCTCGGCGCCTTTGGGCCGCCACATTCCCGAAATCGACATCGCTGTCTTCGCCTGGCGTATGCTGGCCATTACGACGCTCATCGCCGCTCTCCTGGCTGGCGTGCTGGTTCAGGCGGCAATGGACGCCAGGGGGGCGAATCGCGCCGGCCGTTTTGCGCTGTTTGCCGCGATCGCCACGCTCGCCCTTTTCGGCGGTACGATGTTCACGGTGTTTGGAGTCATGGCGCCCGTAAATAACGAAGACGCATTCCAGCCCGAGGAGGAGCACACCAACTACGCGATTATTCCGCGGACCGCGCCCGAACATACGGACGATCTGCCGGAAGTCGAGCGCGCCAGTCTGGACCCGCCTGGGACCGTGCGCATTCGCGACTGGAAGCCACAACATCGTGTCATCGATGTGTCGAACAACGCGCCGAGCCGTCTTTTCGTGCGCACGTTCAACTACCCCGGGTGGACGGCCACTATTGACGGCGCGACCTTGCGGGCCAGTACCGACGAAGAAACCGGCGCGATGCTTTTTAGCCTGCCCGCCGGCACGCACGTTGTAGCGCTGGATTTCCAGGACACGCCTGTTCGCCGGACTGGCGCTCGAATCACGATGGTCTCATTTCTGATCGCGCTGACTGCCCTCGCATACGGCGCGCACGCTCGTTTGGGGCGTCAAAGGACATAACTATGGAACCGATTATTCCCCGCGTCGCCGTGGTCGGTTGCGGCTACTGGGGCCGAAATCTCGTACGCAACCTGAACAAGCTGGGATGCCTGCAGGCGATCTGCGATACCGACGAGAGCCGTCTGGCCGAGCTGGCCGCGCTGTACAACGTGGCCTCGACAACCAGCTTCGACAGCCTGTTGCAGGATCCGGCGATCCATGGAGTGGTGATCGCCGCTCCCGCCGCGCGCCACTTCGAGCTGGCGCAGCGCGCGCTGAACGCGGGAAAGGATATTTTCGTCGAGAAACCTCTCGCGCTTCGCGTCGACGAAGGCCAGGCGCTGGTCCGCCTGGCCCACGAGCGCGAACGAATTCTCATGGTCGGGCATCTGCTCGAGTATCATCCGGCCATTCTGGAGATGCGGCAGTTCATTCAGAGCGGCCGACTCGGCCGCGTCCGCTATGTATACTCCTCGCGACTCAATCTCGGAAAGCTACGGACTGAAGAGAACATACTCTGGAGCTTCGCTCCGCACGATATCTCGGCGCTTCTCTATTTACTAGGTGAGCAGCCCGTCAATGTGGCTGCCCAGGGCGCCAGTTATCTGAACCCGAACATCTTCGACACCACGTTGACTACCTGTAACTTCGCCAGCGGCGTTCAGGCTCATATCTTTGTAAGTTGGCTGCACCCATTCAAGGAGCAGAAGCTGGTGGTTGTCGGCGACCGCAGCATGCTCGTCTTCGACGACACTAAGAACGGCGACAAGCTGGTTTTCTACCCGCACCAGATCGAATGGACGGACCGCGTTCCCGTCGCCCATAAGGCCGAAGCGCAGCCGCTGCCCATCCCGCCCGATGAACCTCTTTTGCTCGAATGCCGGCATTTTCTCGAATGCATCGCCGAAAGAAAAACCCCGCGCACAAGCGGAGAGAAAGGCGTTCAGGTCCTCTCCATCCTTCAGTCCTGCGAGGAATCGCTGCGGGCCGGTGGACGCCCGGTGGAGCTGAGGCCGGCGACGGAACGGTACACGGCCCACCCAACGGCCGTTGTGGATCAGCCCTGTGAGATCGGCGATCGAACTCGCATCTGGCACTTTGCCCACGTGATGGCGGACGCGCACATCGGCCAGGGTTGCGTGATCGGCCAGAACGTTCTTGTATCCTCCGGTGTCCGCATCGGCAACAACGTCAAAATCCAGAACAATGTGTCCGTGTACACCGGTGTCGAACTCGAAGACGATGTTTTCTGCGGTCCCTCGATGGTCTTCACCAACGTGATCAATCCGCGCAGCCACATCATCCGCAAGCACGAGTACAAAAAGACTCTGGTGAAGCGTGGCGCGACGTTGGGTGCAAACTGCACCATAGTCTGCGGGACCACCATTGGTCAATTCGCCTTTATCGCGGCGGGCGCGGTGGTGACCCGCGACGTCCCCGACTATGCCCTCATGATGGGCGTTCCGGCTCGCCGGTCCGGCTGGGCGTGCCAGTGCGGAAATCGCCTGCCCGACGCGTTGCAATGTACAAGCTGTGGAAGTAACTACGAACTCCGCGAGGGACGATTGATTCCGGCTTAACCGAGTGCTGAAAGACCAAAACCACTTGCTCGCGCGCGCGGCTCGGAATGTGGCGCCTGCGTTATTAAGCACTTACTGAGCCGTGACCGTGAGGGAGCGGTGGTCCGGTAGCCCTGTTAGCGAGCGGGCGCTGGCACGAACGTTCGGAGCATAGTAACTTCGCCCCTTGCCGTGATCGCGATGGCTTCGCTGCCGGAGCTGAGCCAGGCCTCGCCGAGCCGGAAAGGCTCGCCAGCTATCAGACCTTCGCCACCCAGAAAGACGAGAATCTCGGGAGACGCCCCATTTGGCCGGTACTCAAGCGCTCCCGCAAAACTCCACAGCTCCGTGCGAAAGTAGTCACACTCAGCCAGCAGACTCCCGCCGCCGGCGAGTGCGTTGGGACGTACGTATCCCGGATGCACGCCCTTGTTCGCAACCTGAAGGCCTTTCTCCAGGTGTAACTCGCGTCCGCGCCCGTAATCGTACAACCGGTAAGTCACGTCGGACTGCTGCTGGACTTCGCAGAGCGCCAGCCCGGCTCCAATCGCATGCACGGTGCCGGCCGGGATAAGAAATGTATCGCCAGGGCGCGCTTCGAACCAATTCAACAACTCCATGATCTCGCCGCTGATAGCCGCCGCGCGCAGCCGTTCCGGAGAGATCTCTTCGCGGAATCCAAGCGCCACCTTCGCGCCGGGCGCCGCGCGTAGTATGTGCCACATCTCTGTCTTGCCGCGGGAATGCTCGTGGCTGGCGGCGAAGACATCGTCGGGATGAGCCTGCACCGACAGATTCTCTTCCGTGAAGATGAGTTTCACCAGAAGAGGCAGCGGCTGCGCGTCTGTGAACCAGACCTCGCCGATGTGTCTGCCATCGCTTGTGTACCACGGCTCCAGGTGTGCGGATCCCCATACCTTTTCCTTAAATTCCGCGGTGAGTCGAACCAGCGGTCGCGTCATTGCCAACTCCGTAATGGCCAACTTTGAGTATAAAGAACGCGGTGTGAGAGAATGACTCGACAGTACGATGCTTCAATCCCTGCGCGACCGCGCACGCCGATGGGCCGGCTGTTCGCCGCGCTCCGATCGTGAGGTTCTGCCCGGCGAGACGATTCGTTTTCACTGCAACGTCTGCGCTGGAGCGAACACAAAAACGTACGAGCAACTGGACCGTGAGAAGCCGAGTTGCGACCATTGCGGCTCGAATGTGCGATTCCGCTGGATCGTCCACGCGGTTTCGACGAGCATGCTCGGCAGCAGTTTTCCGCTGAAGCGCTTTCCCGTGCGCCGGCAAATCCACGGCATCGGCTTGAGCGACTGGGACGGATACGCGGCCACGCTGGCGCGTTGCTTCACTTACACCAATACGTTCTTTCACACCGAGCCGCTGCTGGATATCAGTAACATCCCCGACGACCGGAACGGGCGCTACGATTTCGTCATCGCCACTGAGGTTCTGGAACACGTGGTCCCGCCGGTGGATGTCGCGCTGGCTAACCTCTTTCACCTGCTCAAACCCGGTGGCGCGGCGATCGTCACCGTTCCCTGGTTTGGCGAAGTAACTCAGGAGCATTATCCCGACTTATTCGATTACCGGGTGGTGGAGAGCGACGGTAAGTGGCAGGTGCACAATCGCACCCGTGACGGACGGACGCAGATCTTCGACAACCCCTGCTTTCATGGCGGTCCCGGCGCCACTTTGGAGATGAGGCTCTTCTCCGGAGCAGACTTGGTGCGTCGTCTTGAAAAAGCCGGATTCGAGAAGGTCGAGATTTGCCGCCCAACGGTGCGCGAGTACGGCATCGTGTTCCAGGAAACCTGGTCGCTGCCGATGATGGCTTACAAATCGGCTCGCTGAGCGGCTTACTTTGCCGGCTTGAAACTGTGCAGGGCGGCCGCCTCGCTCTCGTGCGTTTCAAACACCGTCATGAGCTTGGTCACCTTCAGCAGATCGTGCACTCGCTTGCTCAGGTGCAGAAGCTTGAGCCGGCCGCCCGCGTTGGTTACCGTCGCATAGCTTCCGACTAATTGTCCGAGGCCGGAGCTATCGATGTAAGTGACGTCGGCCAGGTTGAGCAGTATGTTCTTCTGATCCCCGGCCAGCGCTTCGCGAATGGTGTCCCGGAAATCCACCAGCGCTTCGCCGAGAGTGAGCTGACCGCTCATGTCCAGAACCGTGGCTTCCGGCGTTTCCCGGATATTAATCTTGAGGCTCATCAGGACGGACCTCCTCGATCCACTCTGATACTACCTGATTGGACCGGCTCAGAGGACGGGGCCGATGCGCCAGGGCACGAATTCGCTGTGGCCGTGCCTTTCGCTCGCCGTGCGCTCGCCCGAAGCCACGCGTAGCACGGTAGCGAAAATTTCGCGGCCGACCTCGTCTACCGTGGCCTCTCCGTCGGCAATGCGGCCGGCGTTGATGTCCATGTTGTCGCGCATGCGCCGCCAGGTAGCCGAGTTCGTTGCGATCTTGATCACCGGGACCGAGGGGAAACCGATGGCGCTGCCCCGCCCCGTGGTAAACGCAATCAGATTCACGCCGCCCGCCGCCAGACCGCTTAGAGAAACCGGGTCGTACCCGGGCGTATTCATGAACACGAAGCCCGGCCCGTGCACCCGCTCCGCATAATCGACGGCTTCGTTCAGTGGCGTGCTCCCCGCCTTGGCCACCGCGCCGAGCGACTTCTCGAGAATGTTCGTAAGCCCGCCCGCTTTGTTCCCGGGCGACGGATTATCGTCGAAGCTGCCGCCCATGCGGCGCAGGTAATCCTTGTAGCCACGGACGAAGCCGAGATACCGCTCCGCTACCGCCCGATTCCGCGCGCGAGCGATGAGCAGTTGCTCGGCGCCGAAAGTCTCCGTTGTCTCCGCCAGCACCGCGGTGGCGCCGATTTCCGCCAGCAGATCGGAACAGACGCCCAGCGCCGGGTTGGCCGTGATGCCGCTGAACGAATCCGATCCGCCGCAGTTGAGGCCCAGCGCAATATTCGCGGCGCATACCTCGACGCGACGCTCCGAAGCCGCGCGCTCGATGAGCCGGTCGATCTCGCGCCGCGCTGCCTCCACGGTTGCGCGCGTGCCTCCGCTTTCCTGAATGGTCAGGCCAACCAGGCGTTCGCTGCCCTTCGCCCCCGGCCCGAGATAATGCTCAATCTGATTCGTCTCGCATCCGAGTCCCAGGATCACGGCGGAGGAAACATTCGGATGATCGAGCACGCCCGCCAGCGTGCGGCGAAGCTGTTCGGTGTCCGGTCCGATGGTGTGCGCGCACCCCTCGCCATGAGGAAATGCCACCACGCCGTCCACATTCGCCGGCAGCGAAGCCTGTTCATAACTCCGTGCAATGAGCGCCACGGTATGGGCGGCGCAGTTCGATGCTGCAACCACGGCGATGTAGTTGCGCGTACCCACGCGCCCATCCGCCCGCCGATACCCCAGGAACGTCGGCGCGTCCGGCCTCGGGATGGCTATCGCCGTCCCGTCGTCCGGGAACTCATATTCCAGCGGATGCTCCTCATAGGCTAGATTGTGCGTGTGGACGTGCTCGCCGGGCGCGATATCCGCGCTCGCGCGCCCAATCGGCTGCCCATAACGAAAGACCCGCGCACCGGCCGCTATTCCGCGAATCGCCACTTTATGGCCCGCTGGGATCGGCTGCGCCGCCGCGACATCGATGCCGGCAACGTTCACGGTTTGTCCGGGCTGAAGCGCGACCCGCGCGATGGCTACATTGTCGGCTTCATTCAGATGAATCGCCGAATTGGCGGCCGTCGGCGGCTTGGCGATTTCAAAAAGGCTCATTGCCCGCCTTCCCGCAGCCTCGCAAACGCCGCGCGAAAGCACTTCACCGACTCGGCCACGCTGTCATTCGACGGCTTTTCGCCGAAATAGCAGCGCACAAAATCGCCCGCATTTCCCCACGTGGTGTGCAGCAGACCCAGCACGCGTTCGGCAACCTCCGGGTTAGCGTGCGCGCGCAGCGCGCGAATCTGCTCCACCTGCGCCAGCGCCACGTCGGATTTCCGCCACGAGCAGGACACCACGCTGAAACCATGCATGGCGAAATAAGCGGCGCCGGGCA
>Ga0326727_10010647_pt1 | contig 21811 bp, 14 predicted proteins | sample MB2enrmetagenome_FD_207643 | JGI IMG/M metagenome (GOLD analysis project Ga0326727, IMG submission 207643) | Lab enriched peat soil microbial communities from McLean, Ithaca, NY, United States - MB29MY | ecosystem: Environmental > Terrestrial > Soil > Wetlands > Peat | place: USA: New York...
GACCCTGTCCGAATTGCGGATGTCGACCACGAAGGCGCGGCGTCCGCCGGGCAGGATGCCAACGATCGCATCCCCCTCCCCGACATCGAGCACGCGCACCCGAACCGAGCCCGCCATCGACGCACCTCACTTCAGGGGGTCGCCTCCAGGTTGCGATATCCGGCCATTCGCTCAATCTCGGCCGGTTCCAGGTAGGAATAGGGCAGAGCGCGGAACTCCCGAAGAAGCCAGGGGTTCGTCAGGTCATCGGGAGCACGTCGACTTGCGGGCACGAGGCAGGTGAATTCGACGCCGTCGCGTAACGCCCAACCGGGCATGTGCTTAGGGAGTGGAATGGTAATCGGTTGGCCGGCGCGCCGCGAGTAGCGGGGAAGGTCGAGCGTCACGGTTTGTTGCGTGACGTCAACGCCGAATACCTTGCCGGTGATGCGGCGGTATGTGATTCCCGGATTGGGAAGATGCGCCGACTCGTTGCCATCGACCCAAGGTTCAGTCATGCCCTTCAGGAAGTTGGCCAGAGACGCGATGTCCTCGTTTCCCAGTCCGTAAGACGCGAGCACGCGATCATTGATCTCGGCGGCTAGCCGCATAAAGTCGTCTTGCGCCCCGCCGAGGACGGTTGTCCAGACGGGAAGGTCGTCGGTAGTGGACCGCCGCGGATCCCGTGTCCTCTCAACCAGTTTCGGAACCGCTGGATCAAATCGCGATGGAAGCGGTAGCGTATCGAGGACCACTTCCAACAAGCCCCTCGGGGGCGAGCACGTCGCAACCCAGGCGTGCGCAACAGGGCTGTTGAGCACGGCCGTAAGCCACAGCAGAACAGATCTCGCGTCGAGATTGGGCGCGAGGAGGCCCGCCCAGCGCTTATCGAGTGCTGATTCGGCCCGAAGGCCCACGCAACGGAAGTGGTGGTCGGGAAATACGCTGGCGTCGTCAAACGCCGCCGCAATCTGAAGCCGCGCGTTGCGATTTGTGTCGCAACGAATCACAATCTTCGGCCCCTCGTAAAGCGGCCACAGCCTCTTTTTCGGCCAGAACGCCGTACTGGGATCGAGGTAGTTGTGCTGCGGATCTGGGTCATTTTTCCAGTCTTCGGCGAGTATGAGGAAGGGCCTGAGCCTCTTCTGGCTTCTCAGGTAGGGGAAGTATCCTGACACCTCCCCCTCCGAGAAGCTCGCGTGGCTGAGCGGTGCGTCGATTCCCGTTCCGCTGACGGACAGAGACGATAAATTTCGTTCGAGGTCCAAACGCCGCCAGACGGCATCGATCGGGCTGGCAATGATGCGGGCATTGCGGTCCTGCCGCCATGAGACGCCCGGCCGGCCAGGGGCACCGCTGGCGGCAAAAGTCCAGGTCGAGCGAAGTTCGTCACGCAGCGCGCGCACCGCTGAGCTCTGGCTGGAGTAGGTCGCCTTAAAGAGCGCGGGGGCCCGCTTGCCATCTGGCTGCCGCCGCTTGCGTGCTATGATCACACAAGTTTCTTGCCGCGCGGTCAAACCGATAGTTTGCAGGGGCTGTTCCCAAACCTCCATCAGTTCGCACATATCCAGGAGTCTACTTCGCACAGGCCCCGCCTTTTGCCTCCGCATCTTGAGAAACGAACCCGGCATGACCATGCCCAGGAATCCGCCTGGGGCCAAGAGCTCGAGTGCCTTCAGCAAAAACTGGTTTGCCATTTGCTCGCCCCCTGCGGCCGCACCGAACGGGGGGTTACCCACAATTATCGACAGCGGCGTGTCAGCAAATCGCTCCGGCGTCAGTTGAAGAGCGTCGTCCCCCCACAATCGCCGGGGCTCCGGCACGTCTTGTGCCCGGCCTGTCTTGACCCAGTGCTCAAGAAGGTAGGCAAGCCTCGTCACAAGCCGCGCAATCTCGTCGGTGTCGTTACCGATCACGTGCGATCCCAGGTGCTCCGTCACGCTTGCCTCGGCGTCGGCCTCCCGACCGTCGAAGACCTCCTCCAGTCGTTGCGTCCCTGCCAGCAGGAAGCTCCCGGAGCCACACGCCATGTCCAACACGTACCGCTGCGACGGCGGCAGCTCTTCCAGCGGTATTCGCCCAAGGATATGCCGCGCAAGAGAGCGCGGAGTGTAGTGGATTCCGTCCAGTTCCACGGTGCTGTCGCGCGATTGCTCCCGTTCGGCCACCAGCGCCGTTTCATACAAGTGGCCCAGCATCTCGGGCGTGACCATGGAGAAGGACGCCGGCCCCGTGAGATGGGCCATCAGGCAGCGCAGCATCTCGTTGATCTGCCTTGTACCAAGGTCGGCGTCCAGGTTCGCAAGATCGCGCGCGATGACCGTCTGGAAGAACCCATTGGCCCTCTGCTCCGCGCGGTGGAGGATTTCGCGGGCGTCGGTGGTCTGGTCCCGCGACCGGAAGAAGCCCTTGTCCTCAAGTATTCTGGCCGCCAGCAGGCCGATAGCGATGCGCGACAGCGCTTCGCGATCCTTCTTCCGCTCCTTCCCCAGCAGAATCGGCGAAAGCCACGTCGCCTTAGAAACGCCGCGATGCAGGAACTGCGCCAACTCCTCTCGCCGAGCATTGCATATCCCGTCGAATAGGTAGTGTTGGCCGCCGCGCAACCTGGCAAGCGCCTCACGGTCCAGGTCGCTCCGATGCTTGCGGAAGTGCTGCTTCAGCGCATCGGGGGTGAACGGGATGTCTCGCACGAGCTGTGGTTGCAGCCAGCACTTTAGCCAAAGGTCCGCGCTACCGTTCCCGCCAAAAAGCACATTGGGCGCTGCGGTCGTATCGAAGACTTGCTTTGCCCATCGCGCTCCCGCCTCCCGGTCACGGAGGAGATCCGGGCGGTTCACCTCGGCAGCGAATGCAGTGGTCGCCCAATTGTGCTCGCGTTCGTCGTGGAACGCAACAAGATCGAGGCGCCACGGTTTCCCCTCCGGCCAGTTTTGCGGGTTCTGATCCTGGCCGAAACGGCGCAGCTCGTCGGTATTGCTCACCTGCCAGCCAAGTTGGATGTAAGGGTCGGAATAACCGACTTCGCTCAGGGCGCCCCGAAGAATCGCCTGCCGCTGTCGGATGTTTCCGTTCGTGGCGTTCATCGCGCCTCTCAGAACACGGCTGAGCGCAGCACAGGCGGGGCAATGGCGAGACGCACCGCGTCACGCAAACAATATACGCCAGTACACTATTTCTGTCAATAGGTTGCCGGCGGGGCGTCCCGGGGGTATGGTTTCTGTTATCGGATTTGGTGCCCTAAGTCTTTACCCTAATATGCCTTGCGCTGGCGGATCGCGTTATGGCTCCGTGCGCCAAATGCAACGCACCGGCAATCTCTTGCTCCCCGATCTATGGCCATTCGGGTCGGGCCGCCAAAATCACGTGCGCGTATATCTTACCGTGTTGACAGCCTTTGTGGCCGGCCCTGACACACTTTATGCCTGAATTGGCAGGCTTCATGCTCCGCGCCCTCCACACCCCAACACCTGCAAATTCCCCACGTCCAGCGCGTGTTCCTCGATGAACCTGCGGCGGGGCAGGACCTTACCGCCTACGAGGATATTGAAATCGGGCCAGTAGCTCGGTTACGCTTTGCCGCCTGACACCCAGCCTCGCCTTCCGCCTCAAGCCCCAATCCAAAATCAAAAATCCAAGATCCCCCATCCCAAATCCTCCAGCCTACCTGGTTCACGCTGGTCCTGCCGCGTCAGGAGCCATTGCTGCAACACGCCTCCCCATTTGAGGGACGAATTTGGGCGTTTTTTGGGGTAGTTTCGCGCGCCGTATCTGCCGGCCTGCAAAGGAGTTGCGGATTAGTGCAACACGTCCCTCACTTGTGGCATGAAGTTACGAAAAACGCCAGTCACTCTAACACGCTATCCGGAAACGAGTTGCGAATGGCTTCGCGCGACGGAACTTCTTTCTGGGGTCTAAGGGCGTTGCGGATGATGCACAGAGGGAAACCGCCCCGAGTCGAGCCCGCTCGACAACGGGTTGCCGGGTCGCCCTCACCCCGGGCACCGACCGAAGGTTGGTGGCTCCCAAAGGGCGAGGGAGAGAATCGAACCCGCCCTCACCCCCGGGCACCGACCGAAGGTTGGTGGCTCCCAAAGGGCGAGGGAAACTGCGCGGTTATACATCCAAATTCCTCACGTCCAGCGCGTGTTTCTCGATGAACTCGCGGCGGGGCTCGACCTTGTCGCCCACGAGGGTGCTCAAAGGGCCAGTGGCGGCACCAGCGCCCTCGATGGCCGCTTCCACCAAGGCGCGGCAGGCCCGGGGCGTTAAAACACGCGATTCATGTCGGTGGTCGAGCATCTCGATGCTATTCTGTCGCGGCGAACCAGGTTCTCAGGAGCGCCTTGAGCTTGAGAAACGCGGGGTCGGTGCACCGGTGCACGCTGACGCGCTCGGCAAGTTGGCGATAGATTGCAGACGACCGGCGTTTCCGCGTCACGCGTAGTGCGTGTTCGAGGGCTTGCTTCGGACCACTCGGTTTCGCCTCGCCGGGGCCGCAATAACTCTCGGACACGAGCCAAGCGGCGAGCGTCGGCGAACGACCAGTCCAGCCGAGGGCCGCGTCCACCTCGGGTGAGTCGCTCCAGACCCAGATCTCCAGTTCCGGATCAATGACAACGGCTGCCGCCCGATCACCCCAGCCCGAAGCCGCCAGCCGCTGCTCCAGGTCGGCCTCAAGCGACAGGCGGGGCCGCTGCTGTCTTCCGCAGCCTTCCCGGTCCAGCACAACCAAGGCATAAGAATACTGCCGATAGAATGGCCGAAGAAAATCGTGCCCACGCAGGAAGCAGCCGGGGTCCTTCGCCGGATGCACGTAAATGTCGCATGCGAGGTCGCGGAACTGGAGCGAGCGCCCGCGGGTCAGGAGGCCCCTAACGGCAAATTCGATCTGTCCATCGGCGGCCAGCACGACCAGGTCCTTGGTGGGCGGCTGGGGCGTCATCCGAGAACCCCCGCGGCGAAAAGCACGCCGAAGTTTTCTTCCCGCCGCCAATCGCGAAGTTTGGGATGGTCGCTCCCCCGAACAATATCCGTTGCTCCGTCCGAGGTCTTGGCAAAGCAGAGCACGTTTTGAGGCTCAACGATGCTCAGAATGACCGGCGAGTGCGTCGCCATGAGGATTTGGGCGTCGTACACCGAGGAGAGCGACTGGTACATCGCTTCCACCGCCCGCGGGTGAATGCCGTTCTCGGGCTCCTCAATGAGATAGACGCCGCGGAAGTCTTCCAAGTAGGCAGGCAACGTGAGGGCCAGCAACCGTAGGGTGCCGTCCGACGCGATCCACGAGGGCACTTCCAGACCACCACGATACACGAGGACCAAATAGCGATGCCGGTCGTCATCCCGCACAACGGTTCGGATACCCTCCAGGTCCGGCAGCGCGGTCCGCAGGTGCTCGACCCACTCCTTGAGGCGCGCCGGATTGGCCTCTTCCATGCCTGCAACCACCCAGGGGAGGTTGGATCCATCCGGCTTGAAACCGCGCGGCTGGCCGGGAGGGCTCGCCTTGCGGATCAGCAGGCTGTTCAGCACGATCCGCTCGACACCCTTGCCTAGAAGCTGCTTGAACCAACTGCCCACCGGGAAGTTTTCCTCGTCTTCGGGCAGATTGGCGAGCGTCGATTTTCGCGGGCCGAGCTTGAAGGCGGGCGCCCAAAGGCCCTGCCTGGGATGTGCCTCGGCGTAATAGTTGTCATTGCCGCCGGCCGACTTGCTGAATAGGCTGCGGCTTTTCGCAGGCCGTTGTGCAGTCACAATGGTGTCGGGCGGCTCTTCCGGCAACGGAAACATCGTCTTCTGCCGGTTTTGCGTCGCGGCCTCGGAAACCTTGAGCCAACCCCTTTCCGACGCGATTACGACTTCCGACGTCTGGGCATCAGTCTCAATGGCGATCTCATATCGCACGGCATCGTAGTCGGGCACATCGAGCAGACGGCGGCGGTCCTCGGGAATCCTGGCCTCGATCGCGAGCTCGAACCCGCCGCCTCCCCGTCCCCAAACGAGGTCGCGGAAATCCTGCGTTCGCTCCCCAACCGCGTATTCAAGCCCTTCGGAGACCAGATCGCTGAGAAACGACACCACATCGAGAAACGTGGTCTTGCCGCTGGCATTGGGCCCGACGAGCACGTGGAAGGGCCCCAGCGGCTGGTGGATGTAACGCAGGCAACGAAAGCCGTTTGCTTCGATAAGAGAAATCATATTTCACACGTCCAAATTCCTCACGTCCAGCGCGTGTTTCTCGATGAACTCGCGGCGGGGCTCGACCTTGTCGCCCATGAGAATGCGGAAAAGATCGTCGGCGGCGTTGGCGTCGTCCATCGTCACTTTCAATAACGTGCGATTCTTGGGGTCGAGCGTTGTGTCGCGGAGCTCCTCGGCGTTCATTTCGCCAAGGCCCTTGAAACGGGTGATCTGCAGGCCCTTCTCGCCGGAGGCGCGGACGGCGGCCAAGAGGCCACGGAGATCGTTCAGGCCGGTGGCCAGGTCGCCGCGGCGGAGAAGGTAGCGCGGCTCCTCCAGACCGGTCCGCTCCTCGGGGATCAGGCTGCCGATTTCGAAACCCATGCGGCGCAGCTCCGCCAGTTGGCTGTTGATCGAGCGGACCTCGTGGAACTCGACGATGTGCAGCTTCGGGCCCTTGCTCTCGGGTTCGGGCTCGGCTTCCGACCCGGGCGGCCCGCCGGCGGGTGCCCCGGGCTCGCTCCAGCCGGCTGCGCCGGGCGCCGGGGGGGTGCCCGCGTGCTCGTCGGCCAGCTTCAGCTCTTCGCCCGCCTCCTGTTCTTGGCGGGCGAGGAACTCTTCGAGGGCCTCGCGGGTGGTGAACCAGTGTTCCTGGTGTCCGACGAAGACGTGGTAGACGGGCAGTTTGCCGCTGGCGGGGTCCTGGCGGAGGGCGTGGGCGCGGAGGCTGACGCCGCGGCGCTCCAGGGCCAGCAGCGATTCTTCCAGGGCGGCCAGGCTGCGGCAGAGGCGTTCCATCTCGGCGCCGCGGATGGTGCGGCCGTCGTGGGGCTCGAAGACGGCGTCTTTCAGGCCGGCCTCCAGCAGTTGGGCCTTCATCTCCTCTTCCGTCTGCACGTAGTACACCGCTTTCTTCTGGCGGACGCGGAACAGGGGCGGCTGCGCGACGTAGACGTACCCGCCGCGGACCAGGTCGTACATCTGCCGGTAGAAGAAGGTCAAGAGCAGCGTGCGGATGTGGGAGCCGTCCACGTCGGCGTCGGTCATGATGATGATCTTGCCGTAGCGCCGCTTGGAGAGGTCGATTTCCTCGCCGATGCCGCTGCCCACCGCGGAGATGATGCTGCGGACCTCCTCGTTGGCCAGGACCTTGTCGTCGCGGGACTTGTAGGCGTTGATGATCTTGCCGCGCAGCGGGAGGATGGCCTGGTACTGGCGGAGGCGGCCGCCCTCGGCGCTGCCGCCGGCCGAGTCGCCCTCGACCAGGTACAGCTCGCAGCGGTCCACGTCGCGGCTGGTGCAATCGCGGAGTTTGCCGGGCAGCCCGCCGCCGGCCAGCGCGCCCTTGCGCTCGCGGACGAGCTGGCGGGCCTTGCGGGCGCTCTCGCGGGCCTCGGCCGCCAGCAGGCCCTTCTGGGCGATGATGCGGGCCGTCTTCGGGTTCTCCTCGAAGTAGCGGGCCAGGTAATCGCCGACCGCCGAATTGACGATCCCCTCGATCTCGCTGTTGCCGAGCTTGGTCTTCGTCTGCCCTTCGAACTGCGGCTCGGCCACCCGCAGCGAGACCACGGCCGTCAGCCCCTCGCGGCAGTCCTCGCCGGTGGGCAGCAGGTCCTTGTAGATGCCCTCTTTCTTGCCGTAGTTGTTGATGGTCCGCGTCAGGGCGGCGCGGAAGCCGGAGAGGTGCGTGCCCCCCTCGATCGTGCAGATGTTGTTGACGTAAGTGTGTACGTTCTCGGTGAACTCGGCGGAGAACTGCACGGCCACGTCCAGCCCGACGCCCTGAAACTGGCCGGCGACGTTGATGATGTCTTCGTGGGCGGGCTCGCTGGCGCGGTTGAGGTACTCGACGAACTCCACGATGCCGCGCTGATAGCAGAAACTCTCCCCCTCGCCGCTGCGCTCGTCGCGGAAGACGATCTTCACGCCGCGGTTCAGGAAGGCCAACTCCTGCAGCCGGCGGTAGAGGATGCCGTACTGGAAGGCGGTGACGGGGAAGATCTGCGGGTCGGGCTTGAAGGTGGTCTTGGTGCCGCGGCGGTCGCTGCGGCCGATGCGGCGGACGTCGGCCACCGGCACGCCCCGCTCGTATTCCTGCTGGTAGACGTGCCCGTGCCGGCGGACCTCGACCTCGCACCACTCGGAGAGGCAGTTGACCACGGTCACGCCCACGCCGTGCAGCCCGCTGGAGGTCTTGTAGGCCCCCTGCTCGAACTTGCCGCCGAACTTCAGCACCGTCATCACCCCTTGCAGGGTCGAGAAGCCCAGGTCGGGATGGACCTCGACCGGGATGCCGCGGCCGTTGTCCTCCACCGTGACCGAGCCGTCGTTGTTGATCGCCACCACGATTTCGGAGGCGAAGCCGGCCATGACCTCGTCGATCGAGTTGTCCACCACCTCGAAAACGAGGTGGTGCAGGCCGCGGACCGCCGTGTCGGCGATGTACATGCTGGGCCGCTCGCGGACGTGCTCCAGATCGCTGAGGTATTTTAATTGGCCCGCGCCGTACTCGGCCTCGGCCTTCTGAACGAGCTGGTAGCCGCTCAGGTCGGCGGAGACCGGCTCGGGGGGCTTGCCCGGCGCGCCGGCGGGCGATTTCTGGGCGGCAGGCGGTCCCTGGGGGGCGGGCGGTTTCTGTGTCCCCTCTCCCTCCGGGAGAGGGCCGGGGTGAGGGCTGGAAAGGTTCCCCTCGCCCTTCGGGAGAGGCACCCTGGTGGTACCCGGCGGTGAGGGCTGGGACGAGGCGGGGGCTGGGGTGGGATCGGTAGGCATATAAAACTCAGTTTCTCTGTTGTTGATTGCCCGTAGCGTTCGACGAAGGACGCCACCAGAACCACTGAAACAGCACGACAAGGTGGAAACCCACAACCCAGACCCAGGCGTGCTCTCGAGCGTACCAGGTGTTCCAGGCCCTATCGATTCCCGGGAACGGATGGTATCGGACGTCAGTTTTACAGGAGAACGACCAGGTTGCGGCTGCGATGGCCAGCGGCACGTACACCGCCACGATGATGCGTCTGGCAAGGTTTAGCACCAACCCGCGGCCGGATCTTGGCATTTTGGGTTGACTGGCGGGAGCCGCCTGCCTCAGGGCAAGATCGAGGTTGAACGGTCCTTGCCCCGCTCGCGGATTCGGTTCGTTGGACATTGGCATCTCTCCCTCGACAGGGCCTCGCGGCCGCCGCGGGACGCACAAGGGCCCCTCTCCCTGCGAAAACCGGGCGTGGGGTGGGGCCTTTGTCGCCTCCGTCTACCTTCCCACCCCGCCGCAAAGGATTCTACCGTTTCCGCCCCGGCGTGTCATGGCGGACCAGGCGCTATGCGACGGGCCTCGGCGAAAAGGGCGTGCAAGGACGCCGGGGAACGGCGGCGGTAACTTGCCCCCGGGTTGGGACTTAGCGGCCCAGCGATTTACCCTAACTTCATACGCACAATGGGGCGTTTGTTGCCCGATGTCGCAACTCTTGGCTATGTAATACGTTGCGCCGTGCGGAATTGTGGAAAAATGTGTCAGTTCCGCGCGATTATGGCCCAAGGGGAACGGTCGCATTCTTGCCAGCGAAAGAAATGACCCTGAGCTGGGAAGGCCCAGACAGGATGTCCGTACGAGAATTCCGCTGGCCTGGGGAGGCTGCTGAACCCTGGCGCGGACTCTTAGGGCGCACTGGGCGCCGGTCGATCGACCAGATCGCTTTCGGAACCGGGGAGTGACACCGCCCGGAACGCGACCCGCGCGCGGGTACCCCGTGAGTGCGACACGCACTACCGGCGGTATTCCAGGCCCACGAAGGCGCCGTTGTAGAACAGGTCACCCCTGGTGGCTACGGTGGTCGCGGCACCGACCAGCGGCGGCGGATTGACGATCGGCTGCTGGGAGGCCAGCGCCACGCCGTCCAGCCACAGCAGTTGATAGCCGCCGCGGAGGGAGAGCCGCTGGGTCAGGTCGTAGTCGAGCGTGATCCCGATCTCGCCGCAGAAGGCGGCCCTGTCGGCCGACGCGCCGGTCGCAGCGTGCACGGCAAGCGAAGTCGAATCGTAGGTGAGGGCATTTCGGGCCAGGTCGTCGTAGATCCCCGCCTTCACGAGCGCGTCTACGCTGAACGAGCCCCGCCGCCACAGGCTCGCATCGGCGCCGATCTGGAAGCCGAGCAGGCTGTTGAAGCCCTCCAATTTCTGGGTGGCAGCGGTGTTGCCGGTGGTGAGCTGATTGACCAGAATCCGATCATCCAGGTCGAGGTAGCGAAAGCCCGCCAGTAGCGTCAGCCAGTCGTTCGGGCCGCGGCGGGCGTTGAGCTCGACATCTTGCAGCCTTGAGGTGTAGCTCAGGTTGTTATTGAGCGGCGGGAAGAAAAGGCCCTGAGCAGTGGGGGCGTAGAGCACTCCCGCCCCATTGGAGCTGGTGATCGTCGGCGAGTTGGCGCTCTGCCCGCCCAGGTCGAAGTAGCGGGCTTCCAGGTCCCAATCGCAGTTCAGTCGCCGTGTAACGTCGATTTCCCAGCCCACTTGTACGGGCTCGTCGAACTGATCGGCGTTGAACCGGGGTTTGAAGGTCCCGTCGACCAACAGCGTTTGGTCAGGCAAGCGCGACCGATTGAGCAGCAGGGCATCGGCCCGCACGGTCCACACCGGGTCGCAGTAGCCGCCGCAACAGCCTTCGCCGCACCCCGGGCAGTCCGGGCACGGGGTCTCGGCCGGCTGAAGCCCGGGGGCCTTTCCATCGCCCACGGCGGCCATGTCTTGGGCAAGGGCCGCGCGGCCCAGCATCAGGCTTAGGGCCAGCCAAAACAAGATTCCAGTCCAATGACGAGCCATGAGGAGGGCCTCCCTGCCAAAGGTGTGTCGGATGGGATATCCTGCCGCCGCAGCGATCGGTTGGCGGGCAACGTAGGCCGCGCCCCCGCCCGTCCGCTCCGGCCGTCAAGGGCCTGCGCCGCCGGCTACCATCCATGCCGTGTCGCATGCGCAGGGATGTAACATCTTTTTCGATGAACAAGACGCCGCCGAGTGACGAAACCTGCCCGGCACGCTACGCGCGGCGCGACCGGGGCATGCGAAATCCCCGGCAAAGTTCCCGCACCTGTTACAAGCCTGGCGGCCAGTGCCCCAGCGGGGATGCTGAGCGGCCCGTCAAAGGACGCAAATTCATGCTTTCCGCCACGACCGGTATGCCGTGACAACAACCCATGGGTTGCCCAAGCGCCTGAACACGGAACTCGACGGCGAGATGACCCCGGCCGTCCGCGCCTCCGTGGAGGCACTCCTCGACCGGATCACGCGTGGAGATTCGGATAACGTCCGGCGGCTATCACGCGAGCACTTTTCGAATGAAGTAAAGAGCGGTCAACGAACCGAGCGTAGAGCATACAACAAGGCCGCCAGCGACGGCATGGACAGGGGACCGATCGATCTGGTCACGGACGGCCTTGTCACGCTTCGCCTGCTCGTCAGCCGCGATTGCGGCCTGCGCCCGGGCGTATGCCGGGGTGCCGGGGCGGGGTATATCTGCGCGGGTGAGTCGCGCCCCGAAAGGGAAGGGCAACAAGAGGGTCAAACCGCAGGCTGCGATCCATTCATTGCCCGCAAAAAGCCGATGGTGGGGCTCGCCGCCAAGGCGGCTCGGCCCACCCTACCCGCGTTTCCGCAACAGAAACTACTGTGCTTTCAGTCCCAGCGACCGCGCCACCACCGCGTCCACCACGGGTTTACCATTGACCATTTTGCGATTCAGGCCAAAGCCCTCGTCCCAACCCCACACGGCCCAGCCGATGTGGTTTTCGGCCAGGACCTCGCCGAAATCGCGGAACCAGTTCGCGCGGTGCTCCGGCTTGCTGCGCACGGGAAAGACGCCGAATTCGCCGCAGTAGAGCGGCACCCGGTTCTTGGCGCCCCACTGGATGCCCTGCTGGAAGCGCGCAGCCAGTTTCGCTTTGTTCCAGCGCTCCCTGCCGTAACCTTCGACCGCGCGCTTCGACTCCGGCAAGGATTCCAACGCCGGCAGGAGCGGTTGCACCGCCTCGGGACTCGATGGGTAGGGCACGTCGCGCAAGGGACGGACGCCGGCCCAGGTCCAGGTCGCCCCCTGGTGCGTGAAGACGAACGGGTCGTAACAATGGAACGAGTAGACGACGTTCTTGTCCGGCAGCAGTTGGAGCTTCTTCAGGCCGTCGATGCCGCCCCAGTTGGGGCCGGAAGTGATGATGGTGTGCCGCGGCGCGCTGCGGCGGATTGCGCCGGCCAGGCGGGCGTTGAGCGCGTTCCACTGCTCCTCGCGGTGATCGAACACCGGCTCGTTGATGATTTCCAGAATGGTCCACTCGGGGTCGAAGTGGGCGAGGCGTGCGGCCAGCGCGCCCCAGAAGCGGACAAAGGCCTCCTGCCAGGCCGGGTCGAGTTCCGCCGCGCGATCCTCGTTGTGAATGTCGACGACGACCAGCAATCCGGCGCGGTGGAACCGCTGGATGGCGGCTTCCAGTTGCGCGCCGCGGGGCTCGATAATCTTGCCCGACGTTCGGTCCATGATTACGCCCGGCGCGACGCACAGCCGCACGTGCTTGAGCCCGAGGCGGGACATGAACGCCGCCTCGGCCTCGGAAATATAGTTGGTGAAGTGTCCGGCCGAGTCGTCCCGCGGAAAACGGAACCACTGGCAGACATTGGCGCCGGTTGCCAGGCGATCCGTGCGGCTGCGGGGCACCGCGCTCGGCACGTCCGCGGCGGATAGGCAAGGGGCGATAGCCGCGTTGCCGGCGGCAACGGCCGCCAGCCGCAGGAAGGAACGTCGCGGCAGCGGGGGCAGGTTCGTCATGGTGTCAGGCCTCCTGATGTAGGCACGGCGGGTCGGGGAATGTTCTGGCCCTCACCCCGGGCACCGTGCGTAGCATGGTTGCTCCCGGAGGGAGAGGGGACATCTATTGTATGGCTCCCAGGCGGAAGCGGAGGTCGCGGATGGGCTGATCGGGCAGGAGCCGCGCGAGGGCTTGCAGGATGCCGCCTTTCTGGAACGTCAGCTCCTGGATGAGGGTCGAGTTGGCCACGATGACCTCGAGCGTGCCGCGGCGGACCTGCCCGACGCGGGTGTATGCGGCCAGCGGCCCGGCCGCCTCGTTCCACGCCGCTTGGCAGTCGTCGCTGGATCTCAGGCGGGCGAAGCCCCGCCGGGCCATCAGCTCCGAAAGCACGTCGGCGATCCGCTCCGGGCCGCGTGGCATGGGCATGGTCAGTGGTCAGTTGTCCGTTGTCCGTTGTCTGTGGCCAGCGGACCGTGGTGGGTCTTCCCGATCGAACGGAGGAAGGCGTTGAGCTTGGGCGAAAGCTCGTCGATCATGGGCTTCAGGGCGTTGATGTCCTCCTCGCTCAGGAGGCACCGACGATAAGCGCGCCGGAGCCAGTGGCGGAGTTCATGGTGCGATCCGCGGGCGATCCGCACGAAACGGCGGTTATCTTGAAATGATCCGCGCCCGGCGCCCTCGGCGATGTTTGCCCCAATGCTGTCCGCCGCGCGAACCATCTGTTTGCCCACGGTGTCCCGCGCAAAACAGTCCCACCGCAACACGAGTTGCCACACATGGTCGCCGATCTCCTCCGCCAACTGATAAACGCGAAGGCTCTCGAAGCCGGTCCTGGCCATAGCACTGCAACTGACAACGGACAACTGACCACTGACAACCAGCGGCCGTTACGGCCTTTGGTCGCGGGCCAGGGGCATGATCACGTAGGCGTAACCGTCTTCCGTCGAGCAGACGGCGGCGCTCTCGGCGTCGCGGAGCTCCAGCACGACCGTCTGCTCCGGGTTGAGTACGCGGAGAAAGTCGTTCAGGTAGCGGGGATCGAGGGTGATGCCCAGCGCGGCGCCGTCGTAGGCGATGGGCAGCTCGACGCGGGACTCGCCGTACTCGGCCCCGTGGGCCGTCAGCACGACTTTGCCTTCGCCGAAGGTGAAATCGACGCCGCGGCGCTCCTCGCTGGTGACGATGGCCGCCTGGCGGACGGCCGCCCAGAACGGCCCGACGCAGAGATCCACCCGCAAGGTGTTTTCGCGGCGGGGGAAGACATCGCGCCATTTGGGGAAGCGGCCTTCCACCAGCCGGGAGTACATGCACAGCGGCCCGCTCTTGACGAGCACGTCGTTTTCGCGGGCGGCCAGTTGCAGGGTTTCCTCGCTGTCGGACAAAGCCCGGTCCAGGAGCTGCATGGCCCGGCTCGGAACGATCGTGCTGCGATCGGCCGCCGCGGAGGGCGTCTCCTTGGCGCCCTCCGGGCCGCCGACCGCCTTGGCCGGCCCTTCCTGCTTGGCCAAGCGGCGGCCGTCGGTCGCCACGGCGATGATCCGCTCGGCCGAAAGCTCCAGCAGCACGCCGCCCAGGGCATAGCGGGTGCTCTCGTTGTCGGTGGCAAACACGGTCCGCCGGATGATCTCGTGGAAGAACCCCGCGGACAGCTCGTGGTAGCTCTTCTCGTTGAACCCCGCGACCTCCGGGAAGTCGGCCGGGCTCTCCGAGGGCAATTGGAACCGGCTGCGTTGGCCGGAGACGAGGATCTTCCGCCCGTCGCTCTCCACGTCCAGCTTCTCATCGCTGGATTCGCGGAGGATGGAAAGGAAGCGGGCGATGGGCAACAACGCGGCTCCGGGACTCTGGACGTCGATGCCCGGCACGTCGATGCGGACGCCCACTTCCAGGTCGGTTCCCATCAAGGTGGCCCCCTGCTTGGCGACCTCCAGCTTGACGTTCTGCAGGATGGGCTTGGGGCTCCGCGCCGGGGCCACGCTGGCGGCCGTCTGGAAGGCGTGCAACAGCTTCTCACGCTCGCAAGTGATCTTCATGAGTCCTTCTACCTCGTCGATTCTGGGGTTAGTCGTAAGAAGGGGGCCGGGCAGCCCCCTGGGTGCGCGAATGTCATGGTTTCTTCTGCGGAGCTCGTGCTCCGCTGATCACCACGTCGCCGTTCTTCTTGACCGCGAACTTGATCCGCTCGGAATCCTTGAAGACTTGTGCCACAGCCTTCATCGAGGGCTGCTTCGTCTTGGCGACCTTGCACATCTCCGCGGAAACCTTCATCTTGACGACGCGAACGTTCATCTCCGACTTTTCCGCCAAGATTTCCGTCATCTTGTGGAAGATGTCGAGCTTGTCTTGCTGGAAATACTTGATGTCGGCATCCACGGAGAACTCGATGTACGGTGGGCCCTGTCGCCCTTGCACGGGGCCGATCGTCCGGTCCAGGGGATCGGCTGCCCGCGCGGTGGTTGCCAGGCAGATCAAGACCGACATGATGAATGTCTTGCTCATGTACTGTCTCTTAGATTCTCTTTAAATAACAGCAGTAATAATACGCGGCTGCGGGATGTTCATCAGGATGCGTGCGTGTTTGCTAAAGGATTGTTCTCCAACGGGTTAGAGGCACGGTTTTCGCCGTTTTCCAGGCGGAAAACTTGTCGGTGGCCCGTTGGTTTGCGGTTGGCGGCGTCGCGGTAACCCGCACGTGTACGCCCGGCGTGCCAGACACCGTCGATAACTCGGGACCGGTGCACACTCGATCTACTTCTTGCCGACACGTTTTGCACTCCCGACGCCAGCCGACTGCGGCTGCAGGCTGCGGTACAACTGATCCATCGCCTGGCGGATCGCGGGGTCGGACTGGAGCAACTGCTCCGCCTTCCGGCAGCCGTGCAGGACGGTGGTATGATCGCGGCCGCCGAAATACTGCCCGATCCCTTGCAGGGTCTCCTTGGTGAGTTGCCGGGCGAGAAACATGGCGACATCGCGGGCCGCCACCACTCGGCGGCGGCGGGCGGCGCCGCGCAGGTCGCCCAGTTTCAGCGAGAAGTGCCGGGCTGTTGCCGCGGCGATGTCCCGTATCAGCGGCCGGCCGGCCGCCGGCCGCTTGGCCAGAAAGCGGCGGACGGCGACGGCGTCGATCGGTCGGGCTGCGTGGCGGGCCGGCACCTCCAACTGCACCATCGCCCCGACCAACTCCGGCACCGTGCCCTCCAGCCCGTCGACCAAAAGCTCCACAATCGCATCGGCCAGGTCCAGTCGCCGCAGCTTCGACCATTGCCGCAGCACCGCGCGGCGCGAGTCCGGGCCGGGCGACCTCAGCGGCACCACCAGGCCGGCCATCAACCGGCTCCGCAGTGCCGGGCTCAGGCCCTCCAGCTCGGCGGGGGCCGACCGCGCCGTCACCACGACCTGCGCCCCGTCCTCCAGCAGCACGTCGAGCGTGCGGATCAACTCTTCCTGGGCTGCTCCCCGGCCGGCCAGGTCGGCCACGTCCTCGAAGACCGCCAGGTCCGCGCCCCGCCAGTGCGCCCGAAAATCTTCGATCGATTGGGCCTCAACGGCCTCGGCGAGCCCGCGGGCGAAATCGACCGCGACCGTGGAGACGACCCGCTGGCCGGCATCACGGCCCTGCCAGGCGGCGGCGATGCCGCGGGCCAAGTGCGACTTGCCCGTCCCGCTGGGACCGTACAGTACCAGGGGGTTGTAGATCGCCGGCCGCCGGCACAACACATCCTCGATGGCCGGCTCCACGAGCAGGTTTTCCCGCCCGGCAAAGAACGGCCCGACGGTTGTGGGGCCGTCCCCCTCCAGTCGCGGATCGCGCGGGAGCGGCTGCCCCCGAAACGGGATCGTCACGACGCTTTCGGCCATGTCGGCTCCATCCCGCAAGCTCGCCAAAGGCAAAGCCGAGAGTATACCAGTTTTCGGCCGGTTCTACGAGGTGCTCTCCCGCAACTGCCGGCACACGTCGATGACCCGGCGGACGGCCTCAGCGACCTCGGCCGGGGTGGTTGTGGCACCGAGGCTGAAACGCAACGAGCTGGCCACCAGGTCGTTGGCCAGGCCCATCGCCCGCAGCGTGGGCGATAGCTCGCTCGACCCGCTGGCGCAGGCGGACCCCACCGAGCAGGCCACTCCGGCCAAATCCAATGCCAGGACGAGAATCTGCCCCTCCAGCCCCGGGAAGGCCACGTTGCTGGTGTTGGGCAGCCGGGGGACCGCCGCCCCGTGGACCACCGCGCCGGGATAGCCGGCCAGCAGGCCGGCCTCGAACTGGTCCCGCAGCGTGGTGAGCCGCCGGGCGTGCTCTTCCTGTTCCCGGCACGACAGCTCCAGGGCGGTCTGCATTCCGACGGCCAGGGCCACGGTCTGAGTACCCGGCCGCAGGCCGCCCTCCTGGTGCCCCCCAAACATGAGGGGCATCAGACGTACATCGTGCCGCAGCACGAGGGCGCCGATCCCCAACGGCCCCTGGAATTTGTGGGCAGCCACGCTCATCGCCGCCACGCCCAGCCGGCCGAAGTGGACAGGCAGCTTGCCCACCGCCGCCACGGCATCGGTGTGCAACAAGACGCCGGCCCGCTGGCACACGGCAGCCAACTCGGCCACGGGCTGGAGCACGCCCGTTTCGTGATTGGCCAACATCACGCTGACCAACCGGGTCTGATCGCCCAGGAGCGGTGCGAGGCGGTCCACGGCGGCCACCCCGTTGGCATCGACGCCCAAGGTGTCCACCCGCCACCCTTGTTCCAGCAGGTGCTCGGCCGGTCCCAGCACGCTGGAGTGCTCGATGGCAGAGACGACGATCCGGCCGGGCCCGGAGGGCCCGTTTAGCGGGCTTTCGGGCACCAGGCGTGAGCGTGGTCCGGCGTTGGCTCCGCCGCCCGCTTGCGGAATCCCCAGCACGGCCAGATTGTTGGCCTCGGTGCCGCCGCTGACGAAGACCAAGCGATCCCCCTGGCGGCGGTCGAGGTCTGCACCCAGCAGCTCGGCGATCCGCGAGCGGGCGTCTTCCAGCAGCCGGCGGGCCTGCTGCCCCGGCTGGTGCTGGCTGGCCGGGTTGGCATGGCCGGCCGCCCAGCAGCGGGCCATGGCCTCGATCACCTCCGGCCGGGTGGGCGTGGTCGCATTGTGGTCCAGGTAGATCGTCTGCATCGCACAATTATCGGCGGCCGCCCGCCGGCCGGCAACCGCCGACGAACCACGAAGTTCGGGCCGCGGCCGGCCCGGGGAGAGCCCGGCGGTCCCGGGCGGCGGGGAACAGCCACTGCGGCTCAAGCTTCGACCAACTCCAGCCGCAGTCCGAGCGCCTCAGCGACCGCCTGAACGCTGGAAAGCTTTGTGTCGCGGCCGCACTCGATGTCGCGGACGGTACTTGGGTTGGGAATGCCCGCCCGTTTTGCGACCGCGTACCAAGTGAGCCCTTGGGCCTCCCGGGCGGCACGAATGCTTGCCGCAACGCCCTCCCGCTGTGGCCGAAGCCGAGGGGGATCGCGCGGCGGAAACTCCTTTTGCACCTTCTCGCGGATCTCCCGCAACCGCTCGCCCTCCTCCGTGCTTAGTGGTCCGCGGCGGCGGACACGTTCAACGATTTTCCGACTCTCCATTTCTTACTCCTCCGCGCTTGCTCTTCACGGTTCAGGGACTTCATAGGCGGTTATCGGGTAGAGCGCGCCGATTATAGCATTCCATTGCGATAATGCAATGCGATGTTATTCGGATTGCCGCCGCCATGCTCCCGCGCCTAGAATATATGGTTTCGGCCCCGCGCGTGCCGCCCATGCCTGATTCCGACATCCTCATCCAGGGGGCCCGCGAACACAACCTGCGGGACGTGAGCCTGGTCCTGCCCCGCAACCGGCTGATCTGTTTCACGGGGGTGAGCGGGTCGGGCAAGAGCTCGCTGGCCTTCGACACGCTCTATGCCGAGGGGCAGCGGCGCTATGTGGAAAGTCTTTCCAGCTTCGCCCGGCAGTTCCTGGGCCAGATGCCCAAGCCGGACGTCGATCTGATTACCGGACTGAGCCCGGCGATCTCCATCGCCCAGAAGTCGGGCGGCAGCAATCCCCGCTCGACGGTCGGCACGGTCACCGAGATTTACGACTACCTGCGGGTGCTCTATGCCCGGGTGGGCAAGGGACATTGCCCGGAGTGCGGCCGGCCCATCACCGCCCAGACCCGCGAGCAGATCATCGAGCGGATCCTGGGCTTGCCGGGGGGGACGCGGCTGCTGGTGTTGGCCCCGCTGGTGCGCGGACAGAAGGGCGAGTACCGCGACCTGTTCGAGGACCTCTTGAAACAGGGCTTCGTCCGCGCCCGGGTGGATGGTCGCGTGGCGCGATTGACCGACGACCTGCGGTTGGACCGCCAGATGCGTCACGACATCGAGGTGGTGGTGGACCGGCTGGTGGTTGGGCCCAAGATCCGCCCGCGGTTGGCCGAAGCGGTCGAGTCGGCACTCAGCCTGGGGCAGGGGAACCTGGTGGTGGCGGGCGATTCCGAGAGCCCTGCCGGCCCCGGTGATCGAGACGCCGGGCAAGCCCGGCCGCTAAACACACCGCCCCTTGCCCGCTGCCCACCGCTCACTGACCTGCTGTTCTCCGCTCACTACGCTTGCACCCACTGCCACTTGAGTTTCGAGCCGCCCAGCCCGCAACTGTTCAGCTTCAACAATCCCCAGGGCATGTGTCCGGAGTGCAGCGGACTGGGGCAAATCTACACCTTCGACCCCGAGCGGCTTGTGGCGGACCCGAGCCGCTCGTTCCAGCAGGGCTGCATCCCGCTGGTGGGCGGCTGGCGGGAGATGGGGCGGTGGCGGCGACATATCTTCCGCGGCGTGGCCGAGTCGCTGGAGCGGAAGCATGGCCTGGAGCCGGGCACCGTGCTGGAGACCGCCTGGGAGGAACTCGAAGAGAAACTCCGCCACGCCCTGCTCTGGGGCACCGGCCAAGAGCACGTCACATTCACCTGGCGGAGCGGGCCGTCAGGCCACAAGTGGGGCGGCACCTTCGAGGGCATCATCCCCAAGCTGCTCTCGCAGTACCGCACCACCCGCAGCCGCCCCCAGCGCCGCCAGTTGGAAAAGTACATGCGGATTCTGGGTTGTGGCCGCTGCGGCGGGCGGCGGCTGAACCCGCAAGCCTCCGCCGTGACCCTCCAGACCGCCTCGCCCGCCTTCCGAGACCCGGGCACCATGCGCGACCCGGGCACCGTGCGCGACCCTGCTTCGCACGGTGCCCGGGTCGCGCATGGTGTCCGGGTCGCGCAGGGGGAGCGGCCCGAGCGGTCGCTGCCGGAAGTCTGCGCTCTGCCGGTGTCGCAGGCCGCGGAGTTCTTCAGCTCCTTGGAGTTGGACGCCACGGGCCAAGCCATCGCGGCCGAGGCCCTCAAAGAAATCCGCCAGCGGCTGGGGTTCCTGGAGAACGTGGGGCTGGATTACCTCACGCTGGATCGGACCGCCCCGACGTTGGCCGGCGGCGAGATGCAGCGGATTCGCCTGGCCGGGCAGATCGGCTGCGGCCTGGTCGGCGTGTTGTATATCCTCGACGAGCCGTCGATCGGCCTGCACCCCCGCGACAACGACCGGCTGCTGGAAACGCTGGGGCGGCTCCGCGACCAGGGCAACACGGTGGTGGTGGTCGAGCACGACGAAGACACGATCCGCGCGGCGGACCACGTGGTGGACTTCGGTCCCGGCCCGGGGGTCCGCGGCGGACGGATCGTGGCCGCCGGATCGTTGGAAAGCGTGGCCGCCGAGCCGGAGAGCGTGACCGGCCAATTCCTGTCGGGCCGGCGGCGGATCGCCGTCCCCGCCGTCCGCCGCAGCGCGCAAGACCGCGGCCGGCTGGTGGTCCGCGGCGCCCGCCACAACAACCTGCAAAACATCGACGTCGAAATTCCGCTGGGCCTGTTCGTGTGCGTCACCGGGGTATCGGGCTCCGGCAAGAGCTCGCTGGTCGGCGACATCCTGGTCGAGGCCCTCCGCCGCGACCTGAACGCCGGCATCGGCAACCCCGGCGCCCACGACCGCATCGAGGGCCTGGCGCAACTGGACAAGCTGATTGCCATCGACCAGTCGCCGATCGGGCGGACGCCGCGCTCGAACCCGGCCACGTACATCAAGGTCTTCGACGAGATCCGCCGGCTGTATGCGCAGTTGCCAGAAGCGCGGACGCGGGGCTACCCGCCCGGCCGCTTCAGCTTCAACGTCGCCGGCGGCCGCTGCGAGGCCTGCGAGGGCAACGGCGCGACGAAGCTCGAAATGGACTTCCTGGCCGATCTTTGGGTCACCTGCCCCGTGTGCGAAGGCCACCGCTTCAACCGCGAGACGCTCCAGGTTCGCTACAAGGGCCGCTCGATCGCCGAGGTGCTGGAGATGGACATCCAGGAGGCCCTGGCCCATTTCGAGAACCTGCCCGCCATCGCCCAGAAACTGCAGACGCTGCACGACGTGGGACTGGACTACATGAAGCTGGGGCAGCCCTCGCCCACGCTCTCCGGCGGCGAGGCCCAGCGGATCAAACTCGCTCGCGAGCTGGTCAAGAAGAGCACCGGCCGCACACTCTATCTGCTCGACGAGCCGACCACCGGCCTGCACTTCGCCGACATCGAGCTGCTGTTGCGGGTGCTGCACGGTTTCGTCGACGCGGGCAACACCGTGCTGGTGGTCGAGCACAACCCGGAGGTCGTCAAGACGGCCGACTGGATCATCGACCTGGGGCCGGAAGGGGGCCAGCAGGGCGGGCGGATCGTGGCCGCCGGCACCCCCGAACAACTCGCCCGCAACGACCGCTCCTACACCGGGCAGGTGTTGCGGCGATTCCTCAACCTCCCCTCTCCCCTTGGGAGAGGGGCCGGGGGTGAGGGCGCGC
>Ga0326727_10010649_pt1 | contig 21809 bp, 13 predicted proteins | sample MB2enrmetagenome_FD_207643 | JGI IMG/M metagenome (GOLD analysis project Ga0326727, IMG submission 207643) | Lab enriched peat soil microbial communities from McLean, Ithaca, NY, United States - MB29MY | ecosystem: Environmental > Terrestrial > Soil > Wetlands > Peat | place: USA: New York...
GTCGGCGAAGTATTCCTGCTCGGGATCGTGGGAAAGATTCTCAAGGGGCAGGACGGCAATGGATTCGATTCCGCCCGGGACCACCGCTCTCTTCAGGTAGAGAGCCGCCCGCAAGCGGTCGTGCAGGCTGCCCACATTGAGTGCGAACAGAATCGCCACGATGGCCACCACGGCGCCCGACGCGGCCGCGACGATCCAGTGGCGCTTTAACGACGCTCGTCGCGGGCGCTCAGCCCGGGCTGGCGCCGCCTCTTCCGGCTCGACCGCGGGCACGAGGTCGGCGACGACATCCACCGGCGCGATGAACCGATAGCCCCGGCCGGACAGAGTTTCGATGAAACGCGGGTTCGCGGGTGAATCGCCGAGGGCCGTCCGGATCTTATTGACTGCCTTGGTAAGGCTCTTGTCGAAATCGACGAAGGTTCCCTCTGGCCAGAGTCTGGCCTGGAGCTCGCTGCGTGTAACGAGGTCGCCGGGCCTGTCGAGCAACGCTATCAGGAGCTCGAATGGCTGGTCTTCCAGCCTGATCCGGACGCCGTGTTTCCGCAGTTCGCGCGCGTCCCGGCGGATCTCAAAAACACCGAATCGGATCTGATCACGGTTAACGGCCACGTCCGTGCCGAAGTGTAACGCGCCCGCCGGTTGTTGTAAAGCCGAGGGTTTTCTCCCTGCAAATTCCCCGATCCCACATGTTTCCCATCATTTGCGGCGGGACGTTTTCTTCCGCTGGAAAGGACATGCGAGGCGTTGCCATTTCATCGCAACTGACGGCATTTAGGTTGCGGAGGTAACCATGAAAGCTCGCAACTTCGTTTTGCTCTTGACCGTGGCGCTCGTCGCGGCGCTTCCCATTTGTGCGCAGCCCGGGCATTGTGAGCCGGTCGGTGGAGTGTTGATGACCAACATCGCCGCTATCGACGGCATCTATAATCTGGGGCCCGTCTTTGGCGACCTGGGCGGCAGCGTGGCGGCCAAGATCGTCAGCGTCAACTCTAACGGCACGTACACCCTGCAACATTACTGGGTCACGAATTCGGGCGACACAATCCTGATGAAGCCTGCCGTCCTTACACCAACCTACCCAGTTCCGACCGACAAGAACATCGTGGCCGTGCCGTGGGGGAATTACAGCAGCACCATCTCCGGCGGCACAGGCAAATTCACCGATGCCACCGGCACGATTAACTACTTCGGGATGGCCGACTTCGGCAACAGCACACTGGTGTTGCGATATTCGGGAACAGTGTGCCATCAGCCGTAACAACAGCCAATTTCGCCGCGCCCGGGTATACGCCCGGGCGCGCCTCCGTGTCGGTTTCCTGCACGAGCCGAGCAACTGCTCTAACCGGCCGATGATTTTCGCGGCAGGGCACCGTTCGAACACGCGGTCGGGCACGATGTTCGCAGTTGACAGGGAGTCTTCCTGTGTCCCAGCGACGATCAGGAAACTGGCCCCAAACGGCGATTCGAGGAAGTCAAACGCGGATTTTACGCCGCCTGAACGGTCCTCACCCTCGCATGGCTTAGGTTGGCGCCTATGCGGGGCCCGCCGGAATTCCGCCCCACGCCAGTGTAGTAATCTGATCGAAGAATGCTTCAGGGACCCATGACGCCGAGGCGGGCGCGAGCCAGGCGGCCGAAGTCGAAACGAATTTCCGGGAGATTGTTGGCGACGGCTGTGCTTGTGGGCGCCGGAGTCGGATTGGGCGCGATGGTGCTGCAGGCTCGATACACGTTTACGCTGCAATCGCCGGTGCGTATTCGATTCCAATGGCCCCTGGTAATTGCCGCCAGAGCTTCCGAGGAGACGGGCGCCGCCCAAGCCGATCAGTTCGGCCGCAGGTTAACGGCCTACCAACAGTACGCGTGCAATAAATTCGGCCCGGCGTGCCGCGTGGCGCTGGCGGTGCAGCGCGCCGAAAATCCCAAGGGCACGTGCGAGGTCTATCACTACAACACCGACGGCACGCTCGACTGGGGCTACTTCCAGATCAATACCGTGCACCTGAAGCGCGCGGGAGTCAATCTGCGGGGATTGCTGGACTGCAAAGCGAACATCGATTTCGCCTATCAGCTCTATACCGAGAGGGGCTTCGAACCGTGGACCACGTATAACAGCGGCGCCTACCGGCAATTTCTGCGCACGTTCTGATGGAGCTGCGTCGAGCAGGTTAATTCTTTCGGAGCGCCTTCCAGGCCTGGACGAACTCCTGAATGGCTCGCGGGCACGGCACCCGGCCGTTCACGCTATAACGGCAGGCGTTGTGGGTGGCTTTGTAGAAGATCTCCAGTTCGAAGGGCTTCATTGCGGTGAGGCGTGCGCGGAGCTCCGCGAGTTCCTCCGCGGTCAGCGTTTCGCGCGAGCCGGTGTTCGGTCGTCTAGCCATATTCGCCTTTTATTCGCCTTCGATTCTAACCCTGATCGTGGCGCCGTGGCAAGGGCTATTTGCCGCTATTCCCGCCAAGCTTGTCGAAGGGGATGGCGTCTTCGATGTGCATGCGGAGGCTGACGATGGAGGCGGGGCCGCGGTCGCGGTTGTAGCCGGGGTCGGAGACGTGCTGATAGTCGAACGCCAGGGAGACGCCGCGCCAGATATGGGCGGTGTAGTAAGTTTCGAAAATCTTTTCCAGGCCGTACCGCAGGCTGCCGTCGCCGAGAAGGAATCCCTGGCCTCCGAACTGGAGGTAGCGGATGTGATCGCCGGAGATTCCGTTGGCGACCATGGCGGCGCCGACCTTATCGAGCGGGCGATGCCAGGGGCTGCCGCGCAAATCGCTGCCGAATTCGGCCGTGCGGTCGACCTCGGTGTAGGCGAAGGACTCGGTGTGGCCGTCGTTCCATCCCAGTCGGAAGAAAGCGCGCCAGAGGTTGGTGAGTTCCTGCTCGGCGTTGAGGCCGAATCCGTATTTCACTCTGCCCTGCTTGCGGTAGAGGGTGATGTCGGGCACGGAGTCTTTTCCCGAGAGATAGCCGTCGATGGCCTCGCGATAGCTGCCCATATTGGCGTGATTTTCGAAGGCCAGGCCGCGCACCACGGTGGCGCGCTTCGGAAGAAAGGTGGGGTGATATTCGAGCTCGTAATTCTCGCCGCGGGCGCGGGCGAGGTCCCAATCGAGCTGGATGCCGTTCGCTATCGTGGGCATCAGCAGTTCGCCGAAACGCGCGGCCCACTTGTCGTCGTAGAACTCGGCGACGAGTCCGTAGGTGTAGCCGCGGGTATCGGCGGCGTAATCGAAGGCGCCGTTGTTGACGGTGGTCCAATTCATGAACTGCAGATGGCTGTCGCTGCCGACGGAGTTTAGGTCGAAGAAATCAACCGTGCTCATTTTGCCGGCGCGCAGTTCGAGGCGGCGGACGGGGACGACGGACGCGAGCGAAAGCGGATTGCGAGTGGCTTCGGTAACGTCGTTGCCCAGCGGAATGGTGTAGTGGAGCATCACGCGGGCGATGTAGGGGTCCTGGCTCAGCGACGGGTTGCGCACTACATCCAGGTTGGTAAAGCCGGCAATGCCGAGTGCGTTGCCGAGCCCGGCTCCGCCGGCGCTTTCCACGTCGGTTAGGATTTCGAGTTGATTGGTGATGCGGAAGCCGGTGAACAGGGTCTCGACGCGCGAGGTGGCGTCTTGGGCCTGCGTCGGGAAGCTGTTGGGACCGGAATATTTGGCATCGAAGGCGGAGTGGTACTGGCTGATGAAATTGCCCTGCACGGAAACCCAGAAGCGATCCCAGAAAGTATCAGGTCCGCTCAGCACCACGGGGTGATCCTGGGTTGCCGCCGGCGCATCGGGGGCTTGAGCGCGGCAGAAACAGGGGCTGAGGATGAGAAACAGCAGAAGAGATCGCAAGAACTACCATGGTTGAGTACCTTCCGTCGCTCTGTCAACGATTCCAGGCGTATACACCGAAAATTCACGGTTTTGTAACCGGGATGTGATCTCCCGCCGCCAAGGCAATGTGAGGATGAGTAGAACCTGCGATGAGGAACGCTTCTGGAAATCGGTGGATTGCCGGTATTGTCTGCTGCTGCGCCCTCGCCATACCCGCGGCGGCGGCGGGTAAGCGGCTGTTTGTGGAGCCGTTCACCACTAAGGCCGCGCCGGAGAAGTTACGCCAGTATGTGATCGCTGAACTTAGTAAGCTGCCGGCCGTGCACTTAGTTTCCAGCGAAGCGGACGCCGATGACATACTGGGCGGCGGGGGCGAGATCTGGATCAAGGGATATCTCAGCTTGAACCCGCGGTCGGGCCGGCTGCCATCCGACGGAACGGCTGTCTATAGCGGGTATCTGTCGGTGGAACTGAAGAACGGCAAGGGGGAGACTTGGTGGTCTTACCTGGCGACGCCGGAGAACGATACCTGGGATATCTCCAAAGAACTGGCCAAGCGGATCGCCAAGCATGTGGCTGCGGCCTTGGAACAGGATCGGCCGCCATCCCCGTCCGCTGCACCGCCGCAGACTGCAATCGCGATCAGAGGCGCCGGCGCGACTTTTCCATATCCTGTTTACGCCAAGTGGCTGACCAACTACCGGCGGGCGAATCCGAATGTCGACATCTCCTACGAGGCGGTGGGGTCGGAGGCCGGAATTCGCAGGCTGTTGGACGGAAGCGCGGACTTCGGGGCTTCCGACAATCCGCAAGCCATCCAGGAGCTTTCGCCGGGTGACGAGGGGAAGTACTTACTGGTGCCGTCGGTAGTGGGGGCGGTGGTGCCGATTGTGAATCTGCCGGGTGTGACCGGCGATATATGTTTCACGCCGGAGGCGCTGGCGGGCATTTACTCGGGCACGATCGCCAGGTGGAACGACCCCGTTCTGCGACGGTCCAATAAAGACATAAGCCTGCCGGATCTGCCGATCGTGGTGGTGCATCGCACGGACGGTAGCGGGACGAGCTACGCGTGGACGGATTTCCTTTCGAAGACGGTGCCCGGATGGAAGTCGCGGACAGGCGCGAGTCTGAACCCGAAGTGGCCGGTGGGACGCAGCGCCAGCGGGAACGAGGGCGTCGCCAGCCTGGTGAAGGAAATGGGCGGGTCGATCGGGTACGTGGAGTACATTTACGCGCTGCAGCATCACCTCAACTTCGGCAAGGTGCGGAATCAGGCGGGCAAATTCGTGGCGGCGAGCCTGGAAAGCATAGGGACGGCGGTGGATCGCGCGGCGCCGATGGCGGACGATTTCAAGATTTCCATCGTGAACGCGCCGGGCGAGGGGGCTTACCCGATCGCGTCGTTCACCTGGCTGGTGGTGCCGGCGCGGATTGCGGATGAGGCCAGGCGCGCGGCGGTGGTGGGATTTTTGAAGTGGATGCTGGGGCCGGGGCAGGCGCAGTCGGCCGCGCTGGGGTATGTGGGATTGCCGAAGGAGTTGGTCAAGCGGGAAGAGGCGGCAATCGACGGGATTCGGTGAGGCTGAGACGATACTCACCACAGAGGCACGGAGACACGGAGAAAGACAATTCAAAGGCAAGACCCGAGCACACTGAGGCGACGGAGAGCACGGAGCGGCGAGCGCGAGTTCTATTGCTTCTCTGCGTCCTCTGCGCCTCTGCGAGGAAATTCTTCCAGACCTCCGCGAGTTGGGCTTGCATTTCGGGGCGACAGCCCAATCAACTGCAAAAACTATTTCTCTCGCAGAGGCGCAGCGAACGCAGAGAAGCATCGGCCTCATCGTCGCGCCACAATGCAATCGTATTGAAACATGGCGGGAGTAAACTGAGGGGTTTTCGGAGGGATACCGATGGGTACTGCGGCCGTAATGGTGTCGGTGGGTGACCACGGCGTTTTGAATAAGGAACTGGGCGATTCGCTGTCGTCGGTCTGGATCGATCGCGACCTGGGGTGGCTGGACTTCAACGACCGCGTGCTGGCGGAAGCCCTGGACGAGCGGCAGCCGCTGCTCGAACGGGTGAAGTTCCTGGCGATCTTCACTTCCAACCTCGACGAATTCTACATGAAGCGGGTGTCGATGCTGCGGAGCCGGTCGAAGCCGGAACGGGCGAAGCTGCTGGCGCAGGTGCGCGAGCGCCTCCTCGAGAGCCTTCGCCGCCAGGCCGAATGCTTTCGCCAACAAATCGTACCGGAGCTGGCGCGGCACGGAATCCACCTGCGGAAATGGGACGACCTGACGGAAGGCCAGCGCGAAGAAGCGAGCCGCTACTTCGATGCGGAGATTTCGCCGGCGCTCACTCCGCTGGTCTTCGACCCGGTGCACGCGTTTCCGTTTCTGGCGAACCTATCGACGTCGCTGGCGTTCGTGCTGTACGACCCGCGGGAAGAGGAGACGGCGTATGCGCGCGTGAAGGTCCCCGCGGCGCTGAAGCAGTGGATCGCGGTGGAAGACGGAGTGGCGGCGGGCGACAGGGTTTTGGTCCCGCTTTACGAAGTGATTCGCGGAAACATCGACAAGCTCTACGGAGGCATGAAGCTCTCCGGGACGACGTTATTTCGATTGACGCGCGATATCGAAGTGGAGATGGATGACGATTCCGACGAGGCTCTGCAGGACGTGGTGCGCGAACAGGTTCGCCTGCGGCGCTACGAGCCGGTGGTGAGGCTGGAGTTCGCTCCCGGCGCCGACCCCTCCATCCGCGAGATGCTGCGCCAGAGGTTCGAACTCTCGCCCGAAGACGTCTACGATATGCCGGCGGAGTTGGACTATACGACCTTGTTCCAGATCGCGGGCTTGCCGGTTCCGGCGTTGAAGGACTCGCCATGGAATCCGCTGCCGGTGGCAGGTATCCGCAACAGCGCCGACGTATTCGCCGCTATACGCGCCGGCGACATACTGGTGCACCATCCCTACGAGAGCTTCGAAGACAGCGTGGAGCACTTCATTGCGGCGGCGGCCACTGACCCGGCTACCGTGGTGGTGAAGATGACCGCGTACCGCATCGGCGATGACACGCCCTTCGTGAAGTCGCTGATTCAGGCGGCGGAGAGCGGTAAGCAGGTGGCGTGCGCCATCGAGATCAAGGCGCGCTTCGACGAGGAGAGGAATCTGCATTGGGCGGCGGAGTTGGAGAGAGCGGGCGCGCATGTGACGTTCGGCGTGCAGGGCTTGAAGACGCATGCCAAGCTCGCGCTGGTGGTGCGCAAAGAGGCGTCGGGGCTGCGCAGTTACGTGCATATCGGCACGGGGAATTACCATGTGCGCACGGCGCGTCTGTATGCCGATATCGGGCTGTTCACGTGCGATCCCACTATCACGCGCGACGTGGTGAGCCTGTTTCACTACCTGACGGGCCATTCCAAGGCGCCCGAATGCGCGGCGCTGCTGGTGGCGCCGGCGACCATGCGGCCGCGCCTGCGGGCGCTCATCGAGCGCGAGATCGCCAACCGGCGCGCCGGGCTGCCCGCGCGCATCGTCGCCAAGATGAATCAGCTGGAGGATCCGGAACTGATCGAGGCGCTTTGCGCGGCCTCGGCGGCGGGTGTGCCGATCGATCTCATCGTGCGCGGATTCTGCTGCCTGCGGCCGGGAGTCGAGGGACACTCGGAGAACATCCGGGTGCGTTCCATCGTGGGGCGGTTCCTGGAGCATTCGCGGATTTTCCATTTCGCGGCCGGCTGCGACGATCCGCTGCGGGGCGATTTCTTCATCGGGTCGGCGGACTGGATGCACCGGAACCTTTCCACTCGCGTGGAGGTGCTGACGCCGATTCTGGCGGCGGAGGGAAAAGAGAAGTTGTGGACGGTGCTCGATATCTGCTTGCGGGACCGGCGGCAGGCTTGGGTACTGGGAAGCGATGGACGATACTCGCAGCTATCGCCGGCGGGGACGGACAAAGACACGGAGGCGACAGGGACTCATGAAGCTCTGATGGAACTGGCGCGGCGCCGGCCGGAGTGAGTGTATTACTATCCCTCCTTATTCTTTGCACGCCGCGACGATTTTCATTCCGCTCAAAAGTTGAGAGCTGAAAGCTGAACGCTGAGAGCTTGCGCGCAGCGCATTGTGGGACATGCTTTAGCTTGTCCTTGAACTATTGCGCGCCGCCGCGCCCAGACTGAATCGTTACTCCTCGGCGGTAGCGGCCGAGGTGTGAGCCACCGGGCCGCCATGGGTGCCGGTGTGGTGCTTGGTGACTTCACCGACGTGGTGCGCCGCATGCAGTCCGTGGCCGTGCGCGACATGCGCATGGTGCGCGGCCTTCTCATGATTCCCTTCCGCATGGTGTTCGGCAGCCTGGCGGTGGTGAGCCGCGGCGTGCTCGTGGTGTTCGGCAGCTTCGTGGTGCTTCATGGCAGTATCCTCTGCCCTGGAGAATTGCACGGGGCGGCCGGCATTGCCGTTCCGCGCGGCAATCCAATGGGATTTTAGACAGGTGTCGATCACAGCTTGATGAACCCCGCGGAACTACACGAATACAGAACCGTCGTAGAGCGGGCCGAAGAAGAAGGCGAACTGTGCCTAACAGTACGCGGCCCTCGTCGGGAACGCCATAATATGTTGGCGGGGTAATGGGCAGGCTGAAGCATGCCCCACGTGAGATACTGAAACCATCGCCAATGACACGCCGTGAATGGCTTTCGGGAGTACCCCTCGGCTTGGCTCTGTTCGATCAAAACGTGGACAACGTTCAAATCGCGGTGGCGGCGGAACGGACTTTCGGCCGCGAGCTTTTGCGCGCGATGATCGCGCGCCAGCCGCGGCAGAACGTCTTCATCTCGCCGCTGAGTATTTTTCTGGCGCTGCGGATGGCGGAAAACGGCGCCGCCGGCGCCACCCGGACAGCCATGCGCAAAACCCTGGCGCTGCCGGATGTGGACGCTGAAGTGTTGAACGCTTCCACGGCGGCGCTGGCGGCCGGCCTGAAATCGCGCAACGCCGCCGCTCTGAATATCGCCAATGCGCTTTGGGCGGACCACCGCTTCACGCTCGCGCCGGAATATGTGAAGCTCTGCTCCACGCTGTTCTGCGCGCGCGCCAGTTCGCTCGATTTTCACGATCCGCGGGCGGCCGCCGAAATCAACGATTGGGTGAAGGCGGAGACGAACGGGAAGATCGCCAACATCGTGACTGCGGACGCCGTGGCGAAAGCGGCGGTCATCCTGACGAACGCGGTATATTTCGCAGCTAGCTGGCGGACGGAGTTTCCGCCCTCCCAGACGCAGACTGCTGCCTTCCATCTGACCGGCGGCGGCGAGAAGAGCGTGCCCATGATGCACCAGGCGCGGATTACGGGGGCGTATCGCGCGGGTGGGAATTTCGAGGGCGCGCTGCTGCAGTACAAGCAATCCAGCATCTTCCTTTATGCGCTGCTGCCGAGGGAGGGGAAGACGCCGGGCGAGGTGTTGGGGTCGCTGGACCTGGAGCACCTGACGGCGGGGCCGGCGGAATTCGACCTCGACTTGAAAATTCCGCGCTTCAGTCTGGATTTCTCGGCGAGCCTGGCCGAGTATCTGGAGAAGATGGGGATGGGGCTGGCGTTCCGTTATCCCGGGGCGGATTTCAGGCCGATGGGATCGGGAGAATTCGTCATCAGCGACGTGATCCACAAAACGCGGCTCGAGGTGGATGAGAAGGGCACGGTGGCGGCGGCGGCCACGGCGGTCACCATGACGGCGGCAGCCATGAGGCAGCCACGCCAGGCGAAAACGCTGGTTTTCGACCGTCCGTTCGCGGTTTTGATCGGCGATTCGCAGAGCGGCGCGCTGCTGTTCGCGGGCGCAATCGAGAACCCCTAAAACAGTTTAGCCGCCGATGAACACCGATGAACACCGATAAGAAAGCGCTCTGGTTTTATCGGTGTTTATCGTTGGCCGACAGTTTTCTGCCCTGAAGGTCGCGGCTCGGTAGCGGTTTCCGTTTTAAGACGCGATGTACCGGAATTTGCGCCGGGGCATCGATCAATCCTTTCAATTGGTTAGCGGGTATCCAGTATTTCAGACGCAAAAATCTGTAGATTTTTACGACATAAAGGTCTTATACTGTGGTTTAAGAACGTGAATCCCATACTGGTAAGGAGGGGAGAGTTGACCGACTCATCCGCCAACAATCGTCCTAAGGTAACCATCGACGGCAACGAAGCAGCCGCCTACGTGGCGCACCAGACCAACGAAATCATCGCCATATATCCCATTACGCCGTCCTCCAACATGGGGGAGTGGGCGGACCAATGGTCCGCCGAACAGAAGACCAACATCTGGGGCACCGTGCCGACGGTGATCGAGATGCAGAGCGAGGGCGGCGCCGCCGGCGCGCTCCACGGAGCTCTGCAAACCGGGTCTTTGGGCACCACGTTTACGGCATCGCAGGGGCTGTTGTTGATGATCCCCAACATGTTCAAGATCGCGGGGGAATTGACCTCTTCGGTGATCCACGTAGCGGCGCGCGCGCTGGCCACCCATGCCCTTTCGATTTTTGGCGATCACAGCGACGTGATGTCGGTGCGCGCCACCGGGTTTGCGATGCTGAGCTCCAATTCGGTGCAGGAAGTGATGGATATGGCGCTGATTGCCCAGGCCGCCACCCTGGAAGCGCGCATTCCGTTCATCCATTTCTTCGACGGATTCCGCACTTCGCATGAAGTCGCCAAGGTGGAACAGCTTACCACCGCCGATATGCGGGCCATGATCGACGAAGACCTGGTGCGGGCGCATCGCGAACGCGGGCTCAATCCCAACCAGCCGGTGATACGCGGCACGGCGCAGAATCCCGACGTTTATTTCCAGGCGCGCGAAGCCTGCAATCCGTATTATCTGGCCGCTCCGACCATCGTGCAGAACACCATGGACAAGTTCGCCAAAATCGTCGGGCGGCAATACCACCTGTTCGATTATGTGGGTGCGCCGGAACCTGAACGCATCGTGATTATGATGGGCTCGGGCGCGGAAGTGGCCGAGGAGACGGTGGATGCGCTAGTGGCGCGCGGCGAGAAGATCGGTCTGCTGAAAGTGCGGCTGTTCCGGCCCTTCGCCGTGGAGACGTTCGTAGCGGCGATTCCGGCTTCCGTGAAGTCGATCGCCGTTCTGGATCGCACCAAGGAGCCGGGCGCGACCGGCGAACCGCTGTATTGCGATGTAGTCACGGCACTGGCCGAAATGGGTGTCAGCAAGAAAGTGATCGGCGGCCGGTACGGGCTGGCGTCGAAGGAATTTACGCCGGCGATGGTAAAGGCGGTGTTCGACGAGCTGCTGAAGAAGTCGCCCAAGAATCATTTCACGGTCGGCATTCATGACGATGTTACCCATACCAGCCTGGATTTCGACCCCGAGTTTTCCACCGAAGTTCCTGGGACGGTGAGGGCGCTGTTTTATGGGCTGGGCGCCGACGGCACGGTGGGCGCCAACAAGAACTCCATCAAGATCATCGGCGAGGAGACCGACAACTTCGCGCAGGGCTACTTCGTGTACGACTCGAAGAAATCGGGCACGATGACCACCTCGCACCTGCGCTTCGGGCCCCGGCCGCTGCACTCCAGCTACCTGATTACCAAGGCCAGTTTCGTGGCCTGCCACGAGTTTTCGTTCCTGGAGCGGTTCGATCTCCTGAAGGCCGCCGAGCCGGGCGCCACCTTCCTGCTGAACAGCATCTTCTCGCCGGAGGATGTTTGGGACCACCTGCCCCGGCAGGTACAGCGGCAGATCATCGACAAGAAACTGAAGTTCTACGTGATCGACGGCTACGACGTCGCCAAGAAGACCGGCATGGGCGGGCGCGTCAACACCATCATGCAGACGTGCTTCTTCGCGATCAGCGGAGTGCTTCCGCGGAACGAAGCCATTGAGGCCATTAAACACTCTATTGAAAAGACTTACGGCAAGCGCGGCGAGAGCGTCGTGAAGAAAAACTTCGCCGCCGTGGATGCCTCCCTCGAACATCTGCATGAAGTGAAAGTTCCGGGCAAGATCACGGCTCTGTTCGACATCCGGCTGCCAGTTCCGGCCGCCGCTCCCGATTTCGTGCAGAGAGTCACCGCCAGGATAATCGCCGGCGAGGGCGACGATCTGCCGGTGAGCGCCATGCCTATCGATGGTACTTTCCCCACGGCTACCGCGCAGTGGGAAAAGCGCAACATCGCGCTGGAAATCCCCGAGTGGGACCAGGATCTGTGCATTCAATGCGGCAAATGCGTGCTGGTCTGCCCGCATAGCGTGATCCGCGCCAAGGTCTACGACGACAGCTATCTGGGCGGCGCACCCGCCACCTTTAAGGCCGTTCCGGCCCGCTGGAAGGACATGAAGGAGCGCAAGTATACCCTGCAGGTGGCGCCGGAGGATTGCACCGGCTGCACGTTGTGCGTGCAGATCTGCCCGGCCAAGAGCAAGAGCGAAGTGAAGCACCGCGCCATTAATATGGTGGCGCAGCCGCCTCTGCGCGAAGCCGAGGCGGCCAATTGGGACTTCTTCCTGAAGATCCCGGAGACCGACCGCAAGATTCTCTCCATGGGTCAGGTGAAGGACGTGCAGCTGCTGCAGCCGCTGTTCGAATTCTCCGGGGCCTGCTCGGGCTGCGGCGAGACTCCTTACGTCAAACTGATGACGCAGCTTTTCGGCGACCGCATGATGATCGCCAACGCCACCGGCTGCTCGTCGATTTACGGCGGCAACCTGCCGACCACGCCCTACTGCCAGAATACCGAGGGCCGCGGGCCGGTGTGGTCGAACTCGCTGTTCGAAGATAACGCGGAATTCGGCATGGGTATGCGGCTTGCCGCCGACAAGCAGAACGAATACGCGCGCGAACTGGTGTGGAAGCTCGGTTTCCCCATCGGCGAGAACCTGGCCAAGGGGATCCTGGAGGCCGACCAGAAGACGGAAGCCGGAATCCACGCGCAACGCGAGCGGGTGAAGGAGCTCAAGGCGAAGCTGAAGGAAATCCATACTCCGGAAGCCGGCTACCTGCTGGAGGTGGCCGACGCGCTGGTGAAGAAGAGCATCTGGATCGTGGGCGGCGACGGTTGGGCATACGACATCGGCTACGGCGGGCTGGATCACGTGCTGGCTTCCGGCCGGAACGTGAACGTCCTGGTGCTGGATACCGAAGTTTATTCGAACACCGGCGGACAGGCGTCGAAGGCGACCCCGCGCGGCGCGGTGGCGAAGTTTGCTGCCGGCGGCAAACCGGTGGCCAAAAAGGACCTGGCGATGATGGCCGTGAGCTACGGCAGCGTGTATGTGGCGCGCGTGGCCATGGGATCGAGCGACATGCATACCCTGAAGGCGTTCCAGGAAGCCGAAGCCTTCGACGGGCCATCGCTGATCATCGCCTACAGCCACTGCATCGCGCACGGCTACGACATGTCGTTCGGAATGGAGCAGCAGAAGGCCGCCGTCAATTCCGGATACTGGCCGCTGTTCCGCTTCAATCCCGACCTGGCGGCGCAGAATAAGAACCCGTTCCTGTTGGATTCGCGCGCGCCGTCCATCCCGCTCAAAGACTACATCTACAACGAGACCCGTTACACCATGCTGGTGAAGAGCAATCCGGAGCATGCCAAGAAGCTGCTCGACGAAGCGCAAGAGGACGTCAACAGCCACTGGAAGCTCTACGACTACATGGCGCACGAGCCCTTCGGCGTGGAGGTGAAAAAATGATCGACCTCAGCAAAACCATCGACCTTTCCACCAATTATCTGGGGCTGAAGTTGAAGAGCCCGCTGGTTGCCTCGTCCTCGCCTATGTGCGGGGACGTGGGCAACATCCGGCGCCTGGAAGACGCGGGCGCGGCCGCGGTGGTGCTGCAGTCGCTGTTCGAAGAGCAGATCGACCATGAGAGCGACGAGTTGGACCGCTTCATCGAGCAGGCGGCTGAAATCGGGGCGGAATCGACCAGCCACTTCCCCGAGCTTACCGGTCGCGTGATGGGTCCGGACGCTTACCTGTCGCACATCGTGAAATGCAAACAGGCGGTGAGAATCCCGGTGATCGCCAGCTTGAACGGCACCACGACCGGCGGATGGTTGGGGTATGCCAAGCGGATCGCGCAGGCGGGCGCGGACGCTCTCGAACTGAATATCTATTACATTCCCGTCAACGCCGATGTCAGCGGGGAACAGGTGGAGCAGCAGTACATCGAACTGGTGAAGGCGGTGAAGGCGGAGGTGCGGATCCCGGTGGCGGTAAAGCTGGGGCCGTATTTCAGCTCGATGGCCAACATGGCGAAGAAGCTCGACGCCACGGGCATTGACGGTATGGTGCTGTTCAACCGCTTCTACCAGCCGGATTACGATCTGGAATCGCTGGAAGTAGTGCCCAACCTGATCCTGAGCAACTCCCACGAACTGTTGCTGCGGTTGCACTGGATCGCGGTGTTGTATGGCAGCGTGAAGGCCGATATGGCGCTCACCGGCGGCGTCCACTGCGCCACCGACGTGGTGAAGGCCATGATGGCGGGGGCGAAAGTCGCCATGATGACCTCGGCGCTGCTGAAGCGGGGCGTCAGCTACCTCGACACCCTCACCACCGAATTGCTGGTGTGGATGGGCGAGCATGAGTACGATTCCATCCGCCAGATGCAGGGCAGCATGAGCCGCAACGCCGTGCCGCAACCCAAGGCATTCGAACGGGCCAACTACGTAAAAGTCCTCAGCTCTTACGCCATGCGGTAAACTCTCACGTGGGGCATGCTTCAGCTTGTCCAATTGGGCAAGCTGAAGCATGCCCCACTCCTATTTCTCTCCCCAGGTGATGGCAAAACTCTTTTCCTCATCCACCACGGTATAGCCGGCGGGCACCATGAAGAGCGCGGGGTCGGGCTCGCTGGTGCTCAGATTGGCAATGCGGGTGGTACTCGTGCCGGACGCGGGATTGTAATGCGTGCTCAGGATGGTCAAGTGAAGGTCCTTCGAGATCCACTCTTCGCCGGTGGTCGTCATCGGCCGGTCGTTGCCTTGTTCCCCTTCGGGAATGATGACGGTCCGGCGGGTTCCGTAGACCAGGACGCCATCGATAGTCTTGCTGCCGAGATCTTCAATCGTGACGTTCGGCCGCGGACGGGCGGCATCGGGGTTGGTGCGGACGACACCTCCGCCGGACCCGGTTCCGCCGCCAACTCCCGGTACAGCCAGAACCGTGCTGATGATGTTCGGGGCCCCACCGATCGAACCAGGGTAGCCGGTAATTCCCGGCGTAGTGGCAGCGACACCCTGCGCTTCTGTGGCGGGGCGTTGGGGTGGGGGCGAAACCTTGATGCGATGCGCGACTTTGGTGACATTGTCGAGCACGTACACATAGCCCGCCACCGGATCGCTGATCTCGGCGATGAGGGCAGGCGCGTCGGCATCGCGCCTGGGGCCGAACATCGGGCCTTCGGTGCGGACGCGCCCCTGCGAGTCGCGCCAGGTTTTCTCCTGGCGCCCGCCGGGTCTTTTGATGTGCGTGCCATCTGCCAGGGTCTGCGAGTTTTCCGTTACCGTCTCGCCCGAATACGGCGCGTTGACCAACGCAGGACGCAAGTAAGGGGACACCTGGATATTGGCGGATCCGCTGTACGTGCCGTTCCGCTCGTTGAGACTACTGGAGAATCCGACGATTGCCTGCCCGCCGGCGGAAATCGCCGTAAATAACGATAGCTCAATAAGATAGGTGGGCCGAGACTTCATTGTGCACCTCTGTGGGCAGTCTAGCCGTCGCGCACGCCCCTGGCAAGCGGGAGATTTCCCGTGTCGCCGGGCAGTCACAGGCGTGATTCGTTGCCGAGAATGGGTCAATCGTTTCAACCACTTGAACGGGCCAAAAAATATTTACAAAAAGTTGTAGACAAAGAGATCCGAAATTGCTAATCTTGAAACAACACAGACAGCATCCCTGGCGGTGAGTCCCCTCCCACCGCCACTCTCTGAGTGCAGGCCCCGAGATACCCAGCTCGGGGCCATAACTTTTTTGTCCACCGTTTTTCCACAAATCCGCTCAGCGTCCGGTAACTGGTGGTATCGGCGGATTCCATCAACCGGCAGCCTCTAGTGGTAACCGTCGCGGTCGGCACGGATGCGGCCAACGTTCCTAGTGATTCCCCAACCAACATCCGGGTGTCTGCCAACCAGACAGGCTTGCCGAAGGACACCGTCTTTCTTTGCTTTCAGCTGCGCTCCCTCGATCCGAGCCGGTTCGTCGACACGCCTGAGGGGAACCCTGCCCCGCCAAGCCCATGGCTGAACTTGACCAAGCCCTTCGCCTTGTTCCGGTGCTCTGACCGGCACCCGCTAACCCCCCTCCAAAACCCACGTCCTCTTTACAGACACGGTAAAATGGAGTTTGCGGACTTCCCCCCGTACTGAGACCATTCATGATTGTCGATAAAGTCCTCGCGAAAGTCTTCGGAACCAAGAACGAGCGTGAAGTCAAAGAGATGCACCCGGTGGTGGCGGCCATTAGCGCGCTCGAACCGGCCATACGCGAACTGTCGGACGCGGAACTTGCCCGAAAGACCGTCGAATTCAAGGAAAGAATCGCCCAGGGCGCCTCGCTTGACGACCTGCTGGTGGAGGCCTTCGCGGTAGTTCGCGAGGCCGGCCGGCGGGTTCTCAACATGCGCCATTTCGACGTCCAGTTGATGGGCGGTATCGTGCTTCACAAAGGCCGCATCGCCGAAATGAAGACCGGCGAAGGCAAAACCCTCGTCGCCACCCTGCCCTGCTACCTCAACGCGCTCTCCGGCAAAGGCGTCCACGTGGTCACGGTCAACGATTACCTGGCCAAGCGCGACTCGGAATGGATGGGCCGGCTGTACCGGTTTCTGGGCCTGCAGGTGGGTGTGATTGTTCACGACCTTTCGGACGAAGAACGCAAGGCCGCTTACGGCGCCGACATCACCTACGGCACCAACAACGAATTCGGCTTCGATTACCTGCGCGACAACATGAAGTTTCGCATCGCCGATTGCGTGCAGCGCGAGTACAACTACGCCATCGTCGACGAAGTGGACTCGATCCTCATCGACGAAGCGCGCACGCCGCTGATCATTTCCGGCCCGAGCGAGGAATCCACCGACAAGTATTACAAGATCAACCGCATCATCCCCAAGTTGATCCGCGGGGAAGTGATCGAGGGCAAAGAGCCCGGCGAGCACTACACCACCGGCGACTACACCATCGACGAAAAGCATAAGACGGCAGCGCTCACCGAAGAGGGCGTGCTCAAAGTGGAAAAGCTGCTGGGGCTCGGCAATCTGTACGATCCCAACAACATCGAGTATAACCACCACGTGCAGCAGGCGCTGCGCGCGCACGTGCTCTACAAGCGCGACCAGGAATACGTGGTGAAGGATGGCGACGAAGGTCCGGAAGTGATCATCGTCGACGAGTTCACCGGCCGCCTGATGCCGGGGCGGCGCTGGTCGGACGGTCTGCACCAGGCGGTGGAAGCCAAGGAAAACGTCAAGATCCAGCGCGAGAACCAGACGCTAGCGACCATCACGTTCCAGAATTATTTCCGCATGTACAAGAAGCTCTCCGGGATGACGGGTACGGCGGAAACGGAAGCGGCGGAATTCCAGAAGACCTACAACATCGACGTGGTCGTGATCCCCACCAATCGCCCGATGATCCGCAAGGAGAATCAGGACCTGGTGTATCGCACGGAAGAGGAGAAATTCCGCAACGCCGCCAAGGAAATCAAGGAATTCAACGCTAAGGGCCAGCCGGTGCTGGTGGGCACGATTTCGGTGGAGAAGTCGGAGAGGCTCTCCGGCATTCTCAAGAAGATGGGGGTCAGGCACGAGGTCTTAAACGCCAAGAATCACGAGCGCGAAGCCAGCATCGTGGCGCAGGCGGGACGCAAAGGCACGGTGACAGTGTCGACCAACATGGCCGGCCGCGGCACCGACATTCTACTCGGCGGCAACGCCGAGTTCATGACCAAAGACACCAGCCTCAAGCAGAAGATCGCCCAACAGATTCCCGAGAGCGAGTACCGGTACATCGCCGACGAGCAGTTCTACTACTTCAGCCACCAGGATTTGTTCTATCGCGTCCCGCGCGAGAAGTGGGACACGTTGTACGCGTCTTTCAAAGCGCAGACCGATGGCGAGCACGAAGAAGTGGTGTCCCTCGGCGGGCTGCACATCGTGGCCACCGAGCGGCACGAATCGCGGCGCATCGACAACCAGCTCCGCGGGCGATCGGGACGCCAGGGCGATCCGGGAAGCTCGCGATTCTTCCTCTCGCTGCAAGACGATCTGCTGCGTATTTTCGGCGGCGAGCGCATGCAGAACCTGATGCTCCGCCTCGGCATGGAAGAGGACGTGCCGATCGAGAGCAAGCTCATCACCAAGCGCATCGCCAAGGCCCAGGAAGCCGTCGAAATGCAAAATTTCGAGGCCCGCAAACACCTCCTGGAATACGACGACGTAAACAACAAACAGCGCCAGGCAGTGTACGGAATGCGGCGCAAGCTGCTGGAAGGGGCCGACCAGAAAGAGCACGTCATGGACATGGTCGAGGGCATCGTCGACCAGTTCATCGATATGCGGTGTCCCAACGATAAACACCCTGACACCTGGGATCTGAACACGCTGCGCAACGACATCCTCACGCAGTTCGGCGCGCGCATCGATCTGCAGGACATCTCCAGCATGACTCGCGTCGAACTGGGAGATTTCATCCTGGAGAAGCTGAAGCAGAAATATCAGGAAAAAGAGGACATGGTAGGCAGCGAAGTGATGCGCCAGACGGAGCGCATCGTGATGCTGCAGGTGATCGACAACCAGTGGAAGGACCACCTGTTGTCGATGGACGAGCTGAAGCAGGGTATTGGCCTGCGCGGGCACGGCCAGAAGGACCCGCTGGTGGAGTACAAGCGGGAGTCTTACGAGCTCTTCACCGCCATGATGGATCGCGTGGAAGACGAGTCGGTGCGCTTCCTCTATTTTCTGCAGGTGCACAGCGGCACAGGGCCGGTTGTTCCCTACGCCGAGGAGGACCAGGAGGCGCAGTCGGTTCTCGATGCGGCGGCCGCCGAGTCGGCCGAGCGTGTACGCCGGGCTGAGGAAGAGAAAAAGCTTGCCGCCAAACGCCAGTTCGAGGACTTCACCCGCAATATCGAGCGCAAGAAGGACAAGGAACTGGCGGGCCTGCACTTTGGCGGCGACGATTCCGGGGGCACGAAGACGGTAGCCGTCGGCGCCAAGGTCGGCCGCAACGATCCCTGCCCTTGCGGCAGCGGCAAGAAGTACAAGAAGTGCCACGGCGCCGCGGCGTAGAGTGAGGTGGGGCGGACGCCCACGTCCGCGCCGGACCCCCAGGTCCGGCCTTTTCGCCGTGGCACGCGCCTGATTCTTCGACGGGACAGCGGGACGTGGGCGTCCCGCGCGGACCAGGGGTCCGCCCCACCAACTATTCGCAACGATTATTCCGCACGGTATTGGCGCTCGCCTGAACGCCGGGAGCGTACCCGACACACCGCGCCTTCATCCCGAACCCCGAGATTTCGTTATCCTCCACGACAATTCCGCGCGCCGGCTCTGGCCATAAAAATCCGCGGCCGAGATAGATGCCCGTTTGCAACGCGTCGGGCTCATCCTTCGGATAGTAGCAGCCGGATTTCGCGGCCTCTTCATTGCAGTGCGCCAGGTTCACGTTTAACAGCCGATTGTGCGCGATGGTGTGGCCCGTGCCGAACGCCAGGATCCCCGTGAACTTCACGCCATCCAGCAAGTTCCCGATCACGCGTATGTTTTTCGAGCGCGTATGCGGATTGCTGTCGTTAAAAAGAATTCCGACATTCCCTAACGGGTAAAGCGCGGCGTCCGGCCGGTTCACGCAGGAGTTCTCCTCGACGTCGCCATCGTGAAAGCCGTCGAGATCGATGCACTTGCCGTCCACTTCGGTGAATCGATTGCGTGCGTAAATAGTGCGATCCACGTCGCCGGCGGTATCGAGAGCCACGGGATACGCCTGGCCTTCGAGATCCACCAGTTCGGCCGGATATCCGATGCGCGTCCCCTGATTGTCTTCCACCCGGACGTTGGTCGCGTGGCCCACCTGAATAGCATCGCGCGCCAGGGTTTCGAATTGGTTGAAAGCGATCCAGCCGCTGGCGTTGCGTGGCGAGGTAAACAGCGAGTGCGTCCAGACGCCGTTGCCGCGAATGTTGTGGAACTGCGAGTGGGTGACCCTGAAATTGCTCGTGCCCTCTTCGAGTAGCACGCCGCCGGTCGAATTATTGCGGCCGCGCGCATCTCGCGATCCGCTGTCGGAGACGTCCACGCGCTCGATAGCGACGTTGCGCGAGCGGCTCACGACCACGGCGAAGCCTGGAATCTCGCGGAATTGCACATCCTCCACGCGAAAGCGGTCCACCCCGACGGCCAGGATTCCGTTGCCGCGCGTGAATTGTGAGAACGGCTTGTCGGAAGGTGGCAGGCCGGTACGCTGCTCGAGCCGGTCGCGGTTGCCGTCGAGCGTAAGGTTCCGGATGGTGACGCCCGCTCCGTCGACCACCAGGAGCGCGCGCCCGTCGAAGTCAGCGGCCGCACGCAGCACCGTTCCGGAAGGCGCGCCGCGCAGTTGGGCGCCATCGGGCACGAGCAGCTCATGGTGCACCTGAACGACGCCTGGCGCCAGTTGGACCAAATGGCGGCCCGGCGCCCGAAGGAGCAACAACACCGCCACCGCAACCAGCACCGTAACCGGCACCGCCGTCGCCAGGAACTTCACGCCACCTCGATGCCCATCGGCGGAAACTCCCGTTTGCCCATGGAGAGGCGCAAAACGTGACGCCCAGGGCCAACGCCTTCGGGCATGCGGAAGTTGAATTCGAAGCGGCGCAGGATGGGGTCGCTGCAGAAGGAGTCGATCTCGCGCACGGGCTTGCCGTCCACGGTGGCGTGAAACAACTCCGCCTGCGGAACCTCCACCATGGTTACCTTCAGCGAACCGGATTCGGTGCGCTGGCGGAGCAGCAGATTGACGCCATCGGTGACCGTTTCCAGGCGCGCCACGGCCGGTCCGGGCGGAATGATCCGCACCCAGGCGGGGGCGCAAATCGGCTGGCCGAGCCACGCCATTTCCACCGGTACGATTCCCGTGCGAGTCTCGTCCGGCAGCCGCACGTTCACCTGCTGGACGCCGTCGTTGGCGGGCACGCCGATATACTCCGGGCGCCCGGGACGGCCGTCGACGGTCACCGTCATATGGTTGAGGCCGCACTCGTCGGGCAGCCCCTTTACCCACAGCGAGAGCGCCGCCAGAGGGCCAGTGGCCGGCGCCACGGCTTCGCCAGTGTGCGCATTGCTGACGCTGCGAATCAGCGCCGTGGGCTCGACACGGCGGCCGGCGAGCGAGCGGACCCATCCGGCCGGCCGTTTGCGGCAGGTGATCCACATGTACTGCGTTTGAATCATTTCGAGCGCGAGCAGCTGGAAGTCCTGGTCGAGCGCGAATTGCAGTATCTGCCCGGGCGCGATGCGGACGCCGGCCCAGGTGTCGTACTGTTTGGCGGTGGGCGGCAGGCCGTTGACCTGGCAGCGCAGAATGCCGCCGGTCTTGAGGACGCGGCGCGCCTCACGCAAATATTGGAACACCACGTCGCCGCTGGGGATGTGCTGGAAGACGGCGTAGGAGTAGACTAGGTCGAATTTACCGTCGGGAAAGAGCTTCAGGTCGGACCCCGAGCTGTGGTGCGGGAAGGCGTTGGGAGTAGCGCGCAGGCGCTCGCGCGCCAGCTCGATCATGGCGTCGGAAACGTCGACGCCGTGGATCTCCCGGAAGTGGCGGCTGAGCGGACGCATCAACCGGCCGGGTCCGCAGCCGATTTCGAGGGCGGCATCGCGGCCCGGAAGACGCGGCAGGTCCATCTCCAGTCCGCGAACCACGTCGGCGCCGGTCGAGAAGAACTCCGCCTCTTCCTGTTCGCGGCGGCCGAA
>Ga0326727_10010650_pt1 | contig 21807 bp, 6 predicted proteins | sample MB2enrmetagenome_FD_207643 | JGI IMG/M metagenome (GOLD analysis project Ga0326727, IMG submission 207643) | Lab enriched peat soil microbial communities from McLean, Ithaca, NY, United States - MB29MY | ecosystem: Environmental > Terrestrial > Soil > Wetlands > Peat | place: USA: New York...
CCAGTCAGAACGATGGGAAATGGGCTATGTCTTGGCATGGCGTATGCAATCAAACATACGCTCAATTTGCCGCATTCATTCACAAATGCAATATAAATACGTCACATTATTTATGCCACTGGGTACTAAGCCGACGCGCTGTATCTCGATCTGGACGAGGCTCCCGCCACCGAGAGCGAGGAGATTTCTTTCCAAACGAGTGTCCCCTGAAACGCTTGGCCGGATGCAGATGGAAACGATAGGGACATGATGGAAGGGATTCATTAAACCGCGAACCGCCACGCGAATAAAATTCAAGTACCCTTTGGGGGTGTTACCAGCCAAACCACGTTGTTCATGCCTTCGACCAGGTAGAGGTTGCCTGTGCCATCTACCGCAATGCTCGTGGGATGGATGGTGCGGCCATGATCATTGGACAGTGAAGTGTTGGGCAGGGTTGTCACGACGCCGCCAGGAGTGATTTTGCGGATGAGGTCTCCGTCCAGCACATAAATACTGCCGAGGTCGCCTACTGCCACGCTTTGCACGTTGGAAAAGCGGGCGTTGTTCCCAACGCCATCGGCATCCCCTGCCCTGCCCGCCATGCCGGCCAATGTCCTTACCATGCCAAAGGAATTAATCTTGCGGATGGCATTGTTGCCGGTGTCGGCCACATAGACGTTTCCAGCGGAATCAACCGCAATGCCATGAACGTCGCCGAACCGGGCGTAGCTGCCGGGGCCGTCGGCGTCGCCCGGGATGCCGGGAAAACCGGCGAAGGTGCTGACGCGGCCCGTCGGAGTGATTTGGCGGATGGTGAAATTGCTTTTGTCCGCCACGAACACATCACCGGCCGAATCAACGGCAACGCTCCAGGGATTGCGGAAGTGGGCGTTATCGCCCGTGCCGTCTTGTCTGCCGGGATTGCCGGCTGAACCGGCCAGGGTGCTGACCATTCCTTCGGGGGTTATTTTGCGAATGATGTCGCTGGCAAATTCGGCAACGTAGATGTTGCCCGCGCCATCCACCGCAATTCCCAACGGGGCCAGGAAACGCGCGGCGCTCCCGCTGCCGTCCATGCGGCCCGGCTTGCCCGCCCGCCCGGCCAGGGTGTTGACCGGGCCGCCGCGCGCGATCTTTCGGATGGTGTTGTTCCCCGTGTCCGCAACATAGACATTCCCAAACGTGTCAACTGCAATGCCACCGGGCGATTTAAAACGGGCGTCCGACGCCGCGCCGTCGGCGCTGCCGGGAATGCCGGGGTGTCCGGCCAATATCGAAACCCGCCATTCGCTCTGTGGAGGCGGCGGCGGGGGTGGCACTGGCGGTTTCGTTGCGGGCCATAGTGCCCAAGTAACAAGTGCGATCAGGGCCAGGCTGGCGGGAATCCACAGCGCGGGCGGGAGTTGTTTTACCCGGCGGGAAATGCCATGGGGTCCCAGCGTCGCTTTTCCCACCTTGATCCGGTCCAGGTCGGCCAAGACGTCTGCCATGTCGGCGTAGCGATCACGCAATTCGCGGGCCATGGCGCCTTCCGCCACGGCGACAAGGCCGGCGTCTGCGCCGGGATTCCTGGCTTGGATGGGTTTGGGCGGACCGGCCAGGATTTGCTTGCGGATGTCATTGGTGCTGCGTCCGGCATAAGGAGGTTCGCCGGTCAACATTTCATAGAGCAGCGCGCCAAAGGCGTAGATATCGCAGCGGGTGTCCTCCGCGTTGCCGGCGGCAACACCGGGCGACATGTAGGGCGCGGTGCCCTCCAGTTGCCCGCCTGCCACATCAACAATGGTGTCGTTGAACATCGTCCGGGCCAGCCCAAAATCGGCCAGGCAACTCTTGCCGCCGGCCCCGAGCAGGATATTGGCCGGTTTAAGGTCGCGGTGGATGATGCCGTGGCGATGGGCGAACCCCAGGCCGTCGGCCACCTGCCGGGCGATGTCCAGAATCGCGCCCGTTTCCATAGGCTGGCCGGGCCGGATGAGATGGGCCAGGCTGCCCCGTTCAAAATAGGGCATGACAAAATAAGGGCCTTCCGGCCGGTCGGAAACTTCGAGGACGGGCACGACGTTTGGATGCTGGAGTTTCTGCAAATGGCCGGCTTCCTTGACAAAGCGATGAACCATCCGTTGATCCGAAACCAATTCGGGTTTGATCAGTTTGATGGCCACATCAGTTCCCCTCTCGGAGTCCCGGGCCAGGACAACCACGCCCATGCCGCCGCCGCCGAGCACGCGCAGCACTTCAAAGCGGGCCAAACTGGCCAGCAAACCGGGCCGAGTGGGCGGGGAGAGCAGACGATGGCCGACCAACTCCGCAATCGGGCCGGCGAACGCCGAAACGGGAGGGATAAACGGCCCTTCGTTGGATGTGTCCTGGTTCATTGCGGAGGAGTTTTCGCCGGGACGCCGGGCGGAATTTTCTTCAGCGCCTCGACAAGAATTTCCCGGGTTTGGTCATCGACCCACGGCTGGTCTTTGGCCCAGAGCAGACCGCGCTGCAAATCCGCGTCGTTGAGTTGTGAAATCCGGGCATCGAGGCGCACGAGCGCGGCGGCAATGCTGGCATAATAAAGGGCCGCCGCCACTTCATGGGGCAGGCTGCTCTCCGGGTGGTCCATGTTGGCCTTGGCGAAATCCTTGGTCAGTGAGAGCATCTCCAGGGGCGGAACGGGATGATGAAAGAGGTCCGAAAAGCTTTTCAGGAGCAGGCTCTGCGCCTGACTCAGGGTCTTGAGCCGGACGGCTGTCGCGGGGTCGAATCCGCCCAAATCCACCAGGATCGGCGCTGACATTTGGTGGCGGAAAATGGCGCTCAACTCCTCCGGCCGCCACAGCCGGGCGCGTTCAGCCCCGGCCGCGAGAAAGGCGGCGAGGCTCTTGGGATGGCTCTTGCTTAAAGCCGCGGCGGAGTCGAACTCAGACATACTGTTTCATATCCATACGAATTTTCCTTGTGAATCTTGCACGTCAGGAGCGTTTGGCCAGGCGCGAGACAAAATTCTCCAGCTCCTGGATTTCCGCGGCGGTTGCGGCATCCTGTTCCGCGTAGTCCTTGATGACCTTGGCCAGGTGCGTCTTGAAAATCCGTTTGCCGCTCAACAGCAGATTGGAGGCGTCGGTGGGAGACTTGATGCCGAACCGCTCGATTAAATCCCCGTAAGGGGTCTGGGGCGCGTCGTTCAAGACCGGATCAATCAGGCGGATGCGAAACATCTCCCAAATGAAACCGCGGCGCGGCTGGTCCGCCGCGGGATCGCGGCAATCGGCCTCCATGCGCCGCAAAGTCTCCGCCAGCACGGCGCGAACCCAGGTCAGGTCGAATTGTTCGGACGGCCCCTCCGGCCCCGGCAATTCCCGCTCCAGTTGCTCCAGCGAAACGGGCGCGTGCCGCGCGTCGGCCCGGTTCAACCGGTCCAGCACAAAATGGCGGAGGCTGGTCTTGAGAAAGTCCCGAAATCTTCCCCGGGTGCGGTCCGCCCGCCGCAGCCAGCCTTCCTTCAAGATTTTATCCTCGGCAAACTCCTGCAAGAGCACATCGGCCTGGTCTTTGAGGGAGGGGAACGTCGCCACCAGAAAGATGCGGAGAGGGGCCCAATAGAGGCGGATCAAGGCATCCAGCCGCGCTTCATCGGCATCCGCCGCCCGGCCCAGCCCGGCCCAATCGGTGCGGGGAAAAATTGAACTGGCTGACGATTCGGAAGACATGTCCGGGGAGGCATTGAACTCAAAGAGGCCTTGAGGATCAAGCCATTTCAAGGCCAAAATCCCCAAAAAACTTCCCTTGACAATGCGTGATAAATCTGTCGTGATTACGGCGTATCTTGGCTGTTTGGAATTGATTTCCATTGGTGAAACCAACTGTTGCAAAAGTTTTTGCGTGCCTTCTCTGTTTTGTTCTGACGCAGGCGGGCGCGCAGAGTGTTACCGACCTCCTGCAACAAGGAGTGTCGGTGCGGCGCGCTGTCGTTCCTCTTTACACCACCGGCACCTTCAAACTCTCCGCTGTCGTGCGCGTGGACCGGGCTTACATGGAGTACCAGCGCAAAGGATTCTTCCGCATCGGCATGTTTCCCGTCGGCGTCCTGGACGGCGTCACCTTTGAGACGCGGGACACGGCCGATCCGTTGGCCAGCCTGGCCAGTGTGCGGCACTGGCTGGGAACCAAGGCCGGGCAGCGGCTTGAAATGCGCGGGGTCAAATTCCTTTTCTCCCCGACCAGCCGATTGGAGGCCGGTCTGGCGCGGTGCGTGACCCAGGATCACTGGGAACTGCTCAACGGCGTCCGTTTCGTTTCCGGCGCCGGCGAAATCCGGGCGGCGCAAGCCGCCTTGGAAATGGGCGGGCCGGGAGGCGGCCGGGTGATCCTGGAAACAGTGCCGCGATCGACCAACACTTTTCTTGCGTCTGCCTTGACTTTCAATGACTCCTCTCGTCCACCCATCACTGACCGGAATCCATCCAAATGAAAACAATACGAGCACTCCCCACGTTGCAACATGCCGCCGTGACCGCCGCCGCCATCACCTGTCTTTTGCTGCTGCTGGCCGCGCCTGCAACGGCACAAGCCCAATTCAGTTACACGACAAACGCCGGAGGCACCACCGTCACCATAACCGATTACACCGGGAGCAACACGGTTGTGAGCATTCCAACCACCAACAGCGACGGCCTGACGGTCGTCAGCATCGGATCCAGTGCGTTCGCCAGCCTCAGCAACCTGACCAGCGTCACGATCCCCAACAGCGTGACCAACATCGGGGAAATGGCGTTCTATGCCTGCTCTGATCTGACCAGCGTCACGATCGGCACAAACGTCACCAGCATCGGGCCTGAGGCGTTCGAAGCCGACACCGATCTGACCAATGTCACCTTCCCCAACAGCCTCACGAGTATTGGGTACTTGGCGTTCGCCTGGTGCGACAGCCTGACCAGCGTCACGATTCCCGCCAGTGTCACTGACATCGGATACGGGCCGTTCCCCGCTTGCGGGAGCCTTGCAGCGATAACGGTCAATAGCAACAATCCAGCCTATAGCAGCGTGGGCGGGGTCTTGTTCGACAACAGCCAGACCCTGCTCATCCAATGCCCGGGTGCCTTGGCTGGAAGCTACACGGTCCCCGACAGCGTCACCAACATCGGGGATTGGGCGTTCTATGAATGCTTCGATTTGACCAGCGTCACGATACCCACGATACCCAACAGCGTCCTTAGCATCGGAGAATGGGCGTTCGGATACGACACCGGCCTGGCCAGCATCACGTTTGGCAACGGCCTCAATGAGATTGAGGATTATGGGCTTTATGGCTGCTGGGAGTTGGCTGCAATCTATTTCCAAGGGAACGCGCCCAGCCTTGGTACGGGTGCGCTCGGCCTTCCTGGCGAATATGACCCTGCGACCGTTTATTACCTGCAGGGCACCACGGGCTGGTCAAATCCGTTTGGTGGTCTGCCGGCCGTGCAGGAAGCGGAATCCGTATTCGGTTACACGACAAATGAGGGCGGCACCACCATCACCATAACCAATTACACCGGGCCTGCTGGCGCTGTGGTCATTCCAACCAACATCAACGGCCTGACGGTCACCGCCATCGGGGATGGTGTGGATGCTGTCATCCCCTCCGGCATCGATGTGACCAGCATCACGATTCCGGGCGATGGCACCAGCATCGAGGCTTATGCGTTCGCGAACAATGACACCCTGACCAGCGTCACGATTGGCAACGGCGTCACCAACATCGGGGAAATGGCGTTCTATGAATGCTCCGATCTGACCAGCGTCACGATCGGCACAAACGTCACCAGCATCGGAGAGGGGGCGTTCGCAGCCTGCGAGAGCCTGATCAGTGTCACGATTCCCGGCAGCGTCACCAGCACCGGAGACTATGCGTTCCAGTACTGCGCCAGCCTGACCAGCGTCACAATCTTGAACGGCGTCACCAGCATCGGAGACTATGAGTTCTATGGCTGCAGCAGCCTGACCAGCATCACCATTCCCGGCAGCCTCACCAGCATTGGGTACCAAGCGTTCGATTACTGCTCTAACCTGACCAGTGTCACGATTCCCGGCAACGTCACCAGCATCGCGGAGGGTGCGTTCCTAAACTGCTATGGCCTGATCAGCATCACGATCGGCAATGGCGTCGCCAGCATCGGGGACTATGCGTTCGCGTACTGCGACAGCCTGACGAGCGCCTATTTCCTGGGCAACGCTCCCGGCGAAACTCCTACAAATGTGTTCGAAAATGATCCGACGACGGTCTATTATTATTATGGCACCACAGGCTGGAGTTCTTACTTTGGCGGCGCTCCGACCATGGCGGAATGGCAGTTGACGTTTACCAACCTGCATTCGTTCTCGGTCATACCCAACGGCTCCGCCCCCGTGGCGGGGCTGGTTCAGGGCAGCGATGGCGATTTTTATGGAACGACTTCCAGCGGCGGCACCAACAACGGGGGCTACGGCACCGTCTTCAAGGTAACAACCAACGGCGTCGCGACTGTTTTGTACGAGTTCACCGGCGGCTCTGACGGCGCAAACCCCAAAGCTGGATTGGTGCTGGGCAACGATGGGAATTTCTATGGGACCACCTATGGCGGCGGCGAGTACGACTCGGGCACCGTGTTCCAGATCACACCCAATGGCGCGTTCACCAATTTATATTCCTTTACGGGAGGCGATGATGGAGGGAATCCTCAAGCCGCGCTGGTGGTGGTGGCGGGGGATGGATTTTATTATTTTTGTGGGACAACGCAATACGGCGGCATCAACGGCGATGGCACCGTTTTCCAGATCATGGAGAGTGGCGCATTCAACACCGTATATTCATTTGGCTCGGTTGTAGAGACCAACGTCACTGCTTACACCAATCTTAACACCGTCCCCTGTGAAACAAATACTTATTACACCACCAATTATTACACCAATTATATTCCGGTCGATGGCACCACCCCCAACGGGCTGGTCCTGGGCCTGGATGGCAATTTGTATGGAACCACTCAAGACGGCGGCACCAACAGCGAAGGCACCGTCTTCGAGATGACTACCGGTGGCATGCTGATCAGTTCATATTCCTTCACCGGCGGCCCTGACGGAGCGAATCCCGATGCGGCGCTGGTGCAAGGCAGCGATGGTAATTTTTATGGGACGACAGAATACGGCGGCGAGGACGACATTGGCGTCGTTTTCAAGATCACGACCAACGGCACGCCCGCCACTTTGAATTTCTTCTCCTACGGTAATGGAGAGTATCCCATGGCCGCGCTGGTGCAGGGCAGCAACGGCACTTTTTACGGGACGACGGAATACGGCGGCGACTACGGCTATGGCGTCGTGTTCAACATCACGACCAACGGCGCGCTGACCAATCTGTATTCTTTCACCAACGGTATTGATGGAGCGGAACCCGAAGCCGCGCTGGCGCAAGGCGCTGACGGCAATTTTTATGGGACGGCAGAATACGGCGGCGTGAACGTCGGTTCCGAAGGCAACGGCACCGTCTTCAAAATCAGCCCCAACGGGACGTTTGGCGCGGTGTATGCGTTCCCAGGCGTGAATGACGGCCAAAACGCGAATGTCCTGGTGCAAGGCAGCGATGGCAATTTTTATGGGACGACAGAATCCGGTGGCACTAACTACAACGGAAGCGTGTTCAGAATCACAACCAACGGCGGCTTTGGCAGTTTGTATTCCTTCACCGGCAGCTATGATGGAGCGAATCCCCTTGCCGCGCTGGTGCAAGGCAGCGATGGCAATTTTTATGGAACGACAGAAAACGGCGGCGCCTACGGCTACGGCGTCATTTTCGAGATCACCCCCGCCGGCGCGCCGACCACTTTGTATGCCTTCACGGGCGGCAAAGATGGTGCAAATCCCACAGCCGCGCTGGTGCAGGGCGGCGACGGGAGCTATTATGGAACGACACCTTATGGCGGCGCCAACGGCGACGGCACCGTTTTCAAGATCACGAGCAACGGCCAATTCAGCACCTTATATGGATTTGGCTCAGTTGAACAGACCAACGTCACTGCTTACACCAATGTTTACACCGTCCCCTGTGAAACAAATACTTATTACACCACCAATTATTACACCAATAAGGTTGCGCTCGATGGCGCCAATCCCAACGGCTTGGTGCTGGGCTTCGATGGCACTTTTTACGGAACGACAGAAGGCGGCGGCGACTACGGCTATGGCACCGTGTTCGAGATCACGCCCGATGGCTCGTTCACCAGTTTATATTCCTTCACCGGCACCAATGATGGCGGAAATCCTTACACTTCGCTGGTGCAGGGCGGTGATGGCAATTTCTATGGCACGACATCTCAAGGCGGCTCCAACTACTACGGCACGCTGTTCCGAATTACTCCGAATGGCCCCCCCTTGGCCACTATCTATTCGTTCACCGGCGGCACGGACGGCCACGACCCCAGCAGCTTGCTGGCCGGCACGGATGGCAATTTTTACGGCACCACCCCATACGGCGGAAACAACTACAGCGGCAACATTTTCCAAGCCGGGACCAGCGGGGCCTTTAGCAATCTGTATTCCTTCACTGGCGGCGCTGATGGCAGCTCTCCTTCAACAGCCTTGGTGCAGGGCAGTGATGGCAGCCTTTATGGAACGACGTCCAGCGGGGCCGCTGGCGGATATGGAGACGTTTTCCGCCTGAGCGGCAGCGGTCTGCCATCGCCTTTGCCGCTGATCGCCATTCAACCGTCCAACCCGCCGCCGACGCTGACCGGCTTTACCGCCACGCTCTCCGTCGTTGCTCTCGGCGGCGCTCCGTTAAGTTATCAGTGGCGGCACAACGGCGTTGCTCTGTCCGGAGGCGACGATTTTTCCGGCTTGGACCTCGCCACCTTGACGGTGGACGCGGCATCTCCGGGCGATGCCGGCACCTATTCCGTGGTGGTTTCCAATTTCTACGGTGTCACGGCCAGTTCCAACGCCATTTTGACCGTTCTTGCCGACACCAACGCGATGGAGGATTTCGAGGCTGGCACCAATTTCGTGGCTGTGGGCGACTATGCCGAGGCCAACTCCAGCTTTGCCAGCGCGCTGAGCTTTTCCCCAGCCAATGAAACCTATAATTTCTTCTATGCGGCGACCGAGCTGCTGAGCCTGCCGCAAGAACCGGCGGGAAGCAATTTTCTCGACCACATCGGCCTCGGCAGCACAGGGCGCGACCTTTTTAACTGGCAGGCCCGGTTGACGAACGGAGTCCTGACCAGCCTCAATGCCGATGAATTCACCGCCCAGCTACGCACCAATGTTCTGACCAACATCATGGTCGCCGAGTCCAGTCTGGCCCAGATCACCGACACCAATTTCACCGTCGATTTGACGGCCGATGAAACCCACTCGGGCGCGGTCACCGTGGACTGGGGCGACGTCCAGATGTTGCAGGCGATGGGAGATGCCGCCGAGCTGTTCATTTACACAACCTACTCATGGAACCTTGACGTCCAAATCTCAACGGCCACCAACCTCCTTGGCAAGAATGGCGATATCGAGGAATTGCTGACCAATTACCCAAGCCTCCTGACCACCACCTCGACTGCTGATCTCCCGGCAGCCGAAGCCGCCTTCTCCAGCGCCATCAATGAGTATTTTGCCGCCTCGCAATTCATTCGCAACCGTCCTCCGGGTGAAACTTTCCTCTTCAACCTGGACCCCAACAAGGCGCAGGATGAACTGAAATTTCGCGAGACCCTGAGCAACCTTCTCGCCTCCCTCAACGGTCCCGTGGCCCTGACGGTCAACTCCAATTACAGCGTTTCGGCGCAGGCCTTTTTCAGCGGCAGCTTTGACCTCCGCTCCTATTTGCCTGAATTTCAAGGCGATGATTTCGTGTGGGAAACCTTCCCGGACACGACTTTTGGCGGCGTCTTCACCGGCCTGACTGAAGAGCGGCTCGGCAAGGGCCTTGTCAAACGCGTTGGAAGCGCCCTGGATCTCCCGGGCACTTCGCTCTCGGTCCTCTACAACTTCACCAATTTTTCCGCTCAAACCGGCGTTGTGCAAGGCCCGGACGGCAGTTTGTATGGCACGATGCTGAATGGCGGACCGTACATTGATGTGGATGTCATAAACCATGTTGGCTATGGCTCCGTCTTCAAGATCACGACCAATGGCCAATTCAGCACGCTGTATTCATTTGGCTCGAATCAAACAACTGCCGTCGGTTATTCCCCCAATGGATACATTACCAATTATAATTATCCGCTCGATGGCGCCTACCCCAACGCTTTGGTTTTAGGCAGTGATGGGAATCTCTATGGCACCACTGAGTCTGGCGGAGTTGCCTATTTTACCAATTCGGACAATAACGTCTCCACTAATTATTACTACGGCACCGTCTTCGAGATCACTACAAACGGCCAACTGACCAGTTTATACAGCTTTTACACCGCAGCCGACGATTATGCCTACTCTCCCGTCGCCGCATTGGTGGAGGGCAGCAATGGACTGTTCTACGGCACAACCATATACGGCGGCGACAATGGCGGGGCGGGCACCGTTTTCGCCATTTCCACCAATGGCGCCTGCACCAATCTTTATTCGTTCAGCGGTGGCAGTGACGGCGGTTATCCTGCCGCGCAGCCGCTGGTGCAGGGCGCCAATGGACAGTTCTATGGCGCCACGGCCTCTGGAGGGACCGTTGGCGATTTTGCCGGCTATGGCACCATCTTTAAGCTCGACCCTTCGCAGCCGGGTCAAATTGTGACCCTTTACACCTTTGGCACGCAAATGGATGAACATGGCAACCCCATGGATGGCGCCGTGCCCAACGGGTTGATTCAGGGCGCCGATGGCAACTTCTACGGCACCGCCCAATACGGCGGCGCCAACGATGATTTTCTCCGCCAATACGGCTACAGCTATTACGGCGGTTATGGGAATGGCGACGGCACCCTGTTCAGCATCTCGTCCTCCGGCGTGTTCTCGAACCTGCTTTCTTTCGACAGGAACTTTCCGGATGGCTATTCTCCCATCGGCTCGCTGCTGCCCGGCCCGAACGGCGCTTTCTACGGCGTTGCTGCCGCCGGCGGGGCCAATCAACGGGGCGCGGTCTTTATCTTCAATGCGAACGGGGTTGCATCCAACCTTGTCTGGTTGACCAAGTCTTCCGGGAGCTACGAGGGCAATTTCCAAAACTTGATCAACTTCTTCATTTACTACAACGGTTTTCTTGTCCCCACCCCCTCGCTCTTGACGTATGGCTCCGACGGCTATTTGTACGGCACCACCACCGACGGCGGGACCAATGGCAGCGGAACCGTTTACAAGCTGTCCCTTGGCGTCCCCGTGCTGACCTGGCCCGCTCCGTCCCCCATCACCTACGGCACCGCGCTGAGTTCCAACCAACTCGATGCCACGGCGAACGTGCCCGGCAGCTTCGCCTACACTCCAACCAACGGCGCCGTGTTGGACGTGGGCACCAATACGCTTTGCGTCGTTTTCACGCCGGCCAACACCAATCAATACGTCACCGTGACCGACTGTGTGAGTCTGGTGGTGTTGCCAAGCGCAGGATGTGCGCCGCCGCCATCGGGCCTGGTCAGTTGGTGGCCGGCCAATGGCAATGCGCTCGACATTGTGAGTGGAAACAACGGGATTCTGGAGGGCGGAGTCACATACACCAATGGCGAGGTGGGACAGGCGTTCAATTTGGATGGAGCCACCGGGTTCGTCGCCACTTCGTTGCTCATAACCAATCCGCAAACATTCAGTTTGAGCCTGTGGTTCAGAACAGCCACCTCGAATGGAGGAGTGCTAATCAGTTTCGACAGCAGCCAAACGAACATAGGCACTTATGACCGCAACATGTACATGGATACCAATGGGGCGGTCCATTTTGGAGTCTGGACTACATCAGCCCAGCAGATCAATTCTGCCGCGGGTTACAACGATGACAATTGGCACCAGGCAGTGGGAAGTTTGTCCGCCGGCACGGGTCTCAGCTTTTATTTGGACGGCGTCCTGGTGGGCGCCAACGCCGCTGTGACCAATGCCGAGGTTTACAACGGTTGGTGGAGATTTGGTTATGACAGTCTTGTTTATTGGCCGTTCCCGCCCGCCAGTTACTATTTCCAGGGTCAGATTGACGAAGTCGCCATTTTCAACCGCGCCCTCTCGTCGAACGAAGTGGCTGCCATTTACCACGCTGGAAGCGCAGGGATGTGCATGGGTGAAGTGCCGCCCGTCATCACCGCGCAACCGACAAATCAGACCGTGCCGGCGGGCAATTCCGTCGCCTTTGCGGTTTCGGCCACCGGCTCCGCGCCCTTGAATTACCAGTGGCTGTTCAATACAACCAATCTCACGGACAACGCCCAAATTACAGGTTCGGAAAGCAATCTTCTCACCCTCACCAGCGTCACGATGAGCAATGCGGGCACTTACCAGGTCGTTGTGAGCAACGCTTATGGCTCGGCCAACGCCTCCGCCACGCTGACTGTGAATCAGGCGACTCCGATAATTACCTGGGCCAATCCCGCCGCGATCACCTACCCCGCTCCCCTGAGTTCCAGCCAACTTGATGCCACGGCGAGCGTGCCCGGCAGCTTCGCCTACACTCCAAGCAACGGCGCAGTGCTCCCCGCGGGATCCAATACGCTTTCCGTCGTTTTCAGACCCTACGACACCAATGATTACAGAAGCGTGACCGACACTGTGGCTTTGGTAGTTCTGCCACGAGCCACAACCGTGGTTCTTGCCACCACAAACTCGCCGAGCGGGACCACTCCCATTTCTTATTTTGGGAAATCGGGCACCACCACCTATGGGCAGACCTTCATCGCGCCGACTCAATCATCCGTTCTGACCAGTTTTACCGTGTATATTGAAAACGTCACGGGCTCCACTGAATTTGAGTTCTACGTCATGGCTTGGAACGGCTCCGAAGCCACCGGACCGATTTTGTACCAAAGCCCTGCAACCAACACGGATGAATCATCAGGCTTTCAACCCTATACTTTCAATACCGGCAATCTGGCCTTGACTCCCGGCGCGAGTTATGTGGCCTTTGCCAGCATAGACACCAACAGCCCCGCCGGGACCACCGAATGGGAAGGCGTGCCGGAATCTGTTTATACCAATGGTTATTTTGTCTATGACAACATCAGCGATCTCTCCCAACTGACCAATTCACCGTGGGGCCTTGAGGATGATTATGACGATCTGGCTTTTGTGGCGGTCTTTGGCGGCGACGTTGTCCAATTCACGGCCACTCCGACCAACGGCCTGGCGCCCCTGACCGTTCACTTCACTGCTCCGGCCAATGACAGCGCGGGTTATGCCATCACCAGTTGGAACTGGAATTTTGGCGACGGGGTGGGAAGCAGCACCAATCAAAATCCTGTTTACACGTACGGCGACGCCGCCATTTACTCTCCCAGCCTCAGCGTGACCAACAGCCAGGGCGCCCTCATCGTCGCCATCGGCCCCTCGATCACCGTCGTTCCGTTCACCACCAACACGGGCGGTTTCGACGTTGTGGGCGACTTCAGCACGAACACCAATCCGAACGGGGTCTGGAGTTATGGCTGGTCCACCTACGCAGGCGGCCAATTCAAGCTCATGACGAATGCAACCTCAGACGAATCCAGAACCGAAGTCGGCTGGTGGAACGGCCCGACGAATTATGGAGATGAGTGTTTTATTGACAAGGATTTCAGCGGCAGCGCCTTTACAAATGGCTCGGTCGTTTACGATCCCGATACTCTGCTGATGGATCCGCAAAGTTATGCCTCCATTGCCCGATTTACCGCGCCATCAAACGGTACCTACCTGGTGACCGGGCTGTTTCGCATCGAAGACATCGACACTCAAGCGCATAACCTCACCATTCTCGCCAATGGTACCACAACCAACTTTTACCAGTTCACATCCGGCGGCTCTTACAATTCCGAATACCCGTTCCTCTTCACGACGGCCTTGACGCAAGATGAAACGCTGGATTTCATCGTCAGTTGTTACAATGGTGATTATACTGATTTGAGCACTGGTCTTAAAGCCACCATCATCAACGCCTCCCAAGTGACTGAGGCCATTACGTGGACCACCCCCGCCCCCATCACCTACGGAACAGCCTTAAGCTCGAACCAGTTGAACGCCACGGCGAACGTGCCCGGCAGCTTTGCCTACAACCCGGCGAACGGCACAGTGCTCAACGCCGGCACCAACATTCTTTCCGGCACCTTCACCCCGACTGACACGGTTGATTTCCGCAGCGTGACCGACAGTGTGAGTCTGGTCGTTTCGCCCGCGCCCTTGACCGTCACAGTGTCCAATGCGGTTTGGCTTGGGGTTGGACCCATTCCGGTGTTCACAAGCACAATCACCGGTTTGACCAACGGGGACATTATTACGGCCACTAATTTCAGTTGCAGCGGAACCAACGCCAACAGCCCGGAGGGAACGTATCCCATCCTGCCAATCTTTACGGACACGAACGACCGTCTGCCCAACTACACTGTCACGACGAACATTGGCACATTCACTGTTTCCAAGGGCGTGATTGTGACCTCGCCAGCCAACGGGGCCTCTTTTACGACAAACCAGAGCATCACCATGACCGCCATTGCGAATTTTACGAATGTTGCAACGTTGGCGCTTTACACGAACCTGAACATGAACTCGGTCGTCGCAACGGCCAACGCCGCGACCAATATCAGCATTGTTCTGAGCAACCTTGCCCCCGGAAGCTATCAACTCTCGGCGGTGGCAACGCCCAGCAATGGTCCGGCCGTCACCTCGGAGACGGTTTATGTGACGGTCAATGTGCCGGGGACGGCCTTGATCGACTTTGATCCCCTGGACACCAGCCTGGGGGTGATGAACGACGAGGCCCTCTCCAGTTATTTGTCTGACTTCGGGGTCACGATCACCAATGTGACGTTCGGGACGAGTTTGGAAGCGGCCACGGGTTTGCAAACCATCAGTCAGAACAGTTCTGCGACCAACGAATTGCCGGTGCCGTCCTCGCTGCCGAATTTGTTTACGCAGGTGGGATCGACCCAGCCGGTGACATTCACGCTGGATTTTGCCGCGCCCCTGGAAAGTTTTGGGTTCACGCGGGTGGAGTTGGACACCAACGGCTCCTCCGCCATCAGTCATCCGGCCTGGACGGCCAGCATCCTGGACGTGTCGAACAATGTATTGGAATCAGTCAGCGAACCGCTGCTCCTGACCAACACGAATATTCCGGCGCGCACTTTCAACCTGGTGGGGAGCCACATCGCCAGTGTGCGTTTTGATTCGGACAGCCAGGGGGGAACGGCGGCCTTTGCGGCCGTGCTGCTGGATGATCTGGTCCTGGGCAGCAATGTGGTGGCCAGCCCGCTCTCCATCAGTCTGGCCCAGCCCGCCGGCGGGACGTCCCCGACCAACATTACGCTGAGCGCGACGAGTATTGTTGACGGCTATGGCACGAACTATTATGTGGCCTTCTATTCCGGGCCGACGTTGATTGGCAGCGCGTCCAACTCTCCCTACAGCCTGACGTTGAACAACGTGCTCAACGGGACTTACACCTTCACGGCCCAGTTGGTTGACGCGTCCGGTTACGCGGTGTCCTCGGCCCCGATTACCGTTATCGTCGGGCTTGGGGCCAATCCCACTGAGTTCAAGATTGACTTCGATGAGGCGGAGGCGGTGACTGATTTGTCCAATTATCTGGCGGTGCCGTACGGCGTCACTTTAACCAACAACAGTCTTCCGGGGACGGCTGTGGTGGCGGAAAACCAGACCAACGCGACTCTCGATGGATTTGTGATCCCGTCTTCGCTGCCCAACCTGCTGACGCAAACCGGGTCCAACGGGCCGGTGAGTTTCACGGTGGGCTTCACCTCGAATTTGCTCGGTCAATTTAGTTTTACGCGGCCGGAACTGCTGGCCAATCCGTTTGTCACGCACCCGGCCTGGCAGGTGCAGGCCTTTGACGCTTTGGGCCAGCCGCTGGACTCGATCAGTGAGCCGCAGATATCCAGTGCCACCAACGTGCCGGCGCAAACCTACACTCTGACCAACACTTCCACCGGCGGAGGCATTGCCAGTGTTGAGTTCAATTCGGAAGGCACGGGCTTCACCACCTTCAATGCCATGTTGCTGGATGACTTTGTTCTGGCCAAGGGCAGCAACCTGCATCCTTCGGTCCTCATTACCAATCCGGTGAATGGGCAGGTCTTTACGGACGCGACGGGCATTTCCATCAGCGCCGCGGCGACGACGGGGAACGCGACGATCACCGGAGTGGCTTTCTACTATACCTACGATGGCGCGACCAGTCTGGCAGGCTCGGCCCAGTCCAGTCCGTTCACCATCACTTGGAATGCGCCGTCCAACGGCGCCTACGTGCTGACCGCGGTCGCCACCAACAACACCGGCTCCGGCCTGACCAGCACCTCCGCCCCCGTGACCATCGCGGTTGACACCAGCTTCGCCATTGTGACTCAGCCAACCAATCAGACCGTGGGAGTGAGCAACAGCGCGACGTTCAGCGTGACCACCAGCCCCACCAATGGCGTTTCCTATCAATGGTGGGCCAACTACGGACCGGGCGCCACTTCGTTGGGCGGGCAAACAGCCTCAACCCTCACCCTGACCGGCCTCACCACCAATGAATCAGGCACTTATTACGTGATCGCCAGCAGTGACGGCCAGTCGCTTGCCAGTTCCAACGCGGTTCTGACTGTGTTGGGCCCGCCCACCATAAGCTCAATCACGCAAACGCCGACCAATGTGAACATCGGCGACACGGTTACCTTGAGTGTGAGTGCCAGCGATTCGGTTCCCATCTATTATCATTGGCAGCGCAACGGCCAGTTCATCGCGGGGTCAACGAACTCTTCTTACACCATCAGCAACGCGCAGCCGTCCGAGTCGGGCGATTACCAGGTGCTGGTGGCCAACGAGGTGGCCTCGCAGGAAAGTCCGACCTTCGCTGTGGCGGTGAACTTTGGCAACGGCGTGGTCAACTCGAACAACACCACTTTCGCCACCAGCCTGGCCATCAATCCGACCAACGGGCCGGTGGCGGGCAACAATGTCAATTCCCCCGCCAGCGGCGAACTGGCGTCCATCGCGGGCAAACCGGCCGGCAATTTCCTTTGGTTCAACTGGACGGCCGACTTCACCGGTGTCATCTCCCTGTCCACGCTGGGCAGCAGTTTCGACACCCTGCTGGGCGTTTACACGGGCAGTTTAGGCAGCTTGACGACGAACGGCGAGGATGACGACTCGGCCGGGTACTTCACCAGCCTGGTCTCATTCAACTGCGTGCAGGGAACCACTTACCAGATAGCGGTGGCGGGTTACAAAGGCTACACCGGCAGTGTGGTGTTGTACTGCCCGAACTTCCTCATGCTGGACGCCAATTATTTGAACGTGGCGGAGCCTGTCATTACGCAACAACCGGCCAGCCAGAACGTCACGGTCGGCGACACCGTCACCATCAGCGTGACGGCCAGCAACGCCACCACCTACCAGTGGTATTTTGGCAACGCCCCCGTGGCGGGCGGCAATGGCTCCAAATTGGTCGTCAGCAATTTCCCGGCCAGCGCGGCGGGCATCTACTACGTCAAGGCCGCCAACGGGGTTGGCTCCGTGCAAAGCCAGCCCGCCGCCATCGAAATCGCGGCGCAAAGCACAAACGGCGCTCCAAGCAATCTGGCGGAGGACAAGTTTGGCGACGCAGTGGTCCTGACGGCTGAGACCACACAGGCTCGCTACCGGCCGGAGGATAGCGGCGGAGACGTCGGCGGTTTCACCCTGTCGCAATCCTTCAGCACGGTGGGGGCGACCAAGGAGGAAGGGGAACCCGCCCACGCCGGCCAGCCGGGCGGGGCTTCCTACTGGTACAGCTACACTGAGTACCGCAACGGCTTGCTCCAGTTCGACACCACGAACAGCACCTTCAACACCATTCTGGCCGTCTATACCAGCCTCAGCAGCCCTGCCAGTTTCAAAACTTTGACCAACGTGGGAGCCGCTTATATCACCAACTATCCTGTGCAAGGCCAGCCCAGCATCGTGGTTACCAACTTGGGCATCAACACGTACTATATCGCCATTGACGGCTACCTGGGGGCCAGCGGGGCCGCCCACCTCAACGTCAAGTTCATTCCCACGACCAATACGAGTGTGAGTCCCATCACCAACAGCCAGACCGTCGTTGCCATAACCTCCCCGGCCAATAATTCCCTGACGACCAACTCCAACATCACCGTCAAAGGCACGATCACAGGCAGCGGAGGGAACCAGCCGGCTGCGACCAATGTGCTGGTGACAATCAACACGAATGCGCCCATGTTCGCCACCTTTGGCGCCTCTAATTACACAAGGGTGTTGGTTCCAGTCAGCGGCGGGGTTGAGGAAGTGGCGCAGGAAGCGATTGACTGGTCGATCAGCAACGTGCCGCTGGTTCCCGGAGCCAATGTCATCACCGCGCAAAGCACCAACCTGGGAATCTTGTCCATGCCGGCAACGCGCACTGTCTTTCGTGCCACGAGTCTGCCGTCGCCCTCGGAGAAGTCACACTTGATCCTGCAAATCAACGGCGACGGCAAAATCACCGGCCAGGCCAATAACGCCTACCTGGAACTCAACAAGGTTTACACCGTCAAAGCCGTGCCCGTCGGCAACTGGGTCTTTACCAATTGGACCAGCACCAACAGCCTGATCGCCACGCCCAACAGCGCCTCCCTATCCTTCCTCATGTCCTCCAATTTGATCTTGCAGGCCAACTTCGTCACCAATCCCTTCACCGCCCTTGCCGGCGTCTATGACGGATTGTTTTCCCCGACCAACGGCGTGACCGAAGCAAGCTCCGGCTTCTTCACCGCCACCCTGCCGGTCTCCGGCCGCGGCGATTACAGCGCCAAGATCCTGCTGGACGGCGGCTCCTATCCCTTTAGCGGCACGTTTGACGTGTCGCTCCACGTGGAAAAGACAGTGACCCGCTCCGGCAAAACACCTCTCATGGTCTTTTTGCAACTCACCAACGATCAAATCATCGGCAGTGTAATCAACAACACCACCAGCGCCGAACTCCGGGCCGACCGCGCCTTCAACGCCAAATCAAACCCGGCGACCAATTACGCCGGCCGCTACACCCTGATCATTCCTCCCGGGAACAGCGCCCCGACCAACGAACCCGGCGGCTACGGTTACGCCATCCTGACCAACAATCCGGCCGGCCATGTTGCCTTGAGCGGCTGCCTGGGCGACGGCGTCGCCTTCAGCCAATCCGTCCCCGTTGCCACGAACGGAAACATTCCGCTCTATGCCTCCCTCTACACCCGCCAAGGCTCGCTCCAGGGCTGGCTGACCCTGACCAACAATCCCAAAACGGTCCTGGGCACCAATCTCACCTGGATCAAGATCTCCAGCCGGGCCGGCACCTTGTATGCGGGGGGCTTTACCAACACCAACATCACCATACTCGGCTCGCTCTACATTCCGCCGCAGGCGGGCATGGGCGCGTTGACCAACTTGACCAACGGCACACTCATCATCAACGGCACTCCGGCTTACAGCAACCTGGCCGTCGTGGGCGACAAACTGATCAACAACGGCCCGGGCGATCTCACCGGCGTCATCACCCGTGGCACCGGAGTTCTGACCGTGACCTTCCGGCCCACCGGCGCCGGCATCGTGGGCAAAGGCGTGGTCCTGCAAGACAGCACGTCCACCAACGCCACCAACGCCGCCGGCTGGTTCCTCGAGACCGACCAATCCGGCAGCTTCCTCCTGCAACAACAGTGACGGATATCTTCGCGCCACTCTTGAAGTTGGAGGATGTCTCCAAATCGTATGACTCGGTTCTGGATGGCCCTCCGGTGCGGGTGCTCGACGGCATCAGCATGGTGATTGAGCCAGGCGAATCGGCGGCCATTTCCGGACCTTCCGGTTCCGGGAAAAGCACGCTGCTGAATATTATGGGCACGTTGGATGGCCCGACCCGGGGCCGGGTTTTCCTGCGGGAGCGGGACCTGGCCCAATTGGACGAACTTCAACTGGCGGCCGTGCGGAACCGCCAGATCGGATTCATCTTCCAAGCCCATCACTTGCTGCCGCAATGCACGGTGCTGGAAAATGTGCTCATGCCCACTCTGGCCTCATCGGAGTCCGCCCAACGCAGGAGCGCCCCGGAGCGCGCCCGGCGATTGCTGGATCGCGTCGGACTGGGCGGGCGCATCGATCACCGCCCCGGCCAGCTTTCCGGCGGGGAAAGGCAACGAGTCGCCGTGGTGCGGGCTTTAATCAACGAGCCTGAACTTCTGCTGGCCGACGAACCGACAGGCGCCCTCGACCGCGCCGCCGCGGAAGAGCTGGCCCGCCTGCTCATCGAACTGAACCGCGAGGAAGGAGTGACGCTGATCCTGGTGACGCATGCTCCTGATCTGGCGGCCCGCATGAAACGGGTGTTTGAGCTTCAGGATGGCCGGCTGACAGGGGGTTGAGCCGCGGCCTCGCCCGGTTTGGCGGCCAGGGGCTGTTTTTTTACTTGACGCAGGCGATCAGTCTGCGCCAGAATCTGCCTTTGTTCGTCTTCCTTCAAATCGGGGGTGAGCAAGCGTTGATTCAAGGCCGCCAATTGACGCTCAATATATTTGTCACGAAGAATTTTAATGATGTTGCCCTGCGTGGCCTGACCTTTTAGATTCCTTTCGGCCAGACTCTGGCGGCGGTCAGCGAGAATTAGCGTGATCGCATTTTTCCACTCTAGATTGTCGAGTTGAGAAAGCCACACGGCAAGACCGGGCCACGACCCATTTTTTTCTGCTCTCAATCTCTGAGAAACAACTTCCCGAACCATCGGATCCAAAAGCCAATCCAATTCAAGGTGCGCGTCTATCCATGATACGTAGTCCTCACTCTCCAAAAGGAATCGCAATAGCCATCTCTCTTGCGCGAATTCATCGTTGTCCGACCGGAATTGCAACAGCCATTTTTCAGGCGCCATTGGAACCGGTTTGTCTGCCGATGGAGTTTCATCATAACCAGCGACACCGGTCCCAGGTGATTTTTGAAAATCGTTAATTACTCCTAAAATGCTCCCTCCCAAACGCAACCGGTACGCCGTTTTTCGAGCATAAGTTTCCACTAAAACGGCGTTACCTGTTTTGTGAGCCGCCTCCGCCATCGCCCGAACAATCGTTTGACGGCCTCGATCCGTAGCGATATCATGTGTACCACAGAGGCGATCCAGGTAATAATCGAAGAATCCCCGCGCCTTTTCAATCAGTTCACTGAAGGCCGGGCCGCCTAACTCCTTGACGAAACTGTCCGGGTCGTGCGGCGCGGGCACAACGGCGACGCGAATGGCCAGGCCGGAAGCGAGGAGACTGTCAAGTGAACGCACTGCCGCATCTTGCCCTGCATTGTCGGAATCAAAACAGAGGACAACTTCATCGACATAACGTTTGAGGATTCGCGCATGGTCGGCGGTCAGGGCCGTGCCCTGCGGGGCGACGACGTGGGTGACTCCAGCCATGAAACAGGCGATCAGGTCAAACTGGCCTTCGCAGATGACGGCGCAGTGCTTGTCAAGCAAAGCGCGTTTGGATTTGTCCAGGCCATACATGACCCTGCCTTTGGTAAAGATGGGGCTTTCGGGCGAGTTGACATACTTGGCCGTTTTTTCATCGCCGGAGAGCACCCGGCCGCTGAAGCCGATGACGCGTCCTTGTTCATCGCAAATCGGAAAAATGAGCCGGCCACGAAACCGGTCGTAAAAGTGGTCGCTTCCCTCCTTCCTCAAAATCAAGCCGGCCTGCTCCATCAGCCCCGGTTCAAAATATTTGCTTTTGGCCCAATTGACGG
>Ga0326727_10010653_pt1 | contig 21802 bp, 20 predicted proteins | sample MB2enrmetagenome_FD_207643 | JGI IMG/M metagenome (GOLD analysis project Ga0326727, IMG submission 207643) | Lab enriched peat soil microbial communities from McLean, Ithaca, NY, United States - MB29MY | ecosystem: Environmental > Terrestrial > Soil > Wetlands > Peat | place: USA: New York...
GCCCACCTACCGTGCCGGTCACTGATGGTTAGCAGTTCACCTCACAGGCGGGTCGTGAACGCACGATTATTTCTTGGACAGCTTGTAAATCACGACGACCAGCAGGACCACCACCAGTTAGGCGATCACCGTCCAAATCCCACCCTTCGCCCATCCCAAACCAGCCTCCGTCGTGCATCATGGCGGACTTCCTTTCTGGCGGCGCCAGCCGCTCACGGCCTAGACACACGCTGACCTAGGCCCCCAGGGAGGCGTGGCAGGGGACACGTAGCGCTCGGGCTCCTTGTCGAATTCCTGCTTGCAGCTCGGGGAGCAAACAACATAGGTCTGCCCGGCGTGCGTGCTCCTATGCGGGGAGTTGTCGTCGGCGGTCATGCCGCAAACAAGGTCCATGGCCATTTAGGATGTCTTTTTTGCGCTCGCGACGGGCGCTCTGACGTAATCGGCGCCGCCCTCTCCGGTTGACGAGATATCCTGCGCTCCTGTCCGCTCCAGGATATCCTTGGCGCGCTTCGTCCAGTCCGCATTGTCCGAATGCACGGAGAGGAGGATTCCGCCCTCTTTCACCCGGACCTCATAACGTTTGGCCTCGTGTTCGGGAATCCCCATGCCAATCAGCGCGCCCGTTATCCCGCCTACTGCACCGCCTGCGCCCACCCCCGCCAGAGCGGCCATGAGAGGACCGGCGGCAATAAAGGGCCCCAAACCTGGTATCGCCAGAGCGCCAATGCCCACCAACCATCCCAACGCGCCGCCCACCACTGCACCCGTTCCGGCGCCTGCGATAGCGCCCTGTGGAGCCTTGGTACCTTTCTTGTGGGCGAAGTCTTTGGAGACCACTTTTTCCGGAAATAGTACGGAAATGTCCGTGTTCCGAAATCCAGCCTGCTTCAAAACGTCGACGGCGTTCTCCACGCTGGAGTAATTGGGGTAAACACCCAAAACCGCAATTTTTTCTGCCATGTTGCACTCTCCTTTAGTCCTGAAGATTCTCTCCGAGCTTAACATCCGCTCGTCAGTCACCCTTGCCGTCTCCCGCCACTCAGTGCTCTAAGGAGTGTTCTAGTTCCCGACCCTTCGGCTCCGCACGAAATGGAGGATTAAGGAAATGGCAGCCAGAATGATCAGCAGATGGATCAACCCACCTGCTACGTGGAATGCAGCCCAGCCAAAGAGCCAAGCTAGGAGCAAGACGATAAACAAAATGAGAAACATAACCATCTCCATTTTTGATATTCGCGCCCCATCCTGTCCTGACTGGCATGTCGCGGCACAATTCCTATATTGCCCGTGGGGTATACCGCGTGTCAGTTCGGTTCGGCTCACACGTTTGGTCAAATTTGCTCACCCGGTCACAGCCGCTTTGGTGGCTCTCCAGCAAAAGACTTAACCGGCTTTTCACGCCACCTTCGGCACGGCGGGACCCGTAGCGTCGCAGTCCTCCCGAAGCTGCTCCAGAGGGGGCACAGTGGATCCTTCCCAGGGCAAGAGGGGGTGGATGCGAGATGGCCGCGCGCGCAAGGGTGATCGGATCTGATACTGAGACGCCGAATGACATCGTCTTCAGCACGCGCACCAGTGCAAGTGCTCCGGCACTATGTACCCTTCCTGACTATGTCGAGCGATATCGGACAGGTGAGTCTCTCACTCTGTGGATTCAGCTCACAGCGCGGATGCGATTGCGTATCGCTCGACATGGTCTTTTTGATCCTACAGGTTGTTGAGGAAGGCGAGCAGTTGATCTCCAGGTTGATAACGGGCTGCCTTGCCATTGGGCGGTGTTGTCTTGGCGAGGGCTTGCTCCCTCATCGCCATTGTTGCCTCAAGATCTGCGTAGTCTCCACAGACTTATGACCCAGCCATAATGCAATCACGGAACGATCGACACCTGCTTGTAAAAGGTCCATGGCCATTGTGTGCCGACAGACGAGCCTGAAAGCGTCAAACCGTTAGCGGACACAGCCGGCGAAAATCTGAAGCTCAATCTCTATATTGGGGGCCTTCCGAGGAGCTCTTGAGAGCCACGACGCTACTCGGCCTGTGGCTCAAAACGATTAAGCGCAATTTTGTGCATACTACTGCTTAATTGCGTAAGTTAACGATAGTATTTCTGAGTTGCGCTCCCTTTACTTCTCGTTTGCGCCATACGAAAGGTTTAGCTTTGGGACCATACGCAGCAACAAAGGCCTCAATCGACTGCCGTAATTCGTTAACGTTCCGAAAGCTGGCTCCTCGAAGCGCCTTGCGCGACATGATTCCGAACCAGATTTCAACCTGATTCAGCCAGCTGGCTGACGTTGGGGTAAAATGGAAAAGTACATTCGGGTGCGTAGCCAGCCAAGCATCATTCTTTTTGTGGCTGGAGTAATTATCTAAAACCACATGGATATCTTGGCCTTCGGGAAAGTCAGCTACGACGTGCTCCATAAACTCAAGAAATTCGACCCGCCTCTCTTTCTCTGTTGTTGCCGTATGAATAGCCCCCGTGGCGACTTGGAGCGCGGCAAAGAGATTCAAGGTACCATGCCGCTTGTACGTGCTTTTGAACCCTCGAACGATTTTCCCGTTGTCCGTTTCGACATATCCCGTCGTGCGCTCGATGGCTTGAATACTCGGCTTTTCGTCCACCGAAATGACGAAAGCATTCTCGGGCGGATTCAAGTACATGAGTTCCGTCCATTATAAAAGTCTCTTGCAAATAGATGTTACTTTGATTGTTTGCACTTCATCAGCTTCTTCAGCTCGAGATCCTAACTCGCATTATATGCTTCTTCCGCTCTGCATTAGGAAATTCGACAGAATAAGCGGGACAAATCGTCACGCTTAGGGTATGTTGAGATGGATGATCAGGTCCACGACAGGCGTGAAGAAAGCTGATAAGATTGCGGCGATCATAAAAAGGATCGAAGCATCCCCTCTTTCCGTTGACGAATACTTCCGCAAACATCAGGTGCCCTTTAGTCGGATGCAGTATTTTCGCTACAAAGCTCGTTTGGCCGCTCAAGGAGTTGCCGGTCTCCTGGACGGGCGCAGTCAGGGGAACCGCCGCAAACTTACTCGGGAGGCAGAGGCGTTTCTTCAGGGCGCCCATGAAGGCAATCCTCAGCGGAGCCTGGCTGAGCTGGGTCAATCCCTCCAAAGCGTGATGGGAATCGAGGTGGATGGTTCTACCCTAAGCCGTTTCTTCAGCCGTGTGGGAGAACCGATCGTCTGGCCGCGCCTTCAGGAACCGGAGCGGGTGACGACCCAAGCTGGCGGGTTCGAAATCCTGGCCGCGCTTGCTCTGCACCTGGGCTGGGTCCAACATACCGCCGAAGTCATCGGGCGAACGGTAGTAGATTTTCGACGCACCAACCTGTATCTCCAGGAACGGGTCAGCAAGGACCGCAAAGGGCGCCGCGCCGGCCGGTTCACGGCAGCCTATAATCAGCGCGAGGATGTCCGCGAGCAGCGCTTTGCTTCCGTGGAGGAGAAACGTGAAGGCAAGAACTACTCGCGCATGGCGCTGTTTCAGACGAGCTCTTTTATTACGGGGCGGAAATGCCTGGGGATTTTAGCTTTCCCCCTGATCACCTTGAATGGCGGCACGCGTTCGGCCAATGTCCCCTTGGGCAATGCCCTGGAGCACTTCTGTGGTTTCAACTACCAACATGGCACGTTGGATAAATTCTTACGGGAACTGAAGTACTTGGGGGTATCGGAAGATCTGCTGCGCGATCAGGTGGGATTCTGGCGGGAGCATTGGCGGAACCTGGGGGAGAGCAGTGAGCTGCCCTTCCTGTGTTACTACATTGATGGGAACACAAAAGCCCTGTGGTCGCAGGTGCGGGTGAAACAAAATAAGGTGACTAGGCTGGGGCGGGTCATGGGGTGCCTGGAGCAAGTCTTTGTCCATGACGCATTCGGCCATCCCGTATATCTGGAGACCTATGCCGGCAAGGCGCCAGTGGGAGAGCATGTACTGAAACTGATGGAGAAGATCGAAGGGGCGCTGGAGGGCCCCGGGCCACCGTTGCGGGTCACGCGCGTGATCGTCATGGATGCGGCCAGCAACGGGGTGGCGACCCTGCGGGCATTTGCCGAACAGGACCGTTATCACTACATCACTGCCCTGGATGACAATCAATGGAATCCGACCAAAGTGCGAGAACAAGGACGGCCCAAACGCTACTACTAAGGCGAGGCTACGCTGCGGGATTGTCAAATCGAGCTGGAGGATTCGAAGGAAAAGGGATATCTGGTGGTGGTGCGGGCGATACGCATCGACTGGGATCACGGCAAGACCACGGTATTGATCACGAGCCGGCCCCGGGAAGCGGTGGGAGCGAGTCTGGTGGTCAAGGCCTATTTTGACCGTTGGCCGAACGAAGAGCTGCAGTTCCGCCATATGAAATCGTTTGCCTGCCTGAACCGGGTGGCCGGATATGGAAAGAAGAGGCTGCCAGACGAAAATGCGCGCGCCAAGCAGCAGAAAGTGCGGGAGCGGATTACGAAATTGCGGCAAGAGTTGGCGGTTCCGTTGAAGGCCATGGCCGACCGGGAAGAACAGCTGGCGCATAGCCTCGAAAAGCAGCGGCAAATCCATTCCCGCTGCCCGATCGACAACGGCCGACGGGAAGTGCCGGAGGAGAGCCAAATGAAGCTCACGTCCCTGGCCCGCGAAATTGCCGAATGCCGGCGGCAGATGAAGTTGATCGGGGAGGAGCGGGGCAAGGATCTCAAACGTCTCCAGAACTATGAGAAGCAATGGTTACGTCTGCAAAGCAAAGACTTTGTTTATCAGATTGACGTCGAACTCGATCAGATCATGAGCTTCTTCCGTATCAGCTTGGTGAATATCGGCAGTTGGTTTCTGCGCGTGTGCATGGGGAAAAGCACGATGAGTCTAGCCAAGCTGCTGCATGCTATTCTCCTAATGCCGGCTGAAATAGAGCTGACCAAGGATATCAGGCGAGTGAAACTACAGCGCAACCCAAAGGACCCGGAGCTTATGGAGAAGCTGGAGCCTGCACTGCAAAAACTAAATGAGCTGAGAATTCAACACCTGGACGACAGGCGAATCGAATTCCTTCTAGAGTAAGATCATTTATATACCTCAGTTTAATAAATAGACGAAACTAATGCATATGTACTTTTTTTCAAAAGAGACCGGGAAAAGACTCCATCTGGATTGGTTCGACAGGAGAGCGACACCATGAAAGCCATGGTACTTACGGGAATCAGGAAAATTGAAATCGTGGAACAGCCTGCCCCTACATTGCAGCATTCTACGGATGTATTGCTCAGGATCATCCGGGCAGGCATCTGCGGATCCGATCTCCACTATTACACTCAAGGACGAATCGGAGAGCAGATCGTGCGTTTCCCCTTTTGTGTCGGTCATGAGTGTAGTGCAGTAGTGGAGGACGTGGGAAAACAGGTAACACGTTTCAAGCCTGGAGATATGATAGTTGTGGATCCATCGGTCTCCTGCGGCACCTGCGATCAATGCCGGGCCGGCTATTACCATACGTGCCGCACGGTGCGATTTTTGGGTTGCCCGGACCAATTGGAGGGATGCCTGTGCGATCTCATGATTATGCCCGAGGATTGTTGCTATAGCGCCAAGGGATTGACTGCGGATCAGGCCGCGCTTGTGGAGCCACTGACCATAGGCCACTACGCCGTACAGCTTGCCGGCGACCTGAAAGGCAAAAAGATCGGCGTCCTGGGAAGCGGTCCCATCGGCTTGAGTGTGCTTCTTTCTGCTCAGGTGGCCGGCGCCTCAGCAATTTATGTGACGGACCGGCTGGACTACCGTCTGGAAAGGGCCCGGCAGCAGGGCGCCACGTGGACCGGAAATCCTGATCGGACGGATATAGTCCTCGACATTATCCAGCGCGAACCTCTGGAATTGGACGCGGTTTTTGAGTGCTGCGGGCAGCAGACCGCCTTTGACCAGGCTGTAAAACTGTGCAAGCCCATGGGCCGACTTGTTATCGTCGGCATCCCGGAGACAGATCAGAGCTCCTTCGCAGTGCACGATGCCAGGCGCAAGGGACTCACTTTTGTCAGCGTCCGGCGCCAGAATGAGTGTGTCGATCCCGTAATAAACCTGATCCGCGAAGGCAGGATCAATCCTGATTTCATGATCACGCACAGATTCAGCCTGGACCAGGCGGCCACAGCCTTCGAACTGCTGGCAGACTATCGTGACGGCGTCATCAAGGTCGTGGTGGATATGGAGTAGCGCCGCAGCCGATTCACCGCCTGTCGGTCGACAAAACTTCGTGAGTCAGCAAATTCAATCAGTCAAATCAGGCGTTGGTATGGTTCCTTGTGTTATAAATCCAGGTTCATGATTCCATTTTTTCTCGGATTTCTTGCCTGTCTCAGCGCCTTCTTCGCGTTCGAACACAATGACAAGCTTCTCGACACCTAGGTTACACTGAGGTTTAATATCGAACAAAACGGCGCGACATGGAAGTCATGTCGACAGACAAGGGAGGATTACCCTAATGTTCAAGATGAAGTTGTGCCTGACACTTACCTTGGCGCTAATTGTGAGCCTTCCGCTTCCCTATGGCGCTTTCGCGCTAAATTACTCGGGCAACCAGGGAAACCCGGCTACCTTCGAAACCTTGGAAGAGACTCGCGCAAGCAGCCCAGCAGCCGTCGCCCCACTGGAAACCAACAACGGGAAATCCTTCAAGTCCCATCCTGTCTTGGACGGCTACCCGCGAGGAACCACGTACGTCTATCGTTCGCCGAACCTGTTCGGCGGGCGCGCCGCGGCCAGGCTCAACACGAATATCCTGATGTTTGCCGAGAAGTCCTTCCAGAACAAGGACGCCGCGCTTCAGTATCTCAAGGACCTGGGTTTGATTGACATCATCAACCAAGCTATCGGCAGCATCGTGCTCGTCATTCCCTCCGATGCCAAGGCCGGCTTCACCGCCAACGACCAGAAGTACTATTACGCTCTTCAGACGGCCATGTTTTCCCAGAAGGCTTATGAAAAATCTGGAAATGTAACAACATACTACTCCGACGCGGAATATTTCGGAGGCTTCGGTTACACGTACGTGATCGGCATCGACGGCGGAGCGACCTTTCTCAACAATTACGTCGCCGGGACGCTGGATTACGTCAGCCGAATTGCGGGCATGCTTCTGATCAACGGCAGGATGGAGACCATCCGCAAGGTCGTTGTACCTGTCCCGGTGTACCTCGTCAACGCGCCGGATGCGATCGTCGAGAAGTACAGGAAGGCCAATGATGCCGACGCGTCCACCATAGCCGGCGGTCTCGAGACCTGGTTCGACCAGGTGCTTCCGCTGAAGAAGGTTGTGATCGCCAGGGACGGGAACCCGGATGGGGCGAAGTACATCAAGGACGCTTATTACAACCTGTTTATCAAGGCGATGCGCGTGCCAGTTCTCAAGCCTGGCCTGTATAGCGCCTCCACGCCTTATCAAAACTATAGTTTGGATCAAGCTCCCTATTCCCTGTGTGCCAGGGACGCAGTTATCAACGGCGTTACCAAGGACGGTATCCATCTGGTGCGCCGTAAGGAGGAGAAGTTTAGCGACCTGAAAACAATCGATGGCGAATACCTGCAGAGCTGGTTTGAGTATCTCCCTGAAGAAGTGCTCAACGGAACTGCCCCGGCCGCAACCGTACCTCTGATCCTCGCCATGCATGGCAGCGGCGACGACCCGCGCGGATTTGTCGATGAGATCGGCTTGCTCGCCCTTGCCGGTGCCGAGCGTTTTGCCGTCATTGCGCCGGAGCATCAGTATATCTTCTGGACCCAGCAAGGGAATAAATACATCGAGGGAATAGAGTGCGAGATCCTGCCAAGGTTCGTGAGATCCATCCTGCAAACCTACCCGGCGTTGGATCCCTCACGCGTTTATGTCACGGGATACTCGATGGGTGGCTACGCGACATTCAAGGCAGTCAACGGCGATCCTTCGGTGTTCGCCGCCGCGGTTCCCATGGCCGGCATGGGCTACACCGGAACGCCGAAACAGGTCGCGCAATTTGATAAGTTCCACTTGCCAATTATGTTCATGACTTCCACGAACGACCTCAACGGCCCCTTCGATCAAGCCAGGGGGACCATTGGGTCCAGCTTCAAGACCCAAATCCCTTTATTCCTCAGCTACAATGGCATGAAGCCGATCGATGCCTTCGATTTCAATACGTATCCCATTGCCGGCTTTAAGGCCGATCGCATCGAAAACGTCACTCTCAACAACGAGTATGCAAACACTCGCTGGTACATCAACAACGCCGACGGCGTGCCCATGATCGCTCTGAGTGTAACCGAAGGCTTGGTCCATGCGCTCTATCCGGAGTATGCAAAGATTATGTGGAATTTCGCCAAGCATTATTCCCGGGACCAGAAGACAGGAGCAATCAAATACAATCCGTATCAAAAATAGGGAATTTTTTTCCTTAGTAACTCTTTTGTTTTAATAGTCATGAATTTGTCACATATTTGTGACAACAATCGCGTTAGAATCTTGATATCAGGAGTACTACCTGGGCGGATACAGCTGACTGGACTACCTGGTAGCGCCGGCCCTACTGCCGTTCATGGCCGACCTGTTCGAAAAGAAGCAGACTTACAGTGAAGGGAGGCAACCTCAATGAAGAGAGCTCTTCTAGTCGCAATATTCGTAATTCTTGCTGCCGGGTTCTGCATCGCGCAGGCGTCCGCGCCTGTCAAGATCGAGGGTGGATTGGTGCAAGGGGCCGTCGAGGATGGGTTGACGGTTTACAGAGGCATCCCGTTCGCTGCGCCGCCGGTCGGCGACCTCCGTTGGCATGCCCCTCAGCCGGTTGCGAAATGGGATGGCGTGAAGGAAACCGTCAAGTTCGCTCCCGCGTGCATACAGGGCATGATGATGGGACCCGGAGGCAGTGGCCCGGCGCCGAGCGAGGACTGCCTGTATTTGAACATCTGGAGTCCGGCGAAATCGCCGCGCGATCGCGTTCCCGTTTTTGTGTGGATCTATGGTGGAGGATTCGCGGGCGGCGCGACGTCCAATCCCACCTTCGGCGGAGAGAAGCTCGCCAAGAAGGGAGTGGTGCTGGTGAGCATTGCCTACCGCGTGGGGCAAATGGGATTCTTCGTACACCCGGAGTTGAGCGCCGAGACTAAGAACCACGTATCGGGAAACTACGGCCTGCTGGACATGATCGCCAGTCTCCAATGGATCCAGAAAAACATAGCCGCATTCGGCGGCGACCCCCATCGCGTGACCATCTTCGGAGAATCGGCGGGAGGAATTGCCGTCAGCATGTTGTGCGCGTCGCCGCTGGCCAAAGAGTTGTTCCATGGCGCGATCTCGGAGAGCGGCGGATCGTTCGGCCCCCCGAGGCCTGCAACCATGCCCGGGGAAAACATGAAACGGCTGGCCGATGCGGAGCGCTCGGGGGAAGAAACCCTCAAAGCGGCCGGCGTGGCATCCATCGCAGAGGCGCGGAAACTTTCTCCCGATAAGCTTTCCGGCGGCGGTGGCCGTGGTCAAGGCGAACGGGACCCGGGCGGGCGCGGTCAAGCTGCTCGTGGCGGTGGCGGCCCGGCCGGCCTGAGCAATTGGCCGATCATCGATGGCTGGGTGATTCCGGACGATCAATACAAACTCTATGAAGCGAAGCGATACAACGACGTTCCGGTTTTGATTGGCTACAACTCCGACGAGGGCTTGAGCTTCTCTCCTGCGGCGACCCCGGAAGAATATATTGCCAATGTGAAGTCGCGCTTCGGCCCGTTCGCCGATAAACTCATCGCGGCATATCCCCCGGGCACAGGAACGGTGGCCAAGACCGCGCGCGACCTGATGCGCGACGCAGCGTTCGGATGGCAAACCTGGATTTGGGCGCGGCTGCAGTCGAAGACGGGCAAATCGAAGGTGTTTTACTACTGCTTCGATCAGCACCCGGATTATCCGACCGGTTCACAGCAGGCCGGGCGAGGATCGCCGCACGGGCAGGAAGTGGCTTACGTGTTCCAGCACCTGAATCCGAATCAGCAGCCCACCAAGTCGGATGAGGCGATTTCGGAGACCATGGCCATCTACTGGACAAACTTCGCCAAATTCGGCGATCCCAACGGCCCCGGCCTCCCCAAGTGGCCGGCGTTCAGCGACACAAACCCCGTGCTAATGCACTTCGCCCAGACGCCTCATACCGGGCCGGTCCCCAGCGCCGATGCACTCAAGGTCATGGATCAGTATTTCGCCTGGCGACGGACTCCGGAGGGCGAAGCCTTTGTGAAATAGGTCGGATCCGTCATTCGCAAGCGACTCTTTTCTGAGTGCCCTGTTCTTCGCCAATGCCTCGTGCACTCGTAACTGGTTGATTGTTCAGTTAAATAGCGGCACAGTTCTCGACCCTACCGCGCGAACACATACGTCGGCAGGTGAAAACAACTCGGGCAAAACACGCATTGCCAAGGCCTTGATTAACGTCAATCAAGGTCGCATATCAGAACAAAAGCATCGGTTCCAAGCCCAAGTTAAATTCTTGTATTTGCTGGTTTACAGAATTTTGACGACAGACAACGTGGGTTCCGGACAGAGTCCACGAATAAAACGTCAGCTTTGGGATCGTGCCGGGCTCACTTCGTTCTCCTGCTCTTCGCTCGTTGTCTTTGCCGGAATTGTGCAGATGATGAGGAAGGCTATGAGCATCGTGATTGCGCTTATCCAGAAAACACTGTTCACTCCAGCCTGCATCGAATGGCGGATCGCATGCACGGTATCAGGGAAAAGAGCGCGCATTTCGCTTCTGCTTTGATCAAATTTGCCTTTGAGCGCATCCATTGCGGGCTGCGACAGCAACACGCGCGGATTGCCCAGAGAGGCAATCGTTTCACGGTCGGCAAGCCTGTGCAATTCTTGCGGCAGCGAATGGTTGAGAGTTTTTGCGTATGAGGCGTTCATGGCGGAACCCAGCAGAGCAGGAGCAATGGCTACGCCCATCAATATAGCAAAAAAGATTGCTCCCATGGCGACACCTAACAGTCTCTTGGGAACCGCATTCTGGACAACCATCGTGTTTACCGTTGGAACCGCACCCAATCCGATACCGGCAACTGCGACGACAACAAGGCTCCAAAAAATTGGGGTCTGTTCCGTGAAAAGGATTATCCCAAACATGTCCACCGTCAGAATTCCAAAACCCAGAACATACATCCACTTGAATTTCCCGCTCCTGCCGAGACAAAAACCGACCGGCACCCCAATAAAAGCCATCAACACACTGTAGGGTGTGATGATCTGTCCGCTCCTCGTTGTGCTGATACTTTGAACGCCCTGCAGGAACATCGGAAAGTACATCATGATTCCCATCTGGCCGAAAAACGAAAACAGGGTGGCGATGGCAACGGTTAGAAATGACCGGTTTCGCAGAACGAGCGGATCCAGGATAGGCTCTTCCACGTGATCCTCGGTACGGAGGAAAATGACCCAGAACACAATTGAAACCAATAGCAGTCCAATGACTTGAGGAGACCCCCACGGATATTTGGTACCAGCGAAAGAAAAGCCGATGATCAGCGTCGAGGAGGCAATTGCCACCAATACGCATCCAAGAAGATCGATTTTGCGCTTCACCCCCTGATTGACGATAGTGGGCACGCCCATCGGGATTACCAAGACGCATGCAATCAATAGCGGCACCGCCATCCAGTAAAGATAGCGCCAACTGAGATTATCCACGAACCAGCCGCCGAGCGTGGGTCCGAACAGACTAAGGATACCCGTCGGGATACGCAGCATTCCGATCCACTTGCCCCGTCTCTCCGGGGGAAAAAGATCTCCTACGACGGCGAACGTAAGCGGCATCATGGCACCGGTTCCAAGCGCACTGATAACGCCAGCTATAATCAGAAAAATAAAATTGGGGCTGATTGCTCCCAGGATAGTTCCTATCAGGCAAAAAATGACCGAGACAAGCAACATGATCCTGCGCCCGTATATATCGGATAGTTTGCCGAAAACGAGTGTGACAAAGGCACTGACCAGGCTGGGGATGGAGACTGCCAACGAGTACAGGGACATTCCATTTAGGTCGGCAGCAATTTTCGGTCGTGCGATATTAAGCGTTTGAACGAAATAGGCCATCGATCCATAAACAGCAAAAATTGCAATGAGCCCCAAAGTTATCTGCTTTTGCGAAAAACCATATTCCGTTTGTGTCGCTTGGGCCATCGGGATCCCTCCATCAATGAACATGTGCAAAGGCGCCGAGCTTACCAATTGCGGGAGATTTGCGGGGCGGATCTCCCGTTGAGGAGGCGTATGCCTTTGTTTTGATCTGAATCCTTACATGATCACGCCCGAGCGGATTCTGGCGGTTTCCAAATCCTCCGGGTCGAGTTCCATTTGCAGCAGAAGAATGCGAAAATCCCGCCGCAGTCCCAAAGGTACTCTGTTCCGTGCGCCCGGCGTCACCAGAATACGATCGTATTGAGAGTTGTTCAGCAACTGCTGGAAATCCGGCACCTCGCTGACTGCAATCCAGGAGATGTCGGCATCTTTGCATTTCATCCATTGGCGCAATTGCTCAACAATAAAGTGAGCGCTGGGCACAGCGTGATCCGGGAGGACAACGAGTATGGAGGAGGCGCTTGTCTTCTCTAGCGCCCTGATTGTTTGCTTTGTGTAGAAGATCTCGATCGGGATAATATCAATTTCCCTTCCTCTGGCTGCATTTCGGATTGTGTCGTGAAGGAGATGAGTCACGAGAACCTTTCGGAGTTTGGTGCCAAGGCCAAGAACGGATTTGAATTCGTCAACTGTTAAGCCGATTACGGAAGCCTGCCATATCCGGGAGATTTGCTCCGCCCTTCGCTGGGCTGTCTCCTCATCCGATTCAACGTATGCGATAAACGGAGATCTTCTTTCATCTTCCTGCAAATTCTGGTTGAGATACCTGCCAAAGGCGATGGGGGATACTCCAATTCTCCGGATCCGTTTAATGATGTCCTTGGTCAGTTCCTGGCATTTCTTATTCATAGAGTCCGGAGCAGCAGCGGATACAGCAACTGCGATCCTGTTGCCCGGGGACGCGGAAAGTAAGCCGGACTGCTGCAGGGCGAGATAAGCTCGGTGAATTTGGCCTCGGTTAATGCCGGTCTGCTTTTCGATTTCGCGAATCGACGGCAGAATGTCGCCTTTTTTGAGCACTCCCATCGCAATGGAAAGCTTGATCTGCTCCTGAATCTGTTTGATGGCGGGGACGGGGCCGTTTTTTTCGATCTGAAATTCCATATTATCTGCAACAAATCAAAAGATGGAGACCGGCATGAAACGAATAGGCTGCATAACACTTTCCTTCGAGCGCTTCACCCGGCCTCAGAATGTTCTCCGCGGAAGTAACATCAACGGCAACATAAACCGGAGTCATAATTATGTGACGCGCATGCTGGCACAGGCTCGTAGGCAAAGTCAATTAACACCGGATTCCGGTGCGGATATGAAAGAAAATGGATCCGAAAGACAATCGATTGCAGCCCGGTGTGTATCGTGACTTCGCACTAGTCAGCCTTGTCCAGCCATACACGCCCCTTCGCGTTTTTCCTTTGACAAAGCAAAAGATTATCGCTGTCTGCATTTTAGCATTGTCACATATTTGTGGCGATATGTCATAAATATGTGACAAATAGCTTGACAGCCATTGTCTATGATAACTAATATGCTCCCATACAGTCGGCGTTGCGCCTGGAGTTTGGAAGCGATCGAAGCCGAAAATGCAGGCGCCGTTTTGTGTTACCGATAAGGGCATCGAATCCTGGTGCCCTTATCAACGGGGCGTAGCTTATCACGGACTTATGCGGCACAGCCTGCTCCTCCACACCTACGAAAAGAATAGTGATGTTGCCATATGCCGGGGGTTTTCGGCATACAGCCCGGGAAGGGTGCCTGGTGTTCTAGTGGCGGGAAGGACCTTTCACGTGGGGCGAATGTGGTGGAGGCTACGCGTCGGTGATTGGCGTGCTACACCGGAAATCTAGCCGGCGGCGTCAAGCCGATTCGGAGGATTGCACAGCAAGCACTATTTAAGACGAAACCAATAAAACTCTACACAGAGGATACAAACATGAGAGAGCATACAAACATGAGACAATGCAGAATGTTTGGGCAAGGGTCAATTGTAGGCCCACTACTTATCGCATTGTTGGTTGCCGGTGTGTTGGTGCCTTCTATCCTAGCCCAATCGGGAGGAACAGGTGCGCTGACTGGAATGGTAACTGACCCGTCGGGCGCGGTAATCCCTACTGTAACGGTGACGGCGACCGACATCGCCACGGGCCAGTCGCGAAACCTCACCACCGGCACCACCGGACTGTACAAGTTTTCCTTTCTTCCTCCCGGCCAATATCGCGTCAAGTTTACGGCGACAGGCTTCAAGTCGGTCGAGATTCCTTCTGTGACGGTCAATGTCACCGAAACTACAGTACTGGACCGTAGGCTCGAAATAGGTGTGCAGGCAGAGACTGTGACGGTCCAAGCTAGCCAAGGAGCCGTCGACACGGCAACCTCTGCCCTGGGAACCCTGGTGAGCTCGGAGACGGTTACAACGCTGCCGCTAACCAGCCGAAATTTTACCCAGATACTCAATTTGTCGGCGGGAGTGACCTCCGATGTCAACAACGCCACCGCTCTGGGCAGGGGCACTCAGGCAACTACCAGTGTTAACGGCTCGAACCCAGGCCAGAACAACTATCAGATGGACGGAGTCACTGCCAATAGCATTGGTTTTTTGGGAAACCCAAGCGATCAGAGTGGCACCGCTGGCCTCAGCATTCCGAGTCCTGACGCCATAGAAGAATTTAAGATTCAGACCTCAACCTACGATGCGAGTTACGGGCGCAACCCGGGCGCTAACGTCAACGTCGTTACCAAATCGGGTACCGACCATTTTCATGGAACGGCCTTCGAATTTCTGCGAAACTCGGACCTCAACGCGAACGATTTCTTTTATAATGCGAACAACCCGCTGGCCGCCACCCAAAGACAGATTCTCGACCAGAATCAATTTGGCGGCACTTTCGGGGGGCCGATCAAGAAAGACAAGCTGTTCTTCTTTGGCAGCTATCAGGGCACGCGGGCAAGGAACGGCGTTGCCCCACAGGGACTTTCAAGCGCCGACCTGCCTCCCATCCCCGACGACCGCACTTCCGCCAATTTTCCATCACAACTCGCAGCCGCTAATTGCGGCTACAACACTCTCATTCCGGGCACTCCGAATGTAGCCTGTGACGGCTCCAACATCAACCCGGTTGCACTGAAGATTCTGCAGCTGAAAAACGCGGACGGCAGCTATTATTTCCCAGGTTCCGGAACCTCGGGCTACAAGGAGGTACAGTTCAGCATTCCCGCGCGGTTTACCGAAGATCAGGTGGTCGCCAACGTTGATTACCTCATCACTCCTAAGCAAACCTTACAGGCCAAGTACTTCTACAGCCGCGATCCTATTCTCTCTCCGATGGGAGAAACAGGCGGCAACATACCGGGCGAGCCAACACAAATACAGGCGTCCAATACCAACGTACTGCTGCAGCTCACCTCCCTACTGAGCAACACCTTCACCAATGAAGCACGCATCTCTTATCAGCGGAATTCCGGTTATCTTAGCGACACGCTGCCGGCCAATAGCACACCTGCGGATCTGGGCGTGACGACGCTAGTCGCCACTCCATATATGCCGTGGCTCTACTTCCTTACCAACGGAATTCACCTGTTCAACGGCTTCTCGCCGGGGTCTCAGGTCACCAATCAAATCCAGTACGGTGACCAGATTGCATGGTCCCGGGGCACGCACACGATCCGCGCCGGTGGCGAATACGAGCAAGTGCAATACTACAGCGATCCCGGCCTGCAGCGCGGATTCCTGCTGATCGGAACTTTCAACGACTTCCTCGTGGGGCAGCCGGGCAACATCTTCGGCTGCCCGGCTTGCGGGATTGGCGACGGACCGGAGGGCCAAACCCTTCACTCGTACAGGCTGCACGATATCTATTGGTTCGTTCAGGATGACTGGAAGATCAAACCGCGCCTGACCGTGAACCTGGGCGTGCGCTGGGAGTACGATGGCTCACTCAGCGACATCTACGGACACCTGACCGACACTTGGCCCAGCCAACTTGCAACCGTTCCTATTCCACCCAGTGGACCCAGCAACTCGGCAGCCGCTTACGCCGGTTACGTTGTACCAGACAATTTCAATGGAACGGTGCCGGCGGGGGTGTTAAAAACCAACAGCGGCTACTCCTTCAACCATCCACCCTATAACAATTTCGCGCCCCGCTTTGGCTTCGCCTGGCAGCTTACATCGAAAGGTAACTTGGTCCTGCGCGGTGGCGCGGGCCTCTTCTACGACCGAGTCTGGATGGACACTATGGTGCGCTCCTTTACCCAGAGTCCTCCGTACGCTACTACCTTCAATACGGGTTTTCCCAACACCGAGACCCTGCAGGACCCCTTTCCAACTCCAACCACGCCTTTGGGCAGCTTCCCGCAGCGCTGGGCGAACTTTGCTACCGGAGCAACCTCTGGGCTCAGCGCATACTTTCTTGATCCGGACGTTCATACCCCTCTAGTCCGGTCCTACAACCTCAATGTCCAGTATGAATTTGCCCCCAAGTGGGTACTGGAGGTGGGGTACGTCGGAAACAGCGGTATCAATTTGATGGATGAATATCGTAACTACAACTTTGCGGAATTGGCTACGCCGAGCAACCCCGTCAACGGGTTGACCACCAGCACGCTAGCGAACATAAACCTGCGGGTGCCGTACCTCGGCTATACGCCGGTCGGACTACAGGGCACCGCGTTCGACGGCACGTCCAACTATAACAGCCTGCAGGTTACTTTGCGCAAGCAGTTCTCGCACGGGCTAATGATGCAGGCAGCCTATACCTGGAGCAAGAACCTTACTGACCTAGGGGGGACAGGCACGTCCATCGAATCCGCCAACAGCAACAACCCCAGCAATTTCTCCCAACAGTACGGTCCCACCTTCTTTAGCCGCCCACAGCGTTTCACCGTGAACTACACCTACGATCTTCCGCTGGGGGAGCACCACGGGCCCGCTGGGATACTCCTTAACGGGTGGACTGTAGCCGGGGTCACGACGATCCAGGATGGAAATCCGCTAACCATTATGGATGCCGGTGCTGGTAGTATCTACGGCGGTAGCGCCACCGCCAGGGCCCAGCTTTGTCCAGGAATGACGGGGGCGAACATACTCTCCCAAGGTAGCATCGAGAGCCGTCTGTACGGCTATTTCGTCCCCGGCGCTTTCTGTCCGGCGCCAGTCGTGTCTGCCGATGGCGGCACGGATTATGGCAATTCGGGGGTAGGCATAGCGCTAGGCCCGGGTCAATTCAACTGGGACATGACCGTGATGAAGTTGTTCAAAATCACCGAAGCACAGAGGGTACAGTTTCGGGCGGAGTTCTATAATGCCTTCAACCACCCTCAGTTTGCAAATCCTAACACCACCGTGGGGCCGACTTTAGGGTGGATCTCCGCTACAAGCGTAAACCCACGCATCATCCAGTTCGGCCTGAAGTACAGTTTCTAGGAGTTGCCGTCAACCAGCAGTCCCGCGGCGCAAGCCGCGGGACCTTAAACCATCGGCTGCACACAGGGAGACGATATGAGCGAAACGAAGAACTATGCACATCTAGTTACCGAACTTGACGGCGAGGTCTCGCCTCTCAATGATTCGGAGAACTCTAACCAGAACAAATTTGGAAACACAACTCGCAGGGCATTCTTCCGAGATGCAACGGCTGGGGCGGCCGGAATTGCCGTAGCAAGTGCCTTGGCCCAATTGGGCGCCCCGGCAGCGGCGACGGCTCAGGAGGAAAAGAAGGAATCGGAAGGATTGAGGAGGGCGCCCAAAAACCTTCCACCCTGGCCGACAGGAACTACTGGCAACAAATACGACCATCTGTTCTGCACCAGGCTGAAAGAGAAACCGTTGACAGACACAATACTCTCTCCTACGATCAGTTTCCGCGGCAACAGTGACCTCCCGGGCGCCGGCATCAACATGGGCTTTCGCTATTACGTCAAACCGTTCAAGATGGAACTGCAATCCCACCACCACGATGTCGACGAATATCTCTTTTTCCTGGGCGCCCAACTGCCGGATCTGATGGCCAACTTCGATGCGGAAATCGAAATATTCCTGGGGCCGGAGTACGAAAGGCACGTCATCACCAAGCCCTGTATCATCTATATCCCCAGAGGGTTCGAGCACAATCCCATGGACATAAAGAGGGTGGGCAAACCGTTACTGTTCATGCCACTGCATCTGGCGCCCTATTTCAACGGGTACTACCAGACGGGCTACATGCAATTCCTCGCGCACGAGAAAATCGATTAGAGATGCGATGGTTGTTCATACGCATGCTTGTGTGATCTTTGGGTCTTCGACTAGTTCGAAGACTCGAAGAGGAGGTTTCCTGTAGGGCAGCGTCGAAAGCCGTCTGTGCAACTATTTCAATACCAACGCCTTCTGTCCGGCTTCGGTGGTGTCTGACGATGGCGGCACGGATATCGGCAATTCGGGGGTGGGCACAGTGCTGGCCCGGGTCAGTTCAACTGGGACATTACAGCGATCAAGCGGTTCAAGATCAACGACGCACAGACCACAGACCGTGCAGTTTAGGGCGGAGTTCTATAATGCCTTCAACCACCCGCAGTTTGCAATCCACACCACCCTGGGGCCGACTTTCGGGTACATCACGGCTACCAGCGCGAACCCTCTCATCGTTCAGTTCGGGCTGAGGTATACGTTCTAGGAGGCTTGCCATCCGGCGAACTGCGCCGGTGTAGCTGGCGATGTTAGAGAGGCACGAGAGCAGAAAATTGCGGAACACGTTCCATGTATTCCATGTAGTGTGCACGCAAGTATAGCTTCTAGTTGTACTGAAGACCAGGGGTCCGGGGCCAGTCTGCTGCTGGATTCCTGCAATGGATGCGATTCATTGTGAAACGAGGAAACGTTATGAGCAAAATGAAGAAGTATGCGAACCTAATCACTGAACTTGACGACAAGGTGTTGCCCGTCCAAGATCCGGAGAGCTCTAGCGGGACTGGCCAAGGAAGCACAACTCGCAGGACATTCTTTCGAGATGTGACGGCGGGAGCCTTAGGAATGACAGTCGCAGGCGCCTTGTCCCAACTGGGCTTGCCGACAGCGGCGACCGCTCAGGAGGGAAATAAGCCATTGGATCGCAACCTGACAAGGAGAGTGAATCCGATGATTAACACAATCCATATTGACCGGAATGTCCTTATGCCGATGAGGGATGGGATTAAACTGGCGGCCGATATCTATCGCCCCGGGGATGGAGGCAAACATCCCGCTATTATTATGCGCACGCCTTATCATAGCGATGAAGTAATGAGCTTCAGCTATGTTAAACCGCTGACAACCCTGGAGGCAGGTTACGCCCTGATAATCGCTTATGTACGGGGCAGGTTCGGCTCTGAAGGCACGTATGACCTGGCAGCTTCCCAGCAAATAGAGGGAGCGGACTGCTACGATACGGTCGAATGGGTCGCCAGCCAACCCTGGTGCAACGGTCATATTGGAATGGCCGGAGAATCTGCTCTCGGAACCGTTCAATGGAGAACCGCACGGGAGAACCCGCCCCATTTGAAAGCTATTGCCCCTTCGCTTACCGGCGCTCCTGGAGAGCATGGACCTGAGGTTGCCGATGCACCGGTTTTACTGAACATCGCGGTCAGCTTGCTGATGATTCTAGCCCCGGATATGCTGGATAGGCTGGAAAAACAAGGCGTGGACACTTCTAAGATGCGTCGGTGGATCAAAGAGGTGGAAAACGACCCGTCTCTCGCCTATAATGCTCTTCCTCTCAAGGACGTACCTCAATTCAATATCCCGGGTATCCGGGAAACCTGGCAATCCATGATGCGTATGAATGACTCTAATGCCCAGCCTGGCAGCCCGGGACCATATCCCTATCATAAGATCAATATCCCCACTTTGAACATCGCCAGCTGGTATGATCCCTGGTCACGCAGTACGTTCCGAACGTTCCTCAATGTGAAAACGAAAGCGGGGAGCAGTTATGCCCGCGAGCACACGCATGTCTTCGCCGGACCCTGGTGCCACAATAAACCTACCCAGATTTTAGGCGATGTCGATTTTGGGCCCCTGGCCGATGATGTCGGTTCCCGTGCCTGGGAATACCAGATCTCCTTCTTTGATAAATATCTTGAGGGGAAAGATATTGATCTCCCTGTCGTGCGTTATTTCACGATGGGGAGAAACACCTGGCAGGATGCTTCCGATTGGCCGTTGTCCCAGACAACATGGCAAAGGTTTTTCCTGCACAGTCGCGGTGGCGCCAATTCCTCTTCCGGTAATGGACTTTTAAACCGGAATGAACCTCAACAAGAGTTTGCCGATACCTATGTCTACAATCCTTATACCCCGGTGCCAACTGTCGGTGGCCGGGGAGCGGAGGCGGAGAACGGCTTCGTCAACGGACCGATCGATCAGGTTCATGTTGAACGCCGGGCCGATGTTCTCTGTTACACTTCGCCCGAGTTGGAACAGGATACAGAGGTAACCGGACCTTTGGATCTGCATCTGTTCGCCTCATCATCCTGCCGGGATACTGATTTTACGGCTAAACTGGTGGACGTTTATCCCGACGGACGTGCCTACAATATTGCCGACGGTATTGTCCGGGCTAAATATCGTAATTCATTTTCCACACCGGAACCATTAACCGCTGGTGAAATAGTTGAATTCGTTATCCATCTGGGGCCGGTCAGCCAGTTATTTCGCAGAGGGCACCGAATCCGTATAGATATCACCAGCAGCAATTTCCCTGCATTCGACCGCAACATGAATACCGGAAATCCCGTTGGAGTAGATGCGGTTGGGCTTCCGGCTTTACAGACTGTATATCACCAGGCGGGATATGCTTCTTATCTTGATTTACCGGTTATCCCGGCAAAATAAGTGTCCAGGAAATAAAAATGGCTTCTTCGGCGGAATTTGTGGGTAATAGCTCATATGTAACATGTTGACACATAACACCTTATGATAACTATCAGGAGCAGTCTTTTCAGGATTCATGGTCAGACCTGCAAAATGCACTCGCCGCGTCGCAAGCTCCAGCACGAACAGCATATAGCAGGTGACCGGTCCCTTCTTCGTCCACACCCCGATTGTTGTGAAATCCACCGAGGCAAGCACATCCCAGTGCGTATTTAGGAAATCTTTCCAGCTGGACTGTCGCTTCCGATCAGGCGCCGGGTCAATCCCATGGGCCTCAGAATGTTTGCGACTGCCGTATCCGAAATTACGCTTCCGAGATTCGCGACAGCGCCCTGGATGCGCTTGTAGCCCAAGCAAGGGTTTTCCTTAGCGAGCCGCAATATCAGATCAACAGTCTCCTGCGGAACATGCGGGCGTCCGGCCTTCTTTTGTTGTTTGCTGTAATCCCAGTTTTGTGCAACCAACTCGCGGTGCCAACGAAGGATCGTTTCCGGACTAGCAATCCCGGCAACCTTCTCGAGCATCGTCCGGCCGAGGATCTTGCCTTTGACGGCCAGGCGCCGCCGCTGCTGTTTAGTGAGCAGGATTCGCTTCTTCCCAATTTTCTACCGAAGTATCCGATTTTCGACGAGGAGATATTCGATCACATCCTGCTGCTGACGATTAACCCAGCCGGCGAGAACCAGCAGCAACAACTGCCAGGGCTGAAAGAGAACCTTCACTTCTTCCTCCGGATTTGCAGTGAGATTCT
>Ga0326727_10010655_pt1 | contig 21793 bp, 18 predicted proteins | sample MB2enrmetagenome_FD_207643 | JGI IMG/M metagenome (GOLD analysis project Ga0326727, IMG submission 207643) | Lab enriched peat soil microbial communities from McLean, Ithaca, NY, United States - MB29MY | ecosystem: Environmental > Terrestrial > Soil > Wetlands > Peat | place: USA: New York...
AGGACCAACCAACAGAAGCCTATCTAAAGGTCATTGCGCGCGCACCCGAGGGCGTCGAGCGCCTCTTGAATCTAGGGCCGCATAGTGTACCTCGCGAATCCCACTCATCGCAAAGTACGCGATGAGTGGGGCACCCGCATGAGGATTCTGGCCGTTGGACGGCGACTCAGAAGCTACCGGGTAGTATTCTTGCGGTACACTTCTGCCAGATCGTCAGTGACTCCGATGAGCACCCCCTCGCCGCGCACCATCTTTCACGTCGATATGGACGCCTTCTTCGTCTCCGTCGAGGAATTGTTTGATCCGTCGCTGAAAGGCAAGCCGGTGGTGGTGGGCGGGCAGCGCGACGAGCGGGGAGTGGTCTCGGCTGCATCGTATGCGGCGCGGAAGTTTGGCGTGCACTCGGCCATGCCGCTGCGGACGGCGGCGAAAATGTGTCCGCAGGCGATTTTTGTCAACGGGCATCCGGAGCGCTATCGCGAGTATTCGCACAAGGTGCATGAAGTGCTTGGCCACTTTTCTCCGCTGGTCGAGATGGCTTCGGTGGACGAGGCCTATCTCGACATGACCGGAACGGAGCGCCTGCACGGCCGTCCGCTCAATTCAGCGCACCGGCTGCATGCGGCGATGAAGTCGGCTACACAGTTGAACTGCTCGATCGGGATCGGCACCTCGCGGCTAATTGCAAAAGTCTCATCCGCCAAAGCCAAGCCCAATGGAGTGCTCTGGGTGTTGCCCGGCGAGGAAGCGAAATTTCTAGCGCCGCTCGCGGTGGGCGATATTCCGGGCGTGGGCAAGGTGAAGGAGCAGAAGCTGCACGCGCTCGGCATTCAGAAGGTGGGCGACCTGGCGCGTCTCGACGACCGCGATCTTGAACATCGCTTCGGGAAGTGGGGGCTGGCGCTGGCAGGGAAGTCGCGCGGCGAAGATGCGGGAGGATGGTTCGACAATGAAGTCGGCGAAAATATCGATCCGAAATCGATCAGCCACGAGCACACCTTCGACGAGGATACGGGAGACGCCGAGCGCTTGCAGTCCACGCTGATGCGGCTCAGCGAGATGGTGGGACGGCGGCTGCGCGAGGGCGGATACTTTGCGCGCACGCTGCAGCTGAAATTGCGCTACAAAGATTTCTCCACCATCACGCGGGCGCACTCGCTGGACGAGCCGACGCAGATGGATAACCAGATCTTCGAGCAGGCGCGGCGTCTGTTTTTCGCCAACTGGAAGGCGGGCGCTCCGGTGCGATTGCTGGGAGTGCAGGCGTCGAATTTCGAATCGGGGTCAATCCAGCTTGAGTTGCTGGAGCCCTCGCAGCGCGAGCGTTGGCAGAAGGCGCTAGCGGCCGCGGACCATCTGCGCGACAAGTTTGGGGAAGCGGCGATTGGACTTGCGCGTGGGATGAAAGGCGGATTCCGCGAGCGCGTACACGAAAATCCGGCGGCGTTGCCGGGCAAGAGCGGCGACAAGAAGAGAGACTGAGTAAAAGCGATTCAGCCTTTAAAGAGTTGGTCGGGGGCCGTCCCTAGCGGGACTTGATCTGTCCCACTTCCGCTTTCCCGGCACTGACGTGCCGGGCTTTCTTGTTCTGCCGCTTCGCGGCTACGCCAGTCCACAGTTGTTGTGGCCACCGGCAACTGCCGAGCTGCGCTCGGCTTGGACCCTTCGACTTCGCTCAGGGCAGGCTCGCGAGGGCGGCCGTCCCTACATGGACCTCACGAAACATATTCGCGAATGTAGTCGTCGTGCGAAGTGGCGAGCTGGTGAGCGTCGCCGTCGAAGATGACCTTTGCGTCACGCAAGATCAGGAAACTCATGGGCACTTCGCAGTGCTTGCCCTTGGGCAGGGCCACCATCTGATTGGTCGCTTTATCGAACTGGTGAGTCGCCATGGTGAAGGCGTCCTGGAGGCGGTGAGTCACCATGAGGGCGCTGGTTTTGTAGACGTCACGCTGCTTCACGATGAGCTCGACGATGGTGTTCGAGGTGACGGGATCGAGTCCGCCGGTGGGCGAGTCGTAGAGCAGAACCTCGGGTCGGGTGACAATGGCGCGAGCGATGGCCACGCGCCTTCTCATGCCGCCGGAGAGTTCGGAGGGACGCATGTCGTAGGTTCGTTCCAGCTCCACAAAGCGCAGCACCTCGCGCACCCGCCGCTCGATTTCCTCGGCGGAGATTCCTTCTTCGAGCAGGCGGTAACCGACATTTTCGTACACTTTAAGCGAATCGAAGAGCGCACTTTCCTGGAACACGATGCCCACGCGCCGGCGCAGCTCGAACAGTTCCTGTTCCGACATGCGCGTGACTTCTTCTCCGAGCACGAAGATGCGGCCGCTGTCGGGGCGGATAAGTCCTATGGCAAGCTTGAGCAGTGTGCTCTTGCCCGACCCGGCGACGCCGAAGAGCGCCTTGGTCTCGCCGTGCGGCAACTGGAACGAAATGCCGTCGAGCACAACTTTTTCATCGAATGCGATTGAGACGTTGTCAAACTCGAGGGCGTAGCCAGAGGGATTCACCACTGCCACCGCCGGGTTTTCGCTGGGCAGAGTGGGCGCGGGCATAGTTTACCTGTAACCAAAAATTGCGAAGATCAACTTGGTGACGAAGAAATCCGTCACTAGAATCAATACGGACGCGGCGACGACGGCCTGGGTGGTGGAACGGCCCACCCCCTGGGTGCCGCCACGCGTCGATATGCCGTAGTAGCAGCCTATGGTGGAGATGATGAAGCCAAAGAGCACGGGCTTGATGAGGCCGGTGAAGACGTCACGGAAGACCAGGATCTGCCAGACAGAAGTCCAATACTGCTGCGAGTTGACTCCGAAGAGCAGGTGCGCGACTGCATAGCCGCCGATCAACCCGAGCAGATCGGCGATGATGGTCAGGAAAAAGAGCATGAAAACGGTGGCGCCCACTCGTGGCGTAATCAGCTTCTTGGTAGGGTCGGTGCCCAGGGCGCGCATGGCGTCAATCTGTTCGGTGACGATCATCGAACCGAGTTCGCTGGCCATACCGGAGGCGTTTCGCCCCGCCACCATCAGCCCGGTGATGAGCGGGCCCAGTTCTGTGACCATGCCGATCGAAACCAGTTGGCCGATGAGCGAGATCCCACCGAAACGTTGCAGCGTGCTGGCGGCGTTCAGCGCTAGGAGCGCGCCGACGGAGAGACCGGTAAGAATCACGATGGGCAGGGAGCCGACGCCGATCAGGTCCGCTTGGTGCAGCATGTCGCCCATGTACAGAGGACGGCGAAAGAAGTTTGCCAGCGATTGCGCGGACAGCAGGGTGTAATCCTGAACCGCCAGCGCAAAATCTTTGGCGACTTCAATGGGCGAAGTCAGTTCGAGTTCGAACGCCATGTGTGGTCGGGGAATTTCCGCTCAAGGAACTATAGCAGAGAGAGAAAGCATCGGGTGATCGGGCGACCGGGTCATCGGGCGATCTAAAACCCGAGGGACTTTGCCTCTTTCAGATGACCCGATGGCCCGATCTATTCGCGGTTCTTCTTCTTGATCTCGATGGCCAGGCGCTTGATTTTTTGATTCAGGGTGGAGAGCGGGACGTGGAAGCGCTCCGCGGCTTCGGTCTGGTTCCAACTGCATTTCTCCAGCATGTCGATGATGATGCGCCGTTCGCAGTCTTCCATGATGGTGAACAGCGTGGCTCCCGAATCGGCATCCAAATCTGGAACCGAAGTGCCGCGGCCCACAATGTGGTCAGGCAGCAGATCGACTCCAATGTCGTTGTCGGAAGAGAGCACCACGGCGCGTTCGATCGTGTTCTCCAGTTCGCGGACGTTGCCGGGCCAGGAGTAGCTCACCAGCGGGCGCAACGCCTCGGTGGTAATGCGGCGGCGGGGCAGTTCGTTTTCCTCCGAATACTTCTGGAGGAAGTGCTGCACCAGCAGGGGAATGTCTTCGCGGCGGCGGCGCAGCGGCGGCAGATCGAGGCTGATTACGTTGAGGCGATAGTACAGGTCTTCGCGGAAGCGGCCCTCTTTCACCATCTGCCGAAGATCCACGTTGGTGGCGGCGATGATGCGCACGTCCACTTGAATTTCCTGCACGCCGCCGAGATGCATGAACTTGCGGTCCTGCAACACGCGGAGAATCTTGCTCTGCGTGTCCATGCTCATGGTGCCGATCTCGTCGAGGAAAAGCGTGCCTCGGTCGGCCACTTCGAACAGACCCTTCTTCGACGTAACCGCGCTGGTGAAAGCGCCTTTGACGTGCCCGAACAGCGTGGATTCGAGCAGATCGGGCGGCGTGGACCCGGAGTTGACGGGGACGAACGGACGTTCGCGACGTGTGGAATTCAGATGAATCGCCTTGGCGATCAGTTCCTTGCCCGTCCCGCTTTCGCCTTGCAGCAGCACGGTCGAGCGACTGGGCGCGACCTGCGCGACGAGGTCGAAAATTTTCAGCATGGGCTCACTCTTGCCCACGATGTTTTCAAAGTTGTAGCGCTGCTTGAGCGCGCGCTTGAGCTGAATGTTTTCTTCTTCCGCCTTCTGGCGGGCGACGGCGGCGCGCACGTCGGCCAGCAGTTTCTCGTTGTCCCACGGCTTCTGGATGAAGTTGGTGGCTCCCGATTGCATGGCGCGGACCGCGTTTTCCACCGTGCCATAGGCGGTGATCATGATGATTGCCTGTTGCGCATGGAGCAGCCGAATCTCGGCGAGCACGTCCATCCCGCTTTTATCGGGGAGCGCCAGGTCGAGCAGAATCAAGTCGAAGGCGCGCACTCCAAATTGCGCCAGACCTTCCCGTGCGTTTTCCGCAACCACGACGGTGTAGCCTTCGAGCTGGAGAAGAGTTTCCAGCGATTCCCGGATTTCGGCTTCGTCGTCGATGATGAGGATTCTGCCCGCGCTGGGCTGCGGATTTTCCGGCGTGCCCCGGCGCGCCGCGGCCATTACTTCAGAGATCGCTAATTCAGACATGGATGGCCTTCCTGGTCGAGATCAATGGGAAATCCAGGGTGAAGGTGGTGCCTTCGCCCGGGCGGCTCTCCACGCGAATATTGCCCGCGTGTTCCTGGATGATGCCGTAGGTGACAGAAAGTCCAAGACCGGTGCCGCGGCTCTGGCCCTCCGCAGGCGACGTCTTGGTAGTGAAGAAGGGATCGTAAATGCGTTGAATGTGTTCCTGCGCAATGCCCGAGCCGGTGTCGGAGACGCGCACCGTGACTGATTCGCCGTTCATCGTCGCCACGTTCAGAACTCCGCCTCCGGCCATTGCGTCCTTCGCATTCAAGAACAAATTCAAAAACACTTGCTGCAGGCGTCCGGCGTTGCCTTGAATCAGCGGAAGGCCCTCGTGGAGCGCGGGCTGCACCTGGATGTGCGCCACCTTGAACTGGTGTTCGAGCAACGCCAGCGTATCCGCGATCACCTTGTTCAGGCTGACTTCCGTCAATTCCGAGCCCGAGGTACGGGAGAAGTTCAGCAGATTATTGACGATCTCCGAGGCGCGGAACGTTTGCCGGGTGATTTTCTCAAGCAGCCCCGCCTTCTGCGGATCCGACTGCAACTGCTTTGCCAGCATCTGCGTGTAGGAGGAGATCACGGCCAGCGGCGTATTCACTTCGTGCGCGACCCCAGCGGCCAGCAGTCCGATCGACGATAGTTTGTCGGCTTGGGTGAGTTGGACTTCCAGTTCGATTCGTTCCGTGATGTCGTCCACGATCACCAGTCGCCCCACCACGCTGAACTTGCGGGTGACCAGCGGCGCAATCGCAACGTTCACGATGCGCGATTCGCCGGTGGGAGTTCCCAGCCGGAATTTGTAAAGATTGTGGACGCCGGGATTCTGGCGGACGCGGTAAAACTCCTCGGCGAAGGCGGCCGGAAAAACCTCGCTCAGCGAACGCCCCACCACCTGCCAGCGGGGCTGGGCATACATGACTTCCATCTGTGAGTTCCAGGACTCGATGCGATCCTGCAGGTCCACAGCCATGACGCCGACGTTGATGGATTCGACAATGTTCTCGTTGAAATCCTTGAGCCGCTCGTATTCGTTCACCTTCTGTTCAAGTGACGCGTACAGACGTCCGTTCTGGATGGCGATGCCGATGTATCCCGCCAGCGCTTCGAGCAACTCCACATCTTCGCTGGAGAGGAAGTCGCCCTTCACCGTCTTGCCCAGTCCGAGGAAGGCGATGGTTTTCTGGCGCGCGTGGCAGGGGATGTAGTAGTTGAGATCGAGGCGTCCGATGGCCTCTTGCGCCAAGCCATTCTCACGCGGCAACTGGTGCGTATTTTCGAAGAAGACATGCCCGGCCGCGTCTTCGATTCGCGGCTTGGCGAGGAACGACAGGTCGAGGCCGGTGACGTGGGCGATGCCGAACGATTTCGATAGCTCAAAGCGCGAAGAGTCGCTGTTACCGAGGAAGATCGCGATGCGATCCACCAGCAGCGTGCGCGCCAGCCGGTCGACCAGCGAGGAGAGCATTTTGCCGAGGTCGGTTTCCGAACTCAACTCCCGTCCAAACTCGATCAGCGTGCGGCGGTAGTCGTAGCGGGTCCGGTAGAAAAACTGGTCGAGCTTCTCCTGAATCCACTTCCGCACCGGATCGAACAGCAGGGCGGTGACTACGACGGCCACCACCAAGCCGTAAGGTCCGGAGCTGGGCACGCGCGCATGCACCAATTCCGCAATCGCGGCCACGACTCCGAAGTACGCTCCGACGATGGCCGCCGCTGCCAGCGTATAGGCCATGCCGCGCTTGAAGATCAGATCCACGTCCATCAGCCGGTAGCGGAAAATGGCATATCCAAAGGTCAGCGGCAGCAATCCCAGCGAGAGCACCGACACCTTCATGGCGATCGAAGGCATCACTCCGACGAGATACGGCAGAACATAAAAGAGCGTGAACGGCGTGATGGCCAGGATGGTGCCGCGCGTAATCCACTTGAGCTGCTGCCGCAGAATCGGAGTCGTGGCCTGACGGTAGTTGCTCCACAGAACCGCCGCCGCCGAGACGAAGAAGATCGTCAGATAAGCCCAGTGCACACGGTTCAGGTTGAAGAGCAGTGAAGCGCTGGCTTTCAAGTACTCAAGCGCCAGGATCTGGATTCCGAGCAGTAACAGTCCCGGCAAGTAGAGCAGAGGAAGCGACAGGCGATGCCGGCGGACGAACTCCCGCCGTTCCGGGAAGGTCAATACGTAGTGCAGGAAAAGCGCCGGCTGCAGCAGCCACGCGACTTCATTGGCCCACAGGACGATCCAGTCGAAAGCGTTGAGTTTGCCGGTGTAGTGCAGCGAGTAGAAAATGAACGATACCAGGCAGAAAATATAAAAGTGCGTGGAGCCCACGGCGGTCCAGCGCCGCAGCAGCACATAGAGACCGATGCTCAGGTAAATGAGCGCGATCAGCCGCAGCCAATCGTTCATGGAGCGTTCGGCCGGAGCCAGCACCACTTCCACATCCAGCGGAACCGTGCCGCGGATCAGCGAGTAGGTGGCCTTGGACCAGACGCCGGAGTCGTAGAGTTGGCGCGTCACCGCCGCCGCCGTGTCGACCGCGCGGCCGTTGACACTGACAATCTCATCCCCGCGGCGGATTCCGGCCCGCTCTGCCGGACCGTTCGGTTCCAGTCGATCCGCCACCAGATGGCTATTTCTCTCAATCCACCACGCGCCGTCGTCTGGAACCGCGGACTGATGCTCGGCTTTGTAATTGAAACCGGCGAAAAGCACCGCCGCCACTGTGAGGAGAGTCAGCAGGATGGCGGTAAACCGAGCCTCAAATTCGCGGTTCATGGGCAGGGACGGCTGCGCGACGGAGTGGCCAGACCTTCGACGCCGTTCAGGTATGAGCAACTTCACTGCCACCTTCCAATCTTGCGTAGTTCAGGTAAGTCGCTGTCAGAGAGCGACTTCCATAAGTATAGAGTGAATACCGGATAGCTGCTATGAATTATGGAATACAGCTTCTGCTTTTTTGGATTCCAACATTGCGTAGAGACGCGATTTGCCGCGTCTTCAGCCAGCGCGAAGAACATCGCTTGCGGGAATAGGGTCTGGGTGCTGGTAAGCTTGAGGAGGCTAGCGGATTTTTGTGGTTGGCCTGTTTCCGAACTGAAGTAAGGTGACGTGCCCAAACCCTTCCTTTGGTGTTTGGGGGATTCGAGAACCTTCCCCGTTTCCCGAGTCCCCCACTCACTGGGCTCACCGGACTCGACCAGGAGGCGGTGAGCAAATCCCGCAAGTGAGTGTGATCTTGCGCCTGATTCCTGGAAACGTCCATGGAGCCGGTCTGAAGCCGTCTGAACTGATCTGAAGAAATTCACCGTCGAGCGCTTGACACGATACGCCGCGCAGAACAGAATTCCTGACACGCAATTTGATGAAGAAATAAGCTCCGTATCAGGGCATCGCTTTAAGGAAACTCCGATCAAGTGTTGGCAGAAAGCGTAAACGACAGGGTACACGGGGGCGCACGGAAGCCCCCGGCGACTTAATCAGAACTTTTTTAGCGACGCCGAAAGCTGTCGGAATCAGGTACCCCTTTAGGGGCAGCGGGAGTGGTGCATTGCCGGAGAAGAAGGTCCGTTTCGACGATTTCGAACTTGACTACGCTCGTTTTCAACTCTGCCGCGGTGGCAGCCCGGTTCGGCTCGAGGGGCTGCCGCTCCAATTACTCATGTTCCTCGTCGAAAAGCGAGGGCAGTTAGTTACGCGCGAGCAGATTTCCGGCGAGTTGTGGAGCAAAGATGTATTCGTCGACGTCGAACAGGGAATCAACACCGCAATTCGCAAGATCCGCCGCGCCCTGGCCGACGACGCCGGAGAGCCGCAGTACTTGCAGACCGTGGTCGGAAGAGGCTACCGCTTCGTGGCGCCCAATGCCGAAGAAGATGCCAGCCAACCGCCAGCCGCAGGGTTCACCGTTTCCGCCGAGGACCTGGGACGCGCCATCATGACCGCAGCCGGTTTGGATCCGGAGAATCCGCGAGCAACTCCGAAATCCAGCTCCGAAGGCTGAGAAGCTGTCTCTACCCTAAACGTCCTTGACTGTAGAGGCGGGGCTTGCCCCGTCTCAGTATCCCGACCTCGTATGGATTTACAATCAATCCATGTCACGCCTAGAACAAATTGTCGATCTTGAACAGCGCTTTCTTCTTCCCACCTACAATCGCTATCCCGTCGGCTTTGAGCGTGGGAAGGGTGTCTTCCTCTACGACTTCGAAGGTAAGAAGTATCTCGACTTCGTGGCCGGCCTGGGGGTGAACGCGCTCGGTCATGCTCATCCGCGCATCGTGAAGGCGATCCGCGAGCAGGCAGCCCGGCTCATTCACATTTCGAATCTCTACTACAACGAATACCAGGGACAGCTAGCCGAGCGCTTGTGCCAGCTTTCGGGACTCGACCGCGTTTTCTTTTCGAACAGTGGAACCGAGGCGATGGAAGGCGCGATCAAGTTGGCTCGTCTCGCCGGACACAAAGCAGGCGGCGATGCCAAGTCGCAACTGGTGGCGTTGCAGGGTTCGTATCACGGGCGGACGTTTGGCGCCATGTCCCTGACCGGGCAGGAAAAATATCGCAGAGGTTTTGAGCCTCTGCTCGAAAACGTGACCTTTGTGGCGCAGAACGACATCGAAGCGCTGCACGCCGCCGTCAATGCCAACACCTGCGCCATCGTGCTGGAGCCTATCTTTGGCGAAGGCGGAATCCTCGAGTGTTCTGAAGAATTCCTGCTGGCGTGCCGGACCCTCGCCGATCATCATCAGGCCGCGCTCATTTTCGACGAGATCCAGTGCGGTCTCGGACGCACCGGCAAGATCTTCGCGTTCCAGAGTTTTGGGGTGGTGCCCGACATCGTCACTATCGCTAAGCCGATCGCAGCGGGATTGCCGCTCGGCGCATTCCTGTCGAAAGAACATTTCGCCTCGGCGATTTCGCCGGGACAGCATGGCACGACTTTTGGCGGAGGTCCGCTGGCCTGCCGCGTCGGGCTCGAATATCTGGCCATCGTCGAAGAAGAACATCTGCTGGAAAACGTCGTGAAGGTTGGCGGCTACCTGCATCAACAACTCGAGGAACTGGTCGCGAAGTACGCCGCTACCCGCGAAACCCGCGGCCGCGGATTCATTCAGGGCCTCGCGCTCGATATTCCCGCGCGCCCATTGGTGGAGCAGGCGCTGGCGGAGGGCGTGCTCTTCAACGCGACCCAGGACACGGTCCTGCGTTTCCTGCCGCCGTTTCTGCTGGAGGAAAAGCACGTTGATAAGGGCATCAGGGTGCTGAAGAAATTGCTGGGCAAGAAGGGGAAGAAATCGGGCGATCGGGTGATCGGGTCATCGGGCGATCTGAAAACATAGGAGCACGACGACCGGCGCTAAAAAAGAGGGGGAGCCAGAATTCAGCTCCCCAAAGCGTTAGAGGCGATAATCACTTAATAAGAATCTCTCCGCGAGGATTTCGTTGCCCACCGACACCCAAGATCCCGAAGAAAAATTCATTCCTGGCGACGTGAATGACACGCGCCCGGGCGCTGCGGGAATTGGAGTTGGATCGGAGCCGCAAATTCAAATTGAAGAGCACTGGCTTGAACTCGCCGACGGACGCATGCGCTACCTCAAGGCCGGGTCGGGGCCGGCGCTCATCCTGATTCATGGGCTGATGGGATACTCCTTTTCCTGGAGATTCACGATGCCCGCGCTCGCGCCCTATCGAACGGTTTATGCCATCGACAATCTGGGCGCCGGGCTATCGACGGCCCATGAGGGCATGGACTGCCGCGTACGCGCCACCGCCGAGCGCGTGCTGCAATTCGCGGATGCGCTTGGCATTACAGATTTTGATCTGCTGGGCACCTCTCACGGCGGCGGCGTAGCCATCATGGTGGCGGCGCTTTGTGCTGAGCGAAACGAAGCCCGCCTGCGGCGGCTGGTGCTGGTCGCGTCCGTCAATCCGTGGTCGCCGCATGGGAAACGGCTCGCGCCCTTCCTGGGCCGTCCCTTCGGCGCCATGCTCTTTCGCAACACCATCGAGCGCTGGCGCTTCCCCGACTACCTGTGGCTGCGCCGCCTGTTCGGCGACGGATCGAAGATTCCACCGGATTCGCTCGAAGGCTACCGTTTGCCCGTGCGCGAGAATCACGTCTTCCGCCATGGATCGCGCATCGTGAAGAACTGGACTTCAGACCTCGCGGAACTGGAAGCCGCGCTCCCCAAGATTCGCGACTATCCCACGCTCCTCATTTGGGGAACGAGAGACCGCGCCGTTCATTTTCCATCCGCCGAGCTGTTGCGCCGGAATTTTCGCGACGCGCGCCTGGTGGCGTTCAAGGGCGTCGGGCATTTGCCTTACGAAGAGGCGCCCGAGGAGTTTAACCGTGCGCTCATCGATTTCCTTTCCAGTTCTCAGTTCCCAGTTCTCAGTTCTCAGAAAAGCGGGGTTACTGAGAACTGAGAACTGGGAACTGAGAACCTGCTAGTGACTTCATGCACGATACGATTTTTCATGCGCTCCGTGCATTTGTCGCCGATTACGGCTATTGGGCCGTGGCTCTGGCCTTGCTGGCGGAGAGCGCCGGCATCCCCGTTCCTGGTGAGCTCACGCTTCTGCTGGCTAGTTTCTTGGCCTATCACGAACATCAGCTCCATCTCGGCTGGATCATCATGGTGGCCACCTGCGCCACCACGCTCGGCGGCGATCTGGGCTACGCGTTCGGCCACTATGGCGGGCGCCCTCTGCTTGATCGTTATCAGAGCTTCTTTCGGATTCCGCCGGCCATGATGAAACGCGGCGAGCGAATGTTTGCCCGCTACGGCGCCGTCGCCATTTTCTTTGCCCGTTTCGTTTTCGGTGTCCGAGTTTTCGCCGGACCGCTGGCCGGTGTGCTGCGCATGCGTCTGCGCGCGTTTGCTCTCTATAACTTTCTGGGTGCGCTGGTCTGGGTCACCTGCATCGCCAGCGCGGGATATCTCTTCGGGCAACATTGGCGCACCTTGTTGCGTGCCATGCAGCGCTTCAATATTGCCGTCTTGATTGTTGCCGCGGGCGTGGTCCTGTTTCTGTGGTGGAGATATCGGCGGCAGCCGCCGCCAGATGATGACTGACGACGGACGCTTGTGCGGGGAGTTGTTGGTGTAAAGGCGATGTTACGTCAACTAGATAAGCTACTTCGGACAGATCGGTTCCACCATGTAGACAGAATCGCAAGGCTTGCGCCGCTTGCTTGAGTAGCTCGTGGGAAATTTGACCGCTGGCTGGGGAACGCCGTTTTTGCGCAGGACGAAGGCGAGCACATAATCTCCGTCGTGTTTTCCGTCGAAACAAAACTTGCGTTCCGTTCTCTTATACGAGACTTTTGTCCCGACCTGCGTCGTGCCCTCCTCCTCACGCGTCTCGACAATAACTTTCTTCGAGTCAATGATCATTGTGCCAGCCTTATCCCGTAGCTCAACCGTAATGTCGTCGTCGAGGTCATAGTTTGATGGAGAACCGCAAATATCTCCCGTACAAACGTCCACAGCGCCGCAAAGACACGAAACCTTGTGCCGCAGGTATTTCAGAGTTGAACAATTTGAACCGCTGTGCGGAGTTTGGCAGACCAAAGAAGGGCTAAGCACGAACAACAGTGACGCGATGGTGAGCGAACGGTTCACAGAAGCACTTTACGCCCAATCACCGCATGAATCCACGAGGCTGTTGTAATCACGATTACACTTGCCAGCTCCGCCTCTCGGCAAAGTATCTTCCGTCACTTCCCCTCGCGCCTCTGCCGTCCTATGCTGACATAAGCATTTCTAGAGAACTTCGTGATTCCCGATCGCACACAAAAGATCCCGCAACCCACAGACGCGTCCCGCTCTTGGCTGGGACTCTCGCAGGTCTGGCTGCGCTTCCTGTTGGCGATTGTCGGACTGATGCTGGCTTTCGGCGCAGCAATGTTTTCTACGGTCGAACGCGAGGCGGGCAGCCTTTGGGGAACCCTGGTTATGGCGTCGGCGGCGCTCTTGCTGGCCACTTTCGTCGGCCTGACCACGGTGCCCTACCTGGCGCGGCGGGTGGTCGCGAGCCGTGTTCGCGAGGCGATCGACTACGACGTCACGCGCGTTGGCCTGATCTACATCCTGATCAGCGTCGTGATTGGAATCGCCGCGCTCAACACCGGGAACAATCTGCTCTACCTTGTCGTGGCCGCGCTGCTCTCTGCAATTCTCGTTTCTGGAGTTGCCTCGGCGCAGGTGCTCCGCAGTCTTGAACTCGATGTGCACTTGCCGGAGCACGTTTTTGCCGGGCGTCCGATGCTGGCGCGCCTGCTCTTGCGCAATGCGAGCGCATGGCTGCCATCTTTTTCGGTGCGCGTGGTTCCCGCCAAGCGCAAAAATAAGAACAAAGCCCGCTGGCGCTGGGAAGTTTCCATTTTCGGCTGGCCCCGCAACCGCGCGCCCCAAAACCAGTGGCTTCGCCTGCCCGACCGCCGCTTGCGGCGTGTGCGCGAGGAAGAGGAGAAGCCGATCCTGCAGGAGTCCGTTTATTTTCCCTTCATCGCTCCCGGACAGGAACTCCTGGCCGACCTGGAGATGAACTTCCCAGTCCGCGGCCGCTACTGCGAAAAGAACTTCGGGCTGGCCACCCGCTTTCCCTTCGCCTTCCTGATGAAAACCCGGCGGATGAACCTGGTCCGCGAAATCATCGTCTATCCCGCCGTCGAGGCCACCGAACAGTTCCGCGAAGTTCTTCCCATGGTCACGGGCGAGTTCGAAACCTTTGTGCGCGGCCGCGGCTACGACCTTTACCTGATACGCGACTACATGCCCGACGACTCCGCCCGCCACGTGGACTGGAAAGCCACGGCGCGCACCGGTGCGCTCAAAGTCCGCGAGTTCAGCCGCGAAGATGAACGCAAGCTCCGCATCGTATTTGACAACCCCGCTCCCGGAGTCCTGCCGCCTGTGGTGTATGAGCGAGCGGTGTGCCTGGCGGCGTCGTTGGGATGGCACTTCCATCACGAAGATGTGGAAGTCTCGTTCGTCGCGCCGGGATTGGAGCCCACCGAGGACGTTTTCACCTTCCTGCGATACCTGGCGACGGTCGAGCCGCAGGAGGCGACCCCTGTGTTCAGCCGTCTCCGGGCCAGTGAAGATTACAACCTGATCGTTACTGGCCGCGCCACCGCTGAACTGCCCGCCGCTTTGACCGCCAGATCCTACGTCATTTCGCTGGCCGCGAGTGAGAGCGCGTAGCCGGTGCCGGGGAAACGAGTGCTCTCCGCTGGTGCCAGCCCTCATTTTTTTCTTTCCCACCGGGCCGTTTTCGACATATACTCCGCCGGGGTCCCAATACAACAGTTTAGCTTCCTCGTTCAAGGCGAGTTTGACGCCTGTCAGGCTCGTTAACTTTCCGGCGTAAGCCCACGGGAGGTGCAGATGTTGATCTGTGATCTGCTCAGAAATCAAGTCACCATATCCGCCGAGGCCCATCAGACCGTGCTCGAAGTCGCCAGCATAATGGTGGAGCACAATATCGGCGCCGTACCGGTTCTGCAAGAAGGCCGCTTGGCCGGCATTTTCTCCGAGCGCGACCTGATGAGTCGAGTGGTGGTCGAGGGCAAGGATCCCGCCCGCACTTTGGTCAGCCAGGTTATGACCGTAGATCCTCTGACGGTCGCTCCGACCGATCCACTGGAGACTTGCAGGACCCTGATGAAGCGGCATGGCTTCCGGCACTTGCCGGTCTGTGCGGGACGGGAACTGAAGGGCGTCGTTTCCTTGCGCGACATCCTGCTGCATGATCTCGACGAAAAGGACGATGAGGTGCGCATGATGCGCGCCTACATGCATTCCACGCCCGACGCGGGATAGGCTGGCCCACTTCCGCAGCCGGATAATAGCTGACACAGAGAGGGTAATGGTTACTAAGGTTACCTAAGAGGGTTGACCCGGAAGGGCAACCTGCCTGAGGATGTGGAGGAGGGGGGCGGGGCTATTTCTACAAATGGTCCCGCACCTCCCCCAATGGCCATGACTTTGCACAGCCTCGCCGTCGTCCTGTACTTGTGGTGCGCGCAACCGATCCTGCAATCGGTGGTGGCGGCAATCTTATGGCGGCGTAAGCTGCACAAGCAGTTTCCCGTGTTTTTCTTGTTCCTGCTGGTGCAGGTTGCGAATTTTGCCATCGTCTTTCCGCTTTGGCTCGCTGGCAATGGCATCTTATGGTTCGATCTTTTCTGGTTGGGAGAGGCGGTCAACGCGGTTCTCGGCTTCAAGGTTATTCATGAGGTTTTCCTCGATGTGTTCCGCCCCTATCACGCTCTGAAGGACCTAGGCACGCTGCTGTTCAAGTGGGCGGGCGTGGTTATGCTGCTGGTTTCGGTGATCGTCGCGTTTTCGAATTCTTTCGATAAGGATCCGCTGGTGCAGGCTCTCACGACTCTGCAGCGCTCGGTCCGCGTCGTGCAGTTTGGCCTCATCCTCTTTCTGCTCCTGTTTTCGCGCTTCCTGGGAGTGTCCCGAAAGCAGGTCAGTTTTGGAATCTCTCTCGGCTTTGGAATCGTAGCCGGTGTCGAACTGATGCTGATGGCGTTGAATTCGGGAGGATTTGTCACGCACAAGAATCTCAACCTGATCAACATGGCCGCTTATGTCCTTGCCATTCTTGTTTGGATCGGCTACTCGCTGTCGCGCAAAGCTGTGCGCGAAACCACCGTCAACCGTTTGCAGACCCAGCGCTGGGAGCAGGGCTTGGCGGATCTTCAACACCCGGTACCTTCCGATTCGCTGATCCCGATGTTCGAAGGCATGGTGGAACGCGCCTTTTCGCGAAGCTCGAATCTGGCGCCTGCGGAAAATCATTCCTCGCTCAATAACTCCGACGTTTCGCTCAAAGCCAATTCCGCGGCAGCCGGTTCCAAGACCCGGTCCTAAACGATGGCTCTGGCTCAAAACAGCCCTCCGGCGAAAACCCTGTCAAGAGGGTTTTTTGGCCGTTTCACGCGCCTTCTTCCAGAGCCTGAACCGAAGCAATTCGATTCAAACCATTACCTTAAGAAACTAGCGTAAACACCGGTCAAATTGCCTGCCGGACGGCCCAGCGAATTTTCGGCGGGCCTGCCAGTTCATCGCAGCGCTCTGCGTCCTTCAATTAACCTCCGATTAATGAGAAAGTTGCAGGGTTGTGTATAATTCTCTCCGCTGAAGGCTGGTAGTTTGATCCTAGCCTTCGGCTGACCCTAAGGAGAAAGTCAACCATGAAACGTTCGCTCAGGGCGTTAATACTACTGGTAGGTCTGGTAGGTACGCTTGCGTATGCCGCGATCCCGAAAGCTCCAACTCCCTCGGGACCGTTTCCGTGTGGTCGTGACCACCCGTACTGCGACGAGTAATCGCAGGGTGTACGTGGTTGCTTAATCAAGATGAAGTAATTATTCGCATTACGAGCGCAATTTTGGGGCTGGCCTAGGTGGCCGGCCTTCTTTTTTTTACTTGACGTCTTTCTTGCCCGGAGTTTCGGACTCCGCCTTCGGGCCTGCTGCGGACGGTTTCCCATCTTCCGGCGCTTTCGCATCCGCTGCGGGAGGCTCCGGTTCGTCGGTGCTACCGCTCATGTACTGCACGATGATCGAAATCCGCCGGTTCGCAGGGTCCAGTGGATCCTTTATGTTGCGCAGGCGCTGATCGGCAAAGCCTCGCACCTGCGAGACCTGATCGGCGCGCAATCCCGATTGCTGCATCAATCGGCGGGCCGCGTTCGCCCGGTCGGCCGACAGTTCCCAGTTGCTGTAGTTGCCCTTGCCTGTAAAAGGCTTGGCGTCGGTGTGTCCCTCGATCGAAACGTGGTTGGGAACTTTTCCCAATTCCACCGCCATCAGCGTCAGTAACTCCTGCCCACTATTGTTGAGCTTGGAACTTCCGCTCTCGAAGAACGTTCCTTTCTCCGATTCCAGCAACTCGATGCGCAGGCCCTCCGCCGTCACCGTCATCTCGATATTTTTTTTCAGCTTGTCCAGGTCGTTCATTTTCTGGATAGTTTTCTGCAATTGATCTTTGAGCTTTGCCATGTCCTGCTTGGGCACTGGAGGGGCTTCGCCCGTTCCCGCGACAGTACTCCCCAGCTTGGTCCCAGTGCCACTGGGATCTTTGAAGTAGCCGCTAATGGCAAGCTGAGTCTGCTTGCTGCTGCTCATCAGCCACAACACAATGAACAGTGCCATCATGGCCGTGACAAAGTCAGCGTAAGCAACCTTCCAGGCGCCGCCGTGATGACCGCCATGGCCGCCTTTTTTCTTGATGATGATGATGGGTGGGGTAGGCATGATCCTGTCTATCCCGCGGGCGCCCCGGCAGCGGCCGCAGCCTCGTCTTTCGCGCCCCGGCAAGCCTGTTCGACTTCCTGAAACGAAGGACGCACATGTCCGGGCACCGTCCGCCGCCCGATCTCCACCGCCATGATCGGCGCAACCCCTTTAAGAAAGGCAATCATGGTCACTCGCAACACCAGCAGGAACGCGTGCTCTTCGTCCACCGTCTTGCCCATGCGCGCCGCCAGCGGTCCGACCAGTCCGTAGCACAGCAGAATGCCGAGAAAAGTCCCCACCAGCGCCGCTGCTACCTTTTTCCCAATTTCTTCTGGTGGTCCGCCGAGCGCGCCCATCGTGACCACCACCCCCAGCACGCACGCCACAATGCCCAGTCCGGGCAGCGAGTCTGCCATCGTGCTCAACGAGGTCACCGGTTCGCTCGCCTCGTGATGATGGACATCCATATCCGCCTCCAGCATCTGATCCAGATCGAAGACTTCCACCCCGCCGCTCACCGCCATTCGCATCGTGTCGCAAACGAACGCCACGGCATGGTGGTTCTTCGCGAAATCCTCATACTTCAAGAACAGCGGGCTCTTGTCGGGTTCCTCGATGTCCGTCTCCAGTGCCACCAGGCCTTCCTTGCGCGCCTTTTGCAGCAGTTCATACATCATCTTCAAGGAATCGATGTAGCGTTGCGTGGTGTACTTCGACGACCCAAATGCCCCCATAAGCCCGCTGATCATCTCTTTCAGCGTGTGGACAGGATTCGAGATCAACACCGTGCCCACCGCCGCCCCACCGATGATGAGCAACTCCGCCGGCTGCATCAGTACCAGCAGGTTGCCGTGCTCCATCAGGTAGGCGGCCACGATGCAGCCGAACACCACCACGATCCCAATGATCGCAAACATTGAGCATCATCCTCGCAAGGGTCCAGAAACGTTCGTAGCCGCTACCGCCTTCGCTGTCCCTTTCGAGTGCGAAGGCTTCATCTCTCGCAAAAGCGATTCCAGGTTGCTGCCCGCGGTGGCCACCGTGTAGGCCACCTCGGCGTCAACAAGGAACCGGTCGCCCCACCACAAGACCTCCGAATGGCTCAGCAGGTTCAGTAAAATTTCGGCTGTCGTGGCCACCATGACCGGACTTGCCGAGGGCAGCACCACCAGAAACTCGTTCTCTCCCCAGCAGCCCAGGAAGTTTTCCGCATCCAGGCTGTTGCGCAACGTCTGCGCCGCGGTGCGCAGAAAAGGAACAACCGACTGGGGACCGTGTTTCGAGCGAAACTCCTCCAGCCCCAGCACCCGTATCCGCAGCAACCCGAAACCGATATGAGATTCCTCCATGCCCGCCATACATTCGTTCATTACGGCCCGGGTCAAGCGGCGCGAAGGAACTCCCGTGGCCGCGTCCAGGCATCCGTACATCGCCGGCCCCGACGATTCCTCTCGATAAAAGAACGCCTCCTCGAACAAAACCGTCGCCCCTCCGATCGCGTCGCCGTATTCCAATATCGGCCGCGTGCAGATCCTTACTGCCGTGCGGTGCCCATTCTTGTGCAGGTAGAAAGCCGAACATCGCTGCGGCTTCCGCTGGCGGATGGTCATCGTTACCGGGCAGCGCTCCCCGCTTAAGCTGTTGCCCCGGCGGTCGCAGGCCTGTACCGTATCTTCCAAAACATGTCCCACGACGTCCTGCCCCAGATGCCCGGTGAGGTGCTCCGCGCCCCGGTTCCAGAAGCGAATCAGCCCCTCCCGGTCCACGATGTAAATCCCCACCGGCAGGTCTTCCACCAAGTGCCGGAATAGCTTCGGGTTATCGAGAAAGTCGGAAAACATGGCTAGACACGCCACCTTCTAGTTTTATCGGCAGTCAAACCAGTGAACTTCAGAAGCCAAAAGGACAGCAAGGCCGCACGCATCGTGCGTCGCACCCTGCCGATCGCACTTCTTTGTCGGCTAGCCACTGCATGAAGAGCCAGCTTTTTCTCTGAGGAATGGGCACGATGTCGGATAATTAAGCGTCAAACATAGAGTAGTTCGAATGCAACTCGGACAAGGTGTATCGTTCCTTAAGGTTATGCAATCGTCTGGCGAGAGACTGATAGCGGCTCCTCCACCCGAGGCGGAGACGGACTCGACTTTGGAACACCCTCCCACGAACCAGCCGCCATGGCTCAGGTCTCCGCTCAAAATAGCGGCGCTGTGCGTCGTTTTCCTATTTCTTGTGTTGGGCCTCGCGCTGCTTATCGGCCACAAGTCCAAAGCGGTGCACAGAGGCTCGCCACTTTCCGCGCAGAAGGACGCGCCGGCGCGCAACTTGCGTCTTAAAGGGACGACCGAAGCGATCGAATCGCGAACGATCCTGGTTCCCATATTGTCGGGGCAGCAGGTGGCTTCGCTCACGATCACGAAGCTCGTGTCCGCCGGAAGCCGCGTGAAGCGCGGCGATTTGCTGGTCGAATTCGACCGGCAAGCGCAAATTCGCGACTCCCTCGACAAACAGGCGGAGTACAACAAGCTGGTCGGCCAGGTTGCCGAGGAGCAGGCGAAGGAAGACGCGGCGCGCGCCAAGAACGAAACCGAACTTCACCAGGCCGGAAGCGATCTGAAGACCGCCGAACTCGAAATCAAGAAAGTCGAACTCATGTCGCGCATCGATGTCGAGAAGGCGCAGCAGAACCTGGAACAGGCCAAGGCGGCCCTCGATCAGCTCAAGGAGACCTTCGATCTAAAGCGCAGCGCGGCCCGGGCCGCGATCCGCATCCTCGAGATCCAGCGCGATCGCACTCGACGAATCATGCAAAACGCTCAGACCAACGCCGAGTTAATGCAGATCCGGTCGCCGCTGGATGGAGTGGTGGTCCTGAACACGATCTGGAAAAACGGAACCATGGGTGAACCTCAGGAAGGCGATCAACTCGACCCGGGCACTCCCCTGATGCGGGTGGTGGATCCGTCCGCCATGCAAGTGCAGGTGCTGGTGAATCAGGAAGACGTTCTCGGCTTGCATATCGGCGAGCCCGCCAAGGTGCGGCTCGATGCTTATCCCGAGCTCGTCCTCGGTGGCAGGCTGGAGCAGATCGCGCCGGTCGGTCGCGAAGGGGACTTCTCGCGCAAGGTTCGAACCTTCTCCGCAGTCTTTTCGATCCAAGGCAGCGAAGCCCGGCTGATGCCCGACCTTTCCGCCGCGGTGGATGTTCTGCCCGATCTGAGGGGAACTTCGGCGAGCGTGCAAGCGAGCACACGAACGGGCGGACAAGAATGATGGCCAGATTCCAACAATGGTGGCAGCGGCGCCCAGTTCTGCTGACGGCGCTGTTCCTGTTATTGGGTGGCGCGGCGGTGCTGGGCGCGGTGCGTTTTATCGATCGCCCTCCCGCGGCCCCGACAGCGGAAGTGAAGCGCGGCGAATTCGTCGACTCGCTGCCGTTGCGAGGCGAAGTGAAGGCTCTCCGTTCGCTTACCATTGCGGCTCCGGCCGAGGCTGGCGATCTGCTTATCGTCAAGGTGGCCACCGACGGTTCCCCGGTCAAGAAGGGAGATGCGGTGGTTGAGTTCGATAAGACGCGGAATGAGCAGGATCTCGCCCAATTCAAGTCGGCGATGAAATCGGCGCAGGCCGAAATCGACCAGGCCCGCGCCCAGGCGCGCCTGACGGAAGAGGAAGATGTCACCGCCGTCATGAAGGCCAAGTATGACGTCGAGTCGGCGCGGCTCGAGGCCGGCAAGCAGGAGATCGTCTCCGCCATCGAGGGCGAAAAGGCGCGGTTGAAAGTGGCCGATGCCGAGCAGAAATTGCGCGAGGCGGAGCAAAAACAGAAGTCCGATCGCTCCAGCGGCCAAGCCGAGATCGAGAACAAGGTCCAGGCGAGCAAGAAGGCGTTATTCGACATGCAGCGCTCGGAACGCGCTCTCGGCGAAATGACCCTGCGGGCGCCCGCCGATGGCATGGTCTCGCTCCTGCAGGTTTGGCACGATGGAAATGTCACTGCATTCAAGTTGGGGGACCGGGCCTGGGCGGGCGCGCCGATGGCCGAGATCCCCGATCTCTCCACCCTTCGCGTCGCGGCGCGCGTGGACGAAACCGAGCGCGGGCGGCTGCAAGTTGGCCAGGCCTTGACCGTGCAGTTGGACGCCATTCCAGACCGCCAGTTTGCCGGGCACATCGACTTGATCGGCGCGATTGCGACCACGGATTTTTCCGGGGGATGGCCCTTTCCGAATAATTTCAACCTCCAGGTTCTTCTTGATTCCGGCGACGCCCGCCTGAAGCCGGGGATGAGCGCGCAACTCAGCATCGTCGTCGACAAGATTCCCGATGCACTCACCATTCCCGTGCAGTGCCTGTTTCAGAAGTCGGGACGAGCCGTCGTCTACGTGCTGCATGGGTCGAAATTTGAAGAGCGGGAAGTCGAAGAAAGCCGCCGCAGCGGCGATCGGATTCTGATCGCCAAGGGACTTAAGGCGGGCGAGCGCGTGGCCTTGAAAGATCCATCGGAGAAGGAGTGACGACGTGAGCGGCGCGCGAAAAATCGGAT
>Ga0326727_10010656_pt1 | contig 21793 bp, 25 predicted proteins | sample MB2enrmetagenome_FD_207643 | JGI IMG/M metagenome (GOLD analysis project Ga0326727, IMG submission 207643) | Lab enriched peat soil microbial communities from McLean, Ithaca, NY, United States - MB29MY | ecosystem: Environmental > Terrestrial > Soil > Wetlands > Peat | place: USA: New York...
CGTCATCGTTTCGATATCGATCTTTGCCTATCTCATCTTTCGATTCCTTTTTTTAATTACTATATCAGGGGCGAGTATCTCTCAATTGGCAATATCTTCCTTTAACGTCGACCAATTCCAACGATTCAACTTTAACCTAACAACCGGATTTATACTTAGCCTGTTTTTTCTGAATGCCATAACAGGCACAGGGGTAGTAGGGTGCATCTATTTTGGCTGCAAGCGGCAGAATAAACATCTAACGCTCATGAATTTCGTCATTATACTAGTGTTGTATTTTTCCTTGACCTCGTTCAATTACCATTATGTAATCCTTGCACTCCCGTTCCTGACGGTTGCTGCCATCATGTTGATGCACGAGAAAAGCATCGTGGTTATCTTTTTTATCGTCATCAATCTGTTCGCTACATATACATATAGCATCAACTTTTTTTTCGATGCCTCCCATCTATCTGAGTTATATTCTTTTGCATTGATTGGCCTCGTTATTTTCATAACTGTGATCGAAAAGGGAAAGGGATTCAACGAAAAAGTCATTAAATTTCGAAGAATTACGCTGCATATTCCATCGTATTCTCAAAAAGCACTAGTTTTAGGAGTTATCTTGTTGATGATCGTTCCGTCCGTTGCAGGGAGTTTTGTTACCATATCTTCTAGCAAGGAGAATCAAGGGTTTTTCGATGTCTTGTCCGAGATCAATGCAAACACCAATTCCTCAGATTATGTGTTCACGTCATACCTATTTCCATTCGGGGATAGTTTAAACGCGCGACAATTGAACATCCTGGACACCTACAATAACATGACTAACACGTATGACATATCGCGTTTAAAATTCATCATTTTCGACGAGTTTTGGGTGTATTATGCCGATACTGCTCAAAACATAACGCGATTGGAAGATGCAGTAAAGCAAATTGCCACCAATTGGACAGAACGGTTAGCATTCACCGTCCGATGGGCAACCAACGGGTTATCGCCATTCGCACCCGCTTGGATTTATCATCTGCCAGAGATAGATCCGACCCGTCTTGTGTTGTACGAGAGGCCATCAGTGCCAACCGCGCCCTAGGCATTCACTGCAATGGATGTTCCGCACCAAGTCGTCTTATCGTGGAAGGCGCCGGCGAGCAATAATAGCTCGGAGATTATAAAATACATCGTGTACTGCGGGATTTCAGTTGAAAATGTGATAATGTTGAAGACGATCGACGCCGCCTTGACCAATACGGATTCGATGATTATTAGCAGTACCACGTACTAATACTAGGTCGCAGCGGTGAATCGAACTGGAACGGGTGCGAATTCGACAGAAATCAACGCGATATCGGCGTACGCATCAACTATATCGCAAACATTAACGACAACGTGCAATAGGAATTGGTTACCTTGTCATTGACAGTGCCGGATAGCAATTGTGAATTGATGATCACAATTGATCAGGATCTTGTACCGCATGTTCGTCATTTTAGATAAAAACGAACAAAGCTCATCCTTACGCGCGATCCCTACCCTCGTGCTTGTTTCCACGAATGGAAATACGGTGGATGATAGTAACATCCATAAAGTCCTACTCGCAACTGGCATTGCACTCCCGAAGCGGCACGACACGATTTATACGCCAGGTAAGCAACCTTGCAGGCCATAACCTATAAATGAAGAGGAAACGGGTAATTTTGATAACATCAGAACGAACATCGAAGCCTTGTTGGCCTTTAACGAAACTTTATTCGGAGGGTAGTAAGGTTTGTTGTAGGAGAAAAAAACGTTGTTAGACTGGCTCTAAAAAAGAATAAAGTCTAATATTCCTATCGCATCACCCATGATGCGAATGATGGTGGGCTTTCAAGAAACGTTTGAATATAAGCTCCTAACCAACCATCATTTACTTGATTTTAAATGGGGCGCCATTCTTGTTCAAGAGACAAGACTTTAAATCAACTTTCATTACATCTTCCCTGTTATGAAACCCGTTAAAAAGAGATTGTTAAAAATCGCTTTTTTTGGAACCTATCCGCCTCAAAAGGGGGATTCAGAATATAATTTTGTTCTTATCAAAGAAATGCTTGGGATCTCTAAAAAAATACAGATCGATGTTTTTTGTGGCGTGGAAAAAGAAAAAGAAGAAAAACTTGCTGATTCACGTATAAAAATTCATCATATATTCAATCCACGCTCCTTATTGTATCCATTTAGACTTTTTTTCAATATTTCAAAAATTAAACCTGATATTTTTCATGCAGAGTATGGACCGTATGGAAAATTATATGGAGGTTGGTTAGGTGAACCTTTTCTAATGCTTCTAATATTATTGAAATTGGTGAAAATTCCGTCGACAATGACCTTGCATTTAGCATGGTTACGTTTACAAGCCGAAAAGGCGGCAATGGAAAAATATAGAAACAAAATAATCGCAAAGATCGTGTATTATTATTTCCTTGTTTATTCCAAAATTCTAATCAAGTGCCTTGATCTCCTCCAGCTCAGCACGACCAAGATTGATTCAATTTTTAAAGCAACATTCATCAAGGATTATAATATTAAAGATGTTCAAAAAATCGGGGAATTTCCTCATCCTTGCTATGCTGGGATCCGCATGGATCGGACGTTGGCACGAAATTCTCTTGATCTTCAAGAAAATGAGTTCGTGATCTTTAATTTCGGTTTTATATCCCCCAGGAAAGGACTTCAATACCTTCTTGGCGCGGGGGATTTATTAAAGTACGAATATAATATGAGAAATTTCAAGATCATAATTGCTGGTCAACCTGATAATAAACAATATTTAAAATCCCTGAACAGTTTCGTGATCGATAAAAAAATAGAAGATGTTGTAACGATTATCCCACGTTTCTTGTCCCAGGAGGAGTTGGATGTTTATTTTTCTGCTGCAGATTTGTTTGTCTTTCCATATTCACAAGCTATAGGCGTGAGTGGGGTCATCCATAAAATTCTATATCTAGGCAAACCAATTCTCACAAGCTCTTCAGGATATCATTTCAAAGAAGATGTGGATGGCGCTCTTATCACGGTAAAAACGAACGACCCCCGAATGCTTGCGGAGAAAATTAAGAATACAATCGAGGATATTGAAAATTATGCCTTGTTGAAACGAAAATATATTAACTTTTATAACTTAAACACGTTTAGAGTTGGTGCGCTTCGTACATTGAAATATTACATAAATGTCATCAAGAAAAGATCGTAAAATCATAGAATTTGGGAAAATGCATTGAAGATCGCAATAATTCAAGGGGACCTGTCAAAAATCGGCGGTTCTGAAAACTTAATCATCTGGTATTCGGCTGAACTCGTCAAACGAGGATATGCTATCACAATTTTTACTGGTGCTTATGAACCTAAGAATTGGAGTACCGAATATACTTCAAAATTGAATATAGTTATCGATAAACACTTTGGTTTCAAGAGAAATCCATTCACATACCAAGTGAATGGCGTGCATGCTTTAAGATTGACTGCAGGCTATGATCTCGTTATAGTTCACAGTTGGTTAAATTCATCCCTTCCCATTGCATTTAGGGGTCAACGAAAAACTCAAAAATGGGTTTGGTTTTGCGAGGAGCCCCCGCGTTTTATATATTATAAAGAGATCGATGAAGAATTGGTGCGGTATAACCTGAATCATTTGTACCTCGAGCCACATAAAGGTATCAATATTATCTTGAATCATGCAATTCGAAAATTTTTGATTTTTTTCAAAATCCTTGATAAGATCTTTGTTAGATACACATTCGATAAAATTGTTGTGAACAGCAAATTTACAGGAAGGAATATCAAAAAAATTTACAACCTGCCTTCAAAGGTAGCACTTCTCGGTATAGGAACCCATTACACGACAGAAAACTACGTAGACATGAAAAACAGGCTAAATTGTGACGTACTTCTTTTTTTTTCTGGAAGATTGGATTATTCCAAGAACTTGACGAGAATTATAAATGCCGTTTCTCTTATCGACACAAATATTAATTACAAGCTAGTTATAGCAGGAGATGGAATATTGAAAGCATATTTGGATAAAAAAGTAAAGCGACTTAATCTAACGGATAAAGTGTTATTGACTGGTAGGATTCCTACTGATCTTCTCGTTTCATACATGAATTCTGCGGATCTAATTATCTATTTGCCTATCAACGAACCATTTGGATTAGTACCAATAGAAGCAATGGCTTGCGGAAAACCAAGTATCGTAAGTTCTACTGGTGGCCCTTCCGAGACGATTATCAATAATGTAACTGGATTTTATGCAAATCCCCTTGATACAAATGACATTAAATCAAAAATTGAATATTTACTTGCTCACAAGGAATTTCTAAGCGATAAAAGCGAGATATGCAAAGGCGAATATGAACAGAAATTTACATTGGAAAAGGGAGTGGATAGACTCTTAAATGCCCTTAAGAAAGAAATTGTTTAATTGAGGGCATTTTATTATTGCGCCTTTAGTCATTTATTTTTAATCCTCGTTTTCAACCGACGAAATTTTGTGCAAACCCTGCCTAGGAAAGAAATGATCCAGCAAAGTTCTTCCAAGTGAATCACCCGCCGAAGCGTCGCACGGATCCGCATTGCAGAGATTTCGGAGACAACATTACAGATCGTCATTGAAACGACTTGGTTTGGCAATTTCATTATCATCTAAACGGGAAATGTTAATATCCGTGCGATTATACTATCATAGCAAAGACCCATAATAGTTGTATGATTTGCTATGATTCTCTTCGGTTGGAAACTCCGGCATCCAAAAGGTTCTGGCTACGATCTCCGGCTCGAGACATTACCCCAGTTGGAGGACTTTGGGGGAGATATCGTGTACAAAATCGTAGACATAACGATGTCCAAGGATCGAAACGAGCTGATGTTGACCCAGGTGTACTACCTCGTGGTGAGAAAGCGCGGGAAAAAGCAGAAACTTCCAGAACCCACGGCGCCAATCACCACCGTTCAGCTAAGCTTGGACGACTTTCACCCTATCACGGAGCCTGAGAAGTTCCGGATGCCTTCGCACTGTGTGATTTATTCTAGACGTTGGTAGTTGACGGCAACAGGCAATAATTCATTCTAGCTCTATACACCGAGGAAAAAGCAAAACCTAGTGAAATTTGAGAAATTATTTCAGAATTACTACTGTTCCACCAAGATCCGGAATGGGAAGATAACTGATTAAATTGGTGCTACAAAAATCTTGAACGGCTTTTTTCACGCCCAAGTAATTAGGATTATTATAATCGTGGATAAAAATATACCCCCCCGATTCTAGTCTTGGATAAAAGTATCTTAAACCATCGATAGTCGGCTGATATAAATCTGCATCTAACGAAACGAAGCAAAAATTGTCTTCCAATCCACCTAATGATTCGGGAAAATATCCCTTTTTTATAACACATTTGTCGGGATATCTCATTTTCTGTAATACGTGTTTTAAATCTACGTCCGTGAAATCCTGACTTCCTGATGAATATTTATTTAAGACCTCAACAGATATATCTCGCTTATCAAATCCTCCAAAAGTATCGAACATATATAGGGTTCGATCGGGAAAAAGCTCGTTAATACAACTGGAAAAATCGCCCTTGTATACACCTAATTCAGCAACGGAGCCTGAAACTTTTTTCGAATTTATTTCCTCTACCACCAGTTCTAAAAGGTTAAATCGGACATCGTCGGTATTAGCACTTGTAATTCGGTGTGGCTTCTCCAAGAGGGACCACTTTGGAATTAATCTCAGATTCCACTTTGGAAATATTCGTCCTAAAATTAATCCCACAACGATCTTAATTCTCATTGAAGAAACTATAATTGAGACAATGCCATACTTATCGTTAAACTTTGCTATCCAAGATTTTGCTACCATACATGATTTTTAACGAAGGTCACTAATATATTTATCACGGCCGCAGGGAAAACCGCGATGATTTTTATTCGTGAATCCTGTTGGATCACACGAAAATATAAAGGCAATCCTTCAAAGTGTGGTTGTGGCCGAGATATAACTGATTATCGCAACGAAGTGCAAGTCAAGAACGTCTTTGACAATAATCATGCACGTTACAGATAAATGGAAAGGAAAAATGGCCGCATTCCGCGAAAATCTAGTAAATCTTAAGAGAGCAATCAATAAAACGACTTGCGTTGTAAGTTCATCGAGTTAAATGCCCGGGATGACCGATTTGTATGTTGCCAGGGCGTCCGTTATGACCAGCTCGAGCATGTCCAAGCACTCCGATAGCGGCTCAAGGAGTACATCTATGGTCTCGATCGACTGGTTCGGGATCCGATCAAGTATGAATGTGTAATGGCTATCATTGTCAACGACCGCCAAGTAACAATTTTTCTGTCCTTGGAAGACCTCATCGACCTCGATGAAGCGAAAATGAACCCGTGCCATAGTATCATACATACCATTAAGCTGCTTCGCACGGATACCTGCTTCTTCAATGACGGTCTTGATAAAATACTTGGTTATCTTCACGCCATGGATCAACTTGAAAAACAAGATGACCTGGTGGTAGGACAAGCCGGCCATTTTCAGAAAGAAGATTACACGTTTTCGACGAATCAACATGGCTTCTAATGATGCATCGAACGTGGTAGGATAGGAAATGTTTAAGGAAGTTGGCACGTCAAGTATGTTGAGGGTTTCCTTACGGGTTCATCGCAAGGATGGATCTTGGACAAATCAGGCTATGATCTTGTCGTGGAAATTCTCATTTTTCAATATTTCGTAGAATTCGGGATTGAGCTGAATCCGGTTCCTTCGTGTCGTGGACGACATGCACGGTGGGTTATTATATCATGAACGCGGCACGAGGGGCTCGATTGATCCTCAGCACCCGTCAGTTTTGCGCGGAGAATTGACGGATGCCACGCTCTCGATCGTTAAATCCACGTGTTACATGGGGAATACTCGTGATCGAAGTTTTTTCGTCGTTGGCACGAAGAAAAGAATAATAGGTCAAATAGTACCGGATTTATCTATCCTCGAAGTTGCCCGGAGAATTTCGATATATAATTGATCTGAACAAGTGTATGTATTGTTTAAGGATAGTGGACATTGAATATCTTTTCCTTATTTTATCGTATATCTTTTGATCCAGCGGAATGTTGATGTTATTAATGATATCTTCATGTAATCGTTCTGGATTCGATACGACAATATCCATGTTGAGAGGATTTATAAAACCAATAACCGGAACGCCACAAGCTAAGCTTTCCAAAAAAGCGAGCGGATTTACCTCCGTGAAGCTACAGCTTACAAAGATCGAATGCTTCGAATACAATTCAGGCATTTTTGCCTTAGGAACTTCGCCAATAAAATCAATCTTATCTGCTATGTTGTTTTTTTCTATTTTTTTCTTTATACGAGATACATAATCGGTTAAATTTACTTTTAGATAGCTATCTGCCACGGGGTTGAGATCTCCGACAACAGATAGTCTTAAATCCGGAATAGTTCGTAAAACTTTAACGAATGCATCTATCAGGATATCCAATCGTTTCACGGTCCTAAATCCACCAACAAAAATGATGGAATTTGGCAACTTCTCCACAACACGAGGATAAAAGATGTTTAGGTCGATTCCATTTGAAAGTAAATAGGTTTTATTTGGGACTATTTTTCTAAAAAAGGAATACTCAAGATTATTGAGCGTTATAATGCCACTCGCAAGAGTTGCGAAAATTCTTCGACTAACCATCCTTCTAACATTAACCAGTGCTCCAGAACACCTGGAACACTTCCATTCGTCGATATTATCGCAAAACCGATTCTTGTAAATTCTATTTCCAAGATCACAACTGTAGGCATAACTATGTAATGTAGCGAGGACAGGAATTTTGAAGATGACCCCTACTATTTTTGCGAGATATAGGACATAAATTCCGTGTGTTAAAATAATATCTGATCCCTCATTAATCATGATTTTAAAGATATAAACGAAATAAGAAAGAAGAACTTTAACTTTCAACAAGGGATTTTTGATCTTTTCAAATCTTACATACGGGAATTGATATACTTTCACCCCTGATGGGTTATAAGGCAGTTGATCATTTGTGACAAGATAAACGGGCATGCTCTGTTTTATCAATTCAGCAGCGATGTTTTGAATAACATTTCCTGCCCCAGAATTAGTGTTCGCATATTCCGAGATTATTGTGACTATCATTTTGTATCAGCCGATAATTTTGATAATAATCTAAAGTTGGCGGCTAGATTAAAAGCGTGATTTTGGCAGGAATCATGTCCAAGCTCGTGATTGCCAATATATTTGAAAATTCCAATAGACATGACATAATATGAAGATTTTGATAAGTCATTCGATTTTCATCAGGAATAAAAATGTATTCGAAATTCTGATTTCGATTATGAAAGAAATCATGAAGACATGCACGTTTCAGGTTGCTGGCTTGTATTTTACCCTTGATTGCCTCAACGCTCTGAATCTGCTTGAAAAAAGAATACTCAAAAAGTGAATCTATGCAAGTTCGCAAAGATCCTGTGCACAAAAACACGAACCACAGAAATTATGAAGCCTTTGATTTCACTCTTTCCTAGCTTGGATTTCCCGATTTCACGCTCGTAAAAGATGATCGGGACCTCACGAACTGAGAGCTTATTTTCTTTTGCGCGGTACAGCATCTCGCCAAGGAAGGAGTAGCCATTGGAAATAATGGAATCGTAATCAATCTTTTTCAATGCACTTACCCGGAATGCACGAAAACCCGAGGTCGTGTCATGGACGGCCGGAAATCCGAGCAAAAACCTGGCAAGAATGTTGGCAGTGCTGCTGATCATCTTGCGCTTAAATGCCCAACCGTCAGTTCCACCACCGGAGCAATACCGGGAACCGATGACGAGATCTGCGCCCGTTTTTTTCATCACTTGCAAGAACGTAGGAATGTAATCGGGGCGATGGCTCAGATCCGAATCCATCATGAATATAACACTAAAGCCGAGTTTGATTGCGTGTTTGAACCCGACACGATAGGCGCTCCCTAGGCCCATTTTTCCAGGTCGGCTGATGACCATGATATTTTTATACCCGCGGGCGAGGCTTTTTGCTTCTTTCCCCGTTCCGTCTTTGGAGTTATCATCAACGAACAATAGATAGCCATTAATTTGGTTCTTCGCAAATATAGCTTCCAGTTCTGGGACAAGCTGAATGATGTTTTCTCGTTCGTTATAGGTCGGTAAGACGATCACGATTTTCTCTCGAATGTCTTGAGGAAAATATCTGTTTGTAACGAGATTCGAACTCCCAAATATTCTGATGCACTTTTTTTTCTCGGAAAGTGGATTCTTTACAAATGCAATCGCAGTCATGTTCCAGAAGACCCTCTTAATCAGTATTGGTTAGGCTATTCACCGGGATGGCGGCTTAACGACCCTTGATTCGAAACAATTATACAAACAATTGCTTGATCATTATTAACTAGTCTAATGCATTGTTATTAACATCATATTTAAGGCTTAACTTGCAGGAAGATGAATAAAAAAAGCGCACAAGAACGACGTGGGTTTAAGTTTTACGATGAAAATCTGGTTGATCATCACATGTCCGAGAAAACAATTTTTGCCCGTGCACCGGTGCGTATTTGCGATATTGGTGGCTGGACGGATACATGGTTCTGCAAGATTGGTGCCGTATTTAACATAGGCATCGACCTCTACAGTTATGTCCGCCTCATCCCGAAAAGCGGGGACAAGATCATAAATATCTATTCCGAAAACCTCGATCTATCCCAACAAATCAGGGAATATCGCGACATCGAGTACAACGGCACCTTGGACCTTCTAAAGGCCGCCGTGAAGCGATTGGAGATCGATAGGGGCATAGATATCTACGCCCGTTCGGATGCACCACCAGGATGCGGAACCGGCACCAGCGCCAGCATCGCCGTCGCCCTCATCGGCGCGCTATCGATGATAAAGGGATGCACATATCCTTCCTATCAAGTCGCGGAGATGGCCCACGCCCTCGAGACCGAGGAACTTGGGCTCCAAAGCGGCGTCCAGGATCAATACGGCGCCGCCTATGGTGGCCTGAATTACATGGAAATCGAGTACCCCCGGGTCAAGATTTCGCACGTGAACAGCCGTCCGGAATTCATTTGGCAACTCGAACAGCAAATGATCTTGGTTTATCTGGAATCACGAAGTTCTAGCGACATGCATGAGGCGGTAATTAGTAATTACGAGCAGGGGGATGAAAAAACCCTTGAAGCGTTTGAAACCTTACGCCAATGCCCTGGAGACATCATGCAGGCAGTCAATCGAGGCGATATTGCTGGGTTCGGGGAAGTGATGAATCGTAATTGGACGGCACAAAAACAATTGCACGAAAAAATAACGACGGAAAGGATTGACCAGCTTGAACGCATTGCGATAGACTACAACGCCCTCGGGTTCAAGGTGAACGGGGCCGGAGGAGGCGGTTCTGCCGTGATTCTGTCGAGCATTGGCAACGAGTACGCCCTAAGGAAGGAGATCCTGAGAAATGATTTCCAAATCCTCCCATTTAAGGTCAATTTCACGGGGTTGCAGGTCTGGAAGCAGGAATGAATCGAAATTATGCATCTAATTCCTTCCCACGCCATTCACCAAGGAGATCGACAAGTGTGCTATCGATAGTGTGCGTGGCTTTCCACCCTGTTTTATTCTTGAGCTTGCGATTGTCGCCGATGAGCACAGGGATATCCGACGGACGCAAACGGGACGGATCCTGTTCGACTGCCACGGTTACGCCTGCCATATCGACAATCTTGTCAAGTAATGCCTTAATCGAGAATCCTGCACCCGAACACACGTTGTACACGTCACCCTGCTTTCCCATCTCCAAGAGGAGCTGATATGCAACGACCACATCCCTCACATCGGAAAAGTCACGCACGACATCGAGGTTGCCAACCTGGATGGAATCCTGCATACCTCGTTCGATCAACGCGATTTGTTTTGCAAAGGACGGGAGCACGAAAGCATCTTTCTGATCCGGACCTGAATGATTGAAGCTTCGCGAAATCACGATATGGAGTTTCTTATCTTTTACATAGTCACGGCAAATTGCTTCCTGCTTCACGCGAGACTCTGCATAAGGGGACATCGGCTGGACGGGCGACTTCTCGGTTACCGGAATCTTGCTCGGGTTTCCATATACCTCAGCAGAACTCACGACGAGGACTTTCGGCTTGATGCCAGCCGCAATGACACCATCGAGCAGGTTCTTGGTTCCCCCGGCATTGATGGCCATACATGCATCCGGATCCTTGAAGCTTGCACTGACCGAGCTGAACCCTGCAAGATGGAAAATCGCATCAGGTTTCACCTCGCCAATAACAGAATTTACCTCGGCTGGATCGGTAACGTCCATATGATACGAGGATTCCGACTGTTCCAAGTCAGATAGGTATGTACCTATGACGCTGTAACCTGTTTTTTTCAAGTGGCGAGCAAGATGGGGGCCAACAAAGCCATCAATTCCCGTGACGAGCGCGTTCATGGCTGGCCACCGCCGAGGCGCTTGATATCCTCGTCTACCATTAACTTGACAAGATCATCGAACGACATCCGCGCTTTCCATTTTAACTTTGATTGAGCCTTCTTGCTGTTACCTTGGAGTGTATAGAGTTCCGCGGGGCGCATGTATTTCGGGTCCTGTTTAACATATTCTTCCCAACCATCGATCTCAGCAGCCCTAAAAGCGGCCTCCACGAACTCACGAACGGAATGAGTGACGCCAGTGGAAATCACGTAGTCATCGGGCTTGGGTTGTTGCAGCATGAGCCACATTGCTTCGACATAATCGCCGGCATATCCCCAATCCCGCTTGGAGTCCAAACTTCCCAGTACGATCTCGTTTGATAATCCTAACTTGATCCGGGCGACGCCATCGGTGATTTTCCTGGTCACGAATTCGATGCCACGGCGGGGGGACTCGTGGTTGAACAGGATGCCGCAACAGATGAACATGTTGTAGCTTTCGCGGTAATTGACCGCGATCCAATGCGCAAACAGCTTGGCAATAGCGTACGGGCTCCGGGGAGAAAATTTGGATTGCTCATCTTGGATGCTTTCAGTGGCGTTGCCATACATCTCGCTCGTTGATGCTTGGTAAAATTTGGTGGTGGGAGAAAACTGGCGGACGACTTCCAGCAACCGAAGCGTGCCCATGGCCGCGATGTCCGCTGTTGCCAGTGGTTGTTTCCAGCTCGTGGCGACGAACGACTGGGCTGCCAGATTGTACACTTCATCAGGCTGCGAGGTTACGATGGCATTGGTCAATGATGCTTGATCGATCATGTCGCCCTCGATTAAATCGATCCTGTCGAGTATGTGCTCAATTCGCCAGTAGTTTGGCGTGCTCAACCGCCTAACAAGACCAAACACGTGAAAGCCTTTTTGGAGCAAGAACTCGGCAAGGTAAGAACCATCTTGTCCCGTGATACCCGTGATCAGAGCGGACTTGGTTGAATTCATACTAGAATTGAAAGCACTCATCAGAGAAAAAAATGGTGACCGGTTTGGAATTCGATGTCCGTACCGATGCCTTGGGCCGATGCCCTGTCGAACACGAGTTTCGCGTTGGCGGCATCTTGGATCGCGAGGCTAATGCTCTTGAAAAGCGTGATCTCGTCACCCTCCCGTCCGACCTTGGTGTCGTTGATGATTTCGCGGGATCGCGTATCACGATTCTCTGGGGGAGGACAGCTTGGCCGGCCGCCTGCTCCCCGAAGGCGCTTTCGACGGCCGAGATTGCATCGGGCAACGTGAGCGCCTCTTGAACCTGAGCACGTGACAGCAGTAGTACCATGAAATCATGACCTTTTTTTGCATGAATTACAAGTAAGCCTTGGGCTAGATACAAAAAAAGCTGCAATGACCATGCGAGACGCCATCATCATCGGGACCCGGCCTGAAATCATCAAGTGCACGCCAATTATCAAGATTTACGAGGCAAAGGGTGAACCCCTGCTTCTCATACACACGAATCAGCACTATTCATTCAACATGGACGAGATCTTCTTTGAGGAATTGCACCTGCGGCACCCGGATTTCAACCTGAACGTCGGATCGGGGAGCCAAGCAGACCAGACCGGCGCGATCATGTCACGGATCGAGAAGTTGTTGATATCGGAAAAGATCGATCGCATCCTCGTTCAAGGTGACACGAACACGGTGCTCGGTTCGGCGTTGGCCGCGGTCAAGTTGGGGGTAAAGATCGGCCACGTGGAAGCCGGCTTGCGCAGCTACGACCGCACGATGCCCGAGGAGATCAACCGGGTCATCACCGACCACATTTCCCATTACCTGTTCTGCCCGACGCCTAACGCCGCACAGCACGCCCTCGATGAAGGCATCAGCAAGGACTTGGTATTCGTAGTCGGGAACACGATCGTCGACGCGACCATCCAGAACTACCAGATCGCCGAGGAGACCAAGCTTGGCATCCTCGACCAATACAACGTCGCCGCGGGGCAATACAACCTGATCACCGCCCATCGCCCGGCCAACGTCGACGACCCCGAGCGGCTGGGGGAGTTGCTCGGCATCATCCAGCTCGTGATCGATCGCACGTCGCAGCCGGTCATCTTCCCGATCCACCCGCGGACCCGGAACAAGCTCGCCGAGTTCGGCATGGAAGAACAGGTCCCGAGCGGCGCGACCCTCATCGATCCGGTTGGATACCTCGATTTCCTCGTGCTCGAGAAAAACGCGGGCCTGATCTTCACCGACTCGGGAGGCGTCCAGGAGGAGGCCTGCATCCTGCGCCGCCCGTGCATCACGCTGCGCGACAACACCGAGCGGCCCGAAACCGTGGATGTCGGCGCGAACCTGATAACGGGCTATGACCGCTCCAAGATCGAGGCCGCCATCGATCATTTCAAGGACGCGGTACTGGATTACGAGATCCCGTTTGGAAAGGGCGACACGAGCGAGCAGATCTTCGAGATCCTGCAGGACCAGTGAAAAAATACAATTCTTTCTACTTCTGTAGCATTGTTATTCGGCAGTAAAAAATCGTGAAAAAAAATTACTCAAGGGAAGGAAGGAACAGGGACCGCCTGAACGTCGACTTGTCCTCGGCGAGATAGTAGGCCTTCCAGAACTCGAACATGTCCTTGAGCGTGTCTTGGATCGTGTAGTCATTCACGAAGCCCGTTGCCTCGCGGAGCTTGCTGTTATCGCCGAGGATGATCGGCTCGTCTTGGAACCGCAGCTTGTCAGCCGTGTTCTCATTGACCTCGATCTCCTTGTCCGTGAACCCGAGCAGCGTGCTCAAGACGTCTCGGATCCGCGTCGGGATGCCCGTGCACGCGTTGTAGACCTCGCCCTTCTCGCCCTTCTCGAACGCGAGCCACGTGGCCTTGACCGTGTCGCGGATGTCCTGGATGTCGCGGGCAGTGTCAAGATTGCCCACGTTGATGACTGGATCGGCAACACCCGCATCAATCTCTGCAACCTTCATGGAGAAGTCGGCGCACGCGTCCTTGACCTTGCGGATGCCGGTTTGGTTGAAATATCGCAGCCTGATCGTGTCGACACCGAAGTTGAGGAAGTATTGGCGAGCGAGCAAATCCTGCCCGACCTTGCTGATGCCATAGGGATGCAGGGGTTGGAGCGGGAGCGTTTCCTTAATGGGCACGTCCTCCTCGCGGAACGTGCCGTACTCGGCGCTGCTGCAGGCAACCACGATGCGGGTCGAAAGGCCCAGTTTCTTCACGGGCTCGAACACGTTGACCGTGCCGTTGATGTTGGTCTCGAAAGTCTCGTTCGGGTCCTCCCACGACGGCTGGACGTAGCTCTGCGCGGCCATGTGGAAAATACCGTCTGGCTGGAATTGCTTGATGAGATCGAACATCCGCTGGCTGTCCCGGATGTCGATAAAATCGAAATTGAACCCAGGATAACTCGGCTTGCCATCCTCGAGGAGGTGCGTGATGTTTTCGATGCCGTTGCCAGGTTTCAGAGTGCCGTATACATCGTGCCCCCCCGAGAGGCAAAAATCGGCGAGGTGGGACCCGATGAAGCCGCCGACACCGGTGACGATGAAGCGCATGATTATAATTAAGATCGGATTCGACATTAAAAAACTGGGAGTTGGGATCTTGAGGTACATTTTGCTCACCGGCGTGCCGGGGATCGGAAAGACGACGATCGTTGGATAATTCGCACGGTGAACGGGGCGCACGTGCTGGGGATTTTTCACGGGATATGTGCGGGATGGCAGCGGAACGAGAACGGGGTTAGCCATCACGAGCGTCGATGGAACGCAAGAAACGGTACCTGCAGGCATCGAATTCAAAAACGTGCACCGGATCGGGAGCAGTTGCTCGTGTGCTTGGGCAGAAAAAACGTCGTGGAAACGATCTTGGCATGTATCCTCGGCGAACGATCACTGGTCTGGAATTCCGTATTTTTTGAGCATATTCTCAATTTCCAATTGTGCTTCTGAAAGCTTGTACTTTAACCCAATATTTCGACTCTTGAGCACGTCGATCATCTGCCAGATGGAGACCCCTGCAAATTCCGCGGCTGCACCCATCGATATTTTATCATCGATGTAATCCTTGATTGCGAGATCAAGTTTTTCTTCTGATATGCTGCGACGAAGCAAGCGGCGGACCAAGGAGGATTGATCTTCCATCGATTTTTCCCTGATCTTGTCAATTTCCTTCTTTAATTCTTCTGGAATTACGATCGAAATCTTTTCAACCAAACTTTTCACCTTTCTCGAGATATTCTTCTATAATATCCGTGGAGATCCAGCTATCTTCAGCTATTTTCTTGATATTTGTCTTGTATTCTAGTTTTCCGATTGTTTTTGCAACCAACAGTTCGAATATCGTCACAATCGTGGTTTGAAACTTGATGCCAAATATGGATGCAACATTACGAACTTTCTTGTCATCAATAATTAAATCAAGGCCTAATTCTTTGGCCAGTTCAAGGGATTCGAGCTCTCCTCTTCCGAGAGGAGGGTATAATGATTCGTTAAATGTTTTAACAGTATTCACAACAATCTTGCCTTCGTTTATGAAATTCTCTATGATATTGGATTCCATAAAATTGTTTCTCTTCCCTTCCAAGACGACTTCTTCATAGACAGCTTTTGGAATCAAGATTTGGTCGGTATTTTCGAAAATGTAACCTATCTTGCCAAGGCGTGTTAGAAATATTAGGGGGCTCGAATCCGATATTATCATATCGACCATGATAATTGAGGAATTTATCGGATAAATAACTGCCGTTATCATTAAAAATGCATCTACAAGCCCGATGGCGAATTTTATGTTTATATCCTTGGGACGATCTGGACGTAGCGCTACCAGACTATAGGAAGACGCCATAGGGTTGAAATTGCTAGATCAGGTCAAACATCCGCTCGCCGTCCCGGATGTCGATGAAATCATAATCGAAACCGGGATAGTTCGCATTACCATCTTCGAGAAGGCGTGTAAGGTTCTCGATGCCTGTGCCCGGTTTTAGCGTGCCGAACACCTCGTGCCCGCCGGAAAGCAGGAAATCGAAGAGGTGGGACCCGATGAAGCCGCCGGCTCCCGTGACGATGAATTTCATGGGTGATTTTCACGAATTTGGTTTCTCATTGCTGGACATTGCAGCCTTGCTTCTGAAGTTCCTTGATCCATTTCTTGATCGTCCCGGAGAAAGAGGTTAACGGGTTCGACCTCAGGTTGAGGTATGAAAGGGAGAGCTTTTCCATCGCGTCGGGGAGTGCGGTTATCTTGTTGTTCCAAAGATTCAAGGACGTGAGCGACTCTAACTCGCCAATAGTCTCGGGAAGCGATGTCAATTGATTCCCATTCAAGTTCAGGGTCTTGAGGGATTCCAGCCCGCCGATCGTCTCCGGGAGAGACCCCAGTTGATTTCCCGATAAGCTTAGAACTTGCAGGGAGTTTAACCCCCCGATCGTCTCGGGGATCGATGGCAGCTGGTTCCGGCTCAAATCGAGTGTTTGGAGCGACGAGAGATGGCCGATCGCATCGGGGAGGGAGGCCAGGGAGTTGCCACCGAGGTTTAATTCCTTGAGGGCTTTGAGGTCGGTGATAGTCTCGGGGAGGGAGACGAGCCGGTTTTCATTGAGATCGAGAGTTTGAAGCGACCACAAGCTACCAATAGATGTCGGAAGTGAGGAGATCTGGTTCACCTGTAAATCGAGACTTTGAAGCGATTTAAGCTGGCCAATCGATTCTGGAAGCTCTTGCAATTGGTTGCTTCCCAAGTCGAGATTGGCGAGCGCCGTTATATCCCCAATCGTCTCTGGGAGCAAGTTTACTTGATTGTTTCGCAAATCTAAATACAAGAGCGACTTGAGGTCGCCGATCGACTCGGGGAGCGAGGAAAGCAGGTTGTTGTCCGCGAACATTTGTTGCAGAGAATCCAGTTGACCGATCGTCTCGGGTAGCGTTGTTAACTCCTTGTTGAAAAGCCCGAGCGCCCGGACATGCCCTCCCGATGACGTGAAACAAAATGTTAACGGGCTAACGATATCCGTGGCCGGGATCGCTTCCCCGATCTGGCTCTCGAGATCGACCAGCACTGCCTGCTCTTCCTGAAGCAATTCGACGTCTTGATAGAACGCTTTTGCCAGCTCTGGTTTTTTTCTCGACCTTCGACGTGATTTCGTTTCTGTGTTAGCTGCAACCCCCGAAAATGGCGAGATGGTTATGGTTTGAAAAGGTTCACCGCATTTGGGACAAAAAACTGCGCGCGGGGAGCAATCGTTATGGCAATAAGGGCAGATCAAGGGCATCATCTCGTTGAACGCGATTCGCGTGGGTCGGAATCTTTCTCTTCCCAACCAAATATACCACGGATCCGCATTCACACTTAAATACGCATGGCATGCAGATTGAATGGGAGTGATCATGGCAAACGTGCTGCTCACCGGTGCACCGGGAATCGGAAAGACCACGATCATCCAAGAGTTCGTGCGGAGAGCGGGCAGAAGGTGCGGTGGTTTTTTCACGGGCGAGCTGCGAGATGCCAGCGGCCAGCGGACGGGCTTCTCCATCACGAGCGTCGATGGGTCCCTTGAGGCGGTGCTGGCGAGCACGGGGCCAGGAGCCGGCCCGCGGGTCGGCCGCTATCGGGTTGACCTCGATGCGATTGACCGGGTAGGGATCCCTGCCTTGGAAGCAGAAGGTACAGAACTGTTCGTCATCGACGAGATCGGGAAGATGGAACTGCTCTCCCGGCCATTCCGGGAGCAATTGCTAACGTGTTTGGACAAGGAAAACGTCGTGGCAACTATCGCTCAAAAGGGAGGCGGCGCATTCGTCGAAACGATCAAGAACCGGCCCGATGTCGAGGTGATCGAAGTCACCATGGCAAACAGGGACAGGTTAGTCTGGGACTTGTTGGACCGGCTCGGATGAACCAACCGGAAGTGCCCGATTAACTTTTTTTAACCTTCCAAGATGGGCTGGTAGTTAATTCCCGAGAGTTCCTCCGACATGGTCCATAGTTTGGCCGCGAGCGCTGGGTTCCTCGCTTGTTTACTTGGCTGGACCTCCTTGGGAAATCCCTTGATCTCCATGAAGCCGCCCGGCCCGTAGTATTTGCCTCCTTCAATACCATCCCCGGCCGCGGCCAGAATCGTCGGCAGGGCACCCATGGCAGGACTCTGGCCTAGCATTTTCTGCATTGCCCCCTGCGTGCGGGATCTGGGTGGATGCGTGTTCGCCAAGCCGGGATGACTCGCGACCGAGAGGAGGTCCTTCCCAGCCGCATTAAACTTTCGCTGCAACTCGAACGTGAACAGGAGGTTCGCGAGCTTGCTCTGGCTGTATGCTTTCATCGGTTTGTAGGCCTTTTCCGCATTCAAGTCATCGAAGTCGATCTTTCCGAACTTGTGGGCCGCGCTGCTGACGTTGACGATCCGAGAGTTCGGACTTTTTAGCAAAAGGGGCAACAGCAATGCGGTTAACCGAAAATGGCCCAGATGGTTGACACCGAACCCGAGCTCGAACCCCTGGGCGGTCTTTTGATACGACGTCATGATGGCGGCGGCATTGTTTATCAACACGTCCAAGCGGGAGTATGTATCCAGGACTTGGGACGAGAACTCATCGATGGATGCGAAATCCGCCAAATCCAATCGCATCACGTCCAACGTGGCATCGGGATACTCGGCAAGAATGGCATTCTTTGCTGTATTTGCCTTTTCCATGTCCCTGCAGGCCATTATAATGTTTGCCCCCTTTCCGGCGAGGAACTTGATGTCTTCAAAGCCTAGTCCCGCGTTGGCCCCGGTGACGATGAAGGTTTTTCCTGACTGATCGGCAATCCCTGATGCCCAAGCTTCGATTCGTTTCGTTGCTAGCACTTCCTGCTGGTCTTGAAAGACACGGCCACAAATCGATTAATAAGGCCTGCGCAAACGATATAAAATGCTATTGAGATGATCGGGCGTTTCATAATCCCTTACCGGCCATGACGCGGTGATAAATCTCGAACCTAGAATCTATTAGGAACGTGAACACACTTTTATGCATTGAAACGCGGGGAACCTTCGGACAGAAGGTTTTTTATCACCACGCGTCGAGAAAAAGACTATAAACGGTTAAGAACGCGTGAATTTACATTCACACGTGAAATATGCCTGCACACTAGAATCGAAAAATCATAGGAACGAGAATCATGCGTGAAGATACCGACTTTGCGGAAGCGGTCGAGCAGTTCAAGGACGATACCTACGTTACAATCGAACCTTGGACCGCCGGCGGGTCTATCGACCATCTCCGGCTCACGATCCGTGGCAAGGAAGACACGCCATATGAAGGCGGCAAATTTATCTTCGAGATCAAGCTACCTCCAAATTATCCCTTCTATCCGCCTTTTGCCTACAGTCACACTATCATGTATCACCCGAATATCGACAGCAGCATTCCCCCAGGAAAGCTGAACATCTGCTTGGACCTCATCAACCCCGAGCTGGTCGGCAAGGTCGATGTCTCCACCGGTGCATCCGGGTGGACGCCTTCCAAGACCCTGACGAACGTGATGGAAGCATTGAAAGGCATGATGCACACGGAACCTCCGTTCTTCAACCCGAACGATCCGTTGAATCACGAGGCCGGAGAGGAAGCCCTGAGAGCGTGGAAGAAGTTCGAGAAGAAGGCCAAGGAATGGACCCAGAAGTACGCCAAGTAATCTCTCTCAATTCTCTTTTTAATCGTCCTCATTTCAGGAACGAAAAATTTGCAAGCCGCTCCTGTGCTTTGCGAGTTTCACGCCATTTTCATGCAAAAGGCGAGTTATCAACAACCTGCGCTTTGCAAGTTGAGGCCGGCGATACGGTTGAAATGGTCGGTGTTGTGCGTGAGCAGGGACGCATTACCTTGGCAGAGGACGACGGCCGCGATCATGCAGTCGAATGGGTCGATCTCCAACCCTTTCGCAACCAATTCATGAAAGATACTTGCGCTTTTCTCCGCAGCTAAGTGATCGAACGGAACGTGGACCAAGGCACGGCAGATTTTTTCGATCCCTTGGCGTTCCTCTTGGATCTTCGCTTGGCTAACCTTGCGAGTCTTCCGCACTTCCATCTCGTAGAGCCCGAAATACAATTCGAACACCGTGGGGGCAGCAATGGCGATCCGGTCATCGGTCCCGACGAGGGCGGTGATCTGTTCCAAGGTTACGAGCCCGTGGGTGATGTCGATAGCAACATCCGTGTCAATGAAAAGCATTGTCGTTTCACCATCGAATATCGGAGAAAATCAGACCTCGTCCCGATCATGCGCGAACCGAGAACGCATCGCATCCCGGATCTTTTTCCTTCCCTCGGTGTACGCATCCAATATTTCCACGTCGTTGTTATCGCGCAGGATTCCATAGCAATCTATAATATCCTTTGCGTTTGACTGGCTTGAAAGGACTCTATCAATCGTGTCTGAAAAACTCTCACCATCCCGTTTCGATCTTTTCAATTTCTCATAGACATCGCGCCGGATGGAGATTTGCATCGAAGTCATAATTATCGATATATTCAATATATATGCAGATATTAAACCGTTTCGCAAAATCGACCGCGTTCTCGAAGGCACAGTCGTGCGTCCTTCCGCGATGCTCGCGAACGATGCGAGGGGATGCCCCCGCCACGGGCATCTTTTTCGTCATATATGGATCGGGAAAATCTGCCAATTGAGGGGCACTACCAACGCGCTTGATTTTAACTTATTATTACTCACTATTATGGATGCTAGAATGCTTAGCTAGCCTGATGAAAGATCAAGAACGAATTGCACGCAAGCAGAAATATCAGAGGAAATTAAAGCAACGCCAGAACAAACATGACACCACTCCCGAGAATTTAGTCAAGGAACGAATGAACCAGCGTTGCGAGTGCGGGAGCGGGCAGCAGTTCAAGGTCTGTTGCTATAGACCTAATCATGCAGCGTTCAACCTCGTATCGTATTTTTCCAAGGTGAAGACATTGAACTACCACGTCCTGAAGGGCTTTCATCATGGAACGAACAAGAATCTTGCCTTGGGAGGCCCTGTGGCTGTTCGTGGTCCTCGTTGCTGCGATCTTGATCGTTTTGGAACGGGTTATTGGCGCCTACATAGACAAGAAGCGCGTGTATCTCGCCGTGTGATTAACCGGACACGCCTCCGTAGCAGTTTTCTCCTTTTATTTCATCATTTATTTACCCCCAAAAACTCGAGCGACAAAATGCTTAAATCCGGCGATAACTTGGCAAGGATGTTGCAGGTCGCCCGGAAGAGCCATAATTTCCTTTTCGGACTCGCCAC
>Ga0326727_10010657_pt1 | contig 21790 bp, 21 predicted proteins | sample MB2enrmetagenome_FD_207643 | JGI IMG/M metagenome (GOLD analysis project Ga0326727, IMG submission 207643) | Lab enriched peat soil microbial communities from McLean, Ithaca, NY, United States - MB29MY | ecosystem: Environmental > Terrestrial > Soil > Wetlands > Peat | place: USA: New York...
GCAGAGCCTGCCGCCGCTTCACCAGCCGGCGCCCATCTTGCAAGAAAAGGCTTTTACGTTACAATGCAATTCCAGCGAACGGTAAGGAGTGCCTTAACTGTTTGTCTCACCCCAGGGGACAACCCCACCATGTCATTAACAACTCATCGCGTTTCGCGAGGGCGTATGCCTTGGGGTCATTCTTCAACTCCCTTTCTGCATGCTCGCGTATCTTAGTGGGGATCTCGCATAACCGGTCGTACTCTAAAGGCTCCTTCATATTTCCTCCTTTGATGATCGTCGGTCGTGGCGCGTCGAGCATTTCTTTGGGCGTCGAAACTTGGCGAGACCACGGCTCAGCTCGCCTCGTTGTTATCTGCCACGTCCAGTAATAAGCGTATCATTATAGATGACATCTAATAATATACAAGCACTTTGCTAAGGATACCGATATTATATACAAGCATAATTGTACTTTTATAGCTTTTATGCATTTGCGCGGTCGAGAAGTGCTGGGAAACTATGTGGATACAAAAAGGACCAATCATAACTGTTTACATACCCGATACATTTTGCGGCCTTGGCTTCCTTTGTCCACTTCTCAAGCGACTAATGCTTCGTTTCTTTTTTGGTCAAGCTCCTTTCTTCAAGCCATTCGTCTACTGCAACCGCTCCGTCAGACTCATCGAAATTCTGGCCGTACGTTTGGATAGTCGTTTTTAAGTCCCGGTGCCACAGAATTTTGGAAAGAGTCAGATAGTCTTTCGGGTGCTCGCGGAGCCATTTAACTGCAAAAATATCCCGAAACAAATGGGGGTTTACCGCTTTTGCGGCATAGCGAAGGGTGAGATTTCTCACTAGATACACAAAAGTCCCGCTGCTAAAACGGCGCCCTTCCTCGTTAACGAAGACGGTTTGGGGATCATCGCCGTTTATTAATGCGGGCCGGAATCGCTCAAGGTATTCTTCCAGAAGCGGGACCAATTGTTTCGGCACCACCCCGTGAACAGACTGACCGGTTTTCGTTTCTTCTGGACGGAAGTAAAATTGCCAGATCTCTTCATTGGGATTGGCCCGGATTACATCTTCAACCCATTTGGGCTTCCTCATTGGCGCCGACGCTGAAATTTCCTCTTTGAAAAGGTTGGCGCCATCTGCCCGTTTCCCAAATCTGAAAGTGATTAGGTTTTGCTTCCTCCAAGGCAGTGTCGTCAACCACTTCAATATGAGTTGATTTCGCACGGCGAGCGATATTCTCTTGAGGTCAGAGCTGTCTTTTTCTGCATCCCTTCGAATTTTGTCGGGTATCTGGGCCAGCTCATCATAGTCGACCCACTTACTGTCCTTTCTTTCCTTGGCGGGAGCCTCCTGATCCGGCTCCAGTTGGGAGACCAACTTCGGAAGCCAGTCACAGCAATGTCCTTCAAACGGCGGGTACGTCTTCAGGACAGACCCGATCATTCCAAGTTGCGGGGTCAGAGTCTTGCTTTTGACCTTCCGTTCATTGATGCACCAGCCGACAAAGCCCTCGATTATGTTCCTGCTCATGAGGTCTGTGAGACAAGCAATCTCATGGTCTTTGTCATTCCTGGCGTAGCCGCATATCCTGCATAATAATTCTTTCAGCGCCTTAGCAGTGACAAGGCGGTGCTTTAACTTGGCGGGCCTGCCCACTGAGAATGCGTCTGTCTTCCATTTGATCAAGTCACCGATTTCCGTACGCAACTGGTCAGGAAGCTCTGAGAAAGGGATGCCATACTTAGGCTTTTCCAAACGAAGTGATAGTCTAGGGAATTCCTTGTCCAGACCTGAATTAAACACATGCTTCCGGAAGGAACTCTTGGTGTGATTCACATGGTAAATGGTCCGGCCTTGCGTGACCGACTCGCGTCCCCACCCATCGAGGACCTCATCAGAAAATTGGCTGGGTGTGATCCTCTTTTGGAGTGCAAAGCGAATAACAACGCGGGCCCCGGGAACTTTTGAGAAAGTAGGCAAGACCTTCTGCCAAGCATCCTCAACCTCAGGGCATGGTTGACTCCAACCCAGGTCCTTTGCCTTTGTGACTAATAGTCGGAGGAAGTTCAAGTAGGTCCGCACTGTGTTTCTTTTGTACCGACGATCACGCAAGAAGTTCTTAAGTCGCGATTTAACGACGGCAAGCTCTTCGAAGGTGATGTCGCTGGGAGGTTTGTTTAAGCAGTTCGAGATGTGTACCGTTGTGCTTTGAAGCATCCCGGAAGATCCTTCGGGCTTGAGCGTATCAAGCAAATCCTGGAGGGTTTGAGGCTTTGGTGGAGATATAGTGCTGAATGATTCGGCACATGGAAAGAGCAGGGCAATCTGAGCACCATTGTTCATTGTCGACACCTTATATATGCAATTTCACGTCCCGATACTCTCGGTATTGGGAAGTGATTTTGTTGATAAAATGAGGGCTTACGATGCGGGATTTCGGGTGATTGGGAGAGATGGTGAAATCCGGCGAAACATGCAGCGATAGAGTGTGGGTACACGTATCAGTTCTCTTCGCCTTCTGGGTTGGCTTTTCTTCGACTATTCTGGAGAAAACCTTCGAGGTCTTCGGAGAGGAATCTTCCTCTTCCGGGCAGATCGCGAGGTATTAGCCCCCTATCGCGAATCCAGTCCTGGATTGTGCGTTTAGATACGCCGAAAATTTTCGCAACATCACCCAGGGTCCAGATGCCTTTCAATGGCAGCTCTCTTTGTGCGAGCAATGCCTCTAGGAGGGGGTATTGGACGATTGCCTGTTTTGACCGGACAGGAGTTTGTTCGGGGACAATGGGTACTTCGGGTTCGCGCCGCACTTTCATGGTCTCATAATGCCCTTGATCGGGCGCCTGACCGCCCTGTGGCTCAACAGGCTTCGGCGCGTCTGGCTGCTCGACGGTTTGTTGTTGCCCGCCGCTTAGATGACGGCCTTCCACTTCACCTCCAAAAAGTTCGCCATTATCGCCGCATCGGCCGGCAGGACCTTTCCTGCCATTTCCTGTTGTCTTCATGACTCCCTCCCATTACCTGCAAGCTCCATGCAGGTGTCCAGCGCCAAAAGAGAACATGCCCACGCCATACAGCCGAAGTAAGAACCCTTTCGGTGTTGGTCTTGCGGTTTTGACAGCACAGGCGGACAGACCACCTTTCCCTGAATCTCAGGAATTACTCCCTGAGATCGGGATGGATTGCTGGTGTGGGCGGGCCAGTCGCCGAAGAGCCAAGCGGAGATCCACACCTGCGCATTTGTTTAAGTCCTCCAGAGGATGCCGCCTCGTCGCAAACGCTCTATCCCTTCGGCACCAGGTCGCAGGCACGGCGGAGCCTGGATGTTTGTGCGGATTGCGTTTATGCCGCGAACTTTTCTCTGGTATTCGTTCCATTAATGAAGATCCTTAGCTTTCCAAAAAAAATGCCCCAACGTCTCGAATCTTCATTGAGACGCAGGGGGCCAATCTCCCCCAGCTAAACTGCACAATCGTACCGTCGAGTCAATTACAGAGTCGTGTGGCCCGCGAACGAGGAGGAGGAAGGTGCCACTCCAACAGTCATCTCACCTCGTGGCCGCCCAGGTTTCCAAATGGCCCCTGGGTCTGATAAGTAGACGCAACAGCGATCACGTCAACCACCCAACCAGATCTCATTTGGCGCAGTGAATTTTGCAGGGACTGTCCGTTATCATTCTTGTTTATTCGAGTCCAGTCCCTTCACATTACTCGTCGGCACCTCATAGTAAATAGAAAGAGATCGGGGTCAATTGAGGTAGGCTGACAATCGGGGGGCGTCGTTGACACGGTAGAGGTCTGGGGTTCGAGTCCCCACGGGCCTACCATTGGTTTCAATAATTTAGCAATCTCGCTTGCCTTTCGCGTTTCTCCACATTGCTCCAATAAGAACCTAAGGTATGGTAGCCACTCACCGAACCTAGGGACAATGGCCCCTCCTCGCGGAGGATGCCAGAGAAACGTACCAACTCGCCAATTGACTAACATCGGGCGCCGCCATACGATCTTGAGGATTCTCTATTTTGAAGATTGTCTCCGGAGGCTGTAGCACATATGGGCGTGCGGAAGCTGAAACCCAAACCTGGAATCAATCTTCCTCGAGTCAGCAAGGCGAAACTGAAGGAGCGGATTGAGGAAGCAGTGGTGGACGCGTACAACGAAGAGAAACAGACAGTCGGGTTCCTTACGATGATGCAGGAGCACTTGGCTCTTCCTTTTTCGGTGGACATTCTCGGTGTTGATGCTGTCGTGGAGAAGATCGATATGACACGGGATGGACGAATTGTGGCGATTTGCTGCCGGGGCGAAGTCCGGCAGAAAATAGAAATCCTCGATCTGCCATTGCCAACGCCCGCACCAGCAGGCACGGAATGGATCGCAGCATATCATCACTGGCGCAGAGGGTTTTAGATGAGCGAATACCAGTATTACGACTTTCGGGCGATCGATCAAGCGCTGACAAAGGCTGAAATGGCTGTCCTTCGATCCATTTCCACGCGCGCTGTGATCACTTCGACGAGTTTTACGAACCACTACGAGTGGGGAGACCTGAAGGCCGATCCCGTCAAACTCCTGCAAAAGTACTTCGATGCGTTTGTTTACGTCGCCAATTGGGGAACGCGAAGGTTCTATCTTCGAATTCCCTGCGAGTCGGCCGACTACGAACAGTTCAGAACCATGCTTCATGGCGACGCAGCGCACGTGCAAAAGGTTGGAAAACACCTGATCGTGGGCTTTGAAGCGGAGTCGGAGATTGATGACTGGGATGATGGCAGCGGCTGGATGGGTTCTCTGCTGCCTCTGCGCTCGGACCTGCTTCGCGGCGACCTTCGCTGCCTTTACCTCGGATGGCTCCTTGGCGTGCAAGGTGATGAGTTCTCGGATGAGGTATTGGAGCCGCCGGTGCCGCCCGGCTTGGGCAAATTATCAGCTCCCCTCCATTCACTGATTGAGTTTCTTGGAATCGACCAGGAACTTGTCGAAGTTGCCGCATTGGCTTCCGCGCCGCTGGACGCTGGCCCCGACCGACAGGACCTGACGAAGTGGGTTCATAATCTATCCGAAGAAGAAAAGAACAATCTGCTCATTTCCGCCGCCCTGCAGTCCAGTGATCGCTGGAAAATTGAATTGTTGCGGCGCTTTCAGCAGCAAAATGTATCAGGATCCTCGAGGGCCCACACCACCATTCAACCCCGCACCGTCTGCGATCTCCTGACTGCGGCCGAAACACGGGCAGAAGAGAAGGCTCGGCGGTGGGAAGCCAAAAAGGCAGCGGAAGCAGCGCGGCAGAAAGCAAAGGACGAGGCAGATCGAGCGCGGTATCTGGACCAACTGGAGAAGAGCGAAGGAGATATTTGGAATCGCATCTCGGCACACATCCTGAAGCGGCAACCGAGCGAATACGACAAGGCAGTCAGTCTGCTGATCGACCTGCGCGATCTTGCACTCCGCAAGCAGCGTGTTTCTGAATTTCAGTCAGCGCTCGAGGAGCTCCGCCACGCGCACGCCGCCAAGCAAAGTTTTCTGCGCAGGCTGGTGAAGTCAAAGCTTTAATGAGAGTGCTTGTGAGCCCACCACAATTTTAGGAAGTTAGTGAATTGAAAGTTGCGAAATGCAGATGACGCCAGTTTCCGGTCAGGTGCAAACAGCTCGGAATTAGCTCGGACGTCGAGCGCTTCCGAGTTCAAATCCGGGAGCTAAACGGCGATGAACAGGTTATCGGCGAACGCCCATTCATTGTCCACCCATTGCGCCACGCACTCGAACCCGGTGCGTGTTGCCATCTCCGGAACCTCCTGCCGCGCATACTTATGACAGCTCTCCGTCCATATGGTTTCGTCGCGCTGGAGCGTCGCGTGGAAAGCAGTCCCTTCGATGGAAATTGTCTGGGATTCAATCGAGCGAAGATGCATCTCGACGCGCCTCTCCCGGCGGTTGTAGAGCGCCATGTGCTCAAATCGGGACAAGTCGAAGTCACCTCCGAGTTCCCGGTTGATGCGGGCCAGCAGGTTACGATTGAACACCGCCGTCACGCCGAGAGCGTCGTCATAGGCGGGAATAAGTTGGGCCAGGGGTTTTTCCAGATCCGTCCCGAGCAACAGCGCATCACCAGGCTCGAGCTCTTCGCGAATCTTCCGTAGGAAGTCCTCGCCCGGCCCACGATCAAAGTTGCCGATTGAACTTCCCAGGAAAAGCACCACCACTCCGTCGCCGGGTCTGCGGCGGCCGACCGCCCGGCTCAGGCCATCCAAGTATTCCGTCTCAAATCCCACAATGCTGACGTGCGCCAAATCGTCGAGTTCGCGCTCGCAGCTCTCCAGCGCCGTCGACGAGATCTCAATGGGACAGTACGTTGTCACCCCACGGTGCGCGAGAGCTTCCAGTATCCGGCGCGTCTTCCTGCCACTGCCGCTGCCGAGTTCAACGACCATGCCGTGCGCAGTGAGGCGCTCAGCAATGGCCCCCGAGTGCCGCAGCAGGATTCGCTCCTCAGCTCTCGTCAGCCCATATTCGGGAAGCTTGCTGATGACCTCAAACAAGGCCGAGCCAACATCGTCGTAGAGATACTTGGACGGAAGCTCTTTTTGCCCCGACCGCCCGAGCCCGTCGCGCACATCTTCCGCGAATGAGTTGACAGCCTGGGTTGTGCCACCACGGATCAGCATATCGGCTCCCTTCAATTACTCACACAACGGAAGGACGCGTAAACGAACGGATAGTGCGGCTGGAACCAGTTGCGGAACGAACGCCGCAGCATGCAGGCCCCAGTACGCGGCGAAGCACCCTTCAACACATAATGTTTTCCGTCGAAGAAGTCCGCCGAGTAGCCACGGTAAAAGGGAAACGGTTCGAAGCCGGGGAAGGGCTCAAAGTGGGAGGACGTCCATTCCCAACCGTTTCCGAGAGTATCTCCCACTCCGAAAGCGCTGCGGCCGCGGGGATAGCACCCCACCGCGACCGGATCCCAACGCTGGAAATCAAAGTTGCCGCGCTCAACGTCGGGGGCCGCGTCACCCCAGGGATATGCTCGCTCCACGCCCTCCGCAGTCCCGTAAGCGGCGCGGTGGAACTGGGCCTCAGTAGGGAGAGACTTACCCACAAAACGCGCGTAAGCCGAGGCCTCCGCCTGGCTGACATACACCGGCCAGCCCAGCGGCAACGGCGCCGATTCGAACATGCCCTGATAGAACCACTGACCTTGTCGTTCACACCAAAAACGGGGATGGCAGACGTTCTGTTCCTTGATCCAGGCCCAATCCGCGTCGCTCCAGAAACGCCGATCGTTGTATCCGCCTTCACGCATGAACTGGAGGAACTGGCCGTTCGTTACTTTGCAGGCGTCGATCGCGAAGGCCGGCACTTTCACCGAATAAACTTCAAACTCGTTGTCCCAGCCAAACGCTTCGCCTGCTCGCGGAATCCCCAGCGTTGCAGTGCCCGCGGGGATGTCGATCATCCTCGCCGGGATCGGCTCGCCGGGCCGCGAAGACGTCAGGGGCCGATAGCCCGGCGGCGCAATCTTCCGCTCAGTCGGCAACTGGTGCAGCATGTACGCCAGGGTTTCTGCGTGCATGAGCCGATGCTCAATTGCCACGTTCAGGATGAGTTTGCGTGGATACTGCCAGCGTCTCGCTGAGGCCTGCGAGCTGTCGCTGAGGATTCTGTCAAGCTCTTGGCGGACGCGAAGGTTATAGGCGCCGATCTCCGGGAGGCGAGCCCAGTCGGAGGGTTGGTCCGACGGGAGGCCGCCGCCCACGGGATCAATGCCAAAGGCAAAGAGGCGATCAAATTCCTTGTGCGCAGGTCCGAGGCCCAGCGCCTGACCGGCCACCAGATTCCAGTCGAATGCCTCGAGGTGGCCGATGTAAAAGACAATTCGGTGCCTCTCCGGAATGGGACGGTCATATAACGCGTCCGTGCGCACGATTCGAAACAAGTCATCGGTCATCGACCGCGATTCCGCCAGGCGCACCAAAACCTGATCCCGATTTTCCAGTTGGGTTGCCGTCGCATTCATTTGTGATTTCCCCTCCTCGATTTCAAAGCTTGAATGGCGCCATTACGCCCCAATACTGTTCCCTTGGCGCGCCTCTTCATCTGGACTTGCGCGAAGAGCTTTGGACTGCGGTAGCAGCAGCTACCGCTTTTGCCTTGCACCTTTTGCAGTATGAACCGAAAGCGGAAAGCGGTAGCTGCTGCTACCGCAGTCCACGGCGGGCTTCGCCCGCATTTAGATTCCCCCATCCGTTACAACAACTATGTGAACTGCATTGGCCTTAGCCCTGATTCTTCCCCACGAGTCCATAAGCTTAGAGATCCGCGTGCCCCTATTGGACTTTCACATTGGGCTCCACCGACATCCCGGGTCGCAAGAGATGCTGGGGATCTTGACCCTTTTCGAAGTAGATCTTCACGGGGATTCGTTGCACGACCTTGACGTAATTCCCCGTGGCGTTTTCCGGTGGCAGCAGGCTATAACGTGCCCCACTGGCGCCCGCGATGCTGTCGACGTGCCCGTCGTAAGTACGGCCATAAGTGTCAACGGAAATCTCCACGTGCTGGCCGGGCCGTATATAGGTCATTTGGGTTTCTTTGAAGTTGGCAGTTACCCAGATATTCTCGCTGTCGAGCGGGACGATGGTCATCAGTTGCTGGCCCGGGATGACGTTTTGGCCCGGCTGGACCGATCTCTGCCCCACGACGCCGCTCACCGGGGCCACGATGGTCGTATATTCCAGGTTCAGTTGCGCCTGCACAAAGATGGCGGTTGCCCGTTCCGTCTCCGCCTCCGCCGCTTGAGCTCGGGATTGTTGCACGGATATCTGTTGAGGCCGAGTCTCGGCGTATTGCAATTGGGCCTGCGCTTGTGCAAGTTTTGCGCGAGCCTGTTCGACAGCCTGTTCTGCGGCTGCGGCAGACGCTCGCGCAGCCTCGACAGCGGCAGCGGTGGCCTTCTGGGTGTCCACGGCTTGAGTAAACCGTTGTTGCGGGATCTCGTCCTTAGCCGCCAGCGGCTTGTATCGGGTGACATCATCCTGAGCCTTCAGGTCATTCGCTTCGGCTTGCCGCAGCGAAGCCTGCGAGGCCTCAAACTCCCGCTGGGCGGCAGCCAGGCCGGCGTGGGCATTCTCCACGTCCGCCTGAGCACCCGAGAGTTGACTCGACGTGTTTACGGAAGTGAGAGGAACATTGGTGAGCAGAGCGGAAGCGCTGGCTTGATCATTCACCAGGGTTGCCCTGGCATTTGCCAGGGCGACCTTATAATCCTCAGGGTCGAGTTGCGCCAGCACCGTGCCCGCCTCCACGTATTGGTTGTCATCCACGGTAACGCGAGTCACATAACCTGTAACGCGGGAGCTGACCGGATAGATGTAGCCATCGATCTGGGCATCGTCAGTCGATTCCCACGCGGCGTAGTGGCGATATACCAGGACCCCAATGAGTATGAGAGCGAGGCCAAGCAAGGGGAGGAGGATTTTCCGGCCCAGTTTTGCGCGCCGTGCAGGGGGCCGGCCCGGACCCAAAGTCGTGGCGCTCGATTTCGGTGCGGGGGTCTTTCCCAATTCCGTGTCTGGTGTCTTTGTGTCTGCCATGGTTACTTTGCTCCCAGATATTGCAGGGCCGATTCCTCGGCAATGCCGATGGCCTGCGCGAGAGAAATTTTCCCCAGGTTAAAAGCGTAAAGGCTGTTGATGTAGGATTGATTCGCGGTGGCCACAGATTCCTGTGCCTGAACGACCTCGAGATTATCCGCGACCCCTGCCCGGAACCGATCCTGCGCCTGACCAAGCGTCTGGTTGGCAAGGTCGATGTTACTCTCGGCCACGCTGACGAGTTCCGAAGAGGATTTAAGGTTGAAGAAGGCCGTGCGCACCTGGTTGTCGATCTGGCCTTCCAGGTCAGCGAGCTCGGCCTTACGCTGTTGCAGCGCCGAATCCGACTGCAACTTGTCTGCCCGCACCCGGCTCCCCTGGAAGATGGGTACATTCAAGGTGACGGCGAATCCGAGCGTGCCATGCGAGGTGCCAAAGTTCGGGCTGCCAATGTCCCCGTAGTTGGTGTCCGTTGACAACGAGGGATAATTTTCCGCGGCGACGGCCTGCCGGGCCAGCTCCGCCGCGCGTACCTGCGATTTGGCGCTGAGAAAGTCGGGTCTTGTCGAAAATGCCTGTTGCAGCGCCTGCTCCTGGGTAATGCCATCCAGCGCCGCGTAAGGAACCGAGTCGGTCAACCGGAATTCCTGGCCGTTGGGTAGTCCGATTATTCGTGCGAGCGTGAGCTTGTCGATCGCGACCTGGTTTTCCGCGGCGATCAGCCGCTGCTTTTGCGTCTGAAATTCTACCCGGGCGCGCAGCAGGTCGATGCTGGCGATCAAGCCATGCTTATTGAGATCCACATCATTCTCGACGAGCGTCTGGGCTGTCTTCACCTGGGCGCGTACCGCCTCCACCGTCGCCATGTCCGCAATCACCAGGAGATAGGCGTTGCCGGTGGTGAATACCACCAGATTGCGGTCGCTCTTATAGATGTACTGTGACGCCTTCTCTCCCTCGGCCGCCGACTTCCAGTTTTTGAGGTCGGACCAACTAAAGATTTCCTGGGACAGGTAAGCACGGGCATCCGCGATGCCGTAGGGCCCCACCGTCGCCGGGATGTGGATTCCGGGGATTTTCAGCAGGCTCAGGCCTTCGGAAGGCAGATCGAGCTGTTGAACTGTGCCACTGAGGCGCGCCGAAAGGTTGGGCAGCAGGGCGTTCAAGCTGCGCAGGCGAACTGCGTGTGCGGCGCGAGTATTTTCGCTGCTCTCGATCTCGCCGAGGTTGTATTTCAACGCGCGCTGGAAGGCCTCCGGGAGGGAAAGGTCGAGCGTGGCCCCCGTAGCTTGGCCGGTGGGCACGCTCCCCAGAAACGGGTCGCGCGTCTGCCCCGCGCTCGACCGCGGAGATACAAGGAGGAAGGCCACGAGGACAGAAATGGAAAATAGTCGATATCGAGCCCGTTGATTACCAAACATTGCACCTCCTCGCCGAAGCGGATGCTGCCGGTCACGTCCGCTGCTTCGCATACCGCGCAACTGCATCGAGAATGATCTCCACCGCTACGTCATCGCCCACGGCGGAATTGACCATCAAATGGAAACAATGCCGGGCGGGCCAGTCCACCTTGAAATATCGCTTGATGAAGTCGGCGCGGTCACGGTCCACTGTCTCGGCCAGTTCCTCAGCTTCCTTTTCACTCTTTCCGGTTGATTGCAGCCGGCGTACCCTTTCGTGAAAAGGCGCGTAAATGAAAACGTGAAAGGCGTCAGGGCGGCTGCAAAGGTAATAAGCCGACCCTCGTCCCACGATGACGCAGTTTCCCGCCTGGGCGAGCTCCGGCATGATCTTTTGCGCCACCTCGCGGACACATTCGGTATCCACCATCTTCAAGCGCGGCGCGTTCTGGCTTCCCTCGTGACTGCCTCGCATGAAGGCCTTGAAGAGGCGGTAATACGCCGGGTCCCTCCGCTCTTCATGCCTTTCCACGTCGTGGCACTCGCAGTCCATCCGCCGGGCTATTTCCTGGGTCAGGAGTTGGTCCCAGAGCTTCCAGCCCAGGCGCGCCGCGAGCTTCTCCGCGATCACGCCCCCTCCGCTTCCGTATTCCCGCTCAATGGTGATGACGCGAATCATTGTTTGTGTCTCGCGGGCAGCTGTCCGTTGTCAGTTGTCCGTTGTCAGTGGTCGGCAAGAATGGACCCGATCTTCCGCCATTACTGACGACGGACCACGGACAACGGACCACGGACGCCTTTACCCAACCGCCACCTCTCCGCCTCCGCCCGGCTCATTCTTCCTGAGCGCGAAAGAAAGCATGAACATGATCGCTGCTCCTACCGCCAGAACCCAGAAGGTATCGATGTAAGCGAGAGTCGTCGCCTGACCGATCAACGCGCTATAGATCCGGCCGTAGGCCTGACTCGAAGCCCGCGTGATGTCCAGCCCTGAGGCGGCCAAGTGGGCCGCGAGCGCCTTGGCCGCCAGGTTAAACGTAGGTTTTCCCGGAGTCGTGTGCGCCGCCAGATACACCTGGTGGAACTGCTCCCGGCGGGCAATCAGCGTGGTGACCATCGACGTTCCGATGCTGCTTCCAATGTTGCGCATGAAATTGAGCAGGCCGGCGATACTGTTGCTCTTCTCCGTAGGCATTCCGACGAACGCGACCAGGTTGATGGGGACGAACAGGAAGCCCAAGCCGAATACCTGCACCACACGGAGTATGCTGGCCGAGCGAAAGCTGATGTCAAGGTCGAGATGCTGAGTGGTGTAGTACATGGAAATGGAAAGTGCGAGCCAGCCAATTGCGATGAGGTAGCGCGCCTGGAATTTGGACGTGAGTGTCCCTACGACAGGCATCATAAACAGCAGCAGCAGGCCGCCACCGGAAAGTACCAGGCCCGCCGACTCGGCCGTATAACCCATGAGCGTCTGAAGAAACTGGGGCATCATGACGAGGCTGGAGAAAAGCAAGATCCCCAGAACAAACGTCATGGCGTTGGCGCCGAGGAAGTTTAGATTCTTGAAAAGGCGCACTTCGATGATCGGGGCTTTGTAAAACCATTCCCAAATACCGAGAGAGACAAGGCAGACGGCGGCAACGATGGCAAGCGTAAGAATGAAATGCGACCCGAGCCAGTCATCCTCCTGGCCCTTGTCGAGCATCACCTGCAGTGCCCCCACGCCCAGAACGAGCAAAGATACGCCGATATAATCGATCCTGATGCCCGCCCCTTTGGCGCGCTTTACCCAAGGCGGATCTTCGATGAGGCGATAGACCAGAAACAAGGCCATGACGCCCACCGGCAGGTTGATGAAGAAAATCCAGCGCCAGGTATAGTTATCGGTAATCCAGCCGCCCAAGGTCGGTCCGATCGTAGGAGCGACGATGGCGGTGACGCCATAGAGCGCGAAGGCCACGCCACGCAGCCGAGGCGGAAAAGTGTCGGCGAGGATGGCCTGGGCCATGGGTTGCAGCCCGCCCCCGCCCGCGCCCTGGATTACGCGAAACAAGATAATCGCTCCGAGGCTGGGCGCAATCCCGCACAGCAAGGAACTTAGGGTGAAGATCACCAGACACATCATGAAGAATCGCTTGCGGCCGAGCACGGTTGCGAACCATCCGCTGATGGGCAGCACGATGGCATTCGAAACCAGATAGGAAGTGAGGATCCAGGTGCTCTCGTCGTTGCTCGCGCCAAGGTTGCCCGCCATGTAAGGCAGGGCGACATTGGCGATGCTCGTATCGAGCACCTCCATAAAGGCCGCCAGGGCGACCACAACCCCAATCACCCAAATGTTGGCTCTGGGCTGCCAAGGCTCAGGCGCCAGGGGAGGCGCCACACCACGGCCTGAAGAAATCTCGGGTTGCGAGTTGGCAGGGCCTTCAGCGTTGTTCGCCATATTCTGGAAGTGGCTGGTAAAGAAGTAGCTAGTGGTTAGTGCTTAGTGGCTAGCAAAAGTGCGGCCTGGTTTTTGTTTCTAGCCACTGAGCACTAACCACTAGCCACTGTTTTAAACGCTAATCACTGGGCACGGTGCGTCACGAACCACCGCGTAAGTAAGATCCCGCAAGCGGCCTTGGGCGCCAGGCTGTGAGCTTCTTCCGATTACCAGCGCATCCGCCTGCAACCGGCGCGCCGTCTCGGTCAGGGCGTCTTTAATGGGGCCAACGGCGATCGCTACACGGGCGTGCGAGCCCACCACCTCTTGCAGCTCGCGCAGGCAGTCACGGGCTGCCTGCGTTTCCATTAACTGTACGCGCTCTTCCAGGTGCAATTGAACGGGGAGGCCTGGCTGTGCGCCCGGAATCGCATGGATGATGGAGAGATTCGCATGGAAGGCTTCCGCCACCTGGGTGGCAATGCGCAGCACCCGCGCCGAATCCGCGCTCAAGCCAATGGCGCAGACCCATTCCCGGTGCTCAAGCGGCCTCGGCGATATCGTCTCCGCGTGTTGCGTGGTCATCACCATACACTCAGCGTCGTTCAGCACCTTGGCCGTGGTAGAGCCGAGGAGCATTCTCCGGAACACTCCGGCGTGAGTGGGCATGACGATCAGGTCAATACCGCGGTCCCCCGCGACCTTGGCGATTGCCGTCGCCGCATCTCCCTCCCATAACAATCGTGGACTATCCTCGGCCGGGAACTCCGACTTAAGAAATGCGTTGAGTTTCTCTCGCGCAACGCTCTTGCAGTTCTCTTTAATCTCGGGAAACGGCCGCACATAGAGCTCGAAGCCGGACGCGGTAACCTCCACGACGTGAAGGAGGGTTACTTTGGCGGAGGCGATGCACGCGGCCCGCTTCACGAAAGGGGCCATGGCGATGCAGGAAGGTGAGAAGTCCACCGGAAACAGAATGTTCTTTATCGTCATCATGTGTTCGGTCCGCAAGACAGCTCACGGGAAGGGCTCAATCATGACCTCGTCGATATAACACCATCCCCAGTCCTCGCCCGGCTCAACAGATTTCATGATCGGATGCTGGGTTTTTCGGAAGTGCTTCGTGGCATGCTTATTCTTCGAGGAATCGCAGCAGCCGACGTGGCCACAAATCTCGCAGAGGCGCAAATGCACCCACGTATCGCCCATTTTCAAACACTCCTCGCATCCGTTGGTCTTTGGAGATGGGTTTTTTATCTGGTCAAGGTGTGAACAGGTTTCGGGCATATTGTCCCTCCTCGGTGTAGCGCCGTCCTTTAGGGCGGCACGTGCCGGGCTGAAGCCCGGCGCTACGCTGTAGTTGACTGCGCCTTGGGTTGGATTACCGGCAAATAGACCTGGAATCGCGTGTCGCCCGGATGCGAAGTAACACGAATCTCCCCATGATGGTTCCTGATGATCCGGCAAACCGTATCCAGTCCCAGACCCGTCCCCTCGCCGACTCCCTTGGTGGTGAAAAAGGGTTCATAGATGTGGGGCAAGACGTCGGGCGGGATTCCCGGTCCGTTGTCTCCAATTTCGACCATCACGCGGTCGAGTTCACGCGCGGTCCGCACCCGCAATTCGCCCTTGCCTTGCATGGCCTCGATGGCGTTGGAAATCAGGTTCGTCCAAATCTGATTGAGCTCACTGCCATAGGCGCAAATTTTCGGAAGGTTTTCCTCGTACTCCCGAGTTACGTTTATTCCGTTTTTGAGGCGGTGGTGGAGAATCGTCAACGTATTTTCCAGCCCCTGATGCAGGTCGACCACCTGCATGGCAGCCTGGTCCATGTACGAGTACTCTTTGATCGCGTGGACCAGTTCCGAAATGCGTTTGGTGCTGATCTCAATCTCGCTGATCAGTCTGGCGATCGTGAGTATCGAAGCGATGCGGACGAGCGCATCGGACAGCACCGCGTCGCCCACCTGGGCAGCAAGGCTTTCTAACTTGGGGATATCCACGCCCGCGTCCGTAAGGGCCGGCGCGATCTTCCAAGCCTCCGGCACGTGGCGGCTTTCCAGCCATGTGGCGACGCGCTCTTCGCGATCGCTTTGGGCCAGAGGATCGGCAGGAATCGTGGGGCTGAACTGCCCTGCCTCCCGCTCGAAGCGTGTAATCATTTCGCGCTGCTCTGCGGAGAGGGCGTGGCGGGAGAGCCGGATGCTGGCGTCGCGCACCGTCTCGAGCGCCTCGCGAAGGCTGGCGGTGGCCCGCTGAGCCGCGGCAGCGGGGTTGTTCAATTCATGCGCCAATCCCGCGGACAGCTTGCCAAGCGCCATCAGCTTATCGCGCTGAGTCTCCATCCGCGTGGTCTCGCGGATGCGGTCGGCCATGAGGGCCACCAAACGCTGGCCGAGTTGGGGAATTCGCTGCACCATGTCACGGAACAGGCTCCTGTGCAGCAGCGCCACCCGGGTGGGCAGCACAGCTTGAGCGGTGCCGCCGTAACTCGTCAGCCGGGAGTACGGGAGCAGGCCGGTAACCTGGCCGGCATGCACTCTGAAAATGAGCGCGTCCGGGCCGCTTCCCCGTTGTATGCGAATCTCCCCCTCGAGGATCACGGTGAGATGGTCCAGAGGGTCACCCTCTCGCGCCATGACCTCTCCCGCCTGGAAGCGCTTTTCCTCAAGGTTTTCCACCAGCCAGGCGAGATGTTCGGGGGGCAAGTCCGCGAAGACGTCGATCTTGCGCAGATCATCGATCAAACTCGTGCCCACATCGTTCGTAAGCTTCTCCGCCAAGTCACACCTCACTGAGGTATTGGTGAGTGAACTGCACGGCAATCGAGCCTTCGCCCACGCCCGAGGCGACTCTTTTTACGGAACCGTGGCGCACATCACCTGCCGCGAAGATGCCGGGCACGCTGGTTTCCGGCCAGTACGGGTCGCGGCCCAGCGGCCATCCCGGCGGCCGCTTTCCGTCGCGCACCAGATCCGCTCCGGTAAGGATAAAACCGCGCTCGTCGCGTTCCACCACGCCCGCCAGCCAATCCGTGTTGGGCTCCGCGCCTATGAAGACGGAGAGCAGGTTCGCGGGCACTTTTTCAACTTGGCCGCTGTCTCCGCAGAGAATGGAAAGGGCTTCGACGTGTTGGTCTCCGAGGACCTCCACCACCCGGGCGTGCGTTTCCACCTGGATATTGGGCGTTTTCTTGATCTGGTCGATCAGGTACTGCGACATCGAGGCGGAGAGGGATGCGCCACGCACCAGCATGACCACCCGCCGCGCATATTTGGAGAAATACATCGCCGCCTGCCCGGCGGAGTTCGCGCCTCCGACGATGTAGACGTCTTCATCCTTGCTCGACACTCCCTCGGTCATCGCCGAGCCATAGTAAACACCGCACCCTTGCAGCCGTTCCGCGCCCGGCACGTCCAGCTTGCGGTAGGAAACGCCCGTCGCGATCAGCAGTACCTTGCAACCGATATCGTTTCCCGCCGCCAATTTGACAATCCGCGATGGGCCTTCCACGCGGACGCCGGTGACCCGCTGGGGGGCGAGGATTTCAACTCCGAAGCGCCGGGCCTGGGCCACGCCGCGCCGCGCCAGGTCGCCTCCGCTCAATCCGGAAGGAAAGCCGAGGTAGTTCTCAATGCGCGAGCTCATTCCCGCCTGACCGCCGGGCGCTTCCATTTCGACCAGCACCGTGCTGAGTCCTTCCGAGGCGCCGTAAACGGCCGCCGCCAAGCCTGCCGGACCGCCGCCCACGATCACCAAATCGTAGAACGCCATTTCCGGCCGCACGCGCAGCCCGAGTTTTTCCGCCAGTTGCCCCGTACTCGGATTCGCCAAAGATGTGCCGTCGGGGAACAGCACCATCGGCAAGCTGGAGGCTTCCGCGCCGGCAGCATTAACCAGGCGGCGCACCTCGGCGACGTGGTCTGCCGTCTCGACATCAATCCATTGATAAGGCGCCTGGTTGCGCGCCAGGAAGTCCCGGAGGGCGTAACATTGTGGAGACCAGCGCGTGCCCAGAACTCGCACACCCTCGAAGGGAGGCCGGAACGACGCCCTCCAATCCTCCAATAGGTCATCGAGCACCGGGTAGAGATGTTCCTCGGGCGGGTCCCAAGGCTTCAGCAGGTAGTGATGGATTCTGGCGTCGTTGATGGCGCGAATCGCCGCATCGGTGTCCGCGTAGGCCGTCAGCAGGACGCGTTTGGCGTTGGGGAAGAGCTCCATCGCCTGTCCCAGGAATTCCACCCCGGTCATTTGCGGCATCCGCTGATCGACCAGAAGCAGCGCCACCGAATCGTTTCGCCGCTTGAGCCCCTTCAGCGCCTCCAGACCGGCCGCGCCGGAATCAGCGCGCAGCACTCGGTAGTGCTCGGCGTAGCGGCGGCGCAGGTCACGCTCCACGGCGTGCAAAACTTCCGCGTCATCATCGACCGTCAAAAGTACAGGCTTTGCCATGACAATCCATTAATAGGGATTAAAGGGGATCATGGTGGATAACCCGATAATCCCCAGCAATCATCCCAACTGCTCGATATTGGATGAACCTTGGCCGCCCTCGGTTTCAGGCAATTTGTCTGGTTTCCATCTGCCGCTGGATCAGCACGAGGGTTTCGTCGTCATGCTGGGGGCCGTTTCCTTGAAACCTTTTGAGCCCTGCGGCTAGGGCGTGCCCGAATGCGACGGGCGGCAAATCCGCCGGCAGCTCGCGAACCAGCGCCAGTAAACCTTCATGGCCCAACTCCTCCCCGTTCTCATTCCGGGATTCGGTAATTCCGTCCGTATAAAGCAGAAGGGTGTCGCCTGGACTTAACTCGACTGCGGTCTGGGCGTACGTCGTCCCACTGATAAGGCCGAGAGGCAGGCCGGCCACATCCTTGGCATAAGGGGTTTGGTCCTCCAGCCAATCCCAAACCCCCGTCTTGGCGTGATGCCACAGCAAGGGCAGGTGGCCGGCATTAGTGAAGAGAAGCTCGCCTGTCCCGTAGTAGAAGCCGAGCACCACGGCGGTGGCGAATTGCATGCCTTTCGCATCCTGCTTAAAGGCCTCATTCAGCTCGCGCATCAGTGCGGACTGGTCCCAGTTATCGGTGTGATGCTGAAGAATCCGGCGCAGGCGTTCGGCCACGGAGCTCGCGTGAGCGCCATGCCCTGCCACGTCGGCGAGGGCGATGCGCGAGACCTGTCCCTTGCTGCACACTGAAAAGTAGTGGACGTCGCCGCCGCTCCTGGAGTCCCCGAACGGGGTGCTGGAAACCCAACCCAGCAAGCCGGGGAGTTCAATCGGATGAGCCGCCTTGCTGTTCCCGCCCCATAGCTCAAAACACGCCAGCCTCGGAACGCCCTCCGGGGATTCGCCCATTGCGTCGTCACTCCTCGATGATGGCTCCCAGCCGCGGCTGGGGTTTAACTGCCGCTCGGGCGTAAGACTCTCCCGCCCGCAAACGGCCCCCGCCGCGCTAGAATCCATTAGATTGTTTTGTCGCCCGCTATGATTTTACCGCGCAACGATAAAAAAATCTCAAAATAGAACGTAGCGCCGCCCTTTAGGGCGGCACGTGCCGGGCTGAAGCCCGCCGCTACACCCCAAATTAGGACTCTACCGTCTCGTGCAGAAGGGGATTGAGGGGCACGGCGTTCGGCCAGGGACGTAGCAGGGGCATCTGAAGCTACAAAAAATAAACAATCTCTCGCAAAGACGCCAAGGCGCAAAGACACGCAAAGAACAACTCCTCTGTTTTCTTTGCGCCCTTTGTGACTTTCCGCCTCTGCGCCTTGGCGCCTTTGCGAGAGATTGTTTATTTTTTCACTCCTTCTCCTGCCCGTGTCAGGTCATGGCCGGGACCCCGATACATCGGGGCAGGTCGGCCATGGCACGACGTTGGTTGCGGCTCCACCGCGGTGTCCTATGCTTTCAGGTCGCGCCATAACCGGTCGAACGATTTCGGGTATGGGTCGTGATCTTTCCAGGTCAAGAAGTCGCCAATGTGGCGCGTGCGGCAAAGGCTGGTGGCCCAGGCTTGATCGGTTTCCATCACGGCGTCATCTAGGCGGATGGGAAAGAGGACCAGTTTGTTCCGCTTGCGTTCTTTCTCCAGCGCCGCTTAACTTCCACTTCTCAGTCAGTGATGGGCAGCGGGCGCAGCCTGATCCGTGTGTCTTCAAAGACCGCAATGCATCCGCGTTCGAGGTCTACAGAAAAGTCGGTGAGATTTGCCAGCAGTAGCTGTATCTGATGATCGGGATGACGATGTGTCGACAGCCGGAACAGGATAACGGAAGGCTTGGGGGTTTTTCGCAGAGCGAGGATCGTGCCAAAATCGGTGTCGGCGGATATCAGGATGCGGTCTTCCTGAGCGGCGCGGTCGAAAATTACCTCGTCGGCCTCGGCCGCCATGCCGTAGTCACGTACATGTGCCGCGTCGTGTCCGGCTTGCCTCAGACCTTCTGCCACCGCCGGCGAGAGTGCATTGTCGACCAGAAACCTCAAGGTGTCGGCACCAGGGGGATTTCGCGCTCACGAACCGCTTCGGCGGCGTAGCGCAGGGCCTCGCGGATGTCGTCGCCGGTAAGGTCGGGATAAGCTTTTAGAATTCGCTCGTCGCTCATTCCATCGGCAACCATGCCAACAACCGTGGCCACGGGGATTCTCAGGCCCCGCAAGCAGGGCACCCCGCCCATCTGATGGGGATTTACCGTGATTCGTTGGAAGGTCATAGGACTCACCTTTCGCACATACCATTCTACCAAATCTCGCCGGCCTACGGACTCCCGACTCGTTTCTTTACCCCGTGTCCCGTATCCCGTTTCCCGGATCCCGCATCCCGAGTCCCGCACCCGAAACCTGTTTTGGGTAGTAAGCAGTGGGCTGTAGGCAGTGGGCAGTAGGCAGTCGGCAGTCGGCAGTCGGCAGAAGGCGGCAGACAGTAGACGGTAGACGGCAAACAGTAGGCAGCGAGCAGGTTTACGAAGAGCTCTTCGTAGCGGCGGGGGAATTCATCCCGATTTCATCGGGACCCCGCCATTTTTGAATCTTGAATCCGCAATCTCGAATCCCGGGCGCCGTGCCCCGAATCCCGTGTCCCGAATCCCGAACCCCTAACCCCGAATCCCGAGTTCCGCCCCTGACACCTTGTACTCAGCCCCCCGAATCCCGAACCCCGTATCCCGTGTCCCGTGTCCCGTGTCCCGGACTTCAAGAACCGGCCCGCACGGTGATTTGACCTGTCATTTAGGAGCGAGGCCGAGCCACAGCGTAATTTTGGCCACCACGTTATACGTCGTGACCAAAGCAAACCCGTAAAGCGCGGCGCACAAGGCTAACCGAACGAAGAGCGTTGGGGAGTCTTTCTCATCCATAGCCCTGAAAGTGTCCCAAGTCTCCCTTCGAGGCAATAGTACGGGAGTACTGGGTCCGTCGAGGAAACGGGGGTAGGCCTTTGCATAGGCAGCGAGATCGTTTACCCCGCGAAAGTCCCCAATCACTTTGCTCACCAGATCGGCCTGGCGGGGGTGATCCCATTCGTCGAAAAGGTAATCGTCAATGCGGACGGTGGCCGCCGGGGAGTTCGTTCTACAATCTCAGAAAGTCTTTGAGTTTCGATGCCACCGCACTCCAGGCACGTTTGTCTACGACGCCGAGATACCGCGCCAGACTGGAGCAATGGATAGTGGCGAGCTTATGCAGGTGAAGCGCCGATGGTGTCTTCAGGTTGGTCGAGCGAAATTCCGGAATGGAGGGATCGAGGAGCAGGTCGGAGGGCAGAAGCCGCGTGGGAATCACCGAGGATATGTAAGCGACCAGTATCTCCGGAACGATGCCCACCGGCTCTGTCAACAATAAGACCGGGCGAATCTTCATGCCCGGCGCATCCCCGAAGAGGAACTTGGCGAGATAGATTTCACCGGGGCGCATCGATCGGTTGTCCGTCGTTGAGGGTGTAGATGTCTTGCGCGGGGTCATTCAATTCCGCTGACCATTCGGATGACACCCCGGCCGCCCAGGCCGAGCCGCATTCGTCTTCCTCCGGGATGAAAACGATGACGCGCACCGAGCCCGCCGGCAAGCCTTGTGGCACATCGGCATGAAGCCGATGCTGGTCGTCAATCTCGCCCTGGAGTTCGACAGCTTTCATGATGGCCATGAGCAAAGTATACGTCATCGAAGGAAAAGTCCACGCAGAAAAACGCTGAGCGTGGCCCGGTCGGTCATCGCGAGCCATCATAGCCATTACGACAGACCGCCCCCTATAACCTGTTCTTAGCTTGTCAAGATGTCCGGTTTTTATAGCACGTGATCTGTCCGGTTTTGTTTTTTCTTCTCCTGTCCAATTTGGAGGAACGCCGCCGCCGTCGTCGCTGTGGGAATGTGGGAATCCG
>Ga0326727_10010658_pt1 | contig 21789 bp, 22 predicted proteins | sample MB2enrmetagenome_FD_207643 | JGI IMG/M metagenome (GOLD analysis project Ga0326727, IMG submission 207643) | Lab enriched peat soil microbial communities from McLean, Ithaca, NY, United States - MB29MY | ecosystem: Environmental > Terrestrial > Soil > Wetlands > Peat | place: USA: New York...
ATGAAGCGAAGCCGTTCAGCGAGATTACGGACGATGAATGGCTGCGTTTTTTTGAAATCAACGTCATGAGTGGCGTCCGTTTGAGCCGATTCTATCTTCCGGGAATGCTGAAGAGGAACTGGGGCCGGATTGTTTTCATCTCCAGCGAGTCCGCTCTGAATATACCCGTCGAGATGATCCACTACGGCGTCACCAAGACAGCCCAGATCTCATTGTCCCGCGGCTTGGCTGAAACAACGGGAGGAACCAGCGTCACTGTGAATTCGGTGCTTGCCGGACCAACACTCAGCGAAGGTGTTGAGGGATTTTTGCGACAAATGGCGAAAGCTCAGGGGAGCAGCACGGCCGACGTTGAGAAAGAAATCTTTCGCTCGGTGCGCCCGTCTTCATTGCTAAAGCGATTCACCAGTCCGGAAGAAGTCGCGACCATAGTCGTTTATGTGTGCAGCCCGTTAGCGTCGGCAACGAACGGCGCAGCCCTGCGAGCGGAGGGCGGTGTTGTGCGGTCGATCGTGTGACGTATCCAATTCGGCTTTCGGGATGTGGACAATGCCAGAGAGTGCGATTCCCGCATATATCATCAGCTTAATCCGTCATTTTGAGGATCTTCGCGACGGTACACATGGCGGCTCTGCGAGTCGGAAGGATAAGGAAGCCCATTTCGAGAAGGCGGTGCAACTGTTGGCTCCCATCGCCCGCCAGGTTCTCACCGAGATGAACACGAGCTTACTGCTCGACACCGGGCAGCTTACCGAGACGGGACTACAACGCACAGCGGACGGAGGGCTGAACGCATCCTGGGCTTTGAGCTGGCCTGAACAGCGGACAGCAGGGGTCCAGCCAATCGTGCTCCAAGCCTATTTTGGAGGCGGCTTCCACCACCCTCATCTTCGAGGGACGACAGTTCACGACTGGCCGTTGAACGTGTTCAGCGAGGAGGACGCCGCGGCCCAGTTATCCACACTCCGGGCCATCGCGTCCAGTGATGTGCACAATTTGGTCTATCGCGCGGACTATCGGATCGTCCCTGCGGTGACAGCGAATCCCGCCGTGTCCCAATGTGGTAGGCAGACGTTCTAACGAACTGATTTGGTAAACTTCTGGGGCGGTTTGGCAATCAGGCCTGTATCCTGGTTCGCAGACTGTAGTCTGGTGACCACCTGAAATTCGGCTTCCGCCATATTCTTGAGATTTCTTACCCCCGCGAAATCAGCAGCATGCAGCGACAGCCAAAGGCGGCGGAATTTAACCTTTTGGACCAGCGCCCAAATGCGCCAAAAAGACTGGGGTCAGTCCGCCCGATGTGCATGCTGGCGTGCTCATAGCGTAGCGTGTCCAGCCGCGGCGGTTCCCTGAGCCGTCCCGGCTGGCGAGACATGGTGACTACTCGTTAGTGATACCGAGACCGATGGAGGTCTGCTCCGCTTTCAAGGTGCAGTCGTCCCACTTTCCGGGAAGGGCGTCTCCGAATCCATCCTTTCACGTTTCACGGCCTTCTGGAGAGGCCGGTACGCGTTTGCGGCATTCCGCGTCCGCCGCCCCGCCGAGTTCCCAGAACCCCGTTTCCGGGGAGTTTGCATGACTGGCGGTGGTCGCGACTTAGTGCCAGGTCAGCTACCTCCACACAGTGGCCCAACAGTGTCAAGTGACACCCGATGCGGCGGGGCTTATGCGGTCGATTTTCATCAAGTGAGGAAATGCCGCCGCACTTAAACAAGCCCCAAGGTAACAGTTAGAGCAAATATCTCTTGAAATCAAGTAGACTTCCGTTTCGACTTCGGCATACGAATTGCGTGAATGAAGGTGGCGCGAATAGGGCCAAAGGTATGTGTATGAGGGAACGACCATGATGGCAGGGCGAGTTCCTATTGTCCAATGCCGGACCCTTGGCGAACTGCAGCGGAGAACTGAGAAGCGGCTAATGGTGTGGCAAACTGACCGCACGATCATGTCCCCGTGTGTCAGGGAAAGGATCCGCTATGCCTGCCAACTTCATGAGCGTTGGCATTGGAGTCCTCAACGATCCGGCAAAGAGCGCGCTACCTTCTGATGCCGCCGCGCGCCTCGTCAACCAGGCGTTGAGCGGTCCCGTCAGCCGTGGCGACCCGGTCCGCCTGGCGATTCTTCTCGCTACGGCGGACTGGTGTGACCCGCGACATTCCATCTCAGCGCCCATCTGCGACAGCCTCGAGAAACAGCTACGACAAGAGGTGCGGTTAATCGGCGCCTCCATGGCCCGGCTTTTCTGCTCGGTGGGCGGGTTTTCCAACATCGAGCACGGACTCATCCTCATCTTGCTCTGCTCCTCCGAGCTTTACGCGACGGTTGGCCAACTCCCTAACCCTCACGGCCTGGCGCCACGCGAGCTGCGCCCACAACTCGAGAAGCTCTCGAAGGAGATCGCCAGCCGGAACCGCATCGGCGGGAGTTCCAACCGCTTCCTGCTGGGTTTCTTCCCGGGCTTCTTTCTCGATAAACGCGGGCATCGCTCCTTCCGGGATAACGAACTCCACGATGGGGTCCTGGCTGTATTCGATCACCGACTGCCGATATTCGGAGGGTCTTCGGCGGATGACCTCGTTCCGTCGCGCGGTTATCAATTCATCGGCAGGGAGTGCATCGAGTCGGGACTGGTGCTGGCGCATATTGAAACCGACATCGCCGTCGGAATGGCAGTCGAACACGGCTTCCACGCCATTCGCAGCCGGCGGGTCAGGGTTGACGTGCTGGCCAACGAGGCGGAAGACTCTAGCTACGACGTTTCGATGTTCGATGGTCAGTCCGGGGCGAGCTTCGTAAGGGAACTGGCAAAGACAACGGATTTCCCCTTGGGCCGCCCCCTGTTCGGGCTCCCCTGTGGCGACGATTACCACATCATTCAAGCCCTGGACACACCCCGCGACGACGCGGCGCCGGTGAGGCTGAACCGGCGCGTCCGCAAGGAAGACAGTCTGTACATCCTGAACGCCAGCGCCGAGGACATGAGTAACGCCACGTCCGGTGCGATTCGCGAGGCGGTGCGCCGCGCCGGCGCCCCGGCCAAAGAGATGGCCTTACTCTTCGGGGTGTCGTGCACGGCACGGTATCGGCATTACGAACAACTGGGTCTCGGCTGGGAAACTGCATTCCGCGGCGTGGCCCAACAATATCCGGGCGTTCCTTTGGTCGGAGGGCTGTGCGCGGGGGAGTTTGCGGTCGATTCGCGTAACCGGCGCCGGTCGAACAATCTCTCCATTGCCATCGGTTGCTTCGCCAACGGTCCGATTCCGGAGGCGCACAGCCGCGACCTCCAGCGCCGCCTAGTGGTTGCAGCCGGTGAACTAGCCGTCTGCACGTCACCTAAAGACGTGGCGGAAAAAGCTTTGCGGATTGCCATGGCAAACGGGGCCACGGGCGGCCAGATCTGCCATGTTGACTACAAACTGGGCCGCATTCTAGGGCTGAGCGAGCCGTACGGGTATGCTGCCCGCCTGCCTGAATACCCGCACGACTGGCCCAAAGTGTTGAAGCTAACGGACAGGCCCATTCCCGGCGCGGCGGACACCGTCTATGCCCTTCCCGCACACCTCTCAACTTCGGCTGTTGCAGTCTCGCCAACTGGGCCACCTCCAACGGACTTTCGCGCCACACCCAGGCCGGAACTTAACGACATACTCCCCCTCGCTGCCGTGACTCGTCATGCTATTTTCATCCTCGATTCCAGGAAGTCTTCGTACTGCGACCAGCGAGCAGTCGAAGCCGGGAAGATCGTTACTCAATTGGTCATTCCACTTGTGGGAACAGGGAACCGCGTCATCGCTACCTTCCAGTTGAGTTTCCCCGACCTCCGGCAGCTCGATCGTGAGGAGTTTGGCGTCTGGGTGAGCTTCGCCCAAAAGATCGCCGGCAATCTCGAAAGGGCCTGGGAACAATGGGAGCGAGACCTTTCGCGCGATCTCTCTGAAATCGCCGACGGTGTTCTTCACGAACCAGTAGGCACCGAGCCATGGGCCGAGGAATCCCGTAAAAGATTCCTCCGTGCAATTGCGGAATTGACGGGCGTACAATCTTTACATATTCGGACTTTCGTGCCCGGAAGTACCCCCGGGCACGAGCGGTTCCGAATGCTCACCGCGTCCGGACCCGTTGCGGTGGCGCACGCCGCTGTCCGCCCTTTCATCTTCGATCGGGAGGGCAGTTGCCACATGTCCGCGCTGCGCACAGGTCCTTTATACACCAACACAAGGCAAGCGACCGCAGCCTCCTTTGCCGGTATTTCCGAGATTGCTTCGGGCGGTTCCGAAGAGCAACAGCAATTCATCGAGTGGACCGAGACAATTTGCTCTTCGGCTGTCCTGCCGCTGACCCGGCCAGATGATCCAAAGACGCTCGGCGCACTGGTTCTCAACGACCCTCAGCCGTGGTTCTTCAATGAACGTATGCGTCGCTCGGTGGAAATGGCGGCGCGCCTGACCGGACTCATCCTGCGCACACGGCGAGCCGAATACTACCGGGAGCTAGGCAATCGCCTGCAACGAACCGACCGGGAGTGGATGCCCAACCCACCCCAGAGCGCGCAGGAATCCTCACAGACGTGGTTGCGGACCCGCCTGCGGGAGGCTTGTGAGATCGTAGGGGCGGATTGGGGAGCCATTTTCTGCTGGCATCCTACGCCCGAGAAAGTGATTCTGCACACCGCCTACAATTGGTTTAAGCCGGACCAGGAAGGGCGCGCCGGCTATGCCCTGGGTGAAGGTTGGGTGGGTAGCGTGGCCGCGTCCGGAAATGAAATCGAAATTCAGAGGCCAGACCTTCCGGGCGCACGGCCTTCACTGTGCAAATATCATCAGGATATTCTTCCGCCCAACGAGAGTCAGGAGGCGTCCAAGATGCCCCGCATCGCGCTTCGTCTCACCTCCGGGCCCAGCTTGGTGGGTATTGCGGTTCTAGGCTTCTACCCGCGCAACATTCCCCGCCTCGACGAATTGGACGAGGCAGACCACGGCTATCTCTGCGAGATCGGCCGCCTGCTCACGTTGCGCCTTGCCTGGACACGCCACCAGGAAGATCAGTCCGCTGCCGAACGCGTCCGTGATGCAATCCAGAAGGTGCCCACCATGCTGGGAAGTGGAGGCGCCGAGCCGGACGGAACTGCCATCATGAGCGTGCTGCGGACCGCCTGCTACGCGGAGAGAGCCAGCTTTTACAGGCTGGTAGGCAAAAAACTCCAGCATGCGTGGACCTCGTGGCCCAACGAGTCACCTTTCCAGTCGTGCGCGGCGGAACCGTTCGAGCCACAAGGCTCGTGCCTGGACGTATTGCAGGGCCGTCCTTGTATTATCAAATCTCGAGACGACCCTGCGCTGCAAGCGTGGCCTGATAACAAGGATGTTCGGACTCTATTCGCAGCCCCGGCCTTCTCCCAGAGCAATGATGTGATGGGAGTGCTGACGCTAGCAAATCGCGCGATTTCGCCAGACCACCCGTTCGAAATGTTTGACCTCCGGGAATCTCGGACTGTGGAGGGGGTTGCTCGGATGGTGGGCTCCTACCTGGGGTTCCGCGAGAGCATTCTGGCCCAAAAGGACGCAATCAGCCAAATCGAAGCGGTCTCGGAAGAGGCCACACAAAGCGTCGTAGCAGCGTTGCTGGAACAAGACATCAGACATCCTGTTCACAGCATCAGGAGGAATGTCGAATACTTGGTCAGACTGAACGTCGACGAGGACGAGCGCCGGAGGACGCACGATGCCATCATTGCCGATTGCGATCTCGTCATCAAGATCATTCAAAGTGCGGTATCGCGGCGAGCCCCATTACCGCATTCGTGGCGGGTTTCCGATATCGTGACTGAGACGCGACTCGTCGTAGGTTGCCAGGTCCCGCACGGGGTGGAGCTGAAGATCAATTCTGCGATTGACAAAGTCGTGAAGGGCAGGCTTTGGGATGTGGTCAGTTCTCTTGTCCATCTGATCAGGAACGCGCTTGAGGCCATCGAAGACAAGGGCACAATATGGATCTCAACGCAGGAGTCCCATGACGGCCAGTGGGCGGACATCTCCGTCGAGAACACGGGTCACAACTACACACAAGCGGAAGTTGACGACTTCTTAAGATTGGGGTTCACCACAAAAAAGGGTGGTCATGGCGGTTATGGGCTGGCGATCGCGCAGGAGCACATCCGTGCTGCGAGGGGTAGGCTCATTCTAACTCCTCGCTCCGATGGCGGTGTGAAGGCAATAGTTTCTCTTCCGGTATCGGAGGAAAAGGCCGCGGAGGTTTAAAGAGATGAATAACCCGAAAATGAGTATTTTCTACGTTGAAGATAAACGGCTGGATCGTGAGCACACCACAGCCCTCCTCAAGCACTACGCCGAGCCGATCTTCGGAATCCCTGCCGAGCAACTCGACATTCAGAGTGCGGGCAACATAGAAGAAACGCGCAAATGGCTTCGCGAGCGCCCGGGGGAGTATCGCCTCGTAATCCTCGATCTCCTTATCTACTGCACACGGCAACAAGAGGAAGAATACCAGCGGGAGGGGAGGCGCCTTCAGTTGACCGGCCCCATTGAGGATCTCCCGGGAATGGATCTACTTTCTGACATTCGGGAGTGGCAGCCAGACGCTTGCATTGTGGTATCCACTTCTTACGCATATGAAGGTCAGTTTCAAAACGCGGTTAAAGCCCTCCGCGACTGGGGCGTTGATGACTTCATACCGAAAGGGGTCTCTTGGGACGATTTTATGCTTCGTTTGCGCAATGCTCTCGCTCGTCGCTCCCAGCATGAGCAACTGGCCCGTGAGCGCACTCGATTGCGGTTGAGGTTGTTGACGCAATTCGGCCGCGTGCTTTGGGAGGACTTCTCCAGCATGCTTAGTCAGCACGCGGCCAGGCTGGTGCAGACGGCGGAGGATATCGAGATCGGCGGCGTGGAGCGGATCGAGCAGGCGCCGACGGAGCTGCGGGATTTGGCGGCTTCTGCGCGGGCGGAACTGGGGCGCCTGGCAGCGCGGATTCCACAGGGGAACGATACACGCGAACCCGTGAATGTAGCCCAAATTATCCGCGATTTGCGTGAGCCACTCGAACTTCCCGTATACGGCCTGAAACTTCCGGAAGCCCCTATCAATACCTATCCCGACGACCTCTGTGTCGCTCTCCTGGAAGTGTTCTACAATGCCCTGGAAGCCATGGACACGCGACCGGTCCCCAACCGCCGCCGGCTGTGGATTGAACTTGCGCCGGACCCGGCAAATAAGGAAGTTAAGGTGACGATTCGCCATAATGGGGCTGGTTTCCCGGACGAGGTGATCAACAAGACGGCGGGGCGCGAAGCGGAGGGCCCTAAAACGCCCTTGTGGTTTCAAATCGTCCGCCGCATGATGGAGCACTTGGGCGGAACCGCCCGTCCCTCCAATTGGTCCGACCAAGAAGAGAGCGGCGGGCAAGTGGTGCTCACCATACCGGAATTGAAATAGCTGTGCGCATATCCATCTCCATCACGAACGAGCGCGACCGCGCCAGCGTGCTCGCGGCAGTCGAGCGGGCTGGCCACAAAGGCGTGATCTTCCACGCGTGGGAGGAAGCCCTTGCCACCCCCGCCGATCTCGCCTTTGTACAGTTCGCTACGGGGCCCCAAATGGGCGCCTTTTTGAATGCGCTCCAGGCCACCCGCTTGCTTTCGCCGCCGTTGCCCGCCATCGTTCTGGTTCCCCGCGGCTCGCTGACGCTGGGCAAGCGGGCGCGCCAGGAAGGCGCGGCGGATTTTCTCTTCTCGCCCGCCGATCCACACGAAATTGCGGCGGAGATTCGCCAGTTCGGCGAGATGCGCTGGCCCGCCGACGCCGAGGAACGCGAGGCTTTCGAGCGCCTGCGGGTCTCCTCCCTGGTAGGCGAGCATCCCAGCTTTCTGCGCTGTCTCGAGGAGTTGCGGCGCGCCGCCCGCGCGGACGCCAACGTGCTTGTTCTGGGTGAGACCGGCACGGGGAAAGAGGAGTTCTCCCGCGCCATCCATCAACTGAGCGGGCGGCGCTCGAATCGCTTTCTGGCGGTGAACTGCACCGCCCTGCCGGAAAACCTGCTGGAGAGCGAACTGTTCGGGCACGTGCGCGGCGCTTACACCGGCGCCAATGCCGAGCGGCAGGGGCGCTTCGCCGCCGTCGGCTTGGGGACCCTGCTCCTGGACGAAATCGGGGACATGCCGGCACCGCTGCAAATGAAGCTGCTTCGGGTCATCGAGCACCGCAAGTTCGAGCGCCTGGGGGAAAACGACAGCATTCCCTTCAAGGGCCGGTTAGTCTGCGCCACCTCGCGCAATCTCGAGCTTGACGTGGAAGCGGGCCGCTTTCGCCGCGACCTTCTGGGACGGATCAATCAGATCCGCATCGAGCTACCGCCGCTGCGCGAGCGCCGCTCCGACATCCCCATCCTGGCACGGCTGTTTCTGGAGAGGCACCGTGGGGCGCGGTTGGTGGAGATCAGCTCGAGCGCCATGCGGGTGCTGGAAGAGTTCGACTTTGCCATGAACGTGCGACAGCTCGAAAATGCGGTGATTCACGCCTTAGCGCAGTGCGATCCGGGTGAACTGATCGTGCCGCTGCACTGGCCGCGCGAACTGAGCGCTCCGCCTCGAGCCGCTCCTGCGCCGCCCGCCGTGCCCGCATATGACAAGTCGCTTTCCTATCGCAAGGCCCGCGAGCACGTCATTCAGACCTTTGACCGTGAATATCTCACCCGTCTCGTGCAGCAGTGTGGAGGCAACCAAGTCGCCGCGGCACGGGACGCGCGTATCGACCGCAAAACCCTTGCCGAAAGGTTGAAACATGCCGGCCCCAGCGAATCCCCATCTGAATCGTGACTTCACGTGGGTTCTTTACATCGAATTGCCAAACGGGTATCCGGAGGTCGCGCTCGGTATCGAGGCCTGCCTCTATGAATGCAGCCCACGCGCGCGCTGGCTTCAGGCTGACCCAGATTTCGTGGTGGCCGCGGTTCAGAATGCACCAGACTCGATTGTCGTGTTTCCGTGGTCGTCACAGGACAGGGTAACCGCGAGGACAACCGGCGATCGATTACTCGACTTGCACCCCCACCTTATCATTGTGTGCGAAAACCCTTCAGCGGTTGAGGTGGCTGACTTCCAAGCGCGGTACGGCGTGAACGACTGTACCCTGCTGCCTTCTGTGACGAAGGTTACGCAGATCAGGGCTTGCGTGCAGGCGCTGGTAAAGAGGGGATGGCTCCGGGGATTCAGTCTGCACGCGGTCGTCCCGGAGCGGGACCCGGCGTTGTTCAAGGTGATCGAAGAAATCGGCCAGCCGGCGCTTGAAAGGCTCATCGCGCGGTTCTTCCCGAATCTCCCTCCCAGCCTCCCGGCTACCGTTACTTCCCCACAGGTGTCCATACTCCCTGTCGAAGGCGGTTGGTCCGGCGCTCCTATGTGCCGTTTTTACGTAGACGGTAATCCTCAAGAGTATTTTCTGAAGCTCCATAGCGATCCGGACAAGTACGAGCGGGAGTTCCGGAACCATCGAGACGCTATGAAGTGGATGGGGCGATGCATAGTGGAACCCCTTCCCCTGGCGGAAGTGCCGGATGATCCGCGGGCGTACGAACGCATCTTCAACGCTGGCAAGAAAAGATGCTTCCCTGTCTGCTACAAGTCCGCTTCGACCAGAAACGAACGCCGCGAAAATTGGAAGCACTTATTCGAAAAGAATGCTGACCCTTCTCCGACCGATGTATTGGATGCTGTACTTAAGATTCTGCGCGCCAACAACGTGCCCGTGTCTCCGCCAGCGTCAGAGTTCCCATGGTATGTCAAGCCGCCAGACCCTAGCTCCCCATATTTCCGATATCTGCTGTTCACACCGGAGATGAGGTTCGAGCTAAAACGAGCCCTGGCAGACCTACATGCCTACGGCGAACACATGATGGGCCTGGTTGACGGTTCCCCAACGTCGGGAATAGGAGACTGGAAGGCCAGGTGCACGGCCCTTCGTGGGCTGGTGGATAGCAACCTGCCGCGGTGGTTGGTGTCCGCACCTGTTCCAGTGGCACTGGGACACGTGCATGGCGACCCCAATCCTCGCAATTGCATGGTTCGAAGTAAATCTGGGGAGAAGTCAGCGAAATCACCCTTAGTCCAGATGATTGACTGCGGCGACTACTCCGCCTCCGGCCGGCTGGTCTGGGATTTGGCAGTGATTGAGCGCGATATCAAGCTTGTACTTATGGAGACAGACTCCAACAGCAGCGGTTATCGGGACCTGGATGTTGCACATCTGATGAGGTGGTGCCTCATGGAGAAGTCCCTAGTTGCAGCGGGTCTCCGCTATAAGGCCCCGACCGTCTCGACTTCGGCCGAAAAAATGCTCGCCATGGTGCGCGACAAGGCGAAAGGAGTCTGCCGAGACTTCGACGAGTACGAAAAGCACTACTTCGCCGCGCTCTTGTACTGCACCTTAGACATGTTGAAGGAACGGGAGGTCCGGCGGACGAAGAAACTCCTCGCCTTGTATTCCGCCTCCGAGATTCTGCGGCGGTTTGAGAACGTACCTTAGCCGCCCCGACCTACAGAGCACCGCAGAGTGTAGTAATGCTTCACTTCCTAGCGCAGGCATCCTGCCCGCTGTCTTGCGAGCGTACCGCTCGCGCCCGGGTGAGGGTAAGGTGCCCTCAGAAGAGCGGAGGGGACGCCCGCGCTACGGAATCCGGTTGTCACCATATTCTGTAATGTTCAGTAGTGAGTAAACTTCCAAGCGTGGTCAGGTCGTTGGCGGTGAGAGGACGGAAGGACGGATCGTAGCTGCCTTTGAATGAGCTCAGGAAAAGCTGGCGGCGGGACGGCGTACCGACCCTCCGCCGTCCCGCCGCCAGCGTATTGGTATTCGGATTTTCTCTATAGCGTCTCTCCTTTCTCGCTGAATCTTAGCCGACCCAGCGCTAGTCCTAATAGCAATCGAACTGCCATTTTGTGCACTGCCTTCACTATGAGTCATCCTCCCATAAGTTAATGGCTTTGCTGAGCCGATCCTATCCACAAATCCGAGGACCACATCCCGAAGCGCGGAAACATTTCCGCAGTGGTGCGGAGCGGATTCCCCTTCACGGCGCATGGCGGCGCGCGTCTGACGAGGTCGTGCCGTGCGCATCGCGTCACTTTTTGCAGTTCACCTGTGGCTCCGCAGGCCTTTGTGCGGATGGAGCTCCTCCGCTAGAAAAGCCGTGCCGCGCATTTCCACCGGAATCACATCGGCAAGGGCACAGTTGACTGTGAACTACAGTTTGCGCGCCGCGCTTCTGTGATGGCAGGATAATTGCCCGGCACTGCATCTAGATATGGAAGTCAGAACGAATTCGAAAGACAGGCGAAGAGGGGGTGATGCAGTGTTTGACTTGCTTACGGGTCACTTCGGTTGCCAGCACGTTGCCGATCAGGGGTTGGGTTGGGCTTGGGGGCGCCCCAACGCGCGTGCCAGACGCATGTACCTTAGCGCGCTTAGAGAGATTGAGGAGCAACTACAAGTCTCGAAGGACGTTATCTACGCCCATGGAGGCGCGTCCCGGATTCTGGCAAGTCGGGTTGGTGACTTACTTGAACGGGACTTCCCAGCCCCCCCGTCTGCGGAGTGTTGGATTCACTTCGCCCGTGACTGCGAAAAGCTCGATTCCGTGATGCGCACCGCGCAACACCACCTTGAGCCGGTTATCCGACGGTCGGCGGCTGAAGCTGTGGTTGGATTTTATGGAGGGCTGAAACCGTATGCGTCGGTCGAGCGGAAAATCCAGGAGTATCGGCACGGCCGGTCGGAACTGGATCTGTGGGACGTGGTCAGATTCAGGATCGTCGTGCTGAACATCCAGGATGTGTGCCGTTTAGGTGCGGAAGTGCTCGGACTCTTCCGGGATGCCGTCGTACGCCTACGGAACTATTACACCAGACCTAAGGGACCGGGCAACGCGTATCGAGCCGTCCATCTCGAGATCGATTTCGGCCAGGAGGAACCCGAATGTGTCGAGGTGCAATTCCTGACCTTGGCCCGCGATGCAATAGGTCTTATCGACCACGACTCCATCTATAAACATATCACCGGGTGCTACGAAATGATAGATGAACAATGGGTGCGGGAAATGTCGTACGCCGCCAATATCGCGGATGCCAAATTGAATTGAGGGATCCACTGTGAAACGGGTGAGCAATAGCCCGTGACCATTGGCCTCGGGAGTCCGCGAACTGCATCTGTAGCGGAACCCCTGTGTGCGCAGGTCAAACCCTTCGCACTTGCCCTTAGGCGGAGGCTGATGACGGAACCCTCGGAAACTGGGGGCATCCGAATCCACGCTGAGGAAGTTCTGCCGTAATACCCCCCTTTGCTCGAAACTGCCTTGAGTCGACTGATTCCGCTGTCCACCGACTGCTGGTGATAAATCCTTAAAATCCCCTTCCCACCATCAAACGCCCCCGAAGTCGCCTTCGAGGACCCGAACGCCCTTCGAGAAAATTGGCCCGCCGAATTCCTCCAATTCGCCGCATAGGTCCTAGTTTTAATCGGAAACGTGACCTGTTGCCCGCTTTTGGCAGAGTGACGCCGAAGGGTGAGCGCTGGTCCCCGATCCTGGACACGGAAAGAGCGCTCCCGGCAGGATATGTCTCAACGCATTGACAGATTCCGAGAACCCGATCGAGAGCCTCGCCCGATAATCCTTGCTACCTCGTGATAGACCCGTCATAGCCACTGTTCACTGGAGAATCTTCAGGTGCCTGTCCTCAATCTAGTCAACCCATCTTTCCAACAAACAACTTAGTCGGCGCGGGCGAGAGAAAGAAGGCGCACGCGCCATGATAAGGAGGTCCTGTGTTCGTTGAACTCATGCCACTTCTTGCCGGCCGCACTGTGCTCATCACAGTGGCCAAAGTGGATGACAAGACGCTTCGTGTCAACGTCATTCCCACTCAGGCAAAGGCTGACGAGAATCCGGCTCTATCTACCCCACTCACCTATACCGGCTCCCCCGAGGAACTCGATGCCGAACTCGGCAAGCATCTGGCCGGCTACGTCCAAACCCACCAGCAAACTGCCAGCACGCTGGCCGAGGCCAAGGCCACCATGGAGACTGCGGCTAAAGCGGCGCAGGAAGAAGCCAAGCGCAAAGCCGAAGAGCGTAAGAAGGCATCTCAGAAGCAACCCGACAAGGGAACCACTTCAACGGCGGCTGAGCCTGCCGCAGGGCCCTCTTCCGCATCCCCGACTTCTGCTGAGTCCGAGTCCTCTTCGGCATCGACCGGGACACTCGGGCTGTTCCCACTAACGGCACCCGAACCCGCTCCAACCCAATCGAAAGGAGGTCTCGCACTCTAATGGAGAGCCACGTACTTTCTCGTATCTTCGAATTTAATGGCGTGAGGCTCCCGGACCCGGACCCCAGGCTTTCGGTGGAGGACGTCCGAACCCTCTACGCCCACCAATTCCCGGATATCGCTACGGCGGCCATCAGCGGGCCGGAGGCGGTCGGGGACAAGCTGCGCTACCAGTTCACGCGAGCCATCGGCTCAAAGGGGTGACTCGATGAGTCGAAATACCAAAAGGAAGGAGGTGACGAAGCGTGCGGTCCTGGCGGAACTTAAAAGCCTTCGCCAGGGCCGTCACGCCCGTTACCAAACACTCCTCGGGAGGTTTGCCAGATGCCGACAACTGCAAGCCACGGCCGCGTTATTCGCTACCGCAGTCGAGGCCAGCGCGCGCACCTACAACCGCACGCCACTCGCCGCCCCACCAGGCTGCCTACCTCCGGTCAGTTGATGGCTCAAGGCGCCGGCCTGCTGCTACCACGGCTGACTGGCGTCCCGTTAATCCATCGGGTGGTTGCTGATGACCGCTTGGCGGTGATGCTTGCCAAATCAGTCGTCGAGCTGGACATTGCGGCCCCCGAAGATTGGAAACGGGCGGAATATGACCCAACATCCTTCACCAGGCTTACGCTGGAGCGCTGGATCAAGGTGCATGGGGACTCAGCCATCCGCCGCCGCTTCCTGTTGCTTGCCACCATCGGCGACGCTCCCTGCGAATGGGCGGAGCGTGATGAAACCAAGCCAAACCAGTTGTTTCTCATTGTTGAACCTTCCGAGGCAAGCTGTGGCTGTGTAACCTTTGGCCCAACACTCGACCTGCTGGAGAAGGTTCATCCACAATTACCGCCGACCTTTTTCAACCTCTTTGTCGGAGCGCTCAATAGGTGGATCAGAATATATGATCACCGTGATGCTGAGGAACGAGCGGAGATGCTGCGGGAATGGGCCGCACAGGAAGCGGATGCTGACCAGTACGAGATCCCAGACGTGCAGGCGTCGATTCCACCGTGCATGCGGCAGACGGCACTGGATGAAAACGAGCTTGCTCACCTCAAGGACAAAATCAAGGACCCACTCGCAACGAAACTGGTGGAGGCCGCACTCGCTCTCGATCGCGTGTCCGCCCAAACGGAGCGACCGGAGCTTGGCGACGACATCGGCCAACAGCTCTCGGACTGCAATCCGCCCCTTCCTTGCCTGCTGGCCTTGTTTGCTGAGGGTGATTTCGTAGCGGCGGCGTTCGATGAAGAGGCCCAAGGAATGTTGGAGGTAACTCCGGAGCCCAACCTCATTATTCCATTCGATCCCACCGATTCGGAGACGGTTCGTGACGCCTTCCAGGTGTTCGGAGTGGCCTGCGAGACGATTGCGGCGGCAGGCCGGTTGATCGATTTGATGCCAGGTAACGACAAGTGGGTCATTTGAGGATAATCGCCATGCAAGCCTATGTCGCCATCGGAGCCAATTGCGAATTCAAACTCAGCGAAGCCGTGCTTATCTATCGAGCTGGAGGTAAAGGGGCCTTTGCAAGCCTCCACCGGATTAAGCAGGCTGACGATGGAGTTCCTTATCTCGCGCCCGGCGAGCCCCTGACTACCGCCTTCGTACGCACCCTTGCTCAAGGGCTTGGAGCGCAGGTCAAACCGGAAATGTTTTCTGAAAACATTTTGGCACGCAGTCCCGACCTGCTGGTATGGTGGTCGCGGCCGCAACGCAGAGTCATGTTTTTCGGAGGAACTGACGAGGAAGCAAGGAAAATCAGCGGTCTCGTCTTCCCGCATCCGGCGCTGATTTTCAAACTTATGGGCAAGGACCTCTTTGTGCGGGCCATAGCGACGATCTCACGGCCAAGCCCTGAAACTGTTCTGAAGGCAGCTCCCTACTGGAACACGGATGCTCGGGGCCTAGTCTGTGCCGGCAGCATGCGCGTGCCCGAATCTTCCGATGTCGCTTCGATACCTGGTTGGGAAGGCGCATATTTTCAATCCGAATTCACACATGCAGCAGGAGCAGTGCGACTCATCAGCCACCCCGGAGGTTTCAACGGGTTGTGGAGAAGTCTTGTTGGCGGGAAGAGGTTTCCAGTTCACTGCCTGACCGATGCCGGCGAGACGCTACAAGAGTTCGTCGCGCGCGGAAGCAAGCGTTGAGGACTGGTCATGGAGACACACCGCATCCACCCGGAATTGCTCGAACGTCAGGTGCGCGTGCTGGTAGTGGGTTGTGGAGGAACAGGCAGCGTGGTTGTGGCAGGCCTGCCGTACTTGCATCAATCGCTTGTGGCCCGCGGGCACCCCGGAGGACTCCACGTTACGGTCCTGGACGGCGATACGATATCACCCACCAACTGCATCCGCCAGCCTTTTGCGTGGTCAGAGGTCGGCCTGAATAAGGCGGTAGTACTCGTCAACCGGCTCAACCTATTTTGGGGTCTGAAGTGGGAAGCGGTCCCGGTTCACCTAAAGCCTGGAGGCCACATCTCGCGAGGTTATTCGGGTGATCTCCGCGCTCACATTGTGGTCGGGTGCGTGGATACGCGGGCAGCAAGGGCCACAATTCGCGATGCCGTCAGCAACTGGAGTACTGTCGCGTACTGGCTCGATCTGGGCAACAATGCCGACAGCGGGCAGTTCATCCTCGGAGAACCGCTCAATGAGCGGAATCGCAGATCGAGGTTGCGCCTGCGCACAGCGACCGATCTCTATCCTGAGATTTGCGATCCGGATCTCGACAACGACGGGCAACCAAGTTGCAGCGCGATTGAGGCTCTGGAGCGGCAGGAACCCTTCATCAACTCGACCCTCGCCCAGCACGCACTGGCCTTGCTCGCCCGGCTGTTCCGCTACGGCGAAATCAGCTATCACGCCGGCTTCATCAATTTGGCAACAGGCGTGACCTCCGTGCTCGGGATCAAACCCGAGTACTGGAAACGAAATCGGAAAACAGACAAGCGCAGTTCGCAGGTAGATCAAACGTGAGAAAAGCCGCGTGAGCGTTGACCCACGCAGCTACTTCTAGTGCCACTTCCACGTTTCCGACTTATCGGCAAGGTGATGGTGAATTGCGGGGAGACCAACCAATAACGGGGTGGCGTATACATTGCCTTTTATATATGCGACACGTCGAAGCGTCGCGCCGTGAACACGGGGAGCGAACTGTCGCAATGCGACGCTTGGGACGCATACATATACCCCGCTGAATGCGCCACTCGCGGGAGTCTGGTCTTTTAGCGAGCGCGCGCCGTCAATACGTTCCAAGCCGCGAGAGAGTCCATGTAGTCTCTCCAGTGCGATATTTTCCGGTTTTCAATTTTTATGATTGAGCAAAACCGATTGTTGTACTTTACGCCAGTCGCGAGGACAGTCCCATGGACTTCATATTCGATGACGAAGACACGGCCGTTGTCTGCCTGGTGGGTAATCAACTTATCGGCAGATTGAAGCTCGATGTTGTTGCCATAGCCCCTGAACTTGGCCATCAGATCGGCGCGCCCCTGGATAATGCGAGGCCAACCGGGAAAGTCGTAGAGGACCTCGTAGACGACGTCGTCAGTGACGATGTCGAAGAAGTGCTCGCCATCAACGTGGTCGCCTAGCGCCCCTCGAACCAACTCAAAGTAAGGCCTAGAGGCCTCGTAGGCAGCATATTTCGGATTTGGCATTCTGGACTCTCCATGCGTTTCTGAAGGTTCACTACGTCAACTGACACCGTTTCCTCCCCAGGTAGTTCCGCCGTTCATCGCCGAAAGGCAGCTACATTACGACCGCTGATTCCGCAAGTCAGCCGGGTAGGCTCCCGCACAGGCCAATTACGATCGCAACATCTGCGGCCTCGCCCCGTTGTTCGCCCTCCGAATGCCGATCGCGCCCACGGGAGAGTATCTGGACCGCGCGTTCCGTCACCTGCTTGGGTCCCATACCGGTGATGAAAAACTCGAGCTGACTTGGTCCCGCGGTAATCGGACCGGCATGGTTCGGTGTGTCCCAGCGCGACACGCCGACCAGCCGCGCCAATGGGTCTGCCTCCGATTTCGAAGCGGCGAAGACGAAGATTCTGGTCATGAATCTAGGATACGTGCCCTGAACGATTCAAAAGACCAATATATGGAGAGATTTATCGCGATGTCAATAGTCAGAACTGCGAAGAACGTGCGCCGTGGCGGGTGCAGACTCATCGCGGGAAAAAAGATCGGTGAACTAAAGTTCCCTTGCAGGCCTCGGCTTCGCCGAGCCAGCCTCGACGATGAGGTGGGCACGTGAGTCGAGTATACGGAGAGTCTCGCGAGTCGTGGTGGCAGTGGTTGTCGTGTCGGCGCGCATTCAAAAACGATTCATCCGAAATCGATCTGTAGGCAACCACCCAATACACCTTTTTCATAGCGTCCTCCCCTCGTCGCCTGTGTGAGCACATCTAGCGTGCGTGACGGTTGAAGACAAAGGGGCGATCTTTGGCGGGCTCGTGGATGTCCCTCAGATTCTCGACCATTGAGCCGGTCTCCGCCACGGCTGCTCCTTTTTCCCCACCACAGAGCCACACTTGGTACAGATGTAGTCGAAGATTTCTTTATCGAGCAGCACCAGGAAAAGACGCTTTCGCACTGGCATGGCGCGTTTGCAGGTCGAGCAGAAGAGCTGGCTCGCCTCCAAGTCTTCAAAATCCCTTTGTTCGTCCGGCGGCATCATCAGAATCGCAAGCCCTCAACGTTGTCGTGCATCTCGCACCATTATTTTGCCGAAGTTTTGGCCCAGCCGCAATGCCCGGAACGCCCTGACGACATTCTCCCGGCCCACAACGATGGCCATTTAGGCTGTTGGCGTCGAGCGCTGACCCTAATTCCTTTTGACTCCATATTCCGTAACTTTACCGTCCACCGCGACCGTGACAAACCTGTTGCTGGCACAATCCTTAAACTGTACGACCTGGTGGCCTACCGTGGCTGCCCCTGACCCTCCACTTGGCCGGTTAAACGCCCAAACCGTGCTTCTGGCTCGTCGCTGCCAAACTATATAGGTCACACGGTCGGTAGCCGACTTGTGGGGGAGGCGAAAGCGACCGCACGATTGCACCCATAACTTGGCCGTGAGTCGGCAACCAAATGTCGGAGCCACGGCCAACTTATGCTTTATTTCCGGCCAACTCATGCCTCAGGTGACGCCGAAACGGCAATGTTATGGGTCCAAAACGGCAAAGTTATAGGTCCAGTCACAAAGAAGAGTTTTTCTGAGAAAGGAGAATCACCTTGCGCTTTGAAGGCAAGAGCCGGCTTGGCTTTTACCCGCTGCCGTTGTCAGAGGCCGAGCGGATTCGCAAATTCTTCTTGTTTCCGGACGAGCCGTCATCCGCGCTCGACCCGTGTGTTGGCGATGGCGTGGCGTTCGAGGCTATCACCAGCGGCACCCAGGTGCTTCGCTACGGCATCGAGCTTGATGCCTACCGTGCCGAGCAAGCCAGGCAGCAAATTCCGAACATAGTCCAAGGCAATGCATTGGAAGTGCAGTGTCCAGTCGAGTGCTTTGGTCTCCTGTATTTGAATCCACCTTACGATTGGCAACTTGGACCTGCTGACAGTCGGCGCACAGAGCAGACCTTCCTGAGCCACACGTATCGTTGGCTGAAGCCTGGCGGTGTTCTGCTCTTCGTCATCCCAGGCGAGAGACTGGCCGAGTGTAGTCAGATTCTCGTCACCCACTTCCGCGATGTCCGGGTTTTCCGCCTTGAGGCGCCGGGGTGTGTGCGCTATAAGCAGGTGGTTGTCATTGGAGTCCGCCGGGCCCGACGCGAGAGAGAACGCCTCACGGATAGCGATATCACCCGGGCACGGCTTTACTATGCCAGCCTGGCAAGGAACCCATCCCAAATCTCCGTCCTATCTTCAGAGTCCGAAGCGCGATACAACGTGCCCGTGAGCGGACCAGCACAACTGGTTTACCGTGGACTCCCGCTCGACGAAGTTGAGGATCTGCTTCCGGAGTCAGCGGCCTACAGACAGGCGGGACGCATCCTCTTCGCTGAGCCCGTGTCGGCAAACGGCCGGCCCCTTACACCTCTGCATGCCGGTCATGTCGGCCTCCTCGCGTGTTCAGGGCTTCTTAATGGTATATTTGGCACTAATGAATCACGTCATATATCATTTTGGCAGGCAGTCAAGATAGTGGACAAGACAGAGGAAGAAGAGGATGGCGTAATCACATTGAGAGAACGGGAAAGATTCTCCAACGAGTTGACCGTCGTTTACAGCACGGGCGAAGTCTCGGTTCTCAAGTAATCCTCCCATCACCCCAGCTTTAGTTTCCTTCGCCGCAGTCAAATCCCACCAATCCAAAAGGAAAAAGCCATTATGAAGAATGCCCATGAGCGCTTCGGCGTTTTGGAATACACGAAGCGAATGAAGGACACCACTACGCGAGTCCGGCTTCGAGTGGATCGGTTCGTTGGGGAAGTGGACACCGAGGCGACCTGTAAGGGCCACCTCATCTCAGTCTTGGGTGGGGATTCTGATGTTGGCGCCATCTGGGCAGCCGTCGTCGAGCAAAACCACTTCACCATCGAAGCCCCGGGAGCCGATCCGCTCATGGCCACCCTAGGTGAAGGCGCGCAATGCTTTCGCGGAACCATCAATGTTGGCTGTCGCAGACCCATCCGCCATCTGGTGGCGATCTCGGCAGAGCTGGCCAAGACTCGACCGGGAATGGACCCGGAAGGCAGGCGCACTATCTTGTGCGACAAGAACCCGACGTTCGTGCTTTATCGCGTCTCCCAGCGGTTTGGATTACCCGTGGTGCCAGACTGGGCCGAGTGGTTTGCTGAAGAGCTCGAGCGGCGTGGAGCGATCAAACCACTCCTCGGGCTGGGATGCTCGCCGGTGCTCGTGAGCGGCACGAAGAAGATGTTCCTGAAGTGGATTGGAAGGGCACTGCGGCAGAAGCGCATCCAGTTTCCTGAGGGCAACGGACCGGTTCGCTGGAGTCTGCCCTACAGTTTCTTCCGAATGAGTGAGACCAACCTGGACGACAGGGGCCCTCAGGAAACAGGCGAAGAGAGTCCCCCATCCTGGCGGAGCAGGAGGTAACGGCATAATGAAGCTTGTTTTGAGGGTCTCAAGCAACAACGAACATTGTGATGGGGGATGCGAACTCGCGCTCGTGGAGCTGACGCCACAACTTGCTGCGATGGCCCTCCGAAGGATCGCCGTGCTCAGAGAACAAAAGAACCTCGATCCCGACGTCGACGAAACGTATTATTGGGCTTACGTTGTGGAGTACTTTTCCCCTTGGGTAAGCCTCGTCAGCACCGAAGAAGAGGTCGAACCAGCCGTCAAGGTTGCGAACGTGCTGAATGAACTTGGGATCGAGGAGAACGAGGTACTTACCGTACCTGAAAGTTTCCGGGTACCCTCGTGCCAGATCGCAGCCGTCGAGTGCGGGCAAATAATCGTTCGTCAAGATTCGATCGCATTCACGGCCATCCCGAGACATGCCAGCTATCATATCCAGACAGCAGAGATACCACTCGCCATGCTCGAAGCAGCAGCTACCCGCGCTTCGACCGCTCACGTGTGATCCACCAAACAATCACCCACCTATTGGCGTGGGTCCAGCGCCACGCGAACCGCATTTACTCGTTGCACTCAAAGCGAGAGGAGAAGACTGTGCCCATACCGGACTCGATCAGTAATTACCTCAGGATGTGCTCGTCGGAACTGGGTGAGAGGATCCTTCAGTCGCACCCGCCGTTGCATTCCATCGACGACCCACCGTCACCAATCATTGGCAAGCTCCTTCGGAAGCCCTACCCGGCCCAAACGCTTGCCATTATGGGCCTGGTCCGGCGTTGGCAGCAGGCCCGTGCAGGCGCAGTGATCGCCGAGTGTGGCACGGGCAAGACATTGATTTCGCTAGGTGCGGTACATACTCACGCCGAGGCCCGACCATCTACGGCTATCGCAATGGTCCCGCCTCAATTGGTTGAGAAGTGGTGTCGAGAAACGATCCTGACGCTGCCTCGGGTCCGCGTGTTCATTATCGATGGTTTGCGGACGCCAACCCGCTCCAATGCCCATCATGGCGTGAACGAAGTGAAGTTGCGAAACGGACGCATTGTGCGCGAGGGATTGAGAACCAGCCTGAGTGAGTTGCGCTTGCGCAAGACAGCACCCTCGGCCCGAAACCGTTGGGATTCGATTTGTCCTTCACCTGCAATTTTCGTGGTCGGTCGAGACCGCGCCAAGCTCGGGTACTTCTGGCGGCACGCCTACCAGGTTGCCCGCTGCGGCCGTTATCAGGGCAGTGTCATCAATCCTGACAGTGGGTCTCCGGTCTACCTCGGTACAGGGGGCGAACGCCTCCTGGCGATGGACTTCAAGAAGGTGAAGCTCAGTGAAACGCTGGGCCAGGCGGAAGAAACAAATCATGCCCGCCGGCCGCTCTACAGTGCGCTTTGGCAGGCAGATGGCAAGAAG
>Ga0326727_10010659_pt1 | contig 21789 bp, 22 predicted proteins | sample MB2enrmetagenome_FD_207643 | JGI IMG/M metagenome (GOLD analysis project Ga0326727, IMG submission 207643) | Lab enriched peat soil microbial communities from McLean, Ithaca, NY, United States - MB29MY | ecosystem: Environmental > Terrestrial > Soil > Wetlands > Peat | place: USA: New York...
CAGCATCGAGGCGAACGGGCCGGCGAGGTAGCGGGTCAGATCGAGAACGCGCACCCCGTCGAGCGGCGCGGCCGGAGCGATCGGCGCGGCCACGTTCACCGCCCCGTGAACTCGGGCCGGCGCTTCTCCAGGAAAGCCCGCACGCCTTCGAGATAGTCGCCGCTCTCGTAACAGGCGCGAATCGAACGGGCCATGGCGTCGTGAGCGCGCGCGCCAGGGTCCTTCATCAGCTCGTTCAGGATGAGTTTGGCGCTGCGCACGGAGAGCGGCGCGTTGGCCGCGATCTCCTCTGCCGTCTGGCGCACGAACGCGTCGAGATCAGCTTTGGCAAGCACCTCGTTGACCAGACCCATGCGCAGCGCCTGGACGGCGGTGAAGCGCCGGGCGGTGAAGAAGATCTCCTTGGCCGCGGCGACGCCCACGAGACGCACCAGCATCTCAAACCCGGGGACGCTGTAGCCCACTCCCAAGCGGGCGGCGGGGATCGCGAAGACCGCGTCATCGGCGGCGTAACGCAGGTCGGCCGCCAACGCGAGGGCGCAGCCGCCACCGACGCAGAAGCCGTGGATGTGCGCAATCAAGGGTTTGTGCAGGCCGAGCAAGGCCAGGAAGGCGCGGGCGCTGTCCTGGTCGTAGTCCTCCACGCTGTCGCCGCTACGAGAGGCCTCGAACTCGGAAATATCAGCACCCGATACGAAGGCGATGTCCCCGGCGCCGCGCATGATGATCACGCGCACAGCTGGGTCCTGCTCCAGCGCTTGTGCCGCGGACGGGATCGCCCGCCACATCTCGGTCGAGATGGCGTTGCGGCGCTCCGGATGATCGAAGATGATCCAGCCCAGCGAACCTGTCGTTTCCGTTCGTACCCGTCCAGCCATGCGCGGGAGCTTAACAGAAGGAGCGGCTGATTGCAGATCTCAGATAGCGCTCGCCTGCGTCCGTGAATTGACCTAGAAAGAAGCGAACCGTTTCGGATCAGAGAACATCGTGAAGGAGGGTCATATGGTTGCGACGGACGATATCGGTGGAGCGCGGAAGCTGGGGCTCGATCCTGATCGCTTGCTGAAGCTGAAGCGGGCGATCGAAGAGGATACTGCAAAGGGTCTCTATGACGGGGCGGCGTTCCTGGTCGCGCGCGAAGGGACCGTCGTCATGCACGAGGCGGCCGGCTACTCGGACCTTGCGAGCGGACGCAAGACGAAGACGGACGACATCTTCTTCATCATGTCCATCACTAAACAGTTCACCGCGACGCGGGTCCTGATGGCCATCGAGGAGGGGAAGTTCACGCTCACGACGCCCATCAAGGACCTCATCCCCGAGTTCGGCATCAAGGGCAAGCAGAACATCACCGTCGCCCATATCCTCACGCATACGAGCGGCTTGAACACGGAGGTTCCGTTCACCTTCCCGATGGACAAGCTCGGCGACATTGAGGCGGTCGTCGCGGCGCTGAGCAACGAGCGGGTGCTCTTCATGCCTGGGACGATCGTGACCTACAACCCGGTCACGGCCCATGCCCTGGTTGCGGCGATGGTCCAGCGGAGCGATCAAAAGCAGCGGCCCTTCCGCGAGATCCTGGCGCAGGATCTTTTTGCCCCCTTGGGGATGCAGGAGACCGCCCTGGGATTACCCGAGCGGCTGAAGAAGCGGATCGTTCCCGTCGTCGTGCGCGACACGACCCCGGGGCTCTTCGATCCCCTCCTGATCGAAGGCATGAACTACATCGTCGCCGAGGACACCGAGCTGCCGTCGGGCGGTGCCGTGTCGACGGTCCACGACGTGTTCTTGTTCGCGGAGATGCTGCGACGGGGCGGCCAGCTCAACGGGAGCCGCGTGCTGAGTCCGGAGACCGTCGAGCTGGCAACGACGAATCAGACGGGAGAGCTGCCGAACCATCTGATGGACTACATGCGGGAGATGTACGGCTGGCCCGAGATTCCCGCGCATCTTGGCCTCACCTTCTTCGTGCGCGGCAGCGGCCTCTTCCCGACGCAGCTGGGACTCAACACCTCGCCCCGGACCTTCGGCGGCTTCGGCGCCGGGTCCACCGTCTTCTGGGTCGATCCCGAGCGGGCGCTCACCTATGTCTTCCTCTCCGCCGGGCTGATGGAAGAGGGACACAGCATCATGCGCCACCAGCGCCTGTCCGACATGGTGGTGGCGGCCGTGGTCGATTGAGTGCCGCAAGGACGGAACGGAGCGGGTAGTGGGCCACTACCACGGAGCAAGCTTCCCTTGAGGCGCTTTACCCCTAGTGATAGAATGCTCGGTCATTTTATGGAACTCAGTTCCACAGGGAGAAAAATCCACGAGCGCGCTTTTAGGAACGCGTGGTTGCTTGACGCGGCGGAGGCGGTTTTTCTGGAACGCGGGTTCGCCGGCGCGTCGATGCAGGATATCGCCCGCCGTAGTGAGGTGGCACTCGGCACACTCTACAAGGCTTTCTCCGGAAAGGAGGAGCTGTTCGTACGCGTGATGGAGCGGCGGATGGACCGTTTCGTCGAGGCGGTTCGAGGTATCACAAGTGAAGGTCCGCCGCTGGCCCGGATCGAGCGGCTGGTGCGCGGGGCATTCGACTACTTCGCTGCTGAAGCGGCCTTCTTCCGGCTCTACCTGGCGGCAACGCAAGGCTTCCCGTGGGAGATCCGTTCACGTCTGGGCGAGACGGCGGCGGCCCGGTATGAGGAGCTGATTGGTGAGGTCGAATCGTTGTGCCGGGCCGCGCTTCCGCCGGCGCGGCGACGTTCCGCTCGCGCCGTGGCGCTCCTTGTCGTGGGCGGGCTCAACGCCGCAATGGCGGAGTGGCTCGGCCGAAAGGCACCACGGGCCCCCGCCGCCGTCGCCAGAGAAGTCTGGTCAAACGTCCGCCGGCTATTTGATCCTCCATGACACGCGCCTGATTGTCGCTAGCGGCCGGGGTAGGCTTCACAGTGGGCCGTGCGGAGGGAACGTCGCTCCTCACGCTCGACGAGGTTGGGAGTCGCGCCCCCGCTACGCGCGAAGCAATTCACGCTGCTTTTCGAACGCGTGCTGGAACACACTGAGTGAGAAATCAAGGGAGTCAGGAAAGTGACCGATCGCAATAACGACCCAGGGTCGTGGGCGCGGCGCGGGGTACTCGTAGGCGCGGGCGCCATCGTAGCGGCGGCGTTCGTCGTCGTCGGCATCCGCTGGTGGCTGTTCTACCGCACGCACGTGAGTACCGATGACTCCTACGTGCACGCTGATGTCGCGCAAGTCACGCCGCGCATCCCCGGCACCGTGACCGCGCTCCTGGTCGACGAGAATTGGCAGGTTGCCGCCGGAGACCTGCTCGTGCGTCTCGACACCGCCGACTATGAACTGGGCGTGCGACAGGCCGGGGCGAACCTCGCTGTCGCAGTGCAGCAGGTTGAGCAGACCCGCGCCGCGGTACGTGCGGCTCAGAGCCAGGTCGAAGTGGCCGAGGCGGAACTGGCTCAAGCGCGGCTCGATCACACCCGCGCGGCGCAACTCGCCGAACGCAATGTCGTATCACCGGACCGGCTCGATAAGGCGCGCACGGTGTTGCGTGCCGCCGAGGCGCGCCACGCCGAGGCGCAGCGTGAAGCGGAGCGCGCACGTGCCACTCTCGGCATCCCACTCGACGCCTCTGCAACCGAAGCGGCCGTCGTGCGCCAGGCGCAGGCGGCACGCGATCAGGCCGCGCTGCTGCTTTCGTACACCGAGCTGCATGCGCCTACGGCCGGCGTGGTCGCAAAACGCAGCGTCGAGGTGGGCCAGCGGGTGCAACCCGGGCAGCCGTTGATGGCCGTGGTCCCGGTTCAAGCCGTCTATATCGAAGCAAACTTCAAGGAGACGCAGCTCACCGACGTGCGCGTCGGCCAGCCCGCGACGGTGGTAGCCGACATCGATCCCGCGGTGGTTTACAATGCGCACGTGGAAAGCCTCTCCCCCGGAACCGGTGCGGCGTTCGCGCTCCTCCCGGCGGAGAACGCCACCGGGAACTGGGTCAAAGTCGTGCAGCGCCTGCCGGTGCGCATTGCGCTCGACGCGCCGCCGCCCACCGACCACCCGCTTTGGGTCGGTCTGTCCACTACCGTGACGATCGACACCAGCCGGCGGGAAGGCCCGCTGTTGCTGTCACGACGCCCGCAGCGAGTTGCGCCGTGAACGGCCGCCATTCTCAGTAGCTCACGCGAGCGGATGGGGGGCGGTCGATGGTTGTGGTGAACATACGGCGCGATGAGTGATCCTGCCGCTCCGCCAGTACAGAACGAGCAGCCCTCCTCGCAGGTGTGGCGTCCATCAGCCAGTCCGTGGCTCATCGGGATAGGACTCATGCTGGCAGCATTCATGGAATTGCTCGACACCTCCATCGTGAACGTCGCGCTCCCGCACATCGCCGGCAGTCTCTCCGCCAGTACGAACGAGGCGACGTGGGTGCTGACGAGCTATCTCATCTCCAACGCGATCGTGCTGCCCGCAAGCGCGTGGTTCGGCCGCGTATTCGGCCGCAAGCGCTTCCTGCTGGCGTGCGTTGCCGTGTTCACTGGGGCGTCGGCTTTTTGTGGCGTCGCACAAAGCCTCGGCTTTCTGGTGGTGGCCCGGGTGCTGCAGGGGTTGGGAGGCGGCGCGCTCCAGCCGATTTCGCAGGCCGTTCTCCTCGAGAGCTTCCCGCCCGCGCAGTACGGCAGCGCCATGGCATTCTTCGGGGTCGGGGTCGTCACCGCGCCGATCATCGGGCCGACGCTCGGCGGCTGGCTGACGGATACCTACTCGTGGCGATGGAGCTTCTACATCAATCTGCCCATCGGCCTGGTGGCAATGGTCATGATACAGGCCTTCCTGGAGGATCCGCCGTACTTGCGACGAGAAGGCCGGCCGCGGGTCGACTACGTCGGATTCGGGCTGATGGCGCTGGCGCTCGGCACCCTCCAAGTCGTGCTCGACAAGGGTGAGGAAGCGGACTGGTTTGCGGCGACGTGGATTTGTGTCGCGTCCGCAGTGTGCGTCGTGGCCTTCGTCGCCTTCATTATCTGCGAACTGCGGGTGCAGCAACCCATCGTCGACCTGCGCGTGTTTCGCAATCGAAGCTTCGCCGTCGGCACCGCTATGATGACCGCCCTCGGTGTGGTGCTGTACAGCACCACGGTAATGTTGCCGCTGTATCTACAGACGCTGGTGAGCTACCCGGCGCTCCAGAGTGGGCTGGCGCTGAGCCCGCGCGGTTTCGGCTCCATCGCCGCGATGCTCATCGCTGGTCCCCTGGTCGCGCGCGTCGACGCCCGGCTCCTCATCGGGATGGGGTTGCTGGTCCTGGGCCAGTCGTGTTTCTATTTCGGCGGCCTCACGCTGCAGATCTCCATCGGACATGTCATTGCCCCCGCGATTCTGAATGGTGTGGGGATCGGTCTCATCTTCGTCCCACTCGCCACAACTACGATGGCGGCGCTGCCCAAAGAGGCAATGGGGAACGCCACTGGGATCTTCAACTTGATGCGCAACATCGGTGGGAGCGTCGGCATTGCGTTGATTACGACCTTCATCGCACGTGACGCGCAGCGCCATCAGGCGCTGCTGGTGGGCAATCTCACGCCCTTTGCCCCAGTCTACCAGCAATGGCTCGCCGGCAGTCAGACCGCGCTTGCGGCGCGCGGCGCCATCCGTCCCGCGGAGCAGGCACTCGCCGTTATCTACGGCACCCTCCTGCAGCAGTCCTTGTTTGCCGCTTTCATTGACAACTTTCGCCTGCTTGCGTTCCTCTCCCTCGCCTGCATCCCAACCGTCTTCTTCCTACGCCGAGTGCGAGCGAGCGTGCCAACCGTGATGCACTGACACCGGGGAGAACGGTCTCTACATCCTCTGCGCGGTCCTCGATCGCTTGCCCGGCGCCGTGGAGGTGCGCAATCAGGAATTGCTGAGCATGAGCAGGGCCAGGAAGCGAGATGATCATCGACTTGGGTCTGTGCATTGGCTGCAATGCCTGCACGGCGGCCTGCAAGGCCGAGCACGCCACCCAGCCCGGAGTACACTACATACTGAACAGAAAGCTCGGTGTCATCAGGATTCGACAGGCGGTCGCCGTTTTGATCTAAGCGATTCTGAGGAGAGGGCGCAGATGGGACAGACAATCGCCGAGAAGATTTTCTCAGCCAAGGTCGGCCGTCCGGTCACTGCAGGTGAATATGTGACGGCGCCCGTCGATCGCGCCATGCTTCACGAGGCCTTTGCCTTGAGCTGGATGCAGCTCACCGCCGCCGGCAAGAACACGGTATGGGATCGGGAAAGGGTCGTGGTCATCCTTGATCACTACGTCCCGGCAAACACGGAGAGAACGGCCTCGATCCACGCCCTCATCCGCAATGCCGTGAAGGCCCTCGACCTGCCGTACTATTACGGCGAGGCTGCGGGCATCGGCCACCAGGTGATGATGGAAAAGGGCCACGTTCGGCCCGGAGACCTGATCGTCGGCGCTGACTCCCATACCTGCACGTACGGTGCGCTGGGAGCTGCAGGGACCGGGATCGGAACCACCGAGATGGCGTATGTGCTGGCGTCCGGTGAGCTATGGTTCTTGGTGCCCCCGACGATCGGGATGGTCCTCGAGGGCCGACTCTCGCAGTGGGTCAGCTCGAAGGACCTCATCCTCTTCATCGCTGGGAAATACGGCACGGAAGTGGCTCAGTACAAATCGATCGAGTTCATCGGCGCCGGCGCCGAGGGTCTGAGCGTCGAGAGCCGCATGACGGTGAGCAACATGGCGGTGGAGATCGGCGCGAAGTTCGGATTGTTCAACGCGGACGAGAAGACGCTGGCGTACCTCGAAGGCCGCGTCGTCGGGCAGGCGGCTTCTCTCAGCGCTGATCCGGGCGCCCAGTACGAGGCCAGGTATGGGATCGATCTCGGCGAGCTTGAACCGCAAGTGGCCTGTCCGCATTCCGTGGGGAACGTCAAGCCCGTGAGCGAGATCGAGGGGACGCCTGTCCACCAAGCAGTGCTGGGCTCCTGCACCAATGGCCGGTTCGAGGACCTGAAGACTGCCGCTGCGATCCTGAACGGGGAAAAGGTGAACCCGGCCGTCAGGCTGTTTGTCTATCCCGCGTCCCGCGAGGTTCTGCTCAAGGCAATGGCGGAGGGTGTCCTCAGGACTCTGACCGAAGCCGGGGCCATCCTCTGCAACCCAAGCTGCGGGCCGTGCTTCGGCGGCCATGCGGGTCTCCTAGCTGCGGGCGAGACCTGCATTTCGTCAACCAATCGCAATTTCAAGGGTCGCATGGGCAGCGCCGAAGCCGAGGTCTATCTCGCCTCACCCGCGACGGTCGCTGCGTCGGCACTGAAAGGCGCCATCGCCGATCCGAGGAGTGTCTGAAAGAGATGGCCAATCTTCGTTTCCAAGGCCCCGCCTGGACGTTTGGCAACCAGATCGACACCGACCAGATCGTCTCCGGTCAGTTCCTCACTGCCACAGTTGACGAGCAGGGTCGGCACGTCTTTGAAGCGATCTGCCCGGAGTTCTGCAGGGAGTTCAAAGCTGGCGGGATTATCGTAGCCGGCTCGAACTTCGGCTGCGGCTCGAGCCGTGAGTCCGCGCCGGACGTCTTGAAGCATGTGGGTGTGGCCGCGGTCGTCGCCGAATCCTTCGCCCGCATCTTTTTCCGTAACGCCATCGCGATTGGACTTCCGGTGCTCGTCTGCCCCGGAGTTGCCGCCGCGGTGCGGCGGGGGGACCAAGTTGAGGTGGATCTGGAACGTGCACAAGTGACCGCGGCCACGAGCGGCAAGACGCTTGAGGCCGTCCCGCTCAATGCCGTCATGCTGGAATGCCTGAGAAGGGGCGGGATCATGAAACTGCTGTCGGAACCCTGACGATGGTACACGGTCCGCGAACGGGTTGACAGGAGAGGGTGACCGCTATGGGCCGAGAGGATTCTTTGCGACAATCTTTGTCGAAACGTGAGCTGGTGGTGGCGCCGGGTGCGTACAGCGCTCTGACGGCAAAGCTCATCGAGGCGGCGGGCTTTCGCTGCGTCTACATGAGCGGATACTGCACGGCCGCCAGCACCACGGGCCTCCCGGACCTGGGCCTGGTGACCATGATCGAGATGCTCAACAACGTCCGCGCGCTGGCAGATGCGGTCAGCATTCCCGTGATTGCCGACGGCGACACCGGGTACGGAAACGCGCTCAACGTGGTGCGAACGGTCCGGGAGTACGAAAAGGCCGGCGCAGCGGCCATCCACATCGAAGATCAGGTCTGGCCGAAGCGCTGCGGACACATGAACAACAAGCACGTGATTCCCAGGGAGGAAATGGTCAACAAAGTCCGCGCCGCCGTCGACTGCCGGGTGTCGACGGATTTCATCATCATCGCCCGGACCGACGCGATCGCGGTTGAAGGGTTGCAGGCCGCCATCGACCGGTTGGCGGCGTACGCCGACGCCGGCGCGGACGTGGTGTTCGCCGATGGACAGCAGACGATGGAGCATATCCGCACGGTGCCGAAACAACTCAACGGCATCCCGTGTCTGATCAACCTGGGCCCGCTGACGCCGCCGTTATCGGTATCGGAACTGCAGGAGATCGGATATGCGATCGCGATCTACCCCTCCCTCTGCATCGGCCCAGCGGTCTTGGCGATCCAGGATGCGCTGGCACGATTCAAGGAAACCGGAACGCCGCTGTTCGCGGAACCGGAGCAGCTGATGCGGCTGTGGACGTCCTTCAACGAGTTTTTGAACGTGCCGCAGTACAACGCCCTGGAAGAGAAGTACAAGTCCTGAAGCATCGCCTGCGTGTGTTCCTCGTGCATGCCGGCCGCAAGCTTACTCCCCGACCTCGATGAGGCCGGCGATCCGCACCGATGTTTCGAAGTGCCCGTCGGTGCGGTGCGGCAATGGTGGCGAGGGGTGATAGGTAAACGGCAGGCTTCCCCGCGGCGGGACTTCGCCGTGCACCGTGTAATACTCAGACCTGCCCGGGTTGTCCTCGCCCGGATGACGTTCGTCGCTCCAGAGCCAGACGTGATCGATCAGCAGCTCGACCTCACGGATCGGATGCGCCGACTTGTTCACCAGCACGCCGGAGACGGCGCCGTCGTTCACTTTCACGTCCGTAAGCCCCACGACGCGGCTCCCATCGTCACCCGAAACGATCGTCTGTGAAGCGGCCTTCGCCCGGGGTCCTAAGAACAATGAGAAGACGAGCGTCGCAGCCGCGGCGACTCTGATCGGCAGCATTTGCATGCGGACACCTCGCAGACCACTGATTCTCGGCTCGCTCTCAGAAGGGTGCAACAGTCTGGCCCGTGGCGCTGCTGCACCCGTTGAGGCTGTTGTTGACGGCGGTGAGGATCTCATCCACGCCGATTTGCCCATCGCCGTTCGCGTCACCGGCTACACAACTTTGCAGCGCAGTATTGCCCAGCGCAATGTTCACCATGATGAGGATCTCATCAATGGTGACGTGGCCATCCCCGTTGCAGTCCCCGACGCAGCTCGGCACCGGCGTCGGTGTCGGGAGCATAGGCGTGGCCGTTAGGGTCGCACTTGGTACAGCGGTCAGGGTCGGGCTCCAGGTTGGAGTCTCACTGGGTGTAGCTGTGGACGTGGCAGTGGACGTCACGGCGGACGTCGGTGTGTCGGTGGGCGTGCCAGCTGGAGTCATGCTCGAGGTGGGCATTACGACTGCGACGGCACCATCAACAATGCTGAGTTGGCTGACCGCGGCCGTACCGGTGCACGGCGGCACACCCGCTGCCGGCACACATGTCTGGTCGGTAGCGAGGCGGTCGCCGACGGACACGAACGCCGTCGATGGCGGTCGTTCGCTGTCGGACCACGCCGTCAGCACGTGCAGCGGTATGGTCCCGCTCGCTGCGGGCTGGATCTTCAGGTCGATGGTGAGCAACTGTCCGCTGGAGGGAAGCGTCGGAATCTGGACGGCGTTCGACCCCGGTGCCGGCGTCAGCGGGAGTCCGTAGATCACGAGGTTGATGAACGGATCGGGTGCGATGCCGCTGACCGGGTCGGGGCACAAGCAATGTGGTCGGCCGCTGGAGCAGGTTGCGTTCTGGACGACCACTGTGAAGGCCGAGATCGAGGCGTCAGGTTGGACGGCGTTGGGCAACCCCTGCGCACCCAGCGTGCAGTCCGTCAGCACCAGGGGCGTGGGCGTTTCAGTCCCGGCGAGGCTGATGGTCATCGCCAGCGTGGCGATTTCGTCGATGCCGCCTGGATGCCCGTCATTCGGTCCCTGGGCGAAGTTGAGTGCCACGCGCACGTCATCGCCTGGCATGCCGGCACCGCTGCCGACGGCGATGCGCACGCAGCTGTTTGGGTCGGGGCAGGGTTGGACGGACTGTGCCGCGCTGACTCCGATCCAACCCGAAAGAACAACCGCTAGCCCGGCGATTTCGAGGGCAAGCCGAGTCATTGCGGTCGGCCGTTTACGCCGAAACCGCGCCCATGGCAAAGGGGCCGACCTCGAAATCCCAGAGCGATCCAGCTTCACGCAAGCAGTCCCTATTCCCACAAAAACGAGAATCCAGTCCAGCCCGCGAGGGACTGCCGGTGAAAATCGGCGCTCCCTCGGTAGGGAGAAGAGTTCACCACCTTACACCGCTTCCACGCTCGGCAGACCCGCCAGAGCCATCGCCACCTCGTGCTCGGGGTACTCGTAGTCGCGCAGCTTGTTGGCGAAGTAATCCATGTAGGCCTGCATGTCGAAATGCCCGTGGCCGCAGAGGTTGAATAGGATCACCCGGCTCTTCCCCTCGGCTTTACACTTGAGTGCCTCGCGAATGACGACGGCGATGGCGTGCGCCGGTTCGGGGGCCGGGATGATGCCCTCGGCGCGGGCGAAGCGCACGGCGGCGTCGAAGATTTCGAGCTGCGGCACGGCGGTGGCTTCCATTTCGCCGAGCTTCACCAAATGTGAGACCAGTGGCGCCATGCCGTGGTAGCGCAGGCCGCCTGCATGAATCCCCGGCGGCACGAACGTGCTGCCCAATGTGTGCATCTTTACCAAGGGCGTCAGGTGCGCGGTGTCACCGAAGTCGTAGGTGTGCTTGCCTTTGGTGAGCGACGGACACGCCGCCGGCTCGACCGCGATGATCCGTTCGCCCTTATCTTCGCCGCGGAACTTGCGGCCGATGAACGGAAAGGCGATGCCGGCGAAGTTCGATCCGCCACCCGTGCAGCCGATGATGATGTCGGGCCAGTCGTTCGCCAGCTTGAGCTTGGCGATGGTTTCCTGGCCGACGACCGTCTGGTGCAAGAGCACGTGGTTCAAGACGCTACCGAGGGCGTACTTGGTTGTAGGGTCTTGCGCGGCCACCTCGACCGCCTCGGAGATGGCGATGCCCAATGATCCGTTGCAGTTGGGATCCTTCTCCAAGATGGCGCGACCCGATGCGGTCTCGCGGCTGGGGCTGGGGCTCACCTGCGCGCCGAAGGTCTCCATCATGGCTTTGCGGTACGGCTTCTGGTCGTAGCTTATTCTGACCATAAAGACCTTGCAGTCGAGGCCGAAGAACTGGCAGGCCATGGCCAGCGCCGAACCCCATTGGCCGGCCCCGGTCTCGGTGGCGATCCGTTTGACGCCCTCCACCTTACTGTAATAAGCCTGCGCCACAGAGGTGTTGGTTTTGTGGGAGCCAGAGGGGCTGAAGCCTTCGTAGTTGTAGTAGATGCGCGCCGGGGTATCGAGCGCCTTCTCCAGTCGGCGCGCGCGGTAGAGCGGGCTGGGCCGCCACAGGCGGTATATGTCGATGACTTCGCCCGGGATGTCGATCTCGCGCCGGGTGGAGACTTCCTGCTCAATCAGTCCCATCGGAAATAACGGGGCCAGATCATCAGGCCCGATCGGTTTGTGGGTGCCCGGATGCAAAACGGGCGGGAGGGGTTCGGGAAGATCGGCTTGGATGTTGTACCACACTGCCGGGATGTCCTTCTCGTCGAGCATGAACTTGGTTCGATCTGCCATTGAACGCTCCTTTCGGGCCGCAATCTGCCGTAGGTGCAAGGCGTATGTAAAACCGTGTCGAAGTGCAAGCGGAGCGCGGTAGGCCTGCGCTCTGAAGGAAAGGAGGAGGTATGAAACAAGGGACGTTTCAGGTTAGGGGGATCGTTATGGCGGCCGGGCTTTGCTTGCTGGGAGTGCTGCCCACCCGGCTGATGGCGCAAGCGTTGCCGTTGGGGTTGAACCTCGGCTTCACCAGCTTCCTCGACGGTGGGCCGCCTGCCGGGCCGGGCTTGTACTTCCAGGAGTACGTCCAGTACATCACGGCAGGCAAGTTCCTGGATCAGCATGGGAATAAGGAGTCCGTGCCGGGCAGTATCGATGCGTTGGTGAGCCTCAACCAGCTCATCTACCAGTCGGACATGCCACTATCGGTATTGGGCGGCCCCAAGTGGGGGCTCGATCTGATCGTGCCGCTGGTTTCGCTGAACTCGCACCCCGGGGACAATACCATGCTGACCACGTCGAGCGGGCTCGGCGACCTGTACATCGGCCCGTTCCTCCAGTGGGACCCGATCATGGGGGCGAACGGGCCGCTCTTCATGCATCGCGTTGAACTCCAGGTTCTGGCACCCACCGGCGAGTACGACAGCCACCGGTTACTGAACGCAGGGTCCAACGTTTGGTCGTTAGATCCTTACTGGGCCGGCACCGTGTTCATCATGCCCGGGTGGACCGCGTCGTGGCGTCTGCACTATCTGTGGAACGGGAAGAACGAGGATCCGTTCTTCGCGTATAAGGCCAACAACACACAAGCCGGGCAGGCGACCCACCTCAACTTCGCTTCGGAATACGAGGTGGTGCCCAATCACCTCCGCGTGGGGCTGAACGGCTACTACTTGAAGCAGTTCACCAACGCGGAGATCGACGGCCACGGCGTGCCCGATTCCCGTGAACAGGTGCTCGGCCTCGGTCCCGGGGCGCTCTACAGTTTCTCACAGAACGACCACTTGTTTTTGAACATCTATTTCGAGACGGCGGTGGAAAACCGGCCGGAGGGATCGCGGGTCAACGTGCGCTGGACGCATCACTTCTAATCGCCTCGGCACACCCTTCAGCTTGAATCAGCGTGCCGCAGCGTCAAAGCTGGCTCTCGGCACGCTTGCCGAGGTTGCGGAAGGCGGGGCTGGGTTCAGCGCGGGAGACTTGAACGCTTCTGCCGCTTCCCGCGGATGGCGCGGAGTCGTGGCTACAACCTGCAGCGATGATGGCCGGGAGCAATACCGCCGCGCACGCGAGCCGCGCCTGTGCCCGGCGGCGGCGCGTTCCAATGCGCTGAGAGTGCAGGCTACCTGGAGCCATGTTGCTCGGGCGCTATCGATCGTGCCAGTGCCACAAACGCATCCAGCACGTCGCTGCGGGTCAGGATGCCGACCAGCCGGTTGCCTTCCACGTCTGGTATGGCACCGATGCGCTCGCGACGCATCAGGCGTGCGGCGTCGACCATCGAATCGCGCGGCGTCAGGGTCAACACATTCGTGGTCATCACCATCTCTACTGTCACGGCTTTCGGATCGGTCGCGAAGGTACGGGGCTTCCGGCTACCCAACACCGAGGAATCGAACACCGAGGGAAAGGCAGCCCGCAGGTCGCGATCGGTGATGATGCCGATCAGCCGGCCTCCCGCTACGACGGCCAACTGATTGACACGGTGCGTCTCCATAATGTCCCGCGCATGTTGGATCGAATCCAACAGCTTCACACTATGCACTGGATTCTTCATCCACTTCTGGATTTCCATCCGAGACACTCCTTACGCGGACGAAGGCTCGCGCACCAACCTTCCGCGATCCGTATTGAAACGGACCACATTTGGCCTCAGTTCTCAAGCGGAGGGCGGTACTTGGGCCTACGACCTGTGCGCGCTGCGGGGGCACAGCATGCTGTACCCCCCCGCACCTCAGGCTGCCATCGCCTTCAAGACGGGGCGCCAAGCCGTTTCGCCGGCCGGCTGCGACGCCTGGGGCGTACCACCGGGCGCTGAGTGGGCGCCCGGCGGTGAGGGTCTCGTCGTAAGCTTCCTGAGCGCCTGCCGGAAATACGGCAGGTCGTCCATGGTCAACGGATCGATGTCCAGCGCGACCGACATGGTATCGCGGTCCAATTCCTCACGTATGCGCTGACGCGTCGGGCGTGTTCGAGGATCGCCAGGGCGCCCGCCGTGGACCGCAAGTCAGGAACTTTGTCCAGCAGCCAGAACAAGGCGTCGGTCGGATTCATGCGATTGCGCCGGTATTGAACGGAAACCCAGGTTACCGGGTGGTAGGCGTGCATCGGGGCCGTTTGCAGCCCCGGGAATGGCGGCGCGGCCCTTTAGCAATTCTGACATCAGCAATTTGCCCTGGGAACCGCTCCGGCGCAAAATGCAAGTGTGGCATGCAGTTGGCATCTTGCGCCCGAGGTGGCAGCATGCTTCGTCACATCCGGTTCCACGGCCGTGGCGGCGAGGGAGTGTGGCTGGCGAGCCGCATTGTGAGCCGGGCTGTCTTTCTTGGCGGATTGACGGTCCAGGACTCACCCTTGTACGGTGCCGAGCGGCGTGGCGCTCCTGTCGTCGCCTTCGTGCGCTTCAGCGACGGACCGATCCACGAACGGGGCTACATCGAACGGCCTGACGTCGCCGTCCTGATGGATTGCTCGTTGCTGGCCTACCCGGACGCCGCTGTGCTCAGCGGGCTCGACGAGGGCAGCCTTCTGCTCGTGAACAGCGCTCACAGCGGCCGCGAGATCAAGGAACGATATCAGACCGAGGCGCAAGTCGTGACCCTGGACGTCACGTCCATCGCGCTCGACCTCCTCGGGCATCAGCTGCTGAGCGCGCCGGTTGCCGGCTTCACGCTGAAAGCCGCCGCTCTGGCGCCGTGGAACCAGGTGGCGGAGGCGGTGCAGATCGAACTGGCCGCAATCGGTCTCAGCCAGGATGTGATTGGGCGCAACCTTCAGGCGACGTGCAACGCCTATCATACCGCCCCCTCAGTGGGCCTGGCGGAGCCGCGGCGGGCGCGAGCGACGGGCCCCCAACGCCCGTTTGTTCTGCCGTGGCTCCCTGCCGCCGCCGCCGCGCCCACCATCGAGGCCGAGGCCACCTCGGCGCTGCGTACCACCGAGGGATGGCGTTTGTATCGTCCGGTGATCCAACGCGCGCGTTGTGACCGGTGCTTCCTCTGCTTTGCCCTGTGCCCGGAGGGTGCGATTCAACTTGACCCGCAGGATTATCCGGTCGTCGATTACTCCCACTGTAAAGGCTGTCTCGTCTGCATGACCGAGTGTGCTCCGAATGCAATTGACGAGCTGCGAGAAGACGCCGCATGAGACGTGATCTCCTCACCGGCAACGCGGCGGCGGCGTGGGGAGCGCGGCTGGCTGAGGTCGACTACGTCCCGGTGTACCCGATCACGCCACAGACCGAGGTCATCGAGACCTTGGCGCAGTGGATCGGAGACGGCGAGCTGGCAGCCCGCATGGTGACCATGGACTCGGAGCACTCGATGCTCACGGCGGCGGGCGCGGCGGCGGCCACCGGCGCGCGGGTGTTCGCTGCCTCCTCAAGCCAAGGGCTCGTCTGCGACTTTGAGATGCTCTACACCATCGCTGGATGGCGCGTGCCGTTGGTCTTGCTGAACGTGTCGCGTGCGCTCGCCGCGCCCATCACGCTCGAACCGGACCACAACGACATCCTGGCGGCGCGCGACAGCGGGTTCCTGCGAATCCATGCGGAAACCTGTCAGGAGGTGCTCGACTCGGTCCTCATGGCCTATCGGCTCGCCGAACACGCCGATGTGCTGCTTCCCGTCCTGGTGAACCTCGACGGCTTCTATCTCTCCTTGACGCGCGAACCGGTTGAGGTGCCCTCGGTAGAGGCGGTGCGCGAGTTCCTTCCCACCTATAAGCCCGCACACGGCTTTTCCGCTGCGCACGCTCTGGCGCAGGGCGTCGCAGTGCTTGGGGGCACCGGCTACAGTTTTTTCAAATATCAGATGCAGCGGGCGGCGGAGGCCGCGCTGAGCGTGCACGATGCCATCACGGGCGAGTTCTGCCACCACTTCGGCCGCTGCTACGGTGCGGTGGAAGCGTACCGACTGGATGACGCCGATTGGGTCATCGTCATCTCGAACTCGCTCAGCACGGTGGGCAAAGACGAGGTGGGCCGGCTGCGCGCCCGCGGCGAGAAGGTGGGCCTGCTGCGTCTGCGGCTGATCCGCCCGTTCCCCGCACAGGAGATCGAGTGGCTCCTCGGTGACCGGCGCGCCGTCGCCGTGATCGATCAGAACATCTCGATCGGCAAGGGCGGTATCCTATTTAGCGAAGTGGCGAGTGCCTTGCGGGGCCGGACGGCCCCGCCGCTCCTTTCCTTCATCGGCGGCCTCGGGGGGCGGCGCTTTCGCAGCGAAGAGTTCGACACCATCATGGCGGCGTTGCATGCCGCCGAAGGCGACGGAGGTCCGTCCGAGCCGACCTTGCTTTATTCTGATCCCGAGTATCGCCAGATGATGGAAATGCTGCGCATCGCCCGTGGCGGAACCCTAAACCGGTCACATATTTAGCATGCGCATTCGCCGTGAGATTTATAAGAGCATCAAAGACATTCCGCGTGAGGAGTACCTGGCCGGGGGCACGGGCTTGTGCGCCGGCTGCGGTGGCCTGCTGGCCTTGCGCTTGTTTCACAAGGCGCTCGGGCCGAACGTCGTCTTCGTCAATGCCGCTGGTTGCTTGACCCTGCTGGCGGTCTTTCCGTTTACGCCGTTTCACTCCTCCTGGCTTTACACCGCTATGGCCGCCGCACCCGCCGGGGCCCAGGGCATTCGCGACGCCCTCGACGTGTTGATTGCCAAGGGCAAGCTGTCCAACGGAGAGGACCTCAAGGTTGTGGTCGTCGCCGGCGACGGCGCCGCGCACGGCATCGGTCTGCAGGCCACGCTGGCGGCGATTCAGCGCGGGCTCGATTTCTACTACTTCTGCTACGACAACGAAGCCTTTGGCAACACCGGGTTCCAGATGTCGCCGGCATCACCGCTCGGATCACGCACGGGGACCACACCGGTCACTCGTGTCACACCGGCGGGGACACCAACGCCCAAGCAGGACCTGTTCAAGCTCTGGCAAGCACAAGACCCCGCGTTTATAGCCACGGTCTGTCCCGCCTATCTGCTCGACCTGATGAACAAGGTGGCGCGCGCGGGGCGGGTGCGCGGACCGAAGCTCTTCATCAGCCTGTCGTCATGCCCGCCCGGGTGGGGCGTGGAGCCGGGCGAATCCGTGGCGGTGGCGAAGCTCGCAGTTGACACCGGGGTGTGGCCGCTCAAGGAAGTGTGCGACGGTGAGGTCGTGCACACGGTGCGGCCGCCGCGCTTCCGCCCGGTGGAGGAGTATCTGCAGCGGCAGACGCGCTACCAGCACCTGTTCCAGCCCGTTCGGCAAGAGGAAATCCTGCGGCAACTGCAAGACGATGTCGACCGGTATTGGGCGGAAGCGGATAAGCAGGTGGCGTAGGGGTGGAGCATGCTGCGCGGCTCCGGCTCAGTACGGCATGCCACGGCGAAGACGGAGGAGGAACGCGCGCCGCTGCTTGCCAAGCTAGCGCGCGTCCACGCTCTCGCCACAGCAATTCCTTGCTACTGTGAAGGCGCTTTGGAAAAGCGCCACGGCTTCGGGTGCCTGAACCGGCGTCAGTCGAGGTCTTCCCCGTTCATCCCGGCGTTCTTGCGCGCCGTCTTCATCAGCTCCGCCACCAGCGGGCCGATGCTGGTGGGGTCTTCGACGGGCTTGGTCGTCGGGCCGCGGTGCCAGCCCTCGGCAATTGCCAGCACGTGGCCGGAGGCCTCGAACACGCGCCCGGTGATGTGCCGCGATTCGGCGCTCGCCAGCCACGTGACGATTGGCGCGATCCAACGTGGGTGCAGGCGCGCCTTGTCCTCTTCTGTGCCTTGGCCCATGGCGAGGTCATCGGTCATCCGCGTGAGCGCCCCAGGCGCCACGCAGTTCACCGTGATCCCGTAGCGTCCCAGCTCGCGTGCGGCGATGATGGTGAAGGCGGCGATGCCGGCCTTGGCAGCGCCGTAGTTGGTCTGGCCCGGGTTGCCGTAGATGCCGGAGACCGAGGTGGTGTTGATCAGGCGCGCATCCACCGGCTTGCCGGCCTTCGCCTGATCGCGCCAATACCCGGCGGCGAAATGCGCCGGCGCAAACGTGCCCTTCAGGTGCACCTTGATGACCCCGTCCCACTCCGCCTCGGTCATGTTGACCATCATCCGATCGCGCAGGATGCCGGCGTTGTTCACCAGGACGTCGAGCTGCCCGTAGGTGTCGATGGCCTGCTTGATCATCCGCTGAGCCCCCGCCCAATCACTGACGTCGTCGCCATTGACGACCGCTTGGCCGCCGGCGGCTTTGATCTGCTGAACCACTTCCGAAGCCGGCCCCAGCGACTGCCCGGTCCCGTCGCGCGCGCCGCCGAGATCGTTGACGATCACCTTGGCGCCGTGCGCAGCCAACATGAGCGCGTACTCCCGGCCGATGCCGCGGCCGGCACCGGTCACGATAACGACCCGACCTTCACATAGCTTACCCATTGCGTCCTCCTCGTTGATTACCTTGGCGCGGGAGTCTAGCTCCCGCCCGTGTATGTCCGGCGGCTCGCTTACATCACTACGGGTCGGGAATCAATGCACGCGCGTTCCCGGCCTGCGCAGTAACGTCAGAGCGGGCGCTACTGCGTGCCGGTGACGGCCTGGAGTACCTGCTCCGGGTGTGCTTCAGCGTTCGCAACCTTGGCCCAGTGCTTCTTCACCCTGCCGTCGGGACCGATCCACACGGTCGAGCGGATGACGCCTTTGGTCTTCTTGCCATACATCACCTTCTCGCCGTAGGCGCCGTACGCCTTCATTACCTTACGGTCCGGATCGGAGAGCAACGGAAACGGCAGCTTGTACTTGGCGGCGAACTTCTGGTGCGAGGCCGTACTGTCGGCCGACACGCCCAAGACTGCCACGTTCGCTTTCGACAGATCCTTCCAGCTGTCGCGAAAGCCGCAGGCTTCTTTGGTGCATCCGGGTGTGTCGTCCTTCGGGTAGAAGTAGAGGATCACGTCCTTCCCGGCGAAGTCTCTCAGCGAGACCTGTTTGCCAGCAGCGTCGGTGAGGGTGAAAGCCGCTGCGGGCTTGCCTTCTTGAATAGCCATGTCGAGCCTCCCTGGGTGATGTGCAGCAATCGTCTAGATCCTGCCCGAGTCTGTGACCGAATCAAGAGGGGGGCGCAGATTGCAATTGCGAGTGCGGCGCCTCTCGTGGCATAGACGAGATGGCAGACGGCGCATGGCGTGTCGGTGATGGCTTTCCGACGATAGGCGATGCGCGATAGGCGATATGGGAGCACAGCACGTCATCAGTGATGCGATTCGCGACCGACTGAAGTACGTCAAGGTCTCCGATCCCGATATCAGCCTGGAGCGATTTCCCGATTTTCTCATCGTCGGCCCCCAACGCACCGGCACGACGTGGCTGCACGCCCATCTACGCTACCATCCGGACATCATGTTGTCGGAGCCCAAGGAGCTCTTCTTCTTCAGCAGCTTGAAGGCACCCGACAGCCCGCGGTTCCGCTCCAACGAGCTGGCACATTACCTGCAATTCTTCCGCGAGCCACTGTGGCGCGTGGCACTGCACCAGGCGATATGCCTGCGGCGTTACCGCCAGCTGTACTGGCCCAAGATCCGCGGCGAGGCCACCGCGAGCTATGCGGCGCTGGATCGCGACATCATCGCCGAGATCAGCACGCTCAAGCCCGACCTCAAAGTTATCCTGATGATCCGCGATCCGGTGGAGCGAGCGTGGTCGCATGCGAAGAAAGATCTCGTGCGCAACCGCGGGCGGCGCTTCGAGGAGGTGTCGCCTAACGAGTTCGAGCAATTCTTCACCGATCCGTATCAGCGCCAGTGCGCGCGCGTTACGGAGAATATCGACAACTGGGCAGCGTTCCTACGGAGGGGTCACCTGCTGGTGGCGTTGTTCGACGATATCGATGTACGGCCCGAGGAGCTGCTGCTAGCAACCATGGACTTCCTAGGCGTGCGCAGCGACCGGCGCTACATCAGCCGTGAAGTGCGCGAGCGAGTGAATCCTACGGCAGCAAGTAAGATCCCGGATCGTTACCGGCGTTTTCTCGACGAGTTGTTGCGGGACGATCTGACCCGGTTACGAGAGCGCTTCGGATTATCGTGGTCGCCAGAAGCCAGCGACCTTCTCGGCCGCCCGCCAACTGCCCGGGACGAGCGCTTCATTCTGGCGCTCCATGAGCGCTAGCTAAGACGCGGGAACCAAGCGCCGGATGGCTGCGGGAATGTCTTCGACGGGCGCCGTTGGGCCGAACACCGCAGCCACGCCTTTCTCGCGCAACAGGCGGTCATCACCCGCTGTGATCACCGAGCCGCCAACGACCACCGGGACATTGAGATCGCGTTGCCGTAGCAGCTGCATCAGCTCGTCGATGTACTCCAGGTACTCCCAGGAGTGGCAACTGAGACCGATCACGTCCACATCCTCTTCGGCCGCCGCTTTGACGATGCCCGGCGGCAGGTTGAAGCGGCCAGCGTAGACTACCTCCATGCCTGCATCGCGCAACAACCGTGCCACCGCGGTTGCACCGACTTCGTGCTGGTCTAGACCGAGCGTGCCGATCCACACCCGAATCGGCTTCATGCCGGCGGCTCCACCATGCCGAACGGGTCGTACGAAGAGCCGTACGCCATCCGCATCACGCCGCTGATCTCACCCGTGGTTGCACACGCCCGCATGGCGGAGATGATGTGGGGCATCAGGTTGTCGGACCCGGCGCAAGCGGCGCGTATGTCGTCGAGGGCGGACCGCAGGCGCGTGGCGTCGCGGGAACGCTTGAAGGCGCGGACGGCCTCGATCCGTTCCCGGCACGGCGCGATTTTCTGCTCCGCCACCTCGCGCAACAGCGTGTCTTCCTGAGGAGGCACCCGTAGGACGTTGACGCCCACCTGCATCCGCGTGCCCTCCTGCAGGTCGCGCGCGTAGCGTTCCGTGGCGTCTTGGAGCACTGCCCGAAACCAGCCATCGTCACACAGCGCCGCGGGGTCTCCCATTGATTCGATGCGCGCCACCATCGCGCGGACGCGCTCTTCGGTCTCATTCGTGAGGCTTTCGACGTAGTACGATCCGCCGAGGGGGTCGGCGACCTTGGGGAGATCGGTTTCAAGTTGCACGATCTGCTGGGTGCGCAGGCCGACCAGGTGCGCCTCCGGGCTGGGCGTGCGGAACGCCTCGTCGAAGCCGGAGATCTCGATGGCTTGCACGCCTGCCAACACCAGCGCCAGCGACTGCACGGCGCCGCGGATGACGTTGTTGACTGGTTGCTGCGCCGTGAGCGACAGCCCGGAGGTGTGCGAAGCGATGACCACTGCCAGTGAGCGCGGGTCCTGCGCGCCGAATTCCTCGCGCAGCATGCGCGCGAACAGCCGCCGCGTCGCGCGGATCTTGGCGATCTCAGCGAAGAAGTCCATCCGGCAGTTGACCAGGATCGCGATCCGCGGCGCGAAGCCGTCAATGGGCAACCCGCGCCGCAGCAATTCCCTGATCAGGTAGCGGATCTCGATGAATCCGAGCGCCATCTCCTCGACCGGATCGAGCCCGCCCTCGCTGATGTAGTAGGTGTCCTCGAGGAAGGCATGGAATTTCGGCATCTCGCGTGCCGCGAACTCGATGGCGTCCGCCGCCAGACGCAAGCGCAGCTTGAACGGCATGTGGGTGGCGTAGCCGCAGTCCTCGC